>Ga0137393_10002175_pt1 | contig 12658 bp, 13 predicted proteins | sample 15con2h34BmetaG_FD_101396 | JGI IMG/M metagenome (GOLD analysis project Ga0137393, IMG submission 101396) | Vadose zone soil microbial communities from Angelo Coast Range Reserve, California, USA - 15con2h3.4B metaG | ecosystem: Environmental > Terrestrial > Soil > Vadose zone > Saprolite...
GAAAGAAAACCTTAAGCAACTGCAGCATACCAAGAATGGCCATGACGGCTGAACCAATGATAAAAGGGGCACGGCGGCCAGTCCGCGCTGCTAACCAAGCACCGGATACGATACCAATGCATGCCAACACGTATGGTGGGACAGTCATTCTAACGGTGCTGTTAGGAATACATATATATAACAGGGCTAATAGGAGATCGACATACAGCTGCGCTCTCCAAGTTGAAAATCCTAGGTCAGCGATGATTGTCGGCTAAGGAAGAGTAGCATTGCCGAGAGTGAATGAGTGGGGGCAACCAGATAGAGACATACCAAGAAAAGGCTTAAAGTGTAGAGTAAAAACGCAAAGCCGTGGTGTAAAAATGCATATCCCCAAACCAACGGGTCCAGGAACGCCTGGCGTACGTATTTCCAAGCGAATTCTTCTTGCACTGCGTCGTCAGAGTCTTTATCCAATCGGGCCAGAAGGCGGGAACGCTCTGCATCGGTCATCTGTGATAGTGTGAGTGATGATGAATGGGGTCCAGTTGAAGCATACCCATTTAGCTTTTTGAGGCCATGTCGGGACGAGAAAATTCGCCACGGCTGACGTTACAACGGTTAACAGCTCCTCGAGAATGAAAATCCTGACAGAAGCTCGTAGGGGCGAGAGAGTGCATCGCGAAAAATGCTCACCATTGCCACCCGCGTTTACCTCCCACACCATCCATCTTCCCAATAGCGTATGCAAGGACACCTGAGTACAGTTTAGGCGCTAGACGGGGTTTATAACAGGGGACAGCATACCACCGAACGCTCCGGCTAGAGCTGCTCCGCCGAAGAGAACTGCAACCGCCAATGGCGTTCCCGTCTACAGCAAAACAACTGTGGAACCTGGAGGAGAACAGGAGAAAACCAAATGCCCTTACCGAAGGTAGTAAACGGAAAATATAAATGACGCCAGGAAATAGGCCTGTTTCAGTGATGCCAGGCACTGGGGAGTTGTGTCAGATACACCCGCGGTACTCCCGGGCCAGCATTACTCACGAATACGAATGCCAAAGAGGCCAGCCTGGTTGGTTATGAGGCCTTGACTGACAGATGTTGCTCCCCAGGCAAAGGTAAGTAGAGGCAACCAAAATTGGGGATCGAATCGTTTCAAGCTTGGACAAGCATCAACCGCAGTCAGTCACGGTTAATTTCGTACAGGGTTATCTTACACAATCTATAGCAGGAGTACATAAGTAATACCGCGAAGAGTGATAAGGCATCGCGCTGCTCACGTTGGCAGGGACTTCGAAAATCACATAGGTGATTAAATAAAGAACGAGGGCCGTGTTATAGGCAGGGGGTGAGACGTGCAAGTCCTTGAACGACACTCAAAGGTCTCGATATGAAGGTAGGGTTGATAGCAACTACCGTGGTCAACCCATCGATTCTGCCCGATGCTCTGTTAGTCATGTCATGTGGTACGATAAACGCTACGTACTCACTTGGCATTTCCGACGTTTGTGCTGGAGTAAATATGAGTAAATGTATGCGTATATACAAGAGAAGAAATATACAAACCGATCCAAGAAACTGAGCAAGAACAACGACATAAGTACAAGTAACAGCCTGGGTAAGCGACAGTCAGCTGATACCAATCGCAAGACATAGCGAATTTAAAATGCCACCTCAAATCCAATTTTCTTAAAAGCTTCTGATCCTGTACTGAGTCGATTTCGTCGTACATGATCTCGCGACTGATGCTGTTAGTGTTATGCTCATTGGACAGGTCCCTCTCTAAATCGGTACCCAGTGTATGCTTCACAGAAATGAGTCGCACTCAGAAACAGGAGCAGGGGTTGCAGGTTGCAGAAGGACATGTATCTTTATACCCATGATGGTGGGGTGGGGCGACGAATGGCGACGAATGTGGATTTGGGAAGTTGGTAGGCCCGATTCGCATGTGGCGGACAAGTCGCGTCGCGTCATCGACTCGGCTCATCGCGTTTCTGTCCGACCAGAATGTTTACCTTAAAACAGCGTCTCACTGCTCTCACTCAACCTCCTTCGCCCTCCTCATCTCCTCGCTCATCCCCTCCACGGAGAAATTTCAGCGCCCCATGGGTCAAACGAACAGTCGTTCCTTGCGGCCATCAGAGTGAGTTCACCGGAGAAGACAGACTCCAATTAATCATCAGCAAGATGATATATCAAGCCGGTGTAGATTACGAGTGCGCATGTCCCCACGTAATGATGCACTACAGTTGATAAATTGGTGACAGGACGCGTCCGATGTAACACCATTCCCCAGAAACTGCAGGTTCCTAACCTAATCGTTGTCTTCCCTTCATGCAGGGTGGTTCTCAATGCGTCGGCACTTCCTGACCCCCGGGAAGTTGATTATGATGTGCTCCTTTCGTGCGTCTCATCTCCTTAATGGTTCAATCGCGCAACTGATACAATTGCAGCCGGATACTCTCATATCTTGACCTTTATGGTGTGCTTGTTACCCCGTTGACCGAATATTCGCTTCGTCTGATCGTTTTGCTGCTCAGTGGAATCTGACTATACTGTCGTTTTCTTTGCTGCTGGAAGCAAATATACCCCCGGCTGGAACTGGATGTGGAAAGCTTACCGAAGCCTCAGTAGGAAGTATCGTAAGAACCTGAAACTATTGGCATGTGGACTTCCTCATTCGATAGAACGTACATTGACCAGCGCTTTTCATCCCCAGTATATTGTGCATTCTAATTTTTTCTCCAAGAGTGAGTGGCTATCCACGCATTTGCAGGATTATCTCCTGAATATGAAAAGTGCTCTTTTCCCTCGCTGGTGCTTTTATCAGGTTTGCACACCATTGCTCGTGTAATGCGGTGGTCATCACACTTCTTCTCAGCCCCAAGTTTTTCCGCAAGGTCACATACGTCACTTCTTTGAGTGCGCTGGCCTTTCAAGTGCCATTAACGCAAATCGATGTCCCACCTGCTGTATATCAGTATGTCTTCGCCTAGATCTTCATCTATTTGTTGACGATCAGCGCAGGGAGAATTCAAAGCATGAACAACGAATTACCTTGCCCATCCAGACACACTCCAATTTATTTGGTATTCACCTTGAAGAGCTCATGGGGTATGATGGCGAGAAAGGTGGAGTCCCGCGCGTTGTGAAGGATTGCGTACAGTATCTACGCCAGACTGGTGCGCCGGTAGCCTTTCGCTCAAGTCATCGCTTACCTTGCTTTGCAAGGCTTGACCGCAGAAGGATTATTTCGGCGTTCCCCAAACTCCACTACTTTGCGCCAAGTGAAGGATGCTTACGACCGAGGACAGGTAGTATCTTTGGATAGTTTTGACGATCCACATCTCGCGGCCGTCCTTCTCAAGAAATATATTCGAGACCTCCCGGAGCCACTGTTTCCCAAAGTCTTATACCCCGTAATCCAACAGTGTCCTGTACCAATGGAAGACCCAAGCGATTGGTCTGCCATTTTGTATATTCGAGAAAGCTTGTTCTCGGCCCTCCCGGGGTGCAATTATATCTTGCTCAGCTACATCCTGCGTACGTCCTATTTCAGACTCATAGAATAGAAACCATATGGACCCGTGATTCTAGACTTGATGCACGAAGTGTCATTGCGCTCATCGACGAATTTGATGGACGCACATAACTTGGCTATCGTCCTGTGCCCCAATCTTGTATCGGGCTCTTCTCCCGCCGAAGACATCGCAATGTGTAGTCTCTCCGGTGGACCTGTGCTTCATCCCGAACTTTCTACTACCCAACCGCCACCCCAGGGCCAAACAACATTGAGCATGATCATCAAGCTCTGCATCCAAAGGTATTACGAGATATTCGACGAAGTTCAGGATCGGGGCGAAGCATTACCCCCCGCTCGCTCATTCACAGAAGATGACGTTCCCCCTTCTGGCTCATCAAGTCCGCGTGTCGTAGGGGCGCCCCTAGGCATTGCGACAAAACGCCTATCAGCATTATCCCACGGCTCGTCCAACCGAGATAGCCGCGGTTTTGATGATGACGAGAGTATCGATGACACTATGCTTGTCATGCCCGTTGACTCAACAGGAGGGGGACGCTCTGAGCTGTCACGTGCGCGGACAGCGCATGTGCTAGGTTATCCAGCGGCGAAGGCCGCAGGAGCTGGACAGGTGAACCGTGCAAAGTCGACAAACAGCATCGACAAAACCGGTGGTACAATCCATGGGAAGGGTTCAGTCGCGATCGGACGAGGGACGGCGCGCAAGGCGAGCGGGGCTACAGTGCAGGCCTTAGGCGTGACTGCCTCTGGTTTCTTTGCGCCGTTGCCGTCAAAAGAGGAAAGTAAGGGCGGATAATGGGTGGATAATGGATAGTATGTCGGTTAACACTCCTGGTTAGGGAACTTCACATTATTTATTCTACTGATATATTCGTTGATATTTGCTTGAGTTATATGCTGTACTGTAATGTAACCTTGCGCGGTAAATCGGAGGTCCACAACAGTAAACACTTATTAGTAAGTTCCAGTAAGTTCCATGTCAACAGGACACGTGATACGACGCGGTGAGCGAGTCACGACGCGCTCCTTTGATATATTTCGACTCATCTTGACGCACGTATACCCTCGTATTTAAAGAGACGCATTCCCACTGGTTTCACATCTCCATTCTCCATCCCCCTCTTCATTTTGTTCCGCCCTTTCAGCTACTACCCTTCACCTAGAGCCACAAACTCGTCACTAAATCTCCCCTCGGCGCTCGGGTTGCGGCCTCGGGGTTTGTTATTCGGCTTTTGCTACGCGTCGGCGTGCCGGACATATGGCGACCGAGGGTGAGGGTACGGTACGTCGCTGAACGGACCACGTAGCGCTTGTGCTCATTAAGGTTTCCTGTCGTGTACGAGTGAGCGCCCGGTGGGCAACTGGGCATAGGGCAAAAAGGTCAGGGGAGCGGGCTTTTTGCGCAATTTCTGCACAGCAAGGCGGAGTCTTCCAGCGGGAGTCTTATCTTTCTTTCCCAAAATCTCCTAAGCAACTTTTTCGAGGCTGTGCATGGGGTTCTCTTTTGAAATTTTCTCGGAAGGATCTCCAGTGTTTGTTGGGAGTCCTCGCTTTTTTTCTGGACTACTGGACTGGGGTCCGTTCTACTCGCGCGATCATTCACAGATACTGTATCTCTATTCTCGGCTTGTGGTTTGACGCCCGGTAAAAACTGCGACGCAAGTGGGGCCGCGAATCTGATAGCCGCTACGTGCATCGGCCTCGGCCTTAAGCTCGGTAACAATGGGCTTATTCATGCTGCCTTATGAATCTGCCCCACATCGTCATACACTTGGAACAAGTTCCGGCTCAAGGATACTACATCTTCTTGACCCTTCTTTGGCGCTAGTGGACTCTACCTCTTGCTTCAATGGTGATTGTGTGAAAAGGACCTTGTTTGTCCGATCACTGGATTGCTGAGAATAGGGACCGCATTCGGAGATGTGGGTCTTTCTTCACATTGAACCATAACGGGTTCCTGGTCATGGGACCCTGAGATCACAATCAATTGATAATGCTATGTTACTGTAGGTGTCGGCCAAGTTGGTCCAGACATTGTCCTTCCAAAGGCACTAGTGGGCGCATCCGCATCCGCGGTCGGTCGGGAAAGAAGCAAGGGCGCTCTCAGATGAACCATATGGATGGCGTAGAAACGACTCATTCTCGGTGCCGCTGGCTGTCGAGGTTTCCTCGGACGGGTCCGGTGGATATCACCAAATTGGGGAAGATGCTGTGTTGCTGTGTATTGTGCTATGCCTTTCCTGCAATGCTGCGCAGCGCGCATGATAGAGGCTGGGCATACGTGGCTCGCTGGGTCGGTTAGGTACAATTGTCATGTAGGAAGGAGACGAGTGTGATAGATTGATGGGAAAACTGGTGGATGTGGCGCTCAATAGGGGACATGAGTCACTTGGGCCGCGTGGGGTTGCCGAATCAACGGAACGAGATGCCAGATCTGGAGAGGGGATGACTAACGCACTGAGCTGAGCTTGAATTGGAAAGGGCAATTTTCCTCATAATAGGGCGACCGAGTCAAGCATTGTCCCCTCCATTCCCCTCTTACAACCACCTCCCCCCTTTACTTTTACTTTGTCCTCCGCCACATTGTCTGAAGTTTTGCATTTATTCTCTCAAAGGAATCCGTGAGTCTGCATTCTCAGTTTGAGACGTGTCCATCCCCATCGTTCTCGCGGAGTATCCCGCTTCTTGCGAATATTATTAGTTACTGCTCGTACCGTCCCTGCTGCGTTGATTACCCAGTCGCTATCGGCGATCCATGCAGTCTGTGACTTCTTCTGCGTTACCCTCGTCTCCACAAGCGAGCGGTGCAATTTCTCTCGATGTGCAGCAGCGGTCTCCGCGTGCAACATGGGCTCACGTCCAACGTCAATGCGACATGGGTCTGCCCACTCATCATTCGGTTACAATGAATGTCGTCGCTAACCGTCCTGAGTCCCGAGTCGAGAGCAGCGCGCTGATTCAGTCATCATCACCCAGACTCCATCGGTTGCAACCTCTGCAGCCAGCGCAGCCTGAAGGCACTGTCTCCTCACCACTCTCAGCTATTTCTCCAGACCAGTTCAATTACCAAGTGAACAATAACCGACATGTCCCACACCACCCTCTAAACGGTTTCCAACCCGTCGCAATATCAGAAACATCGTCCGGTTATCCTGGTGCTCCGCAATCATCGCATGATCCTTCTGCGCTTTCAGCAAACTCATCTCCCTACCATGACGACTTGAACAGTCAAACAAATTGTCCCCGGACGTATAATCAGGTTTTCCACTCTTCTTCGGATCTCGCCGCCCATCATGGGATACCCCAATCGCTACCTCCGCCACCCCGCACAACACCTCGCCGATCATCTGAACCAGAACAGATACCAGACTTCAGCCTATCCACACTTTGCTCGAACTATTTAAATATGTTGGCTTCCAACAAATCATCCGAGCCATCTTCTGTCCCCGAGGAAAACCCAACCGTGGCTCTTCCTATGTCTACCAACAACGAAGCTGCTGTGCAGGCGATTGCCTCAGCGTTGTCAGGTACTTCTGACAGTCGTCCTTCCTCAATCACCCTAATAGAGCAAAAATTTTCAGCTTCGCCCGAGTTTTTAAACCCCAGCGACTTCCTCACGTCACCCGTGTCGCCGTGGGATGATCTGCTGACGACACCTGCTCTTGACGGTGACGCGTGCATGACGCCCGACATTTATACTAGTCCTCTTATGGGCTTTGGCGATGACTTTGATAACGATAATATGCCATCCCTGTTTGGCAGCACGGCCTTTGAAGGCTATGAGGCCAAGGAGACCGTGGGGAGCCATCTTCCACCTTCTGATCTCCCACTTCCCGACATGGACGATATGTACAAGATATCGCCGGGAACCCCCCTCATCGATGACCCATCCATCCAACCTTCTCTTCACATAGATGATTCTTCTACCTTCCCGACAAGGCGGAAGAGTGCGCCGACAGGGACTCGCAAGAACGTCACGCCCGAGACCCTTGTTCCTTACAATGCGCCTATCCAGTCTCGCAAGTACCGTACACCCTCGGCGACTTCCCGCAAGGAATTGCCTGCTACGTTTGCTCGGAAACGTGCACGAACTTCGGCACCTGGCGAGGAGGAGCCTTCTGTCGAACCTACTGGTTCCGAGGAGGATGCTATCAAGGTTAAGCGCCTCCAAAATACCCTCGCTGCGCGGAGGAGTCGTAAGCGGAAATTGGAGTATCAACGCGAGCTTGAGGACGCTATAGAGGCTGAGCGTAAGGACAAGGAGATGTGGCGATCGCATGCACTTGTCTTAGAGGCACTTCTACGGGACAAGGGTCACGAAGTGCCTGGGATGGTGGATGCGTAGACTCGTTGATCTGACCTTTTCTCCCTGTTTTTTTTTCTTTCTTTCTTTCACTGTGGACTGATCGATATATGGCCAATTTTTCATTCTGGCCCTTCGGTACTCCGTGTATTACAATGTTCCCTTTCCCCCACTTATGAAACACCCCTCCACTGGTTAGGAGTATCGTCGTATCCCCCCAATCCCCATTCTTACGCAAAAGCACATGTATCCTGGTTGATGATTCTGTAGTAGTGTGCTTTTGCCTCGTGACTGATTTATATTTTTTTGATCTGCTCTGATATACCATACAGTCGTCGTTATTATGTGCATGTTGCAGAAGACAATGAATATTGAGTTTGCTATAGGTTTGTGTTGTGTGCTTTTGAGTTTATGTCCCTTGGCCACGACACCGGTCCAGGCATACGTGGAGAGTGGAATGAGCGCTTTCATTCGACGTCGGGCCTGCTCATCCACTGTCCCCCATCAATCCCCACCTTTTCCCTTTACTACCTCCTCCCCCACCGCACCTAGAGTTTGTGGCCCATCAACAAACTCTATGATCTCACCACGAAGTAGTAATTACGAGAGGCTTGAAGGTGGTCTGGGACCCAGTCGCGTGTGGATGCGCAATATTGCTTGGAAAAGAATTGTTCTCTGTCTCGCCATCACTGTCGGCGTCCTTTGGTTTTTGAGGCCTTCAAAGGAGAGTATATGGCCCAAAAAAACGCCCGGTGAGCCCCTCCTTATACCTTCACTGTTACTGGCCTCGGGAATTGATGTCCTTGCAGTGTGGAGACCACCCGTGCAAATCGACCCTGACCATAATCACCCACCTTCGCATCCCTCGGTCGAGCAGCCCGAGCCTGAAGTGGACGACTCACCCCCGACACCTGTTACGCCCGTTGAACCCCATGTCCCCCGACCGACATCCCACGAATCAGACTCAGATCCCAGCAAAACCGTCTTCTGCACCACTCCACACAATCCGTCCTCGCCGCTCGTACAATATGCGCTCATGATCGATGCTGGCTCCACCGGCTCACGCATCCACGTCTATAAATTCCACAATTGCGGACCCTCGCCCACATACGAGTACGAGACATTCGTGCAGAAACAGCCAGGTCTATCTGCCTATGCCGGCCGTCCGGACGACGCGGCGCAAAGCCTCGATTCGCTACTCGGCGTTGCCATGCGCGTAGTCCCTGAATCGCTCCGCCGCTGTACCCCCGTCGCGGTTAAGGCAACAGCCGGGCTACGTCTCTTGGGCACCTCGCAGTCTGCCGAGATTCTCGACGCTGTGCGGAACCGCTTGAGCAATGTATTCCCATTTCCGCTGGCGTCGCAGGATCCGGTCGTGATTATGGATGGAAGGGACGAGGGCGTCTATGCCTGGGTGACCGCTAACTATCTGATGGATACCATTCGCGCCGACTCGCCAAAGACTGCGGTGCCGTATGCCGTGCTCGATTTGGGTGGTGCTTCGACGCAGATCGTGTTTGAGCCTGTGTTCTCGTCGGCGGCGGTGCCGGATGCTGCACTGCAACTGCAAGAAGGCGGGCATAGGTACGAGCTCAATTTTGGCGGGAAGGAGCACGTGTTGTATCAGCATTCGTATCTGGGCTTTGGGCTCATGCGTGCGAGGAAGCGGGTACATCGCTTGGTGAACTTTTTGGCGTCTTTCCGGAGAAACGACACTGTTACGGAACTTGCAAACCCTTGCTTGGCCCGCGGGACCAGGAGAGTGATAGAAATCGAGACATTGGACTCTGATTCCGAGACTAAGAGTGTTACCATGTTCGGTGAGGACCCTATCAGTGGTTTTGAGGTGTGCAGGCACGTCATGGATCTTGTGATGGCCAAGGATGCGTAAGTTTTTTCTTACGAGCGGGCTATTATGATGTGGCGGGGTGCTGATGCCCAAGTACGTTTCGTTTCGTTAGCACCTGTGAAGTCGAGCCCTGCTCCTTTGATGGCGTGTATCAACCATCACTCCTAGAGACTTTCCAAGGTGGTAAAGTCCTCTTGCTCTCCTACTTCTACGACCGCATCAAACCGCTCCTCCCATCATCCGACGATCCTTCCTCCCCCTCTCCATCACCTAGTCTCACAGTCTCTTCCCTCGAAGACCTCGCAACGGATGTCTGCCTCGGACAGCCCCGGTGGGAAGAGCGGTGGGGAAGCAATAAGCAGGCTATGGAGGAGCTTGCGGATCGGCCGGAGTACTGCCTCGATTTGACGTACATGTCCGTCCTGTTGCGAACTGGCTATGAGTTTGATGACGGGCGCGCCATCGAGATCGGGAAGCAGATTGATGGGACCGAGTTGGGCTGGGCTTTGGGCGCGGCGATCGCCATGGTGGGCGGAGAGCTGACCTGCAAAGCATAGATAATACCCCTCGAGATGAAATTAAACGATAGCGGATATCAGGATACCTCTCTCTAGACTTGTTTGTAGATTCACACATCAAACCTGTATATATCCTTGCTTTGGCAACTCAATCTCGATTGGTGAGAGTTACTGTAAATAATAAGATTCCATTGACAATCAAACTGTTCGTCCATACAGAAGGGATTATGGCACAAATGCGTGGTAATCGATAAATCTATGCACAAGGGAATTGAGATATCTACGAGATCTCTCCAGTGAGTCTGCAAATTACAGAGTTCGTGAACAGTTCGTGAACGAATAAAGAGGCATGTTGTGATGCGTTGCTTGCATATTTATGGGAATTTGTGATGCGATAAGGTATGGAGGAGGAAGGAAGCTAAACACGGAAGACGGTGAGGATGGCGACACGACCATCTTGTGGAATGCCGTGATTGATGCCTGGAAGTAATATCCGGTGATAGTCAGGTCATGTGAGGTGAAAGAATGTATTGCTGCGCGGCAGCGCACCTTTGCTACCAGGCTCGAGGAGACCAGTGTGCCACTCCACTTTAGCGCGCCACCAAATTTGGTGTCCTTTCCAATGGCTGCCAGCCAGAGCGCGCTTCACAAACCAGTCGCGACCAAGGTTATACCCATCCTTGACGATCTTATGCCGCTTCTGCGAAGGCTCTTCCTTGGATGCACTGCGGATATTACATGTAAGTTATTAAAATTTAAAGAACGGTTGAAAGGAAGTGAATAGTGTGGTGAGTTGGGAAATTCATTTACCCGATGAACCATGCACCACTGGCTGCGTGCGTGCCATTCTGTCGCCAGGCGCGGAAGTGGTGTCCACCTGCGACGCTCTCCCAGCATGTCCCCCAGACGGGGAAGTAGGACTGCCTGGCGAGGTATTGCTCGGCCGTCCGACCATTTCCATCACCCAGGTTTGCGTGATGTATGTTGCCAAAGTGCAGTCCCAGACACTCGCTCGAGTACCCGATCGACCTGCCGTGCACGCAACACAACAAAAAAGGTCAAGCATGGGGGAAGAAGAGGGGGGATGACAAAATCACTAAGAAAGCGACGTGGAGAGCGAGTTGTGTTTTTACTTTGTGTACTCGCGGAAGCCGTCTTCTGTTAGCACGAGGGGATCAGAAAGTCCTGAGAAGATTATGTTGAGAGGCTCGCCGAGGAGCGGTGCGGTGAACTGTAGTGCACTCCGGGTCATCAACACGTGAACTTCGGTACAGGTATGCAACGAACGTCAAGGAAGCGACCACTATTGATGCGTGGGTCAGCCCATCCCTCAGAAATGTCTACGTCTTCCAGGACATCGGGTATTGTAGTGGGGCTCTCGTGGCCTGATAAGACCACTTGTGGAGCGTTGCGGCTGCCAGTTGTCAAGGCAAGGGCATTGTAAAAGAGAAGAGCGCCAGCTACGGAGAGGATGACGAGCATGTCGCTGAGTAGCGCGGGCGGGGAGTTAGGGAGGAGGGGATGGATGGGAGGAGGGAAGGAGAGGAAGAATGGACCGTTGGCAACATTTGGCCGGGATGCGAGGATGGGTGCTGCGACACCCAAAAGGGGAAATTCTATTTTCTTCAATCTCAGCCCGTCTCATGGCCCGTCAACAAATCACCTCCCAAAAATCGGTTTCTCGGCCAAGCGACAAGGATGTCAAAAGTGATACAAAATCAAAATTAGTGCAAGTGGCTGAACCTGCACCACCTCACGAATCGGATGCGAGCGAAACCGATGAATCTCTCGACGACGACGATGAAGATGGTGGTATCGACGAGGAGGGTTTGAAAAAACTCATGAAGGCCTTAGGGGAAGATGCCCTCGACGAGTTTGACCTTGCCCAATTACGCATGTTATCCGGCGCCGCGGCCGGGGAGGCGGGAAGCGATGAAGAAGAGGATAGTGAAGATGACAAGGAAGACACAGACACAGAAAGTGTGCCAGAAGATGCGGAGCCCAGAGATGAAGAAGAAGAGGGAATCGCATTGGATGACGATGAGGTCGATTCTGTCGACCAAGATGCGATTCCACTGAGGAAAGTCCAAGTGGACAACAAGGTGCGTCTTTTCCCGCTTTTCACTTGCCAGCTCGTCTTATTTAATAGATAGATTGCGCTCGAACGCATACGAGATACCATCAAACTGGACCCATCACTTCCATGGACAGAGACGTTAACAGTTTCATTCCCCGAGGCGATCGACGTCGACGTAAATGACGACTTGAATCGTGAATTAGCATTGTGAGCATTCAATTCCATTGTATTGCTTGATTCCTTGCTTCTACATCAAACTGACTCGTCATTTCTTACGTAGCTACAAACAAGCCTTGCATGGTGCAAAGGCAGCACGCGCCCTCGCTACAGAACACCACCTCCCTTTCACGCGACCGGACGACTTTTTTGCCGAAATGGTCAAGACGGA
>Ga0137393_10002178_pt1 | contig 12651 bp, 14 predicted proteins | sample 15con2h34BmetaG_FD_101396 | JGI IMG/M metagenome (GOLD analysis project Ga0137393, IMG submission 101396) | Vadose zone soil microbial communities from Angelo Coast Range Reserve, California, USA - 15con2h3.4B metaG | ecosystem: Environmental > Terrestrial > Soil > Vadose zone > Saprolite...
ACTGGGCCAACTACACGAACCTGCTGACCTCTCACGTTTTCCAGCGCTGGCTGGCCAACACCGCCCTGGTGATGATCAGCACGCTGGCCATCAGCCTCGCGGCAAGCCTCCTCGCCGGATACGCCTTGGCCTACCTGGACGTCCCTTACAGCCGGGGCATCGTCGTCGCGCTCTTCGCCACCTACCTGCTCCCGCAGGGAGTCCTTTTCCTACCCCTGGTGACGATGCTGAGCCAGCTCCACCTCCTCAACTCGCCGCTCGCGCTGATCCTCACGTACCCGAGCCTGGTGATCCCGTTCGGAACCTGGGTGCTGTGGTCCTTTTTTCGCGGCCTTCCGCGGGACCTGGTCGACCAGGCCCGTGTCGAGGGCGCCCGCACCGGCGATGTCTTGTTGAAGGTGGTCGGGCCTGTGGCTGCGCCCGCGCTGGCCGCGGTCCTTCTCTTCGGCCTGGCGATCGTCTTCAACGATTACTTCTACGCCTTCGCCTTCGTGTCGGACGAGAGCGCTCAAACGCTTGTGGCGGCGGTGGGATCGACCAGCGTCGACATTTCCGATTCAGGTTTCCTGTTCGCCGCTGTCACCATCGGCGTGGCCCCGGTGGCGGTCCTCTGTGCTTTTTTTGCGGACGTCTACGCTCGTGGGTTGGGGGCGGGTGTGATCGATTAGTCGAAGCGCTTGAGCGCCTCCAGCACGGAAGGATCCAGCTCGGCGCGCGTCACCGCCTGAGCCGAGCGCCCAGCCTGACTCCGTTGACCACGTTGAACGGCTCCTCGCCGTCCAACACGCGGGTCAGGTTATCGCGGACTATGTCCAACGCCCGCGCCTCCGCTTCCAAGGTGAAACCGGCCATGTGGGGTGAGAAGAAGACGTTCTCCATTTGCCGAAGCGGGTTGCCGGCCGGCGTCGGCTCCTGTTCGAAGACGTCCAGCCCGGCGCCGCCCAGGTGGCCTGACTCCAGGGCGGCGATGAGCGCCCGCTCGTCCACCACCGGCCCGCGCGACGCATTGATAAGGAACGCACCCTTCCGCATGCGCTTGAGCGCCGCCGCGTCGATCAGCGGATGCGTCGTCTTGTCCAGCGGCACGTGAACGCAAACCACGTCGGCAAGCTCCAGCAGGTCGACAAAGGGGACCCGCTCGACGCCGCCGAAATTTCTTTCCACGATATCCGCGTAGACCACGCGGCAACCGAATGCAAGCAGTCGGGCAGCCAGCGCGGAGCCCACGTTTCCGAGGCCAACGATGCCGACCGTTAGCGCGGCCAGCTCGTGGCTCAGCATCTCGGATTTGGGCCAGCCTCCTTCCCGCATTCGCCGATCGCCCCAGGATCCCCGGCGGACCAGGTTCAGGATCGCCATGACCGTCCAGTCGGCAACTCCTTCCCGGTTGTAGCCGGCGGAGTTGGCGACCGCGATGTCGTACTCCGCAGCCGCGCGGTGGTCGATGACATCGAACCCGACCGCGGGCATCTGGATCAGCAGGCAGCGCCCCATCTGCCCCAGGACCTCGCGGGGCAGGCGGTGCTTGTGCCGCTTGTCGGCGATGACGAGCTCAGCCATCGAGCACTCCCGGAGCACCGCCTCGGGGGCAGGCGGGTCAGGGACGGTCACCACGTCCACGGCATGATGGCCGGCGAAGAGACCTTCGACCTGCCCTTTCGAATAAGGAGATAAGCAGACGATGCGGGCGGGCACCGGGCGTCAGGCTATCACGCAACAGGCTACCCTCGCGGCGAGAAAATCTTGGAGGAGATGAGCATGGGTTCGATGGTCAGGGTGGCTGTCGTCACCGGCGGCGGCAGTGGAATCGGGAGGGCGGTTGCCCTTGCCCTCGCGGGAGAGGGGTATGGGGTGGTCGTGGCGGGCCGCCGGAAAGAGCAGTTGGAGGCCACTGCGGCCGAGGGGGCGAAACTGGGCCCCCGAATGCTCTGCGTTCCGACGGATGTCGCCAACCCACGGTCGGTCAAGGCTCTTTTCACCCAGACCGTCGAGGCCTTCGGGCGGTTGGATCTCCTTTTCAACAATGCGGGCTCCGGAGCTCCATCCGTGCCGCTTGAAGACCTCACTTATGAACAGTGGAGCTCGGTCGTCGGCGCCAACCTCACAGGTGCGTTTCTGTGTACCCAGGAGGCGATCAAGATCATGAAGAGTCAGATGCCTCGTGGTGGACGGATAGTCAACAATGGCTCCATATCGGCACATGCACCGAGGCCGAACTCCGCTCCGTACACAGCGACGAAGCACGCGATTACGGGCCTGACCAAGTCAACTTCCCTCGATGGCCGCAAGTACGACATTGCCTGCGGCCAGATCGACATCGGCAACGCGGCCACCGATATGACGCAGCCCATGGTCAAGGGCGTCGTGCAAGCGAACGGCGCCATCGAGGTCGAGCCACGAATCGACGTCCAGCATGTAGCGCGCGCAGTCGTGTACATGGCGAGCCTCCCGCTCGATGCCAACGTTCAGTTCATGACCGTGATGGCTACGAAGATGCCGTTCGTCGGTCGGGGATGACGGTGTCCGAGCGGATTGTCGATATGCGCACGGATACGCTCACCATGCCGAGTCCCGGCATGCGAACCGCAATGGCGAATGCCGAGCTCGGCGACGATGTCTTCGGGGAAGACCCCACCGTGAACCGCCTCCAGGACGTGGCCGCGGACATGTTCGGCAAAGAGGCGGCGCTCTTCGTGAGCAGCGGCACGATGGGCAACCTTCTAGGACTTCTGGTCAACGCGCGCTCTGGTGAAGAGGTGATCGCTGACGCGGATTCTCACGTGTTCATGGCTGAAGCTGCCGGAGCTGCCGCCCTGGGTGGAATCCAGATCATGCCACTCCGGACTGAGGCCGGAATCTTGGAGCCGGAGCAGGTTGCCGAGGCAATCCGCCCCGACGACCAGCACTATCCGCGCACGGCTGCGGTGACGTTCGAAGACACCCACAATCGGCATGGCGGCATCGCCTGGCCGTTGACGGCACTCCGAGCCGCTTCTCAACAGGCTCGAGATGGTGGAATCGCTGTGCACATCGATGGCGCTCGAATCTTCAATGCCGCCATCGCGATCGGGGCGGATGTCAAAGAGCTCGCCACCTGCGCTGACACATTGACCTTCTGCCTGTCTAAGGGTCTTGGCGCCCCTGCTGGAAGCATCCTGGTCGGGCCACGCTCGAAAATTGCCGAGGCCAAGCGGTGGCGAAAGATGCTCGGGGGCGGGATGCGCGAGATCGGAATGCTCGCGGCCGCCGGTTTATATGCCCTCGAGCACATGGTGGACGGCCTGGCCGACGACCATGCCAACGCCAGGACACTCGCAGAGGGACTTGCTGAGATCAACGGCATCAAGCTCGACCTTTGGCGAGTTCAAACCAACCTCGTAGCCTTCGAGGTAAACGGGATTTCGATGGCAAGCTTCCTTGACGAGTGCCAGAAGCGCGGACTCAGGGCGGATGCTGGTAGCCGAACTCACGTACGGTTTGTCACCCGCTATGGCATTGAGGCAGAGGATGTTCAATTTGCCCTGAAGGTGGTCTCGGAGGTGATGGGCGCAGCCTGACCGATGACGCCACGGACGAGACTCATTACCGAACTGGTGGGCACCTTGATTTTTCTTTCCGTCATCGCGCTCTCTGGTCCGGTCGGCCCACTTGCTCCGCTGGCGATCGGCACAGCCCTGATGGCCATGGTCTACATCTCGCCGTGGCGGCGACCAAGGCGACCCGAGGTAATTCCTTCTACGGCTTAGCCATTGGCTTCACCATCACGGCCGCGGTTTTTGCTGGAGGGTCGATCTCTGGAGGCGCCTTCAATCCCGCGGTGGGCTTCGGCGCCACCCTGGGGTCGGCCGTGTTCGGAGCCGGCGGCTGGTCGGACCTCTGGATCTACATGGTCGGCCCCCTCATCGGCCCATCGGAGCCGTCATCCACCGCCTGATGGTCAACGGCGAGGAGAGCCGGCCCGGCCCTTAAGCCATCGCGCCCAGCCGGAGCAGGTTTGAGTGCATCCGGGCTGCGCGAGCCAGCGCTATCGAGCCCCTCGACCGGGTCCAGCACCAGATGGTGACGCACAGGCTCCGCAACCGCCGCAACAGCGTGAGCAAGTCCGCGTCCACGGAGAAAACGCCCGCTCCTACGCCGGGCAATGCGCTCAGATCCCACTCGAGCGGCCCCGAGCAAACAGACTCGAAGTCGATCATCAGGTACCCGGATCCGGTGATCAGCAGGTTCCCACGATGGGGATCTCCGTGAAGGGTTCGACATCCGAGCGTCGTGCCGGCAAGCCTGGAGGTGACGCTCAAGAACTCACTGCGTAGGAAGGCACGTTCAGAGGCGGGAATTGCAGAGAGAGCTCTCTCGTCGGCCAAGGTTATTGACGCCCGCCTCACCTGACGGTCGAGGAAGGATGGGACGACTCCAGGGTAGCTGTCGAGCGCGTCATGAACCCGCTCCAAGACCCGCCCGGCGGCCTCACCTGTGGCAAGAGCGTTTGGATCATTGTCCTGATGACGCCAAAACGTCATCGCATAACCGCCCTCGACGTATGGGCCCGGCGGCAGATCCGGGCTAGGGCCAACCACAGGCGCGCCGGCGCGCACGAGGTGGCGTGCGATGTCAAGCTCGACGGCCAACTTGTGCCAGCCGCGGTCTCCATGTGAGGCGGGGCAAACCTTTGCCACTACCGGTGAGGGAGCGAGGTGCACCACGACGTTGTTTGCGTCTTGCAAGACCCGCGCCTGTTCGGCCGGGATGCCGTATCGCGCGGCGATCCCTTGGGCCGCGTGCACAGCCCCAGCGCGCAAGACGGCCCGAGCATGCGTGCCTGCGGGGTCGTTCCGTGCTGCAATCTGATGCGACATCGCTCTGATCGAGCACAGTGCTTCGGATCAGCCCAACCCGCATCGGGGACATACCCATACCGCACCCCCAAAAATGAGTTAGCGGTGGAGGTCGCCTTACCGGCGAGTGGCGGTTTCGATGGCGGCGACCTCGAACCGGCTGCGCAGGGCAAGCTTGCCGAGGATGTTGCTGACGTGGTGCTCGACAGTCTTAGGGGAGATGAACAGCTTGGAGGCGATTTGAGTATTGGATAAACCCTGGCCGAGGAGCTGTACCACCTCACGCTCCCGCCGGCTGAGGGCCGCCAGCGGGTCTGCCACCGGGCGCGGGCTGTATGACACCGCCGCCCCAAGGCGTTTCAGAAGTGTCGCGCAGACTTCGGCCTCGGGCGCGTCCAGCTTCTGGTAGATCCCCAGCGCGTTTCGGGCCTCCATGACTGCGGCGGCGGAATCGGAATCCGTCAGCAGCCGCGCCAGCGCCAGGTGCAGAGCGGCCTTGATCAGGAGGTGCTCGGTGGGCGCGACAGCCCGCAATCCCGCCTCGAGCGCGGCGACCGCGGCGCCGACCTTACCCGAAGCGAACGACGCGTTGCCCATCGCCAACGCGGCCTCGCCCATGAGCACAGGTGATTGTGTCTCGCGCGCCAAGCGCTCGGCATTCTCGGCAGCGCGGAGTGCCGCGTCGGGGTCACCGCGCCCGATCTCCGAGTCCGCAAGCAATGCCAACAGCGGCACCGCTCTAACCCGGTCTTCGCCGATCTGCCGAAGCGCCTGCTTGACGGAGGAGACGGCATGCTCGAACTCACCCCGGACGTAATGCAGCTTCGCCCGCGTCGGGATCGCCTCCCAACGGTCGCCGCAGGCGGCGAGCAGCTGTTCCGCCTCCTGCAGACGCCCCTGCCGCACTCGCAGGTCAGCCAGGGAGGACCTCGACATGACCCGATGGAGATAGAAACCGTTCCGACCGGCGGTCAGGCTCAGGGTCAGCGCTGTTTCGGCCTCACCCCAGCGACCGACCTGACACAGGAGGCTGCCATACGTCGCCTGGCAGTGCGCAAACAAGATTGGGGTTTGCTGATGGTCGTTCGTCGATACTCCCGCCTCCTCGAGTACGCGAAGCCAGGCGTCGGCCCGGGCCAGGTCGCCAATTCGTTCGCAGGCGCTCAGGGTGCAGCATGCCACCTGGCCGGCGGCGAAGGAGTGAACCTCGCCGCTCCCAAGGATCGCCATTGCCTCGTCGATCAGTTCCATGCCTTCGCTGCCGCGCCCAAGCGTGACCAGGGCCAGCCCCTGGTCCGCGAGCGCCTTGCACTCGAGGTCGAGGTCGTCGAACTTGCGCGCGAGCTTGACGGCCTCGGCCGCTTTGGTGGCCAGGGCCCCCACGTCTGTGACCGAACAGCCGACAAGACCCAGCTCTACCCAACCGCGCTCGACACACTCTCCTTCGTCGGCCAGCATGGTGCGCCCGCGCGCGAACCAGCCTCGGGCCGCGGCCTGGTTGTTGAACCCCTCGAAATAAATGCGCCCCACAGCGGCAGCGGCCAGGGCTGCACGCCGTTTGCGTCCCTCATGCCTAAGCCCTCGGTAGGCGGCCTGCGCGGTCGCCAGCCCCGCGTCGAAGTCATAACTCATGTACTCGATGAACGCCGCCTCGAGCTGGACGTCCGGGTCCCCCTCGCGGTCGAACTGATCGAGCAGGTCCCGGCGCCGCTTCTGCAGGTCTGGCGCCTTCAGGGAGGCTCGGAGGCCGGTGCCAGCTGTAGGCGCGCGTTTGAATGGGAGCGTTTCCAGTCGTGTCATGTTGCCGGGGCTAGCCTAATCGCCCGCGCGGCCCTTTTCGCCGGCGGCGCGCGAAATAGGGGACGGCCATGGGTGATCCCCCGATGTTTTCAGCCCCGAAGACAGACAGAGTTGGCTCAGCCATAACCCTGCCGACACGTTTCTAAAGGGATTGCCATGACTGAGCTACTAACCCGGACCCTTGAGGCAGGAAAGAGCGAAGCCTCCATCTCAATGCCACTTGTCGCGCCGCCGACCCAACGGGTTGCGCTGCGTACCTGGGGGGCGCTCGCTGTTCTGTGCCTGGGCGCGTTTGTGGTGGTCCTTGACACCACCATCGTCAACATCGCGATTCCCAACATCATGACCGGGCTCCACGCGAGTCTGGATCAGGTTCTCTGGGTCCTCAACGCTTACACCCTGGTCTATGCGGCGCTGTTGATCACAGGGGGTCGACTGGGTGACCTCTATGGCCCGAGGCGGTTGCTGATCGTGGGCGTTGTGGTTTTCGCTGGAGCGTCGATCGGCTGCGCGCTGGCTCCGTCCGCGGGGATCCTGATCGCCGCGCGTGTGCTCCAGGGAGTGGGTGGGGCCTTGATGACCCCGCAGACGCTCGCCATGATCTCGTTGATCATGCCCGCCAACCGGCGCGGCCCCGCCATCGGTTTGTGGTCGGGCTCCGCCGGTTTGGCCGCGGCCGTGGGCCCCTCGCTCGGCGGAGTGCTGGTCACCACCGCAGGCTGGCGTTGGGTGTTTCTCGTGAATGTGCCTTTCGGCATCGCCGCTATCGCCGGCGCGTATGCCCTGCTCCCTGGGGTCGTCCCAGGTCGGCGGCACCGCCTGGACTTCGGTGGGATTGCGCTGGCGACCTCGGGCCTGCTGGCGGTCGTCTTCGGTGTGGTCGAAGGGCAGCGCTTTGCCTGGAGCACGATAACCGGACCGGTGACGATCCCCGCGGTGTTGGCTGCCGGCGTCGTCCTGCTGGCTGGCTTTGTCTTCTGGGAACGGGGTCAGCCGGAGCCGCTGATGCCCCCGAAGCTGTTCGCCGCGCGCAGTTTCGCGGTGTCGGCCTGGGTCGTCTTCGTCTTCCAGACGGTGATGCTGGCCTTGGTGGTGGTGGCAAGCCTATTCTTCCAATCGGCGCTTCGAATGACGGCGCTGGACGCCGGCCTCGCGCTCGCGCCCATGCCGCTCACGTTCATGCTCGTGGGTCCGCTTGCTGGCCGGCTCGCTGACCGGGTAGACATCAAGTTCATCCTGATGGGCGCGATGCTGGTGGCGGCTGGGGGAGTCGGCTGGCTGATGGCATCAGTCTCTACGGCCGCGACGTCGGCGACTTTTATACCCGCGCTTGTGGTCACCGGGGCGGGACTCGGCTGCGGCTTCGCGGTCGTCATGACGGTTGGCATGCGCGGGATCGGCCCGCAGTTCGCCGGCGCGGCGGCGGGGGTGCTCAACACCTTCCGGCAGGTCGGTGGCGCCATGGGGGGCGCGATCGCCGTGGCGCTGCTGCAGAGCAGGCTCTCTCTGGTGGGCCCAGCGCAGATCGCCGCCCACCACCTCGATTACGCCAACAGCTTTGTCGGCGCGTTCAAGGCAACGCTTGTGGTGCCTGCGCTCCTGCTTCTGCTCGCGGCCGCCAGTTGCCTGCTGCTCAGGCCGCAGACTCCGCCGAGTCGCCTACCACTCAATCGGTAATTCCACTGATTGCCGATCCTCGGGCTCTCCGTTAGCCTGCCAGATGTGCATGAAGTCCGGATGAAGGCGGTCGTCCAGGACAGGTACGGGCTCGACGCACTGCGGCTGGAGGACATCGCCGTTCCGGTCGCCGCCGACGGGGCGGTGCTAGTGCGCGTGCGGGCCGCCGGCGTGAACCCTCTTGACTGGCACGCCGCGCGCGGGGTGCCCTACGTCGCGCGGATGGCCATGGGGATGCCGGGGCCCAAGCCAAGGGTCCGGGGAGTGGACGTCGCGGGACGCGTCGAGGCCGTCGGCAAGGACGTGACCCATCTGCAGGTGGGCGATGACGTGTTCGGCTGGTGCGCCTCCGCGTTCGCCGAGTATGCGTCGGCGCCTGAGGATCACTTCCTGGCCAAGCCCGCCAACATGACATATGAGGAAGCCGCGGCCGTTCCAGTGGCTGCAGTCACCGCCCTGCAGGCCCTGCGCGATTTCGGCAAGCTGCAGTCCGGGCAACGCGTGCTGGTCAACGGCGCGTCGGGAGGTGTCGGCACATTCGCTGTGCAGATCGCGAAGTCGATCGGAGCTGACGTAACGGGCGTGTGCAGCTCGAGAAATGTCGAACTTGTGAAGTCGATCGGCGCCGACCATGTGATCGATTACACGCGGGACAACTTCACGAAGTCTGGAGAGCGCTACGACGTGATTCTCGACAACGCTGGCAGCCACGCTCTATCCGCGGTCCGGAGGGTGCTCGCCGCCGATGGAACACTCATTTACAACAGCGGCGCGCCGCTGCGCCGCATGGCGCTGGCGCTCTTGGTGTCGCGGATGGGCCAGAGGGTCCGCACGTTCCTCGCCAAGCTCAACCATGACGACGTCGAAGTCATTCGCGTTCTCATCGAGTCGGGCAAGGTCAGATCGATCGTGGATCGGACGTACCCGCTCGATGAGCTTGCGGCCGCGATCGCTTATGTCGAAGCGGGACACGTGCGGGGGAAGGTCGTCGTAACTCCGGCATGAGCGCCCTCGCCGGCGGAGCGGAGCTCAGCTGAAGGCTCGTCGCGCTTCTTCGATAGCTCGGTCCATAGCGGTCGCGGGTTCGCGGATGGCATAGCCGTGACCAACGGCGAGGAGGGACGGGTTCAGCTCCCTCAGCAAGGCAGCTGACGCCAGGGCTGTCTTTTTGTTCCAGGTGGCCATCGCGGGAAACGGAAACAGCGGTTTCAGGACTCCAGAAACAGCGATCCCCCCGCGGGTCTGAAGGGCGTCGCCCGCGATCAGGCTTCGGTCGCGCACGTCGATGAAGGCCAGGTGCCCAGGGGTATGCCCGGGTGACGCGACCACCTCGAGTGAGCCGATGCGGTCGCCTGGCTTGAGCAGCCGATCGGGTTTCCAGTCGACCTTGACGAGGTAGCCCTTGACCGGTGTCTGGGGCTCGGTCTCGAGCAGGCTCTTGTCCCCAGCGAGGATGCGAGAGTCGCGCCCTCCGATCGAAACCTCGACCCCTGGAAAGCGCAGACGCACGCCGGCCACACCGCCCACATGGTCACCATGGGCATGCGTTAAGGCCACCCGGCGGAGCTCCTTCCCAAGCTCTTTGACAATCCGCGCGACGTCGTCTGCGGGCGAGGACATGGTGCTGTCCACCAGCGTGAGCCCGTCGTCCTCCCGCACGAGGTAGCAGTTCATCGGGAACAGCGCTGCAAACCTGGTGAGCTGGACCAGGTTGGAGCCGTGGCGCGTTATCTTCAACTCGTTCATGATGACCAGTCCGCGCATCGCACTCCTGACCCGGGAATACCCGCCCGAGGTCTACGGCGGCGCCGGCACTCACGTTGAATACCTCACGCGCGAGCTGCGCCATTTGACCGAGGTTTCGGTCCAATGCTGGGGAGCGCCGCGTACCGAGCCTGGCGTGACCAGCCACCAGCCGTGGACCGCACTTTCGGAACCGAAGCCAGAGTCGTCCACCCTTCAGGCGATCTCGATCGATCTTGCGATGGCGGCGGCGGTCAAGGGTGCGGATCTCGTCCACAGCCATACGTGGTACACGAACCTCGGCGGTCACCTCGCCAAGCTGATGTGGTCGATTCCACATGTCATGACCATCCATAGCCTCGAGCCGCTTCGACCGTGGAAAGCCGAGCAGCTCGGTGGAGGCTACGCCCTGTCTATGTTCTGCGAGCGAACCGCGATCGAAGGCGCAGACGGTGTGATCGCCGTCTCGCGCGGGGTGCGCGACGATGTGATGAATTGCTATCCCGCCGTCAGCCCGGACCGCATCCACGTAATCCACAACGGAATCGATCCCGAGATCTACCGGCCCCAATTGTCGCCAGAGACGCTGACGCGCTTTGGCATCGACTCGAGCCGGCCCTTTGCTTTGTTCAACGGCCGGATCACAAGGCAGAAGGGCCTGACATTACTTCTCGCCGCGGCCCTTAAGCTCGATCCGCGCTATCAGTTGGTGATCGTGGCCAGCAGCCCGGATACCCCCGAAATCGCGGCTGAAGTGGGGGCTCTCGCGGGTCGCGTTTCCGCCGAGCGAGGCAACCTGGTCTGGATCGACCACTTCATCGCGCGCGAAGACCTGATCCACCTTCACTCCCACGCTTCGGTGTTCGTTTGCCCGTCGATATACGAGCCCTTTGGCCTTGTGATCCTGGAAGCAATGGCATGCGAGACGCCAGTCGTCGCGTCGCGCGTCGGCGGGATCCCGGAGATCGTGGTTGAGGGTGAGACGGGTTACCTGGTGGATTTCGATCCGGATGACCTGGATGGGTTTACCAGTGTCCTGGCCGACCGCATCGAAAAGCTTCTAGGAGAGCCGAGCACGCAGGCAACGATGGGCAAGGCTGGACGCGAGCGCGTCCTGAAACACTTCGGCTGGCCGGCCATCGCTTCTAAGACTGTCGAGGTATACAAGACGCTCCTGACCACTCGGCCGACAGCCAGCCCTTGACCTTCGCGATCCGGGCAGCGTCGGCTCGGTTGCGAGCACTCTGCTTCTGGATCACTGCCCGAGGCGTCAAGTACTCTTGACGCCACCCTGACTGTCAAGGTAGCCTGACATGCTGTGTTTAGAGGAAAGAGTTCCCTCGATGCCGGCAAACGCCGCTCATGGCGCTGCTCCTTTTGCGGGAAAGGCAAGGACAAGGTCCGCAGGCTCGTCGCGGGACCTGGCGTCTTCATCTGCGACCAATGTGTGGAGCTGTGCAGCAAAGTTCTCCAATCCGACATCCAAGGCGGCGAACTCTCCATCGGGCCCGACAGCGAGGTGGCGGAAGTGCTGCTCGAGGAGCTGCGGATCAACGCGGCTGGGCTCCGGCAATCCGAGGACCAACTGCAACGGGCGGTCAATCTGTTGCGGAAAAACCAGGTGGCGTGGTCGCTCATCGGCGATGCTATCGGCACGAGCCGTCAAGCTGCTTGGGAGCGATTCTCCGGCGAGGACTGAGTCTCAACCAGCGCCGTTTAGGGAGGTGGCCTGTCGTGACGAGATCTGATGTCGACCGCTGGCTCCGGGCTTACGTCGAGGCTTGGAAGAGCTACGACCAAGAACAGATTACTGAGCTGTTCGCCGAGGACGTGAGGTACAGGTACCATCCCCACGACGACCCTCTGGAGGGGCGCGAGGCGGTCGTCGATGCCTGGTTGGGTCAGGGTTCCGATCCTGGAGCCTCGAGTCGGGACCAACCCGGGACCTATGAAGGCTCTTACCACGCAATCGCGGTCGACCGCGACGTTGCGGTCGCTACGGGCACGACTACCTATCTTGCTTCGCCGGGCGGCGAGGTGAAGAAGGTTTTCGACAACTGTTTCGTGATGCGCTTCGATCGCGATGGCCGATGCGTGGAGTTCACGGAATGGTATATGAGGCGCCCAAAGGCCTAGACACTTGCGATGAACGTGCCCGATGTCGGCGACAGGTCCGGCGCCGGCTGTGGGCCAAGAGAAGCTCCATTACGCTCCGATTACGCCAGGGTCGACGGAAGTCCGAATGTTCCCTCGACGACTTCAACGAAGTTCCTCTCCTCGCGGACGATCAATCGCGCGGTCTGCGCCATGGTGAAATTCTCAAGAGCCGCAGGATCCGCCTTCAAGCGGGCTCGGTAGGCTTCATACGCAGCGAGACTCTCGAATCCGATCAAGCCCCAAGCCACATTGTTGGTGCCTTCGTAAGGAAGAAAGTAGCCCACGAGGTGGCCGCCGCATCGAGGAATGATGCGCCCCCAATTCTCGGCGTACTTCTTGAACCCGTCCCGCTGAGACGGATCGATCTCGTAGCGGATGACGCAGGTTATCGTCGGTAATGTCCTCCGAGTGAATTACCGCCGAAGGATAGATCGGCAAC
>Ga0137393_10002179_pt1 | contig 12645 bp, 10 predicted proteins | sample 15con2h34BmetaG_FD_101396 | JGI IMG/M metagenome (GOLD analysis project Ga0137393, IMG submission 101396) | Vadose zone soil microbial communities from Angelo Coast Range Reserve, California, USA - 15con2h3.4B metaG | ecosystem: Environmental > Terrestrial > Soil > Vadose zone > Saprolite...
CTTCATGGTAAGCGATCGCCTCATCGTTGATGAGCGAGCGCTCCGCGAAATTGGAGGTGGCTACGACGACACGGCCGGGGCGCTTGCCATCCGGGGTACCGGTGACGTAGTGGGTTGCCGCGGCGGCCTGAAAGGCGGGTATGGCTTCGACCGTGACCGGCGATTTGGGAAGTAGGGTGAAGAGTTCTGGAAGCTTCGGCTCCATCTGGGCGATGTAGTGGCGGAAATCGTCAAGGATCTGCTCGGCGGAGGTTGGAATGTATTTGCGATTCGTTTTTAGGGAGGCCCGGAAGGAAGCGGTGTCGGCGAAGCCTTCCTTCTTGGCGATAGCGGTTATCTCGGCCTGGATTCGCTCGACCTCGCGAAGACCGAGTTGGTGTATCTCGTCCGGCGTCATGTGCGTCGTGGTCCGGGCGTAGATGTCGTTTTCGTAGCGCTTCGGGCCGTCTGGTAGAGAGGTGACAGAGAGCGCAGTACGGCCTGCGGGTGCGTATTCCGTGCGGAGGAAAGCGGCGAAGGTCTTGTAGGCGGGGATGACCTCGGTGTTGATGGCGTCAGTGATTTGCTGGGTCAGGCGCTTCTGGTCTTCGGCAGAAATGCTCGCGGGGTACTTCTTGGTCGGGAGCAGAAAAGGGTCTTCATCGATGATGCCCTGACACTGCACGGGCAGTTTCTCCAGGAGGAAACGCACCGGCATGAGCTTGTCTTTCATGCCAGCGCGAAGGACTTGTGTGGTTTGGCTGAGCACGCGCGGAATCTGGTGCAGACGTGCGATGTAATCCTCGTAGTACTTGACGGAATCAAAGGGAACGGAAAGCGGTAGGTCCGCCAGACCGGTATGGATGCCATTCTGCTGGTTGATTGGCATCTCGTACTCCTTGAGGTCGAAGTCAGCGATGCGCTGCTGTAGGACACGCACCAGGAGGTCGTGGGAGAGCTGGTCCTGGTCGGAGAAGCCGGTAGTCGGGATGGCCTCAAGCCGCTTAAGGAAATCCTCGTCGGCCCTATTGCGCCGGACGATGGCATCGAGCGAGCGCTCGGCGAGCTTGTCATTGTAGCGGTAGTCGCCGAAGGCGGTAGCGCGCTCCGGAAAATTGCGGAGATCAGACTCATACTGCTCTTCGAAAAGGGCCTTCTGGGCGGCGAGACGCTCGGCCAGGGGTTTGAGGTTTTGAGCGGAGACGGAAACGGCTATCGCGACGAGGAAAAACAGACTCTTTTGGAGGCGCATAGGCGTAGGTAGGGTACCAGAGGGAAAGGTGACTCGTGAAGAATGGCGGCTTTGAAATCGGCGTCCACGTTGTCAAGTCTACTTTAGTAGGTAGGGGTGTTTTGCCTTACAGCTCCGGCAGTGCCGTCCCGCCGCAAGTTCCCCAGGTCGTAACTCTTATCCCCTGTTACACTTGAGGATGATGTACGCATATCACTGTACATATAGTATAGCTAGTACAATGTTCCACGTGGAACATTATGCCAATTCGCTATTCGCACTAATGTTCCCTGTGGAACACTTCTCCTCTGTGGTTCCACCCTCGTCATTACATCGCCCTTCCCTTCCCCTCGGCTGCCCGGTGGCGGTATAGTCTCTGTCCGCATCTATACGGGTGGCATTCATTTTTTAAGGAGGCAATGATGGCAACCAATACCAAGGCCGAAGCCAGAGCAAAGAGCTTCGGTGAGAATCTGGAGAGCGATCTGGCACTGGAGTTCTTGCGGGTGGTAGAGAACGCCGCCATCGCTTCCGCCCACACCATGGGACAGGGCGACCGCAAACTCGCCGACCAGGTCGCGACCGAGGCCATGCGCGAAACCATGGAAACGGTTCCCATGCGCGGCACCATCGTCATCGGTGAAGGCGAGCGCGACGAGGCGCCCATGCTCTACATTGGCGAGCAGGTAGGCACCGAATTCCCTGACGGACGCGACGTCCCACAGGTTGATATCGCTGTCGATCCTCTCGAAGGCACCAACCTTTGCGCGACTGGCGCCCCCGGCGCGATCACGGTCCTGGCTGCTTCCGAGAAAGGCGGCTTGCTCAACGCACCTGACTGTTACATGGAAAAAATTGTTGTCGGACCGTCCTGTAAAGGCGCAGTCGAGATGGATGCGCCGGTCGCCGACAACTTGAAAAATATTGCCAAGCGAATGGAACGCGATGTCGAGGATCTCGTGGTCATCGTGCTCGACCGCCCGCGTCACGAAAAGCTGATCACCGATATTCGCGCTGCTGGCGCTCGCATCAAGCTGATCGGTGACGGTGACCTCTCCGCTGGAATCGCCGCCGCGGTTATTGGAACCGGTGTGCACGCCGTCATGGGCTCGGGAGGCGCGCCGGAAGGCGTGATTACCGCCGCCGCTATTCGCTGCCTCAATGGCTACATGCTGGGGCGGCTGGTGATCGACAAGCCGGAGTTGGAGGAGCGTATTGCGCGCATGGGCATCAAAGATAAAAAGAAAATTTACGAGGCAGAGGACCTCGCTCCGGGGAAGCAGCTTATCTTCGCTGCCACCGGGGTAACCGATGGCGCGCTCATGCGCGGAGTGCGCTTCTTCGGTGAAGGCACACGGACCTCGTCGCTAATTGTGACGCTGCGCACCGGCAAAGTCCGCTTCGTCGACAGCATCCATCTGGAAAAGAGTCCAGATGTGAAGATAAGGTTTGCCTAGTCGCGAAACGTGTTGATGATTCCTCGACCGTCACTGCGCCGGCGGAGTAGCGTACTTAGTTAATAGACCAAACTGCCCGGCGTCGGCGGCCACGACTGAGAAAATCCCGGAAAGAGGTTCGCGGTTTTCTCCGCGCGCTTGGTTCCATCGTGCACGGCGATGCGATGCGGCTTGCCTGCTTCGTATCCCTCCCACAGCGAGACACCGGCCCAGGCTCCATCTTTGCGCAGAATGTAATACGTCATATCCTTGTACTTCAGCCGTTCCTTATCGCCGTTGTAATTGCGCGCGATACGCTTCAGGGCGTCCATGCCCGCATCGAGGGGCAACATGCCCTTGCGCATGTTCTCGACGATGGTGTGCGCGCCCGCGACTTTGATGTTCTCTTCCCCGCTCCCCGTCGCGCCGGCGGAGCCCACGTCCTGATCGGTATAGCAGCCGGCACCGATGATCGGCGAATCTCCCACGCGTCCTGGGATCTTCCACGCGAGACCGCTGGTCGTAGTGGAACCGGAAATTTCTCCCTTGTCGTTCAACGCCGAGCAATGAATGGTTCCGGTGGGAGGAAAGATAACTTTGCGGATCGCGTTCATGCGCAACTCGGGGTCAATGCCCAGGTCCGCCGCCACTTCTTCCATGCGCTTGATTTCCATTTGCCACTCTTCGGATTGCGGGGAGCCCGACTTGATTCGCTTTCTCCAATTCGGATCAGCAAGTCCTGGACCCCACCAGTTAGAATGTGTTTCTTTCCAGAGCAGCCATAACTTCCGCGAATGTTCTGTCAGCAGATTTTCTCGGGGAAAGCCTTGGGCGACGGCGAATCGCTCTGCACCATCTCCTACGAGCATGACGTGCCCGGTGTGGTCCATCACTGCCTTGGCCACCTGCGACACATTCTTAATATTGCGCACGCCGCCGACCGACCCAGCGCGCCGCGTGGGGCCGTGCATGCAACACGAATCCAATTCGACCACGCCCTCTTCATTGGGCAGGCCTCCGAGTCCAACGCTGTCATCATTGGGATCGTCTTCCGGGCCTTTCACCACGCGCAGGGCCGCATCCAGGGTGTCGCCGCCATTCTTCAGAAACGCGTAAGCGTCATCCAGATAATTGAGACCGTTGGCCGCACAAATGATGACGGGCCGCGGATACGGGCCCGTAGTCATCGTCTGCCTCGTCTTCGAATCTTTTTCTTTGGTTTCCTGCGCGCTTAAGCCGAGCGACAGAGACCCCAACATCGTCGTGGTTAGAAAATCGCGTCGCGAGAACGTCATAGCAGCCTCCAAATGAGTGCGGTGAAAACGGCGAACAGCATAGCACGGAGAGAGTCTCAACTTGACTGTCTCCCCGACTTGCCATTTAATGGGTCGCCGACGATGTGCGGGCCGCAGAGCTGATACGCGGCACCGTCCGGTTAGCAAAGTTTAGGAGAAGATACGATGAAGACTTTGAGCGTAGTTTTCGCGCTGGCCTTATTGTTGTTGGCAAGCTCGGCCTCGCCGTTGGGAGCCCAGCAAAGCGGTACTTCAGCGGCGAGCTCACCTATCCTGACGACGCCCGATGCAATCATGTGGAGTGCATTGGTTCCCGGTGTGCAGATGGCTGTCCTTTCCGGTGATCCCAGCAAAACCGAGCCGTACACACTTCGGCTGAAAATGTCTGACGGCGCGCGGGTAGCTCCGCACTGGCATCCGGAAGACGAAAATGTCACCGTGCTGCAAGGAACGTTCCTGGCAGGCATGGGGGATAAATTTGATGCATCGGGGTTGCACGAATTCCCCGTCGGGTCCTATGTGCTAATGCCAAAGCAGATGCACCACTTCGCCACGGCGCGTGGAGAAAATATTTTGCAGTTGCATGGCACTGGACCATTCGTCATCAATTACGTGAATCCCGCAGACGATCCGGCGAACGCGACTAAGAAATAAATATTCGTGGTTGAAAATTACAAGGCCCGCCGTAGCGGGCCTTCCTCACGAAGGAAAAACATCAACACACAATTGGCTATGAAGCTAACTGGTGACCTGTCCGGTTCTGATCGGCACGGAAACGCAGCAGGGCGGCGATATTGCCGACGCGATCGAACTCCGGATCATCCTTCACGTAAAACAACTCAACATCACGTCGAATCGCTGCCGGCACAATCGCATCGCACACGTCTTCTAGTTCCCGCGTGGCCCGGCCACATAGTGCGCAGTACGATACCATGTGCGAATCCAGGTGCCCGCAGTTCGTGCACTCAACCGCGCGGGCAGTGAAATCTTCACCGAGGAACAGAGTCTGTACTTCTCCCACTTCCAAGGAACGCAGGACGCGTCGTAACCCAGTCACGCCGAGACTATTACCCTTCGCCTGACCGATCGCCTCCCGCAGCAGCGTCTGACGGCGGTCATCAAGCGCCTGCCGCAGCATTCGGCTCGCCTCGTCGCGAATCTGCTCGTTGCTTATAGTCGCAACGTCAGCCGAGAAGTGTCCCAGCACGCGTTGCTTCACATAAGGATGAAGGTGAGGTTCAAATTCGGGCCAGTTACTGTGATGACAAGAAACAATCAATTTCTCCCATAGGCCTTTCTCCAATTCTTCCTGCAGGCGCTCGGCTACCGCTTTGTAGTGGTGTAATGCCTCATCGGCCACGCTGCGCTCGGCATGACCGCCATCGTAACCGCCAAGACCGTCTCCCCGGCCGCGCCGCGGAAAGGGGTGGAAAAGTGATTCTCGTTCTTTCAATTCATCGAGCCGCAAATCAAAGAAGCGCGCGCGATGGCGATCCACAACCGCGACCGACAATCGCGGTTGCGCCCCCAACAGCGGCCCCAAGGGCTTGAGGTGGAAACGCCGGTTCACAAATAACTGCGTTCCGGGAAGCTGCGGCGGTAAATCAAATTCCCGCCACATATTCTCCGCGCTGCAAGCAAAGATTGCCTTAGCGCGCATCTGGTTGCCGTGCATGTTTCCGGCGAGATCGAGGATTCGGTTCAGGTCCACGCGAGCGCAGCCATTCTTGCCATTCTTCTGCGATTCCCGCAAAGCATTCCTCACCAGGTCTTTTGCCAGAATGACTTCTTCACGGTGCGATTTGTTCTGTGGAGTTCGTGGCTGAAAATAAAAACTTAACGCACAAGATTCTTGTTTATTGCACTGAAACTGAGCCAGCTCACGGACATCTTCGCGGCTAATCATCTTTTCTCCTGAGTGTTGAAATGTATTCAGGCGGTGCCAGTTTTCTGCAGAAGTTTGTCACGGAATTGGTTGGCGATCGAAGGCGCTTTGCGAACGTGTTCCCGGACCGTGGTAATGGAAGCGCGAACCTCGTCAGGCTTGCGTTCCACGATGGCGGAGATTTCTTCTATTGAGAATCCTTCGATGGCGTAGAGAATAAATGCGTCGCGATCCGGCCGCTGGGTGCCGGTCAGCGCGGACTGTACGAGAGTGATCATCTCATCAGAGTACGCCACTTGTTCAGGCGTAGCGGTCCGAGTATCAGCAATCACGTTCTCCCCCAGCAGAGTTTCATCGGGCTGATGAAATTGAAGCTCTGGCTCATCGCTGGCACGCACATTCTGCTTTCGCGCCGACTGCTCCAGATGAACCGGTGAGCCGACCTCCCGGCTGCTGACTGCGAGCTCGTTGATGGCGCGGATTGCGAGATGGTAAAGCCAAGGCTCGAGAGCCAATCGCTCCGGCTTGTCGCCATCTGCGAGGGCGCACGCAATCGCCTCATCCACCACTTCCTCCTGGGTGACGCTGTCAGGCGGCAACTGATCGGAAGACTGACGGAGATAGAGCTCGCGTTCCACAAAACGCTCGAGACGCGCCAGATTGGCGTTCACATAGGATCGAATATCGTCCGAGGAAATAGTCTGCGGCTGTACCGAGGCCAGCGTCTGTTCAAATGGCACTCCGGGTCCCGCCGATTCATTCGAGCTCCTGCGGCGGCGCCATTTATGCGACGAGCGCAACATGTCTTTGTGCTTGGTGATCTGCTGCACCAAATCGTCGAATGCCGCCTTCACTACTGCCGTTGCGGTGTTCCCCGATTGCTGCACGGCCATTTGACCGGATGGAAGCCGCAGATTGAGAGAGACGATCGTGCCCTCGCGCGGCGAGTTCTGTTCAACTGAACCTTTCAAGTGCACCAACTCGGGGCGGAAGACCTGGAGCCGCTTGCGCAGCTTCTCTATATGGTGGTTGATCTCTTTTTCAATATCTGGGGTTTTGTGGACCTTATAACTGATATGAACGTTCATGAGAGCCTCAGACGACGGGGGCAGATCCCGTGAAGCTTTCGTGTCCCTTTCAAGCCGATTCTACACCCGTGGGGAAGAGGGGAAAAACCGGAAATGGCAAAACTTCGTAGTTTGCTGAGTTACTAGTACCCGAGCGGGGAGTTAGGGTGTTAATATTTACAACTATGAGGAAGCCTACCAAGGAGCAAAAGCGAGACATCGCCGTCATCGCGGCAAAAAAAGACACGGATATTGATTTCTCTGATCTTCCGTTGGTGATCGATTGGAGGGGCGCCGAGATCGGAAAATTTTACCGGCCACCGAAAAAGCCTGTAACCATGCGCCTAGACGCGGATGTTATCGAATGGCTGAAGGCGTACGGCAAGGGATATCAGACGAAGGCCAATCTGTTGTTGAGGTATGCCATGGCGAGTGCCAAAAGCAGGACCGGAACAGGAACCGGGGGATGGAGCAAGAGGCGTCGGAGACCTCAATGAGTTAAACACGGAAGCAGCATAAAGAGCACTTCATGCTTCCCTACACAGCGACAGTAACCGATGTCTCCGTCCTCGTGACCGGACGATACAGGGTGTCGCGCTCGATGGGTTCGCGTCCAGCTTCGGTGATAAGCCGCACCAATTCCTGCCGGCGCATGCCTTGCGGCGTGGTCGCTCCCGCGTCGTGATAGATCTTTTCCTCGATCACTGTGCCGTCTATGTCATCCGCTCCGAAGCGCAATGAAATCTGCGCAATTTTCGGCGTCATCATCTGCCAGTAGGCCTTGATATGCGGGAAATTATCGAGCACCAACCGGCCTACGGCGATTTGCTTGATGTCGAGCATGCCGGTCGTCTTGGGCAGATGCTGTAAAGGCGTGTTGTCAGGATGAAAAGCCAGTGGGATAAATGTCTGGAAGCCGCCAGTCTCATCTTGCAGCCGGCGCAGCTTCATCAGATGGTCAACCCGGTCTTCGTCGTTCTCTACGTGGCCGTAAAGCATGGTGGCATTCGATTTCAATCCGATCTGGTGCGCCAGCTTCGCGGTGTCGAGCCACTGATCTCCGTCAATTTTGTGATCGCAAATGATGTGCCGAACGCGGTCAGCGAAAATTTCCGCACCGCCGCCGGGAAGAGAATCCACCCCGGCAGCTTTTAGTTGTTGCAGGGTTTCGCGAGTGGAAAGTTTCGCGCGCTTCGCCAGGTACGCAACCTCCACCATGGTGAACGCCTTCAGATGAACTTGAGGAAAGCGCTGCTTCAGACCGGAAATCAGATCGAGAAAATATTGAAATGGCAGATCGGGATGCAATCCGCCGACGATGTGAAACTCAGTAACCGCCTCGGTGTACCCCGATGCAGCCGTCTCGAACGCTTCTTCGAGGGCCATGGTGTATGCACCCGGAGAATCTTTTTTTCGCCCGAACGCGCACAAACGGCACGCCGCGACGCAGACGTTGGTCGGATTAATGTGGCGATTGACGTTGAAGTACGTCTTGTCGCCGTGCATACCTTCACGCACATGATTGGCGAGCCATCCGACAGCCAAGATGTCGCTGCTGCCATACAAGGCGAGCGCATCGTCAAAATCAAGCCGCTCATGCGCCAATATCTTTTCCGCGATAGGGCTGAGACGTGAGTCGTCTGTTTGGAACGAATGAGCCATCAAATTGGATGATAACGCAGGCGAGTATCGGAAGTCACAGCGGCGTCGGGAGATCGGAGACCGGAAAGACTAACAGCAACCCAGTGATAATTCATTGGTGCAAGGGGTAACCCGGTTGCCCAGGCAATTTTCCATCTACCTTGAGGACTTTCAAACCGGGACGCACGGCTTGCGCGTCAATAAAGGCCATTGCGCCGGGCAGTGAGTCGATGCCGGAATAGATAGTCCCCGCGGCAAAAAACCGGGTCGGTTCCGCAGCGGCTTCTCCACGGAAGATCTTCTCCAGCCAATATTTCTTGTACTGTGACTCGCTCATCTCATAGATCTGCGCCAGCACGGTCGCGCAACCGGGAGTTCCAGGAGCGGGGACCAGCAAATAAACCGGACCTCCTCGATCCCATTGATGTTGTTCGCCCATGGCCATTTGACGCAGCTTGGACAGACTGATCTCCTTCGCCGGCACCCGTGAATTGACCACAACCGCGATTTCGTCCTTGGCGCTCTGCGCTTGCGCCCGGTCCTCAAACGGCAGTAACAGAAATAGCAGCGTCGTGAAGACGGGATAAACGCTTCGGCTGCTGAAAACCGCCATCACTTCCGCTATTCCTCCTCAAAACGTAAAGGCGACCTGCAATTGCAGCTCGTTGAAGGGCGGCAGATTGCGTCGCGCACTGCGATCGTACTGTACCTTGAACGCCGCACTCTCGGCAAAGTCATATCGCAGTCCGAGCGACGGACCGTTTTGACGAGAGACATTGCCGAAGATCGGCTCCCTTCCTGAAATGTTTAGATACTGATAGCGAAAGTATGGACGCAACACGCCGAACTGTCTCGAGATCTGCGTGTAGAAGGCTGGAGAGTTAAAGCTTAAGCCTGATCCGTTGATCGCATGACGAATGAGAATGCCTTCGTTAAGCAGCTCCCAAGGCGCTTTAGTGTATACAACGTATCCGTCCGAGATGGTCTCTGAGATATTCGGCAAGCCGATGGGGGTGAGATTGTCGCGGTACACAGAGAAGCCGGTTTGCAAGCCGGGCAACAATGCAGGACGAGCAAACAATGCAAGATTTACTGCCTTCCCGTTATTCTCATCAACTACATTCTGGACAGCTTCTGCCGATGAGGAATGCGACGTGCGTCCGTTGCCCACCTCGACTACGTAGTGCAAACCGAGACCTCCCGAGGGAATAGCGCCGGTGGCTGTAAGGCCAACATTGTGGATGGGGAGGATTCCACCCCCGTCTTCGAATAAAAAAATGAAGGGGCGTCCCACGGCAGTTTGTAACCACGTGCCATGGTGGTACGCCGTGTTGTAGTAGCCGATAGCGGTGTGATAGCGCCCAATTCCTAGTTTGAAATAGTCGCTGGCTGCATATTGCAAAAGGAAACGCTCCAAGTCGACTCCGAACGCATTGCTTTCGTCGGATTCAAAAACCAATTCGCCCAATACATTCAGTTTCTGCGACAACTGGGAAGTCATGAACAGGTCGAGCTGGCCGAGCGCAAACGAGTTAGTGGCGCCTTTCAAGTCGCTGGCGTGCCAGCCAACATCGGCAAAGCCCCGAAACTGCAACCCATGAAACTTAAGCGCCGGCTGTTCCATGGCCTGATGCACGTCTACTGTCTCATTCTCATTTGCGGGCGGTGTTGTGACCGCCGGGGATGGCGCCGCTTCTGACTGGACCGGCGGAGCGGGCTTTCCCTGGCTGGCCTTCAGTTCCTGGATTTCGGCTTCCAGTTGCGCCACCCGTTGAAGCAGCGTTTTGATGGTTTCATGATCGCCTTCAGACGTCTGGGAGCTCTCTTGCGCAAAAGCGACACCCGCCAGAGTGGCGCTCAACAGGATTAGCGAACAAACATTGAGGCCCACACGAGCTTTAATTGTTCTGACTGCCTGTTGCATGACGCAGCCCTCTTTCGACGCCTGCGATGATCACGCCAGTGTGACCGCAAAAGACGACACGAGAATCTCGTGACTACTGCATACGAGATTGAGGACATTCTAGAGTCAGACAGTCCAATTTGAACGGGATGATACGGATTGAGTAATAACCAATCTTGTCCGGGACCGTTTTGCGAAAGACAAGAGAACAGGCTACCTCACCTGCAAGCTATTCAGCATTTTCTCGTAGGTCGGACGCAAACGGCCGAAGTCGTTCTCTGGAGCGATGAACACCAGATACAACAAACCTCCTCCCCCCTGGTATGGCAACGTTATCAACCAGTCGCGTTCGGGAAGCGGTTGCGCATTGCGCTGCACCGGCGAAGTACCGGTCAGCGTGACGGACCGTCCTTGCAGACCGTTGACCTGGATACTCTGCATATTGCCCGATACGCGTAGTCCGGGATTCTGCCGTTGCATATTCTGGATGAGGTCCTGAGTGGCCTGATCGAGCGAGGAAGCATTCGGGTCCTGGCCTGCGGCCACAATCACTCCGTAAGCGATTGCTCCCTGGGTCACGCCGGCGGGTGGCGCGAGGGTGATTGCACCCGAGTTCTGATCGCCCGAGGCCTGCCAGTTGTCAGGATAGGCAATGCTGAACCCGTTTTGCTGGAGTTGTTTGAAGTTGTTGCTGGGCCTTATCTGGTCAAAAGTTACATTCATGGGCCCGCTGGACGCGCCGGCATTAGTTCCTGATGATGCAGGCAAGTTCTTCGGAACAGCTCCGCTCTGCGCGTTCTGCCTCGCCCATACCCCTTGCTTCGCGCCATCGGCAATCTCTTGCGCGGTGTAAGCCTTCACTCTGGTCGCCTCTTGTTTTGCACGCGGGAATTCCTGGCTGTTGGTCAGATAATTCTTGGGCGGCCAGTCCTGGATCTCTTTCTCGACCGCGGCAACGCGATTTCCCGGGTTGGGGTGATCGCTGAGGAATTGCGGACCATTTCCTCCTCCCTGCTGTTCCAGTTTCTGGAAAAATTCTGCCATCGCCTTTGGATTGTATCCCGCTTTGTACATGATGATGGCGCCCACCGCATCGGCCTGGGCTTCATCGGCGCGCGAATATTTCATGAACATGGCGCCCGCCCCAATCTGTATACCCAGGCGGGCAAGATTTCCCGCGGTACCTCCCGGAAGCACGCCACCGAGCACACCCAGTACGGCCTGTGCCACCGACTGCTTGGAGGCCTGCTTGGCGGAGTGTTGCATGTAGATGTGTGACATCTCATGCGCCATCACGCCGGCGAGTTCAGCTTCGTTGTCCGCTGCGGTGATCGTTCCGATGTTTATAAAAATAGGTCCGCCCGGCAAAGCGAATGCGTTGATTTCCTTCTCCGGAATTACATGGAATTGGTAAGGCCAGGAATATTCCTGCGGGATGACAGTAACCAATTTTCTTCCCAGTTGCTGCACATACTGGGTCACCGGACTGGAGTCAGGCAGCACCGGCATTTGCTTGTAGACTTCTGCCATGGCCTGCAGTCCGAGTTGTTCCTGTTGTTGCTTGGTTATACCTGAGGGCGAGCCTGGATCCGGTAATTGTGGCCCTGGCGTGACGGCTAGTAACCAACCCGGCTGAACCATCAGCAAGGCCAATGTCAGTGCGATCACTCGAGTCTGCAAGGCGCACGGTTTCATATGTGGAGTCCTACTTTCGTATGACCAAAGTCGCGGTAGCAAGCGACGAAGGCTGGCCCAATAGTTCTTAGTCTCTGATGCAGGAGTGAATTATCCAGATGTCTTAATATCGCCGAACTGACACGGGATAGACAGGTCGAAAAAGGAACTCGGAAAGCGGGTACGGTTCTCGATTCAAAGTCGCAATAGCAAATCACCCGCGATGAAAAAGAAGAACACCACCGCAATTACGCCGTTCATGGTAAAGAATGCCGCGTTCAGTTTCGAAAGGTCTTCGGCAGACACCAGGGAGTGTTCATAGGCGAGCAGCAGGGCGACAACAATTACTCCTGCAATGGCCAGTTTCCCTAACCCAAATGTCATGACCACGCCGGTGAGCAATAGCAGCATCAACAGGTGAAAAATCCGCGCGGTCACAAGCGCACCGCGAACACCAACGTAGCGGGGCAGCGAGTGTAGTCCGGCTTGTTGATCGAATTCGCAGTCCTGGCAGGCGTAGAGCACATCGAATCC
>Ga0137393_10002181_pt1 | contig 12641 bp, 10 predicted proteins | sample 15con2h34BmetaG_FD_101396 | JGI IMG/M metagenome (GOLD analysis project Ga0137393, IMG submission 101396) | Vadose zone soil microbial communities from Angelo Coast Range Reserve, California, USA - 15con2h3.4B metaG | ecosystem: Environmental > Terrestrial > Soil > Vadose zone > Saprolite...
CTCAACCGGCTCAGCGGGGCCGACAAGCTCATGGCCTCCGTCGCCGACCACCGCGAAGCCGCGCGCACCCAGCCAACGCCCCACAGCAACTCCCGGTCCGCATAGCCATGCCACGCCCGCATCCGCACAGGAGCAGGTCGCATCGCGCATGATCCCATCCCTTCCTGCCCAGGCCCAGTCCCACGCCCGGTAATCGTGGCTAGTGGTCTGTAAGGGGGGTCCTTTGAGCGAACGGCGCCTGGGCGACATACAGCCAAAGAAGACTCCCCTTACAGACCACTAACTGCGGCCGGACTCTCCTGACGGCGGCAGCTTGGGGAAGGACTCAGTGACCTCGGCGGGGTTCCACACGTAGATGGGCCGGCCGCCGTCATCGTCGATGTCGTCATCGCCGGCTGACTCGCCGCGGCCGCCCTGCGGGGCAGGCAACGGCATGCTGCCGGGCGTCCTGCCGCCCAGTTCCATCTTGTCCGGGATCATGCTCTCCGATCCCGGGCCGTCCACGGCTGGCCCATCCAGGTCCGTGCCCCCCGGCGGCGCGTTGCCGCCAGTGGCGGCTGTGCCGCTCTGGCCTATACCGCGCCGCGTAGCTGGCCCCCAGGGCTGCACGCCGCCGGTAGGGGTGACCCGGCGTGGCCCGGCCGGCAGGCCGTGGGCTGAATTGGCCGGAGGCGTGGCCGCCCACGGAAGTTCCCCCTCCGGCTCTTGCGCCGGATCCCATGGCGGCCGGCCCGATATCCGGGGCGGCCGCACCACGCTTGGCCTCGGAGTCGGGGGCAGGACCCGTGCCGGGGGGCTGGCCGGGCCGCCAAGGGCGCCGTTGCCGGGCGCCGCGGGGGGGAACGGAGCGGCACCGGGGAACTCGCTGCCGGGGAGTTGAGCCGGTGCGACCTGGTCGCCGGGGAACGGTGCCGGCGCAGCGAGGTCGCCAGGGAATGGTGCTTTTGCCGCTTGGTCCCCGGGGAAGGGTGCCTGCGCCGTCTGGTCCCTGGGGAACGGTGCCGGTGCAGCGTCGCCCGGGAACGGTGCCGGTGCAGCGTCGCCCGGGAACGGTGCCGGTGCCCGCTGGGCCCCGGGGAACTGGCCGCCCGCCGCCGGGGAGCCCGCAAGTGGAGAGGCGCCGAGCTGAGACCCGGCGAGCTTCGATCCCGTGAACTGAGATCCCGCGAACTGAGAGCCCCCGAACTGAGACCCCGCGAACTGAGACCCAGCGAACTGGGAACCGGTGAACTGACCCGAGGCGGATGGGGGCGTGGACGAGAAGTCCGGCTGAGCGCGCACGGGAACCCGCGGAATGTCCCGCAGCGGTGCGAGCCGGGCGGCCCGGGCGCGACGCCGGCGAACCCGGCCGAAGACGATAAATCCGAACAGGCCGAGCAGCAGGATGCCGGCCAGGATCAGCGCGCCGTATTGCAGCACGGCCCAGACGCTCGTGCCCTGCGCACGAACCGTCGGGGACGACGGCGCAGCGACGGCGCCCCCCGAACCGGACGTGGGGACCGCCGCGTTGATGCGGGCCGCCGCGACCAGGGCGGCCTGGGCGTCTGCGGTTCCGTAGCCCGATCCGTTCAGCCTGCCGTTCCGCGGCCGGAATACCGTGCTCTGGGTGAGCGCGCTGGTCACCTGGGCCGGGGTGAGTGTGGGGAACTGCGCCCTGATCAGTGCCACCATGCCGGCCACTACCGCGCTGGCGGCACCGGTGCTGTGAAGCATGGCGTACCCGGACGGCGTCGCGGCGTCGACGCCGTCCCCGGCGGCGGTGAGCGTGACGTATGACTTGCGGCTGGAGAATGTGGCCTTGCTGAAGGCCTGGTCGAAGGCGCCCACCGAGATCACGCCGGGGTACGCCGCCGGATAGTTGACGGCTCCCCTGAATCCTCCGTCACCTCCGGGTGCGACCAGGACCACATTCTTGCTGAGGGCATACGCCACCGCGTCGCGTTCCGCGGTGCTGCCGCCCGGGGTGGCGCCCGCCAGCGCCGCCGGGTCCAGCGGCAGGTCGATGACGCCGACGCCCTGGGCGACCGCGTAGCGGATGCCTTTGGCGATAGCGCCAGGCAGGCCGGCAGCGATGCTCCCGTTCGCCAGCAGCGGGTCGCCGCTCTCCACGGTGACCCGGACGGAAAGGATCTTGGCCGCCGGAGCCACGCCGATGATGCCGTCCGCGTTGTTCGCCCCGTGCCCGTGACCCGCGATGAGGCTGGCGACGGCCGTGCCGTGGATCCCCCAGAAGGGCCCGCCAGCCTTCCGCCCGGATGCGGTGTAGTCGGGCCCGGTGGTCACCGAGCCGGCCAGGTCGGGTTGCGCCGGAGCGACACCGGTGTCCAGGACGGCGACCGTCACCCCGGAACCCTTGCTGGATTCCCAGGCCGTCCTCACGTGCAGTGCGCCGAGCCACCATTGCTGATCACGGACCTGATCGGCCAGGGCCGGCCCGGCCATGAGCGCGGCACATGCCACGGCAAGCCCGGCCGCCACCGCTGCCGTTGCTCGCCTGCGGAACCTCCGCGCCACGGCGTCCACCTTTCCGTGGTCGAACACCTCCGGCATTCTGCCACGTCCGGGATGGTTTGGGTGTCCGGAGTGTGACGCCTGGGCCGAGGAATTACCCGAGAGGCGCGAGAGATCAGGACGGCGCGGCCACTGTTTAGGGCGGCGAGGCCGGTGTTCAGGGCGGCGGGCCGGTGTTCAGGGCGGCGGGCCGGTGTTCAGGACGGCGGGGCCCCGGACAGCCGAACGTGCGCGCCGGGCGGCAGCCCGAGTTGCTGCGCCGCGTCGCCCGCGTTGACGGCCAGCGAGATAAGCCCGGCGCTGTCGGTGAACGCGACGATCTCGCCGGGGGCCACCGCGGCGAACGTTTCCAGATACGGAACCGTCAGCTGGCGTCGCCCGCAGCGCACGACCATCGGCGATCCGAAGCCGATGCCCAGCCGGTCGGCGTCGGAGGCGGCGATGGACAGCTGCACGTTGCCGAACCGGTCCACCGACATGACCTCGCCCTCGGCCTCGCCGTCATGCACCCTGCTGGTCGGCGCGGGCAGCGTCACCAGATCCGCGACATCGATCTTGGTCCCCGCCGAGGCCAGGTTGCCGCCCGCCGCCAGGTGCGCGGCGACCGGCGTGAAGATGTCCCGGCCGTGGAACGTGGGCGATACCGGGTGCAGCCACAGCTCGCCGTTGGTGAGCTGGTACGCACTGGTCGCCCCGCCCTGCGCGGCGACCGCCCAGGACAGCAGCCCGTTGTCCGGGCCGACCAGGATGCAGTCCCCGGCCGCCACGGCAACGCCGCGGCGCGCGGTGCCGACACCCGGATCCACGACCGCGACATGGACGGCAGGCGGCAGATAGGGCAGGGTTTGGGCGAGGACGGCCGCGCCACGGCGGACATCCCCTGGCGGCACAAGGTGCGTGATATCGATGAGCCGGATCCCGGGCGAGATGCGGGCGGCGACACCGTGGCAGGCGGCGACGAACCCGTCCTCAACGCCGTAGTCGGTAAGAAACGTCAGGCAGTCATAAGTGGCCACGAAGGGTGAGCGTACGACGTCGGAGGCGTTCCGTATAGACCGGCCCTACGATAGGTTTTGCCGCCGTGCGTGCCGGGCCCCTGACGATGGCCCCAGCACGCCCGTGCCGGGCGGAGGGGAGGCCTGATGGCGGCGCTGTCTGAGCAGGAGATGCACATCCTGGCCTTCGAGCGGAGCTGGTGGCGCTCGCCCGGTGCCAAGGAGCAGGAAATCCTGGACGCGCTCGGGATGACCGCGACGCGGTATTACCAGGTGCTGAACGAGCTCATCGATCGTCAGGAGGCGCTCGTGTTCGACCCGGCGCTCGTGACCCGGCTGCGCAGGCAGCGCGCCAAACGAAACCGGCTGCGCTCGGCCCACGCCGACCGGCGGGACGTCGGCTCCTGATGACCGGACCGCTGCCCCGGCCGCGCACCCCGGAGGGCCGGGCGGGCCTGGCGGCGCTGCTCCGCGAGCCCGCCAGGGCACTGATCGCGCTCGATTTCGATGGCACGCTGTCCCCGATCGTCGCCGACCCGGCGGCGGCGCGGGCGCACCCGGGCGCCGCCGCGGCGCTGCGCAGGCTCGGCGCGGTCACCGGGACCCTCGCGGTGATCACCGGCAGGCCCGCGGCCGTCGCGGTGGAACTCGGCGGCTTCGCTGACGTCCCGGGCCTGATCGTGCTCGGCCACTACGGCTGGGAACGCTGGCACGACGGCAAGCTGAGCTCACCCCCGTCCCCGCCGGGGGTGACAGCGGCCCGCGCGGAACTGTCCGCCGTCCTGGCCGGTGCCGGCGCCCCCCCGGGCACCTGGACGGAGGACAAGGGAAACGCGGTGGCCGTGCACACCCGCCGGGCCGCGGATCCGCAGGGCGCACTGGAGGCGTTGCGCGGCCCGCTCACCGCGCTGGCCACGCGGACCGGCCTGACCGTCGAGCCGGGCCGGCTGGTGATCGAACTGCGGCCACGCGGTACGGACAAGGGCATCGCCCTGAAAACTCTCATTACCGAACGATCCCCGCGCTCGGTCATGTTCTGCGGTGACGATCTCGGGGACGCGCCCGCCTTCGCCGTGGTGCGCGCGCAGCGCGCTTCCGGCGTCCCGGGGCTGACCGTGTGCAGTGGCTCGGCGGAGACGGCCGCCGAACTGACCGCCGCGGCGGATCTCGTGGTGGACGGCCCGGACGGGGTCATCGCCCTGCTTGACGGGCTGGCCGACGCGATTACTGGCAGTGGTCCGTAAGGGGGCCACTGGGCCGCGACTACTGGCTGGGCCGCCAGCGGCCGCCCCGCGCGCGGATGGCCCGCCAGCCACCGCCCCCCCGGCCAGCTGGCCTCCGGCCGCGCGCCTGCCCGTCGTGGGCCCCACGCCGGGCAGGTTCCCCGTCTGGCGACATCGGCGCCTGGTCGAGGCCGTCGAGCTGGGCCTGGAACCAGGCGGTGGGCGGCAGCGCGGACCCGGCCTGGGCGAGGGCCGCGCTGCGGGCTTTTCGTTCGGTATCTGGCATAGTGAGCGCTTCGTGCAGGGCGTGCGCGGTGGCCGTCACGTCGAACGGGTTGACCAGCAGCGCGTGGGCGCCGAGTTCCGCCGCGGCGCCGGCCTCCGTGGACAGGACCAGCGCACAGTTGCGTTCGGACAGGATAGGGCCTTCCTTCGCGACGAGATTCATGCCGTCCCGGATCGGATTGACCAGCAGCACATCGGCCAGCCGGTAGGCGGCGAGGGAGCGCGGGTAGTCGTCGTTCACCGCCAGCAGGAGCGGATCCCAGTCGTCGGCGCCGAACTCGTTCTCGATCTCGCTGGCCAGCCGCTGCACGCTGGCCGTGTACTCGCGGTATTCGGGCAGGTCGTGCCGGGACGGGTAGGCGAGCGCGACATGTGTTACCCGGCCCCGCCACTCGGGGTAGGTGATCAGCAACTCACGGTAGGCAAGCAGGCCGCGGACGATGTTCTTGGACAGTTCGGTCCGGTCCACCCGGACGATCAGCTTCCGGTCCCCGCAGACGGCGGTGAGCGCGGCGACCTGAGCCTGCACGTCGGCGGCGGCGGCGCGCTGGCGCAGGTCGTCGGCATCCACCCCGAGGGCATGCACGCCGACGCTGGTGACGTGGCCGCGGTGGGTGACCGTCCGCGCCACCGGGTCGATGTCCGCGCCCAGAAACTCCCGGCAGCAGTCCACGAAGGCGTCGGCCCAGCGCTGGGCGAGGAACCCGGCGTGGTCCGCGCCCAGGATGCCCTCGAGCACCTCCCGGCCTACGCTCTCCGGCAGCAGCTTGAAGTAGTCGGGAGGCGCCCACGGGGTGTGCGAGAAGTGCGCGATCCTGATGTCGGAGCGCAGGTCGGCGAGCATCCGCGGGACCAGCGTGAGGTGGTAGTCCTGCACCATGGCCCGCACGCCGCCGCCCGGGTCACCCGCGCCCTCCGCAAGTGCCGCCGCGAAGGTGGCGTTGTAGCCGCGGAAGGACTCCCATTCCCGGCGGAACGTGAGACCGAAGTTCGGCCGGTTTGGCGTGTCGTAGAGCATGTGGTGCACGAACCACAGGGTCGAGTTGGCCACGCTGTTGTACGCGCGGTGGAATGTGGTGGCCGGGATGTCGAGCATGCGGACGCCCGTGCTGGCGTCGGCGCCGCTGGCGCCCGCAAGGCCGTCGCCGTCGTCGGCCCCGGCGTCGATGCGGCCATCCGGGGCGGCCCGGGCCGCGGCCCGGTCGGCGTCGCTCAGGGCGGCGCATACCCAGAGCACATGGGCCCGGCCTGCGACGGTTGACAGCCCTGAGACCAGCCCGCCAGCGCCCCGGTGCCGGGTCAGGTTCCCGTCTTCGCCACGTGTGAACGAGACCGGCCCCCGGTTCGAGGCGATGAGGATCCTGCCACCGCCCGGTTCAGCGTTCATGAAGCAGAGGCTAGCGGGAGCAGCGGGGAGGGCGCGGAAGCCGGATCAGTTACAGTAGGCAACACAACTGAATAACGCTCATCCAGAGGGGTGGAGGGATCGGCCCTGCGAAGCCCCGGCAACCATCACGGTGACATGCGTCCGCGCGAGGTCTCCCGTGACAGGTGCCAAGTCCGGCCCGCGGCTGATTCCGGTCGTTGGGACAGATGAGGGAGAAAGGCCTCGCCTCGTGAACACAACCTCGATCGCCACCCCATCCCGTTTCGGCTACGCCAGCGGCCTCGCCTGCCGCGAGTGCGGGCACACCACCGAACTCGGCGCGCACCACGCCTGCACCGAGTGTTTCGGGCCGCTGGAGGTGATCTATGACCTCCCGCGGCTCACCAGGGCAGACATCGAGGCGGGGCCGACCAGCATCTGGCGGTACGCCAGCCTGCTGCCAGTTCCCCCGGATGTCGCCGCCACGCCCAACACGGAGCCGGGCTGGACCCGCCTGGTCCGGGCCGATCAACTGGCCCGCGAACTCGGCCTGCAGACCCTGTGGATAAAGGATGAGCGCGGCAACCCGACTCACTCGTTCAAGGACCGCGTCGTCGCCGTCGCCCTCGCGGCCGCGGTCGAGATGGGCTACAAGGTGCTGGCCTGCCCGTCCACCGGCAACCTGGCGAACGCGGTGGCCGCGGCGGCGGCCCGTGCGGGCATCCGCTCCGTGGTGCTGATCCCGGCCAACCTGGAGCCGCAGAAGATCATCGCCTCGGCCGTGTACGGCGGCACGCTGGTCGCCGTCGATGGTAGCTACGACGACGTGAACCGGCTCGCGTCCGAACTGGCCGACGAGCGCGAGGACTGGGCCTTCGTCAACGTCAACGTCCGGCCCTACTACGCCGAGGGCTCCAAGACCATCGGCTACGAGATCGCCGAGCAATTGGGCTGGCGGCTGCCGGCCCAGATCGTCGTCCCCGTAGCGTCCGGTGCGCAGCTCGTTAAGATCGATAAGGCTTTTCGTGAGCTGATCGCTCTCGGGCTGGTCGACGACAGTCCGTACCGGGTGTTCGGCGCGCAGGCCACCGGCTGCTCCCCGGTCGCCGCCGCGTTCCGGCAGGGGCACGACGTGGTCCAGCCGGTGCGGCCAGCCACCATCGCCAAGTCGCTGGCGATCGGCAACCCCGCCGACGGTCCCTATGTGCTCGACGTGGTCCGCCGCACCGGCGGGGCCGTGGCCGACGTGGACGACGCCGCCGTCGTGTCCGCGATGCGGCTGCTGGCCACCAGCGAGGGCATCTTCGGCGAGACCGCGGGGGGCGTCACCCTGGGCGTGCTGCGCAGCCTGCTCGCCGCGGGCCAGATCGACCCCGGGGCGGAGACTGTCATCATCAACTCAGGTGACGGCCTGAAGACGCTGGACGCCGTGGCCGGGCCGGCGGGCGGCCTGCCGGCGATACGCCCGACGCTGGCCGCGTTCGAGGCCTTCGAGTCGTCGCTTCCCGGCCACCCCGCATCATGAGAGCTGCGCGCCGATCACCTGGAGAGGCAGGCCTAGCATGACCGTGTCCGTCCGTATCCCCACCATCCTGCGTACGTTCACGGGCGGGGCCGCCGAGGTCACCGCGACGGCGGGAACGCTGCGCGAGGTCATCGCAGGCCTGGACGCCGCCTACCCGGGCATCGCCGGGCGGATCGTTGACGACACCGGCAAGCTGCGCCGTTTCGTCAACGTCTACGTGGGTGAGGAGGACGTGAGGTTCGCCCAGGGACTGGACACGCCCGTCCCGGCGGGGACCCACGTGTCGGTGATCCCGGCCGTGGCGGGGGGCTGACCGCCCCTGCGGGGTCGGGGCACGTCCCAGACCGTTCGTCGCTGGACTCGGCGCGCTGCCAGCGAAGTATGCCGGTCGGGGCGCTGGGGTCCCCCGGCCGGGAAACTCGGGTAGCCGGATTCGGGGAGTTACTGGTCCCGAACGCTCATGGCACGAGGTAAGGTCGTGTCCGGTCGCTGTCGGTCGCCGCGAGCGGCAAGCTCGGCTTGCTCAACGCTAACCCGCTCCGCGATCGACGGGTTCTGCGTTGCAAGGGCAGGGCCCGAGGCCCGAGCGCAGTTAGGGAGTTGTTGGGTAATGGCTCAGGGCACCGTCAAGTGGTTCAACGCGGACAAGGGCTACGGCTTCATCGCGGTCGACGGTGGCAGGGACGTGTTCGTGCACTTCTCCGCTATCCAGATGGATGGCTACCGCAGCCTCGAAGAGGGGCAGCGGGTCGAATTCGAGATCACGCAGAGCGACCGTGGCCCGCAGGCGGAGGCCGTGCGCGCTGTGTGAGCCTGTGCTGGCAAGGCCGGCCGATGGCCCGGCGCCCCCCGCGTGGGTGTCGGGCCATCGGGTCCGCTGCCACCGGGAACTCTGAACAATAATTCCAACGGGTGCCACCGGCGCCGCCTCCGCGCGGTCCGGCCTTCAGGCTGCCCGGACTCCGCGCCCCGCCCGTGGCCTCGGTGACTCCGCACGCCCCCGGCTTGCACTCTCATGCGGAGAGTGCTAAACAGGTCGTTGGCACTCTCGGCATGAGAGTGACAACGCCAGGGCGGGATCGGGGCGATGAGGCGTCACCGGCGGCAGGATGTGACTGTCCGCTGGGGAGGCCGTCCGTCGCGGGCGTCGACTCGATTCACACACAAGCCACAAAGTTCCGGGAGGATCTGGAGCCTATGGCAGCCAAGATGATCGCGTTCGATGAGGAAGCCAGGCGCGGCCTCGAGCGCGGCATGAATCAGCTGGCCGACGCCGTGAAAGTAACCCTCGGCCCGAAGGGCCGGAACGTCGTTCTCGAGAAGAAGTGGGGAGCCCCCACGATCACCAACGATGGCGTGTCCATCGCCAAGGAGATCGAGCTCGAGGACCCGTGGGAGAAGATCGGCGCCGAGCTGGTCAAGGAAGTAGCTAAGAAGACCGACGACGTCGCGGGTGACGGCACCACCACGGCTACCGTGCTGGCGCAGGCGCTGGTCCGTGAGGGCCTGCGTAACGTGGCCGCGGGCGCCAACCCGATGTCCCTCAAGCGGGGCATCGAGGCGGCGGTCGAGCGGGTGAGCGAGGAACTGTCCAAGCTCGCCAAGGATGTGGAGACCAAGGAGCAGATTGCTTCGACGGCATCCATTTCCGCTGCGGACCCGGCGATCGGCGAGATGATCGCCGAGGCCATGGACAAGGTCGGCAAGGAAGGCGTCATCACTGTCGAGGAAAGCAACACCTTCGGCCTTGAGCTTGAGCTCACCGAGGGTATGCGCTTCGACAAGGGTTACATCTCGCCCTACTTCGCCACCGACCCGGAGCGGATGGAGGCAGTCCTTGAGGACCCCTACATCCTGATCGTCAACTCCAAGGTCTCCGCCAACAAGGACCTGCTGCCGCTGCTTGACAAGGTTGTGCAGTCGGGCAAGCCGCTGGTCATCATCGCCGAGGACGTCGAGGGCGAAGCCCTCGCGACCCTGGTCGTCAACAAGATCCGCGGCCTGTTCAAGTCCGTCGCGGTGAAGGCGCCAGGCTTCGGCGACCGGCGCAAGGCCATGCTCGGCGACATCGCCATCCTCACCGGCGGTCAGGTCATCAGCGAGGAAGTCGGGCTCAAGCTGGAGTCCGCCGACCTCGACCTGCTCGGCCGGGCGCGGAAGGTCGTCGTTAACAAGGACGAGACGACGATCGTGGACGGCGCGGGCGACGCGGAGCAGATCTCCGGGCGGGTCAACCAGATCCGGGCCGAGATCGAGAACACCGACTCCGACTACGACCGCGAGAAGCTGCAGGAGCGGCTGGCCAAGCTGGCCGGCGGCGTTGCCGTCATCAAGGCGGGCGCGGCTACCGAGGTCGAACTGAAGGAGCGCAAGCACCGCATCGAAGACGCGGTGCGCAACGCGAAGGCAGCCGTCGAGGAGGGCGTCGTCCCCGGTGGGGGCGTGGCTCTGCTCCAGGCGGGTGCCGCCGCCTTCAAGAAGCTGGATCTGTCGGGCGACGAGGCGACCGGCGCGACCATCGTGCGCCGTGCCGTCGAAGAGCCGCTCAAGCAGATCGCGGTGAACGCTGGCCTTGAGGGCGGCGTGGTAGTCGAGAAGGTGAAGACGCTTCCCGTTGGGCACGGCTTGGACGCCGCGACCGGCGAGTACGTCGACATGTTCAAGGCTGGGATCATCGACCCGGCTAAGGTCACCAGGTCCGCGCTTCAGAACGCGGCGTCCATTGCCGGTCTGTTCCTCACGACCGAGGCAGTGATCGCCGAGAAGCCGGAGAAGGACAAGGCGCCTGCTGCCCCTGGTGGCGGCGGCGACATGGACTTCTAGCAGCGGCCGGGGGCTTGCCCCCGGATCAGCGCGGCCAGGACGCGAAAGGGCGGTCCCGGGAAAGCCGGGACCGCCCTTTCGCGTGTTCGGGGCAGGGCGGAGCCGCCCTTTCGCGTTGCTCCCGGGGAGCGCCGGGACTGCCCTTTCGCGTTGTTCCCGGGAGCTGGGACCGCCTGTTCGCGTTGTTCCCGGGAGCCGGGACCGCCCCTTTAGTGAGTTCGGGGCCGGGCCGGGACCGCCCTTTCGTGGGTTGTTGTCCGGTTTATCCTTGGCTTGGCTGGCGCGTGAGACTCCACATTCGGGCCCTTCGGGGGGATTATCAAGGCATGCGCCGCTCTGCGAATCTTTCCGCCGAGAAGCTCGTCCTTGATTACCTCGGCCGGGTGTCCAGCGCGGCGCAGCGCGTCCTGCCCAAGGGTGACCGGTTGCTGTTCGTGGGGCGTACCCGGGCCGCGATCGAGAAGAGGTGCGGCCCGCTGGCCAAGGCCGATCCGGCGAAGGTTATGGAGATGCTCGCCGAACTCGGGGATCCGCTGACGATGGTCAAAGCGGAACGTGAGCGGCTGGAGACTGCGCACCGCGGCGGGGCCCCGCCGCCACCCGTGGTGATCTGGAAGCCCGCTAAGGAGGGCTGGAAGCCCAGCGGGGATGACTGGAGTCCCGGTGACGAAGACTGGAAGCCCGTCAGGGATGACACGGAGCCCATCCCGCGCCAGCCCGCGGCACATCGTCCTGGGGCGCCGCCTGCTGAGTCACCCCCGGCTGGGTCATCCCCTCCTGGTTCACCTCCTCCTGGTCCACCTCCTCCTGGGCCGCCGCTGCCTGTGCAGGCTCCGGATCTGGCCGGCGGGCCGCCTTCGCCGGTGGCCCCCGCCCCGCCCCGGCCGAGCCTGCAGGCGCTGGCCCGCAGCCACCCGCTGGAGACCATCGCCGTGCTGCTGCTCGGCGTCGGCGGGCTGATCCTGCCGCCCCTGTGGCTGGCCGGGGGCCTGGTCGCGGCGGTGTCCCGGATCTGGGACGCGCGGGACAAGTGGCTCGCGTTGCTGGGTCCGCCGTTGTTCGTGCTCGCCGGGCTGCTGCTAGCTGGCCTGGGCGGCGGGCATCACGGTTTCTTCGGTGGTTTCAGGCACGCGTTCGACGCATACCGCGACTACCTGATCCGGGGCGGGGCCGTCTTCACCGCCGGGTACCTGGCCTGGCGGATCCGCCGTGGCCCGCGGATGCGGTCACTCCCTCCGTGGCAGCGCCCGCGCCGCGGTCCCATCCGATAGTTGGCGCCGTTTCACATGATTACCGGCTTTGAGCCGGGGTATATCCGCCGTGCGATTCTGCTGCCCGCGGGGAACGGCAGCATGCGCATCATCCCTGCTTCCCGGCCGCGCACGTGATCCCGTCCCAGCATCCCATCGTGCGAGGCCGTGGGGGACGTGACCTCGGCCGGTCCAGCCGGGGTCACGTCGCTGCATACGTGCGGGCTACGAACCTGCCGCAGACGGCGCGGGACCGATAGCCTGGACGCCCGCGCCTACGGCGCGCCCTGCCCGCTCCTACTCCGCGTGAGGTCTGACCCCGTGCCCACAGGCAAGGTCAAGTGGTATGACGCCGAAAAGGGTTTCGGCTTTCTCACCCGCGATGACGGGGGTGAGGTGTTCGTGCATTCGTCGGCCCTCCCGGCGGGCAGCGCCGCCGGGCTGCGCGCAGGCCAGCGGGTCGAGTTCGGTGTCGTCGAGGGGCGACGCGGGGTGCAGGCGCTACAGGTGCGGCTGCTTGAGCCGCCGCCGACGGTGGCTAAAACGAGCCGCAAGAGCCCGGACGAGATGGTCCTGCTTGTCGAGGACCTCATCAAGCTCCTGGATGGGCTGTCGGCCGCCTACCGGCGGGGCCGGCACGCCGACCCCCGCGACGCGAAGAAG
>Ga0137393_10002183_pt1 | contig 12638 bp, 10 predicted proteins | sample 15con2h34BmetaG_FD_101396 | JGI IMG/M metagenome (GOLD analysis project Ga0137393, IMG submission 101396) | Vadose zone soil microbial communities from Angelo Coast Range Reserve, California, USA - 15con2h3.4B metaG | ecosystem: Environmental > Terrestrial > Soil > Vadose zone > Saprolite...
CAATACGGCGAAGGCGCGAAGGGGTAGCACTACTCGTACCGCAGCGCTTCGATCGGGTCGAGCTTCGACGCCTTCGCGGCGGGATAGATGCCGAAGATGATGCCGAGGATGGCGCAGAAGGTGAAGGCCAGGACGATGGCCCACATCGGGGTGTGGACCGGCGGGAGCTCCAGCCAGCGTTTCAACAACAGGCGAACGAGCGCCGCCCCGAGGTAACCGCCGGCGATGCCGATGGCGCCGCCGAAGCCGGAGAGCGTCACCGCCTCGATCAGGAACTGGATCAGGACGTCGTAGCGGCGGGCGCCGATGGCCTTGCGGATGCCGATCTCGCGGGTCCGCTCCGTCACCGACACCAGCATGATGTTCATGATGCCGATCCCGCCGACGAGTAGAGCGATACCGACCACGGCCCCCATGATGCCGGTGGTCGTGTTCAGCACCGAGGAGATCGTCTTCATCAACTCTTCCTGCGAGGTGATCTGGAAGTCGTTCGGCTGTCCTTTTTTGAGATGATGCCGGGCCCGCAGGATGTCGGTCACCTGCTCCTTGGCGAGGTCGATATCGTCGCGGGTACGCACCTGCAGGGCGATGGGGATGTGCTGCATGCGGTCCGGCCCGTAGAGCAGTTGGGCGGTGGCGAACGGGATATAGACGACGTCATCGGGATCGCTGCCGAGCGAGGAGCCGCGCTTTTCCATCACGCCGATGACGGTGAAGTTGTTGCCATCGAGGCGGACGTCCCTGCCGATTCCGTCGCTTAGCTGGAGCTGCCGCGCGGCCTCGAAGCCGAGGACGGCCACGCGCTTCTTCGCTTCCTCGTCGAGGGTGCCGAAGAAGCGGCCATGATCGACGAACTGCTTGGCCACGTCGGGGTAGCTCTGGTTGACCGCGATCAGCGTCGTGTCGTGACGCGTATCTCCGTTCTTGAGCGAAGCCGAGCCGATGAAGAGCGGAGTAAAGGAGCGGATGGCGGTGGCGCCATGCTGGACGGCGACGGCATCCTCGTAGGTGAGCGAGGGAACGGGAAGGAACGGATTCCGTTGCATGCCGGAGAAGTCGGGCGCGACCCGGATGAACGTGGCGCCGACGTTCTCGAGCTGGCTGGAGATCTGGTACTGCATCCCCTGCACGAGCGAGACCACGGCGATGACGGCGGCCACGCCGATCATCACGCCGAGGACCGTGAGGATCGAGCGCATCTTGTTGGCGCCGATAGCGCGCAGGGCGATCTTGACGTTTTCGAAAAACATCGGCCGCGCCAGTTTACGGGACGATCTTGCCGTCGCGGAGATGAATCACGCGCTGTGCTTCCTTTGCCACGTCGTCCTCGTGGGTGACCAGGATGATGGAGTTGCCGCGGGAGGAGAGCTCGCGGAAGAGATCGAGAATCTCGCGGCCGGTCTGGGAGTCGAGGTTTCCGGTCGGCTCGTCGGCCAGCAGCAGCGAGGGCTTGTTGACCAGAGCCCTGGCGATGGCCACGCGCTGGCGCTGGCCGCCCGACAGCTCGTTCGGCTGGTGGTTCATCCGGTCGCCGAGACCGACCGAGGTGAGCGCTTCCTCGGCCATCTCACGCCGTTCGGCGCGGCCGATCTTGGCGTAGACGAGCGGCAGCTCGACGTTCTGCAGCGCGGTGGTGCGGGAGAGAAGATTGAACGTCTGGAAGACGAAGCCGATCTTCTTGTTGCGCACCGCGGCCAGCTCGTCGTCGTTCATATCCTCGACCGGCGTGCCGTCGAGGATGTAATGCCCCGAGGAGGGGCGGTCCAGGCAGCCGACGATGTTCATCAGCGTCGACTTGCCGGAGCCCGACGGCCCCATGACGGCCACATATTCGCCGTGGTCGATGACGAGATCGACGCCGCGCAGGGCGAAGATGTCCTGAGGTCCGAGTTGATAGGTGCGCGTCAGGGCGCGCATTTCGATCAGGTGATTTCCGTTTTGACTCACTTTGACGCCGTCCCGCTTTGAGGAGTCTTCGACTCTTCCTTCGTCACTTCTACGGAATCGCCGTTGATCAGTTTCTTCAACGTGCGGAATGGTCCGGTGACCACTTGGTCTTTGGCGGTAACGCCGGAGAGGAGCGCCACATGCGTGGCGTCGCTGATGCCTGTCTTCACCTCGGTCAACTTCACCTTGCCGTCCTTGACCACGAAGACGAACTTGGACTTCGGCGCGTTCTCATCCTCATCGTCCGTACCGCTCTTCGACTTCGCCAGCGACGGCGGGACGCGCTCGACGACGCTCTGGATCGGCACCGACAGAGCGCTGCCGGCGGTCGTGGTAATGATCGACACCTGCGCGGTCATGCCCGGACGGAGGCGGTCGTCGGTGTTATCGATCTGGACCTTCACCGTGAAGTAGCGCATGCCCGCGCCGGTGCCCTGCTTGAGCGCGGCGGAACTGCCGATCTCGGCGACGTGGCCGCTGTACTCCTTGTCCGGAATGGCGTCGACGTGGATTTTCGCCGGTTCGTTGACCCGAATGCCGGTGATCTCGGTTTCACCGACCGTGGCCTCGACGAGGATCTCGGAAAGGTCGGCGATGACGGCGATGACGGAGCCGGGATTGTTCATCGTCCCGGTGATGACCACCTCGCCTTCATGCGCACTGAGCTGAACTGCCTTGCCGTCGATCGGCGAGAGGATGGTGGTGTGATCGAGATCGGTCTGGGCGGATTGCAGAAGCGCCTCCGCCTGGGCCACACCCTGTTTGGCGGAGTCGTATCCGGCCACGGCGTTGTCGTACGCCTGGCGTGACTGGTCAAAGAGCTCCTGCGCCTGGATGCCCTGCTTCTGGAGAGAAACGGCACGCTTGTAGGCGACCTCCGTCGTTCCCATGGCCGACTTTGCGCGCAAGACTTCGATCCTGGCGGAGGAAACTGCCGCCTGTGTACGGAGGAACGCGGCCTGATATGCCGTCTTCTCGAGATCGACGAGTTTCTGCCCCTTGCGTACGGTGTCACCCTCGACAAAGTAGAGCTTCTCGATCTTGCCGACGATGTGGGCGCTGATATTGACCTTGACCTTGGGATCGACCTCGCCTGGGGCGGTGACGATCGCCTGGATGTTGCGCGGCGTCACCGGCTCGACATAAACCTTCTCCCCTTTCGACCCACCACCCCGAACGCTGGCAAAGATGATGACGGCAACAAGGACGAGAGCCCCGACGATGATGAGCGTTTTCTTCATTTGGCGCGTATCGCCTGCAACGCCGGCCCGATGAGTTTGAACAGGAGTACGACGAACCAGAGGCTGATGATGATCCCGGCCGATTTCGCCTTCGACAGGCGCGACAGGTAGGCGAAGCCGACGATGATCAGAAACAGGAACCAGACCGAGAAGAGGTCAAACGACGAGTAGAGGGCGAACGCCATCGGATTGGTCTTCATATCGGCGAGGAAGCCGAGGTTCGTTCGGATGATCGTCGCCATTTGTTGAACCGGGACAATGCCGCCGCGCGCCAGGATGACGATCAGCGTGATGACGGTCTTGATGATGCTCGGTACCGAGGCGTAGCACGTCACTGAGAATGCCTGTTTAAGATCACCTTCACCGCCGAAAAGGCGGAAGGCCAGCAACAGAACGCCGGCGATGACCAGCAGACCGATGAGACTGAGAACGGGGGAGAGGTACGTGAGCACCTTCCCGATCGCCGCGGTGAACTTGAGCGCCCTGTCGACCTGCTCCGGGCTCATGTTCTTGTTCTGCTCCATCGCCTCCCGTGTTGCCGAAACGAAGTCGACGTGCTGCGCGATGATGATGCCGGCGGCGAGCGACGTGATCAGGAGCAACACCAGCGGCAGCACCCAGTCGGGCCGTTTGGCGATTGATGCCATCGTCACATCGGGCGAGAAAATCACGCCGATGATCCGTTGAACCGGGTTCGGTTTCGGGCCGGGGTCGGGGGCGGGCGTAACCAGGGCGTTATCCTGACCAGTCGTCATGGCTCATTTCTCCTCGGGTGCGTTGTCGTGGGCTGAGAAGTTGAGCCAATTGTAGCGGGAGAAGCGGGAAAAAATCGACGGTTCCTGCACCGGCGGTTCGGTGACGGTGATGTTGCGGGTAGCGAGCAGATCGCCGACGGCGCGGTGGTAGGCGGCAATCGCCTTGTTGTAGCCGACCAGGGCGTTCAGTTCGCTTCCGCGCGAATCCGCGAGCTGTTGCTGGATCTGCAGCACCTGGAAGTTGGTGCTCATGCCGTTCTCGTAGCGCTTGCGCTCGGCGTTGACGTTCTCCTCCGCCGCCTCACGGGCCGTGCGGGTGGCAAGAATGTTTTTCGCCGCGGTGTCGATGGCGCGCGCGGCCGTGCGGACGTCGACGCCGATATTCTGCCGGGACTGCGCTTCGACAGCCTGCGAGAGCTCCATGTCCAGGCGGGCACGCGTCCTTTCGGCACGGGCGCCGAAATTGAACACCGGCACGCCGATCGTCAAACCGACGCTCCAACCGGGGAAGTCGTTTCTGAGAACCTCCCGGGCGGCGTCCGAGAAGTTGGTGGAGGTGATCCCCGGGATCGGGTTGACCAGCGTTCCGGCCGTGCCGTTCACGTTGTACCCGAGGTTCAGGTCGACCTGCGGAAGGACCTGGTTGCGTGCGAACTGATACGTCACCTTACGGATGGCCGTGGTGAGCTGGTTCTCTTTGATCTCGGGCCGGAGCTCGTATGCGCGGGCCACGGCCTCGTTGACGTTGACGGTCATCGGCGTGTAGCCGATCGAATCGGTCGGGATGATGGGGCGATCCCACTCGTCCGCGGGGACGTTGAGCAGCGCGCGAAGGCGGTCTTCGGCCGCCCGGACCGCGGCTACGGCGTTGATCAGACTCTCCTCCGTCGTGGCGATCTGCACGCGCGGCTGGAGAATGTCGAGCGGAGCCGAGGCGCCGACGTCGATGCGGATCTGGGTGATACGGGCCTGATCCCGGGCCAGGAAGAGCGCTTCCTTCACCACGTCGACGAAGCGGCGGGTGTAGATGAGATCGTAGTAGGCCTGCTCGACGGCCGAGGTGGTGTCGAGCATCACCACCTTGAAAGCCTCCTGGTTGATGCCGAGCGTATTGCGGGCGATGGTGATGTTGCGGCGCGTGATGTCGACGCCGAAGTTGCGGGCCAGCGGTTGGGTGAGCCCGAAGGTGAGGCCCGTATTGAAGCCGGGACTGAAGATCGTGCCGTTGCCGGTGCTGGTGAAGCGCCGGTTGGTGGCGCCGATCGAAACAAGGCCGCCCGTTGGGATGGTGTCGCGGAGCGATGCGTTCGCATCCGTGGCGGTTCCGCCGCTGGACTGGAAGGCGGAAGAGACCGGAGTCTGGCTGTTGGTGTGGTCGAGTGTGGCGCTGGCGAGCGGATCGAACACCGAGTACGCGCCCTGGAGCTGCGCGCCGGTCATCCCCAGGTCATAGCGCTGGAGTTGCACGCCGATGTTCCGCTCCAGCGTCGTGTGGATGGCGTCGTCGAGCGATAGGCGCATCGCCCGCGGGTCGGAAGCGTCTTTGTCGGTGTCGGCGGAGACCGGTGGGGTCGCAGCCTGGTCGGACTTCGGCACGTCGGTACTCTCCTGCGCCGAATCGGTGGTCATGGTACTGGCCGGCTGCGGCGCCGAAGCCGTGGTCTTTTTCGCCGGCTGCGCCATGAGCGGCACGGCACCCACTACGCAGGCAATGATCAGCAACCGTCGAACAGCGGTATTCATGTAAACCCTCCTGGACACGCCTCTTCTACGCATCAGTTTATGGATTGTTTCGCGCGTGCGCCTCTGACTGAGAGACGGCAAAGCGGACCGATAACGGCGCGCGCATTGTAGTCCGCAGCAAGTACGTTTGACGCCGGGAAACGTCGAATGTCGCCTACGACGGGCTCCCGGCTGCCGGCGCGATCGGCTCGCCGGCGAAGTGGCAGGCGGCGAACTGACCCGGTTTATGCTCGATCAGCGGCGGCACGACGTCGCGGCAGATCGGGAACTGCGCGATCGGACAACGCGTGTGGAAAACGCAGCCGCTCGGCGGATTCAGCGGCGTGGGAATGTCTCCGCTGAGGATGATGCGGCTCTTGCGTCGGGTGGGGTCGGGGATGGGGACGGCGGAGAGCAAGGCCTTCGTGTACGGATGCAGCGGATCGGCGTACAGCTCGCGGCGGCCGGCCAGCTCCATGATCTTGCCGAGGTACATCACCGCCACGCGGCTGGAGATGTGCTCGACGACGGAGAGGTCGTGGGCGATGAAGAGATACGTCAGCCCGAGTTGTTCCTGGAGGTCCTGAAGCAGGTTGACCACCTGGGCCTGCACAGAGACGTCGAGCGCGGAGACCGGCTCGTCGAGCACGAGGAACTTCGGGTTGGTAGCCAAAGCCCGCGCAACACCGATGCGCTGCCGTTGCCCGCCGGAGAACTCGTGCGGATAGCGCTTGCGGTAGTCGGGACTGAGCCCGACGATCTCCAGGAGCTGGGCCACGCGGGCGTCGCGATCGCTCGACGACATGCCTCCGTGGATGATCAACGGCTCGGCGACGATCGTCCCGACGTTCATCCTCGGGTTGAGCGACGCGTACGGGTCCTGAAACACGATCTGCATATGCCGCCGCATCCGGCGCATGTCGCCGTTGCCGAGGGCCAGGACATCCTCCCCTTCGAACTCTACGCTTCCCGATGTCGGCTCGATGAGGCGGAGGATGCAGCGGCCGACGGTGGTCTTCCCCGATCCCGACTCGCCAACGAGGCCGAGGGTCTCCCCCCGGCTGACACCGAAGCTGACGCCGTCGACCGCTTTGACCTGCGCGACTACGTGCGCCAGGACGCCGCGCTTCACCGGGAAGTACTTGGTGAGATCGCGGACGACGAGGAGCGGCTCGCCGATACCGAGCGGGAGGACGGGGGACTGCTGGGTGGCGACGGGATCGGCGGTCATGGCGTGCCTTATTCCCCCACCCTCTCCGGATCGGCCTCGTCGCCATGCAGGTAACAGCGCGCATCATGCCCCGGCGACACCACCATCCGCGCCGGCTCGTTGCCCAGACAGATGTCCATCACGTCGGGACACCGCGGATTGAACTTGCATCCGCGCGGAAGGTTGTTGATCGACGGCACCATCCCTTTGATGGTTGGCAGCCGGTGTGGCGCCGCGGGATCGCCGCCGCTGACGCTCGGCAGCGAATGCAGTAGTCCTCGGGTATACGGATGCGCCGGATTGGCGAAGAGATCGTGCACCAGCGCCTCTTCGACGATGCGGCCGGTGTACATGACGATGATCCGCTCGCAGAATTCGGCCACGATGCCGAGGTCGTGTGTAATGAGGAGAATGGCCAGCCCGAGCCGCTGCTGGAGCGATGCCAGGAGCTCCATGATCTGCGCCTGAATGGTGACGTCAAGCGCGGTGGTCGGCTCGTCGGCGATCAGCAGCTCCGGGTCGCACGAGAGGGCCATGGCGATCATGACCCGCTGCCGCATCCCGCCCGAGAGCTGATGCGGATAGTCATCGAGGCGTTTGATCGGATCGGGGATCGAGACCAGCTCGAGCATCTCCCCCGCCCGCTTCCACGCCTCTTTCTTCGATACCTTCTGATGGATGCGGACGGCCTCGGCCACCTGCGCGCCGATCTTGAAGACCGGATTGAGCGACGTCATCGGCTCCTGAAACACCATGGCGATGTCGTTTCCCCGCACGGTGCGCATCTCCCGTTCGGAAAGGTCGGCCAGGTTCCGTCCCTTGAATCGCACCTGCCCCGCGGTGATACGCCCCGGCGGCGCGACCAGCCGCATGATCGACATCGCCGTGACGCTTTTCCCGCATCCCGATTCCCCGACCAGCGCCAGCGCCTCCCCCTTGCGCACGTTGAAAGAGACGTTGTCGACGGCATGAACGAATCCACCCGCTGTAGGAAACGAGGTGCGGAGGTTTCTGACTTCGAGGATGGCGTCGTGGGGAGCGACGTCGATGTGCCCGCCGGGAAGCCCCAGAGGCTGCACGCTCTCCGTCGTCGGATATTCGCTCACGCGACGTGGATCGTAGCAAGAATGGTGTCAGAGGGCCGAGGTATCCTCGGGGCACACTGAAAGTGACACGACATGAGAATCACCTACGACAAGGAGACAGACGCGCTGGCGATCGACTTTCGCGACGGCGAATACCACGAGTCGGAAGAAATCTATGACGGCTTCGTCATCGACTTCGACAAGTCCGGGCGCGCGATGGGAATCGAGATCTACCACGACGCATCGAAGTTTGTCGATATCGATCGCTTGATGAAAGTGATTCCGAAGGATGGCTCGATCGTTGTCGTCGAATAGCTCGAACCAATTTAGAAACGGCGATTTCTCCGCATCACCACCACTGTCATCCTTATAGGTGCCGGAGCTGCGTAGTCGCGAAGCGACGGAGCAAGCGTAGGACGGTCGAAGGACCCCCAAGTTGTATCCCGGTTGGGCGGCGGAATCGTCGACATGCCACCGCCGCCCTGTCCGGGTTTCAGGCTGGGGGTCCTTCACTGTCCTCAGCCCCATCCGGGGCATCGGCGGTTCAGGATGACAGAGGTTGTGGGGGGGGCGACTCGATAGGGACAACTAACGCTTCACGAACCTCTGCAACGTCGCTCTCGCCTCCCCCACCCCGAGGATGATCGCGGCGGCGAAATAGGCGACACCGAACGCGCCGGACACCAGGATGGCCTCACTGATGTGGCGCATCGGCAAATGTGGCACGGCGTGCGGCGCGAGAAAGAGATGGCAGGCGACGCCGGCGACCGCGGCCACCAATCCTGAGATCCACAACCTGCCTAGGAATGACGGCGCCAGCTTGACCGCGCCGATGCGGCGCGCCAGCGCGCGGCGGAGCAATGCGAACTCGATCCAGCCGGCCATCCCCGCCGACGCCGTCAGTCCGATCACACCAAGCAGCTTCGGTCCCTCGGGGAGGTTCGGCACCGGCATGTGCAGCAACACGATCAGATCGATGATGTACGGCCGCAACGGAAAGGCGAACAGCAGTCCCAGGACGGCGGTGAGCGACACGCGCAGCATGGCGAAGCGGAGAGGCGTCTTCGGGTCGCGCAATGCGTAGAACGCCGATGAATAGAGACGGCCGAGCGTCACCGCCAGAAGACCGAAGGTCGAGCCGATCAGGATGTACCAGACGTAGAGCGAGTCATCGCTGCGAAACTCGCCTGACTGGAAGAGCGCGGCCACGAGCACGCGTCCGATGAAGATGAATGCGGTCACGGTCGGTACGACGAAGAATGAAATCTGTCTCAATCCGCGCTCGAGACGCTTGCGCAATGCGGCGTTGATCTCGTCATCCGTGCCGAGCGCGCCGGACATCTGCGGCAGCTCCGCCGCCGCGACCGACATGCCGAAGAGACTGATGGGGAGAAAGTAGATCGTCTGCGCGTACGAAAGGCCGGCCACGGCGGCCGTGCCGAGGTAGCTGGCGATGACCTGATCGATGTATCCGCTCAGTTGTACGACGCCGCGGCTGATCACCACGGGCACGAAGCTGCTGATCACGGTGCGCACATGCGGCAACGCCGTCTGCAGGGAGAGCTTGATCCGCGGCGCGTACTTGAGAACGAACGGCACCTGGATACCGACCTGCAGCGCGGAGCCGAGAACGGTTCCCCACGAAAGCGCGATGACCAGACCGCTCTGCGATGTGCGAGTCCCGAAAAACACGAGCGTGGCGATCATGGCCGCGTTCCAGACGACCGGCGCGACGTAGGAGACGAAGAATTTGTGGTGGCTGTTCAGAACGCCGAGGCACCACGCCGAGAAGACCAGGAGTCCGGTGGCGGGAAACAGGATCTGAACGATGCGGATCGTTAACAGCCGCACCTCGCCGTGGAAACCGGGTGCGATGAGATCGATGATCCACGGCGTGATGAAGACGCAGACGGTCACGATGACCATGACGATCACGCCGAGGAGCGAGAGGATCACTCCCGCCACGCGGCCGGCCATCTCGTCATCGTCTTCGGCGATGAGGCGCGCGTAGACCGGAATGAACGACGCGGAGAGAACCCCTTCGCCGAAGAGGTTCTGCAGGAAGTTCGGGATCTTGAGACCGGCGTTGTACGCCCCCGCCGCCGCCGAGTTACCAAGGTAGTGCGCGAAGACACGAGTTCGGATCAGACCGGCGATGCGGCTGAAGAGAATCCCCGCGGCGACGAGGACGGCAAAGCCCGCCGCGCGCGGCTTCTCTTTAGCCTCCATTTCTCACCGCCTGCTTGAACCTCTCGCCATCCTGTTTCGCCGAGAGTCCTTCTCCCCCCGCGGTTTCTTGCGGGGGGAGAAGGTGCCGAAGGCGGATGAGGGGGGCGTATACGCGATATGTGTCATCTACGGACGCTGGTCCGAAAACGATTGAAAGCGTCGCACGGTCGCTATTCTGCTCGTGCGTAACTGACGTCCACGTGAAACGCTCCCTCATCCGCCTTCGGCACCTTCTCCCCCGCTGAGAAACGCGGGGGAGAAGGACTCTCGAGGTAAGAGCCTGCCGGCAATTCCACTCAATGTGTGAGGAATGCGGGTTAGCGGGAACAGTGCGCTGTTCGTCGGTCATCGTTATGGACGCGAAGCCTACTGCGGAATTCGCGCCCGATCGGCGCGGTACCATACCGCGACTGATGCCTGATCATGATCCGATCCGGATCGCGGGGGCTGGGCCGTCCGGTCTCGCCGCCGCAATCATCCTCGCGCGCGCCGGCCGCGCCGTCGAGGTTCACGAGGCCAAACGCGACGTCGGCACGCGTTTCATCGGCGACCTGCAGATCATCGAAGGGGCTTCCGAAACCGAGCCTGTCCCCGACTTTCTCGACCGCCTCGGCATCGAGCGCAACTTCTATTTCCGCCCCACGAACTGGGCGACGTTCTACGACCACCGAGGCGTTGGACGCGTGATCCGCAGCAACGAGCCGTACGGCTACTTCATCCACCGCGGCGCCGAGGAGGGAACGCTCGACCGCGGGCTCCTGGCGCAGGCGCAGCACGCCGGAGCGAAGGTCGTATTCAACAGCCGTCTACCGCCGGACCAGGCCGACATCGTGGCCACCGGCCCGGCATCGCCGGACGGACTGGCGAAGGAGATGACGTGGCGTATCGGGGGTCGGGAGTCGGGGGTCGGGGGTCGGAGTAGTGGCCCCGCCCAGGCAAGCTCCGACAACCGACAACCGACAACCGACGACTACGCGAGTGTCTCCGACCCCCGACTCCCGGCCCCTGACCTACGTTCCGAGCTCATCGACGTCTATTTCAACCACAAGCTCGCACCCGGCGGCTACTCGTACCTCTTCATCCTCGACGGCGTGGCCACCTTCGGCTGCGCCATCGTGGCGGACTTCAAGCAGATCGACTCGTACTTCGATCACTCGCTTGCCGCGGCGCGGCGGCTTCATGGGTTCAACGTACCGGCCGATGCGCGCACCGGCTACTCGTACATGAACTTCCATCTCAAGCGCGCGGCGACGGCGAACGGCGCGCGCTTCGTCGGCGAGGCGGCGGGGTTTCAGGACTATCTCTTCGGCCTGGGCATCCGCTACGCGCTCACGAGCGGCTCACTGGCCGCGCGCAGCATTCTCGATGAGCGCGACTACGACGGGCTGTGGAAGAGCGAACTGGAGGCGAAACAGAAAACGAGTCTCGTCAACCGCTTCCTCTACGAGACCGGCGGAAACTTCGGACTGTCGATGTTCGTGCGGCAGGCGGCGCACGCGAAGGACTTTCATCGCTATCTCAGCGGATGGCACCGCAACAGTTGGTGGAAGTCGCTCCTCGCTCCGGTCATCCGCCGGGTCTGGAAACATGACGGACGCTGTCTCCACAAGCCGGGCCCGCACTGGTGCCGCGCCCGCGACACGGAGATGAAGGTTCCGCCGCTCGGGCCGAGTACCGGATCGAGCGGGGCGCAATGACTTCCGAAGCGCTCCCGCTGCCGGTCTCGCCGACCGTCGATGAGGCCTACGCCTTCTGCCGCGCCATTGCCCATCGATACGGCTCCAACTTCTCCGTGGGATTCCGCTTTCTGCCGCCGGTGAAACGGCGCGCCGTCTATGCCGCGTACGCCTGGTGCCGCTGGGCGGACGACATCGCCGATGAACCAAGCGCCGTTGAACCAAGCAATGATCCGAGCGGCTCCGCGGCGTCCGTGCTCGATCGGCTCGCCGCCTGGCAGGGCGAGCTCGATGCCACCTACGCCGGATGGCCGTCGCATCCGATCACGCTGGCTCTCGCCGATGCCTTGCAGCACTTCGCCATTCCGAAGAGCGCCTTCGTGGCGCTGGTGGACGGCTGCCGGCAGGACATGGTCAAGACGCGCTACGAGACGTTCGATGAGCTGCTGCAGTACTGCGAACTGGTGGCGTCATCGATCTCCGACATCTCGCTCGCCATCTACGGTTACCGGACACCCGCGGCGATCGATTACGGCCGCAATCTGGCCACGGCGCTGCAACTGACGAACGTTACCCGCGACGTGGCCGACGATCTCGACCGCGACCGCATCTACCTGCCACAGGAGGAGTTACGGCGGTTCGGGGTGACCGAGCGCGATCTGTTCGATCGACGCGCCAGCGAGGCCATGCGCCGGTTAATCGAGTTCCAGATCGAGCGGGCCGCGGGCTACTTCCGCGCCGCCGAGCCGCTGATCAGGGAACTGTCTTTCGAC
>Ga0137393_10002189_pt1 | contig 12628 bp, 16 predicted proteins | sample 15con2h34BmetaG_FD_101396 | JGI IMG/M metagenome (GOLD analysis project Ga0137393, IMG submission 101396) | Vadose zone soil microbial communities from Angelo Coast Range Reserve, California, USA - 15con2h3.4B metaG | ecosystem: Environmental > Terrestrial > Soil > Vadose zone > Saprolite...
CCGCTGCGCGCGGTCCATGAACGGGCACATCGTTGCACCGTTTCGTCGTCGGCCGGGGCTCCTTTCACTCACCGAGCCTGGCACCAGCACGCCTCGTCCGGGCTGGGGCGGAGCCCCGTTAGACGTTGGAGAGTACGCCGCCTGCCGTGGTGACGCGCGCGCCGCTGACGGCTACCTGCGCCATAGCGGTCACCCGCCCGCTGAGGCGCTGCGGAGCGCGCTCAAGCGTCAGCTGGCTCAGCCGAAGACGAGGGCGGGCCGCAATAGTCCGTGCTCCTGCGGTTCGGGCCGCAAGTACAAGATGTGCTGCCTGGCCGGGGCCGTGCATCCGCTCACCGACCGGGCCGAGGTGGTCTACGCGCTGCTGGCCGCCTACGCGCAGCGCGCTGCCTTAGCGGAGACGCTCAGTCGGCTCGTTATGAGGAGCGGCGGTAACCCGCAGAGCACGCTGCTCTGCCTCGACCTGCTGCTCACCGACTGCGGGCTCACCGAGCGATTCCTGCGTACCCGTAGCGGCTGGCTCCGCGATGACGAGCGGGAGCTGGCCGAGTCCTGGCAGCACATCCCGATCGGGCTGTTCGAGGTCCGGGAGATCCAGCGCGGCGTTGGCCTCATGGTCCGCCCGCTGCCCGGCGGGGAGCCGGTCTTCCTCAAAGACCGGCTGTTCTCCACGTCCGCGCGCCGTCTGGACCTGTTCTGCGGCCGGATCCTGCACGATGGCACGCAGCCGCGCCTGTTCGCGCTTCCCGCGCGTGTCCCCCGTGAGCAGCGCCGCGAGCTGAGCACGCTGCTCACGGGGCGGCCGTCGGCGGAGCAGCTGGCGGAGTTCTTCGCCCCGCGACCCGAGCCGCACCTGCACAACGCCGACGGCCACGACTACTACGACACCGAAGTGGTCTGGGAGGTGCCGGACGAGCCGCTGGCCTGGTCGCGGCTCGCCGATCGGCTGGTGCAGATCGACGACGACATCCTGGAACTGCACGCCGACGACGGAGGCAAGATCGTCAGCCGGGGCAGGGTCACCAGGGAGAATCGTTGCTGGATGTTGTGGGCCAACTCCCGTGAACGGCTCGCCGAGTTCGAGGAGATCGTGCATGCGATCGCGCCAGCCGCCCGCGAGGTGCGCAGGAAGGCCGAGCGCATGGGCGGTGAACCCCACCCCCGCGCCCGAATCTTGATCATGGAGAGCTACCTCACCTCCGCCGAGGAACCAGAGCAGGACATGCTGCGTACGCATCGTGAATCCTGGGTGGACACGGTCAACAACCTCGGGTTGACGCCACGCGAAGCCGCCCTGGCCGGCGGCGACGCCCGGGCCGAAGTCGAGATGCTGCTAGACGACCTGGAGTGGAATAACGACCGCCAGGCCGACCTGGGCCGGCCGCTCCTCATGGACGTCGCGTGGATCCGCCGGGAGCTGGGGATCGAGACAGGCCGGTGAACCATCACGACGATCTTCGCGAGTTCCTGGCCGGCCAGTCGCCGGCGTGGCTGGCCGACCAGCTCATGCGTGCCGCCGGACATGACCGGGTACTACTCGCCGAGCTGCGGAGCGCCACGTCCGGAAAAGATGGCGCCGAGACCGTCCGGCGAGAGCTTGACCGTGCCATCTTCGTCTCCGGTTTCGTGGATGAAGATGGCGTCGGGACCTACGTCGCGGGCGTCGACCGGGCGCTGGAGATGCTCACCGGCCTCATCGACTCCGGACATGCCGCGGAGGCGGCCGGACTGGCCCAGCACGCGCTCCGCCTGTTGCACGAATCCGCGGAGTTGATCAACTATGAGTGCGAACTGGAGGAATGCGCCGGATTCGCTCAAGAACTACACCGCAAGGCGTGCCTGGCGGCCGACGTGGATCGTCGTGCGCTGGCCGAGTGGCTTTTCGACGCCGCGGCCAGGGACGACTACGGGTTGTTCCAGAGTGCTGTCGCTGACTACACGCAGGTGCTGGGCGAGCCGGGCATGGAGCGGCTGCGCGAGCTCATCGCTGCCGCGGTGGCGGCCGGCAAGCGTTACCCGCTGCTGCAGATGGCCGAACAGGCCGCACGGCCGCTGGGCGTCGATGCCGTGGTAGACGTACTGGCCAGAGACCTGCAAGCGGCTCGGCAGTACACCCGGATCTGCGAGGAGCTGATCAACACCGGGCGGGACGAGCAGGCGTTGCGGTGGGCCCGCCGAGGGCTGAAGGAACGCGGCAACGAACGCGACCACGGCCTGGGCGAGCTACGAGTAATCACGATCTCGCTGTGCAGCAGGCTCGGTAAGACGACAGAAGCGGTCGAACTCGCTTGGGAGGAGTTCGCCGCTGCACCTTCTCTGGAGGCGTACAAACGCCTTTGCGAGCATGCCACGACCGAGGGCACCTGGTCGTCGTGGCGAGACCGAGTACTCGCCGTACTCAATGCCCAGCCTCGGATTGGCGAGAGCACCCCGCCACCATACGGTTATCGGCCGCCGGGGCATTCGACCTTGATACACGTGCTCTTGTGGGAAGGCGACGAGGAGGCTGCCTGGCGCGCCGCCCAGCAGGCAGGCTGTGCCGCCGGCCTCTGGCTGGAACTGGCCCGGCGTCGGGCGTCCACCCATCCAGCCGAAGCAGCAACAGTGTTCCGCCAGCAGATCGAAGCCGCGGTGGCACTCACCAAACGGGACGGCTACGACCGCGCGCTGAGCCTGCTGGCCGAGCTACGGGCCTGCCACGAGCGGATGGACACCCTCAGCCAGTTCGAGGTCTACATGACTCAACTGAGGGACGCAAACAGTCGCAAGCACAGCTTCATCGCCCGGCTGAAGACCGCGTACCAACCCAGGTGACGTGCCCGCAGCCCTGGTGTCAGAACTCCCGGATGCTCCAGATAAGGCTGCCCGATCGGTATACCCGACAGGTGGCGAACCAGCAGGTCAGCGTGATCGCAGGGGTACCGACGCTTACACCGGGTGGGCCGGACGTACCATTATGCGAACCACGATCTTGTGGTCGCCGGTGACCCACTCCCAGTACGTCTGCGCAGCTCCAAGGCCAAAAGGGACGCCCGATGAGCCGCCCTGGGACCAGCACGCAGGCTCCCGTGAACCCCGTTTCCGCGCCAGCGAACCGCATGGACACCTGCATCCGCGCGGCGGCCGGGGTGACTGTGGCCGGGCTGGCGGGCATCGCTGGAGCGATCAGCTACAGTCACATGCGCGAGCTGGCAGCCGCGCACGGCGAGACCGGGTGGCAGGGACACGCCTTTCCGCTCTCCGTCGACGGCATCGAAATCGTTGCCTCGCTCGTACTCCTGGCTGACCGGCGCACCGGGGAACGATCGGGCTGGCTACCCTGGGCCGCGCTCGCAGCCGGGACGACTGCGAGCCTGGCCGCGAATGTCGCGGCGGCCGACGCCGATGTGATCGGCCGCGTGGTCGCAGGCTGGCCCGCGTTCGCGCTCCTGGTGGCGGTCAAGCTGCTGTCGGGGCTCCTCGAACATCGGCGCGACGTCGATCGTCCCGCCGATACCCAAGATCGTCCCGGTCATCCTCCAAGATCGTCCCCGTCCCCTGGCCGATAGCCGGGACGATCTCGCTGCGCCTGCCGACCCAACGACCAATCCCTGGGGAGGCGGGACAAGCGACCACGCGGGGACGGCCCGCCTCGCTGACATGCGGGCGGTCCCGCACCGCGTCACGGGGAATGGGCTGGTCAGCATGCTGGGAACAGGGACGGCGCCTGCGGCTGGCCCCGGGACGGGAGCGGGGGATGTGGCGGGGACGATCAAGGCGGTTTCAGCCGGGACGGGGACGGCAAGCAGCACGGGGACGGGATCAGGTGCAGAGCCTGGAATGGCCGCCCTGCTGCCTGCCGCCCTGGGCAGCCCGGGACCGTGTGCTCGATCGGGGTGATCCGCTGACTCCGCGACACCCTTGCGGCCCAGCTCCGCCGGGACGGGCACCCGATGCGCAACGCCCGGGTCTCGCAACTGCTCACCGCCCTCAAGCGCGAACGCCTCGAAGCACAAACACCGCACACCAGTAAGGAGGCGCCCGCCAGACCGGGCACCGATCGGATGATGCTGGACTCATTGCGGTAGCACGTCAGGCTGGCGTAGGCGCTCTGCCCAGCCGCGTGCGGTCTCTCGGAGCAGCAGGCGTTGCGTCTCAAGCGCTTGCCACAGTTGCAGCACCTGGCTGGATATCGGCAGCGTCCGTGTCCCCCTTGGCCGCTGCCTCGATGACCAGGCTCGGGAACCGGGTGAGAGCTAGCTGGTCCAGCTCGTCGACTGCCGGGAACTCCATGCCCTCCGGCCGCAACTGCCTGGCGAGGCGCGCCACCTCGTCTGGAGCTTCCGCTAGCGCCCGCCTCCGGGCAACCCCTGCGTATGCGGGCACTGCGCCGAGCAGCGGGTCGGAGAGCCGCCGGTAACGGCCGAGGTAATCCCATGGCAGCCCAGTCACGTCGTCGATCTGGGCGCTGGACAGGAGCCAGCGGGCAACACGCTCCCGTCTCTCCTGGAACTGGGCCTTGAGCCCGCGTTGCTGCTTGGAGCTGAGGATGTCGTCGATTCGTTCGAGCTGCTCGCGCAATGCCTCGTCATCCGGCGCTCCTTGGAGTGCGGCCCAGAGCCGCTTCGCCAGGCGGAGCATCCGGTCCCCGGCGTCATCCTCGCTGAGAGGCCGGCCATACCAAGCCTCAAGCGCCGCCGAGCGGGTGGCTTCTACCTGCTCACGCGGAGATTGCCCAGGCCCGGAAGCCCGGAGCAAGGCGTCCCGCCGACGCCACTCATCGATCCAGATCTCACCTTGCTCGGCGAGGTCGCTGAGTTCCCTGATCTCGTCAAGCAGGCTGACCGGCCAGCCGAACAGTTCGCTGACCTCATCGCTGCCAAGCACGTTCAAATCGCCTGGGCACTTGTCCGCAGTCATTGTCTGGACTCCCGTTTCAGATCAAAAGGCCACCACTTGGACCGGCGGGCACGGCAAGCGGGCCGAGCAGCGCCGGGCTCAGGTCAGGAGACCTCGGACTGTTCCCAGCCGGGAGGTGCTCCAGGAGCATGGATTTGAGGTGGCGGCCCTCGATGATCTCAATCCTGCCGTTGCGCGCAGCGAAGTCCCGGCTGGCCTTGCCGACCCAGGAGGTGGTGACCAGGACTCCTTTGGCCGCGTGCTTGTCCTCCATGACCCCGGCGAGCGCGTGCACGGCCTCCAGCCCGACGATCTTGCTGTAGCGCTTGGCCTGGATGACGCACAGCCCGCCCACGATCGGGTCCTCGTTGTAGGCGACTCCGTCGACGCCTTCGTCACGTGATGCCTGGGTGACCCAGGACTTCATGCCGATCGTCTCGAAAAGCTGGCGGATCAGGTGCTCGAACTCCACCGGCTTGAGGTCCAGCAGGTCCGGTCGGCTGTCCAGGCCGGCCACCACGTCCATCTCCTCGACGAACTTGTATTTCGACAGGTCGAACTGCACGACCGGGCGGACCGCCTCCAGATCGTAGGGATGCGGTGAGACCACGGCGTTGAGGTAGGCGCGCAGGCAGGCCTCCGGGTCAAGCTCGGGCTCATCCAGCACGATCTCACCGAAACCCTCCCGGGTCGCATGGGTGCTGATCAGCAACGGCCGGACCGGCTTACCGGTCGCCCGGTCCTTCGCGGACACGTAGCCGTTGAACACAATCCCGCTGACCAGCGCGGATGGCGCGACGTCGAACGCCTCCGCCAGCGTCCGTAAAGCCACGCGGGCGATCAGCCGCCCGTACAGCTTCTTGACCTCCGCGTCCTTCCGCGGCTCCGGTTGGACCACATCCTTCGTCTTCAAGTACCGGTACCCCGCCACCGCGGGCACCACGTCCAAGCGCGGTAGCTCGTATTCGATCAGCAACTCGCGGGCCTCGGGCCGGTACATCGCCGCGCACGAGCCATGCAAGCCGTCCGGGTAGGCCGAGGAGGCCAGCGCCTGCTGCAACGCGGCAACGAATTCCTCCGGGCCATGAGCGTTGAAGGCTTCCTCAACGCGGCGGCTCTGCGAGGCCAGCACACGGTTCCGGTCCAGCAGGAGCCGTTCGAAAGCGGCAACCTGCCGGTGGACCGGTCGGTGCGGAACTCCGCTTCCGCGGCCCGCCGCGCTGCCGCGAGCCGCCGTTCCTCCACAGACCGGCGCTGCTCCGCGCGTTGCGCCTCTGCCTGCTGGCGCTGCTGCTCACGCACCCGGGCCGCCGCCTGCCGCTGCCGCTCCTTGTTCTGCTGAGCCGCCAGCCGTTCAGCCTGCTGCCGCGCCCGTTCCGCCTGCTGTGCCTCCTTCTCCAGCCGGGCAGCGATCCTGCGCTCCTCGGCCGCGAACTCCTTCCGCTCACGCTCCGCCGCGCGCTGACGCTCCAACTGCGCCTTCTGGCGCGCGGCGTACATCTGCGCGAGTAACGACTTGCGCCTGGCCATCACGCTCTCCAAAGCAGGGCAGAGAAACAGGACAAGGCCGCTACAGACCGGGCAGCGACAAACATACCGTATTGGACCAACCGGAGTCATCCAATACCTATCCCGTCCCACAGGTCATGGGCGCTGCTGGGAGTTGGCATCAGATGGCGAATCGCCCGAACTCTCTCGGCTCCTCATGCCCAGAAGCGCGAATCACGGGCAACGAACGGGGCTGGTCTGGCGTAAGGATGACGTTCGCGCACGCCCTGGACACGCGGGCCGTGGGCCGACTGGCCGCCCTGTGCCCATCTGCACGATGAAATGTCCGTGAGATGGGCGATGATGAGACACTACGCAGCTTGATGATCAAGCAGCCTCTATCGAGGTTCGCTGGTCTCGGGGTTACCGCGCCGGCCGGAGGCCGCCATGCCGAAACGAGTCACTCGAGGATGTACCGTTTCGTGATCCGCGTCCCACCGTCGAGCGGATTGCTGAGCTTGCGCGGCGAGTGCTTGCCGGGGATGTTGTTTTGCCCAGATTCCAGCGCGAGTTCGTCTGGACTAGGCAGCAGGTCCTGGAGCTGCTCGACTCGGTTGTGAGGAACTATCCGATCGGCAGCCTTCTGCTGTGGCAGAGCACTCAGGATCTAGCCAGCGAACGAACCGTAGCTGGCCTGGACGTCGGTGCCTCGCGTCCGGGGTACCCGGTGAACTATCTGCTGGACGGCCAGCAGCGGCTGTCGACAATCTGCGGCGCCCTCCACTGGCGCCGGCCGGAGATCCAGGGAGTATCTGGAACCTGGCCTACGACCTCGCGGAGCAGCAGTTCCTGCACCTCACCGATTTCGATGATCCGCCACTGCCGCTAGTGCCCCTGCGCCTGCTATCCGACCCGGCCGACTACTTCGAACGGGTGGCTAGGCTCGGCGACCCGGTGTTCCTCCAGCGAGCCAAGCTGCTGTTTGAGCGCTTCCAGGGCTACATGGTTGCCATAGTCACCCTCGGCGACATGCCGATCAACGATGTGGGGCCGGTCTTCGAGCGGATCAACCGCACCGGCACCCGGCTGGACATCGTCGACCTCATGAGGGCGGCCAGCGCATCGACGTCGGAAAGGCACTTTCGTGGGCCAACGACAAGGAATTCCACCACGTCTTCCCACAGGCGTACCTTGCCAAGCAGGGCGTACCCCCAGAGCGTGTGAACGTACCCGCGAACATCATCATGCTGACCTCAGTCAGCAACATCGCCATCTCCGACCAGCGGCCATCGGCATACCTCCGCGACGTCATCGATTTCGACGGTGAACAGACGATACGTCACCGTCTGACCACCTGCCTGATCAGCGAAGCCGCCTACCAGGCGATGCTGAGCGACGACTTCGACGCTTTCGTCCGCGCGCGCTCGGAGACGCTCCACCGCCATGCCCTGTCCCTCACCGGAGAGCCGCTCTGACTGCCATCCCTAGCTTGTCGGTGCCAAGTGATACACCTCGGGAATGCGGGTAACGGACCTCACGGAGCGCGACCGGCCACGCGAGCGACTGCTCACGACGGGCCATGAGGCACTGGCGTGAGGAAGGCGGACGAGGGCTCCACGTTGTGGAGGCCCTCTCAGCGCAATGGGACAGCTTCCGCGCAGATGACGCCCAGATCGTCTGGTGCGACCTCGGCCAGCCGTTAGCTGCCCCCATAGCGATGCGTGGGCATGGCTGCCAGCACTGCTCGATATGGTCCGGCCACCACCGCCTGGCACCCAGGTAGTTGCAAGGCATGACGGCCGCGCGTCACCCGGCGCCTCCCCTGACCACGGTCTGGTGACGCTGCCGCGAGCAGGACACGCCGATGCCCGTCAGCGGTGCTGACGGCCGCGCCGGCATCGCAGTGCCGCCGGTCCGAGGCAGGCGCTCTCCTGGAGCCAGGGCCGGCACCGTAAACAGGATCGTGCCCCCCCGTCGCGGTCCTGGGAAGAGCGCAAGCTCCGGTGCCGGCCCTGCATGCACTGGGCGCAAGTCCAGTCACCGAAGGCCGTTTACGGCTGTGGCGAACTCTTTCCTACCCGTCGATGCCTGCCCATCTGGCGAAGCCAAGCAGCGCACCGGATGGGTGTCGCTGGACGCGCAGGAGGGTCGCGGCTGTTTCGTGGACGCGCGGGCTGTGCCTGGTGTGCTGGGGGGCGATCTGACGCGCCGCTCGGAGCGAGGCGAGCGTTTCGGCGCGCTGGCCTGCCCAGAGCTGAGCGCGGGCTAGCTCGATGAAGTAGTGGGAGCGGCGTTCAGCGGGCACCGCGAGCGGTGGCTGCCACCCGGCGGCCTTCCGCAGCACCGCGTGGCTGTCACCCGTCTCTGCGGCCGCCGCTACCTCGTGTATCCGCACGCTCGAAGGCCCGAACGCGGTCCCGCGGTACACGGCGTCAGGGACGTGGCGGCCGACATCGCACGCTTCGGCCAGATGGGATTCCGCAGCTTCGGGCAGGCCGGCACAGGCGGCGAGGACGCCGGCGCGCATGTGCAGAGATCCGTAGATGGCGAGCGCGTCGCGCGAGCTGTCCGCAACCAGCGGCACGCTTGCGGCATCGAGTGCGCTGAGCCCCGCGGCGGGGCGCTGGTTCGTGAAAAACGTCTCGGCCCGCACGTAGGCGGCCACCCCGACGAGCGCCGGATCATCGGATCGCGCGGCTGCCCAGCGCACCAGCTCGATCGTGCGGGCGGAAAGATCAGGGTAGCCAAACTTATCTGAGATCGCGTCGGCTGCCCGGTATGCCAGTGCCAGCAGCCCGAATGCGGTCTCCTGGTCATGACCGGTGTAGCGGTGCACCGCGCGGGTCAGCCCGGCTATGAGCGTGGGGAGGGTCTCCGCGAGGCTGGTGTACTGGGCGGCGAGCCTGTGGGCAGTGGCCTTCTCCGTGGCGGCATGGAGATCCGGCAGTGGCGGGATGGGGCCATCATCCGGCAGGTCGTAGCAGTCCAGGGCACGCCTGATATGAGGGATAGCCCGCGCTGACCCGGCTGCCAGCCGACCGAGCCCCATCCGTGGGCTCTGAGCCGTCCAGCAGGTTGAGCGCGCGGGCGATCGATGACCAGACTCCAGGCGTGACCGGGCGGGCGCCCTGCTCTATCTTCCGCAGCAGGCTAGCGGAGATGGCGGCGGCCTCTGCTGACCTGGGTCATACGACGGAGCTTGCGGGCGGCTGCGATCCGCTCGCCTACGCCGCGGGCGCCGCCTGGTGACATGCCGACTCCGTTCTGTACGGCTCCGGCACGACTGTACCCACCCGATAGCCGACTGTGAACATGGAGACTGGCTGCCGCGATCGGCGTGAGCAGCGATCAGGCCCGGACTGCCTGGATCAGGGCAGGCAACTCGGTGAGGGAATCGATGCGCCAGTCGGCCAGCTTATGCACCTTCGGGTCCTCGGCCCACAGGTATCCCCATGGTCCCCGGCGGATGAACGCGGTGCGCAGCCCCGCCGCCTTGGCCGGCTCAAGATCATTGTCCCGGTGGTCCCCGACGTAGACAATCTCGTGTGGCTGGCCCGGCGAAACGTCGATGACGTGTGCGAAAAATGCAGGGTCCGGCTTGGCGACACCCCACTCGGCGGACGTGGCCACCAGGTCGGCGGGCAGGTCCAGGTCCCGCAGGATCTGGCCGGCCCGTGCCGTCCGATTGCCGGCGATGCCGACCCACAGCCCCATCTGGCGCAACCGCGACAGCGCCAGGCGGACGTCGGGATAGAGGTCTTCCTCGCCGTACTGCTCACCGGCACCGGCGTCCTCGCGGCGCTGCCGTTCGGCGGCCAGGTCGAAGCCCGGCCAGAAGTACTGAAAGGCCTCGGCGTTGTTGCGGCCTTCCGCGGTGACCGCTCCTAGGACTGCGGAGAAAGTGTGGCGGGGCACGCCGAGCCGCTGCGCGCCGCCAGGGCGACCACGGTCGGCGCCTTGAGCGATGCGGCACCCCCCCCAAAACGGAACCGCCGGCTCATTGCCGCGTCGGCCGCCTTGCCCGTGCCGCTTTGCTCGGCGTTCGCCTCGCTGCCCGGCGCCCCCGCCGGCTGCTCCTGAATGCCGTCAGCATCGCCATCACGCACGTGAGCACGGCCATCAGCGTGGCGACGGCGACCGTTCCGCAACATCGAAGCGAGGCCTCCGCCACCTACACGACCTACGCCGCTCCCTGCTCGACCGGCCTCGCCAGCCCCGGCCACGCACCGTCACCGCAACCAGGCCGACGACGCCGACACTGTCAGCACCACCGCATAGCCTCACCACGAAGCCGGAACCTCGCCCGACGATTTACACCGGATTCCGGACGCCACCGTCGCGTGAAGCAGTGGGGGACGCCAGGGCTGCTGTCATGACTGGCGCGTAACATTGAGCATGTGAGCGAGGCAGTGTTTACCGTGCAGGCCGAGGACCAGCCGTCCTGGGCGGAGATTGTGCGCCATGCTGAGCACGGGGAGTCAGTATCGGTGATCGCGCACGGCGACCACGTGGCTGAGATCGTCCCGTCCGGGGAACTCGACCGGCTCCGCGAGACGATCGAGGTTCTGTCGGACAGCGAACTGGTGCGTGACCTGCGGGAGGGACTGGCGGACGCACGCGACGGACGTGTCTTCTCCGCCGACCAGATCGCCGCTGACCTGGCCGCGCGCCGCGATGTCGGCGGATGAGCGAACCGTCGCCGTACGCAATCGACTTCGCCCCTGCCGCCCGTCGCGGGTTAGCCCGGCTCCCGCTGTCGGCCGCGACCGCTCTGCATGAGCACTTGACCGGTCCGGTGGCCGGTAATCCGCACCGGCTGGGCAAGCCGCTGGAAGCACCCTTTGACGATGTCTGGACAACCCGGCGTGGCGACTACCGCGCCCTGTACTCCATTGATGACAGGAAGCACGCCATCACTGTCTTGGCGGTTGCCCACCGCCGTGACGCCTACCGGCCACGGTGATGAACAACCGCATCCTGCTGTGGTGAGCCGACCGATCGGTACCCCGGTAGGTCGCGCAGCGCCAGGTGAGGGCCATCGAAGGGGGTACCGATGTCTCGGTCGGTGGGGCGAACGTACCAGCATGCGAACCGCGACGTGGTGGTTGAAGGTGACCCGCTGGCCGTGCGTCTACACAGGTCACGGGCCCGAAAATGAGACGTTGCGATCAGGTCAATGGGTTGCACCAACGTGGGCCGGAGAACCGGGAAAAATCGGAGTCGTTCGAATACACGTCGGCGTTGTATTCGAGCGTGAGCTCCGCAAGTTGAACGTCCGTCGTAGGTTGCCACCGGTCGCGACACGGTGCAGGAGGTTGAAGGCAATCTCAGCATGCCGCGGGCCAGGGACGATGTGGCTGACAGACGTGGGCTGGCCGAGCCAGGCGAAACGTATCCCATAGCGGCATCGACCAGCGGCGGAGATAGCACTCGCGGGTCCGTCGCTATCCGGATGAACCCGAAAATGGCCAGGGAAGCGAGGCCGATCCGATCGGCGCATCAAGACGCCGTGCTGTGCCGATATCCGGCGGAGCCCTTGATCCCGCCCAGCCGCCTCCGGCCTATACGAACACCTGACCGGCCCACTCGCGGAAGCACCTGTCGGCCTGTCTCGGATGCCGTTGCGGTCAACCTTGGTGGTCAGCTTGCTGGAGCTTCTTGCGGAAGATCGCGGCGCGGCGTGTGTAGGCCATGCGGCCTTCGTAAAAGGGCACCGAAAGGAGGCTCTGGAGGTTGGTATCGAGCGTGGCGACTTTTGCGCCCTGGTCGCGGCCAGCCTCCTCGACAGCTGTCATCAGTGCTGTGCCGATGCCCGATCTGCGCCATCGCGCCTCGACTGCGAGCGCGCTGATCGTCAGCCGGTGCGAGGCGAGATCACGTTGCAGCTGCCAGCGAGAGTCTGCCCTGGGCGGCTCCACGGCAGCGTGGACGAATCCCACCACGCGGCCGTCGCGCTCAGCTACGAGCCACAGCATGCCCGGTGGGCGGTCTTGCGCCAGGGATTGCTCGAACCAGTCTACCAGGCCGTCAGGATCGGGCTCCCGGCCGACATCTGGGTCCAGGTTCTGCATATGACGGCCTGCATCAGTCCAGGCAGTTGCGCAGCCAGCTCCGTCACCGGGTCACGCATTGCGGATGACTAAGTGGGCGGGGCTGGAAGTTCGTCGGGGGTTGATCAGCCGGCTTGCGGTGTGAGCCGCTGTAGTCACCGGCCGATGCCCGCGAGGTGAACGGTGCAGGCGGTGTCCAGGGCGTCTTGAGG
>Ga0137393_10002190_pt1 | contig 12617 bp, 9 predicted proteins | sample 15con2h34BmetaG_FD_101396 | JGI IMG/M metagenome (GOLD analysis project Ga0137393, IMG submission 101396) | Vadose zone soil microbial communities from Angelo Coast Range Reserve, California, USA - 15con2h3.4B metaG | ecosystem: Environmental > Terrestrial > Soil > Vadose zone > Saprolite...
CAAGCTCCGCCGAGGGTTGACAGGCTGAAATAGTTCACAAGATACTACGAAATATTTTGGCGGCAGCGAGAGGAGTGCCATGAAGGAACGGATGCGGGCGCTGTTAGTGATGGCCGCGGCTGCACCGCGCCGTCGATGTGCCCCGCATCGTAGGCGGCCGGGCTCACGTCGACCTCGACCACGCGCAGCGCGGGGTCGAGGAGGTGTTCCTCGAGCCACTGCGGGGTGACCAGAGCCCCACCTCGCGCATATCCGTCATACTTCGTCGTGGTGTCTTGCACGGTCATCTTGGCCCTCCCGCAGGTCTGGGTTATTCCACTTTGATCCAGCCGAGCAGGTCCTCCTGCTCGACTGTGGCCAGCAAAGCGGGATGGTCGGTTCTCATGTGCCCGCGGATCGCGTCGATCACCTCGACGTCGGTCTGTCCCCGGGCCACGAACCCGCACTCGCACTGGATGATCCTGGCCATCGCGTCCTCCTCCTGGTTGTATACGCCCACGTTATTGGCACAATGTTGGCGTGACATTGGTGCCGGTGCCGCCCACCAGGATCCAGCTCTGCGGGCCGACAGTCGTCGAACGGAACGGTGAGCGCCTCGACGACCGCCTTCCAGGGCGCCAGGGCAGGCTCCTGTTCGCTTACCTGGTCCTCAACCGCCACCGGCTCACCGGCCGCGACGAGCTGGCTGGGGCCATCTGGCCACGACAGCTCCCTACCGCCGCCGAGACCGGGCTCAACGCCCTGATCTCCAAGCTGCGCAAGATTCTCGGAGAGGGAGTCATCGACGGCCGGGCGGCCCTGCGCCTGCAGCTTGGGGAGGACGCCCGCATCGATGTGGAGGTGGCCGCGGAGGCCGCGCACCGGGCCGAGTCGCAAGTCGCGCTCGGTCACTGGAAACACGCTTGGGGTCCGTCCCTGGTAGCAATGTTCGTCGCGGAGCGGGAGTTCCTGCCCGGAGAAGATGCGCCCTGGATCGGCGAGCAGCGCCAGCATCTGGCCGACATCCGGCTGAGGGCTCTGGAAGCCTACGCAGTCGCAGCACTGGGAATCGGCGGCACCGAGCTCCCCGCAGCAATACGGGCTGGCCGCCAGCTCGTCGGCCTGGCCCCACTTCGGGAAAGCGGGTATCAGGTGCTCATGCGCGCGCTGGCCAGCCAGGGCAACGTCGCCGAAGCCCTCCACGTCCACGCCAGGCTGCGCGAGATCCTTCGCGACGAGCTCGGGATCTCCCCATGCGCCGCCACACAGGCCGTCTACGACCACCTGCTCCGGGCCTAACCTCGCTGACACCGAACCGCCCAATCGGCAAGAGGCCAACCTCAAAGGCTGGTGCCACCCATATCAATTCATCAGGACGCTCCAGCCAAGGCGCCGGCGCTAGGCCGAGCTGCGCCATAACGGCGAGAATGTGCGCTCGTCTCACCTTGGGCGCTGCCATCTCAGTGACTGGCTGACCAGCGAGCACCATCGCGGCATGTGCACTACGGAGCTGGCGGCGAACTGTTGACGAATGGGCGGGCCGGGGCAACGGTGTGATAGCGGGGTTTTCGGCCAGGAGGTGCGGAATGCGCAAGTGGATGTTGGTCGCCGGCGCGGCTGTGCTGAGCCCCGGGCTAGCGGCACTGACCGGCATGAGCCGCGGGCCGGCCGCCGGGACAGCAGTCTCACTGCCGTCGGCACATGTGTGGGTCACGACGCCTGATGGCAGTCAACGGATGACCGACGGCGGTCAGATTCCCTTCCGGGCGGGCGGTTCGGCCAGCCTGACCGTGACGGTCGACCCGAGCCGGTCATATCAGCGCATGGACGGCTTCGGCGCCTCGATCACCGACTCGTCGGCGCACGTGCTGTACGGACTCGGGCCGCAGCAGCGGGCCACGGCGATGCGCGACCTGTTCAGCCCCAGCGACGGTGACGGCCTGTCGCTGCTGCGCCAGCCGATGGGCGCTTCGGATTTCGTGGACGGGCCGTTCTACACCTACGACGATCTGCCGGCCGGGGGCACCGACTACGGCATGCACCACTTTTCCATCCAGCACGACCGCAGGCAGATTCTGCCGCTGCTGCGCCAGGCGATCGCGCTCAACCCAACGCTGAAGATCATCGCCACGCCATGGAGCCCGCCGGCGTGGATGAAGACGCCGGCGTCGCTGATCGGCGGGCGGCTCATCGACGACCCCCGCATCTACGAGGCGTACGCGCTGTACTTCGTGAAGTTCATCCAGGCCTACGAGCGGGCTGGCGTGCCGATCTACGCGGTCACGCTGCAGAACGAGCCGCAGAACCGGCACCCGAACGGCTACCCCGGCGCCGACGTGCCGGTCGCCCAGGAGGCCAAGCTCATAAACGCACTCGGCCCGGCGCTGCAGGATGCGGGTCTGCACACCAAGCTGTTCGGCTACGACCACAACTGGTCCGAGCATCCGAACGACATCGCCTCGACCCCGCCCGGCCAGGACCCCGAGATCAACTACCCGTTCGACCTCATGCAGACCAGCGCCGCGCGATGGCTGGCCGGCACCGCGTTCCACTGCTACTTCGGCGACCAGACCCGGCAGACCCAACTGCACCAAGCCTTTCCGGACAAGGCGATCTGGTTCACCGAATGCTCCGGCTCGCACGGGCCGACCGATCCGCCCGCGCAGGTCTTCTCCGACACACTCAAGTGGCACGCGCGCAACCTCGTCCTCGGCGTCACCAGGAACTGGGGCCAGTCAGTCGTCAACTGGAACCTCGCCCTCGACCCGTCCGGCGGCCCGCACAACAACGGCTGCGGCACCTGCACCGGCGTGATCACGGTCGGTCCCGGGCAGACGGTCACTCGTAACGCCGAGTACTACACACTCGGGCACCTGGCTCGCTTCGTCCATCCGGGAGCAGTACGGATCGCCAGCACATCGTTCGGCACGACCGGCTGGAACGGGCAGATCATGGACGTCGCGTTCCGGAACCCGGACGGCTCGACCGCACTGGTCGTGCACAACGAGAACGACAACCCGGCCCGCTTCGCCGTCGCCGAAGGTGAGGCGTCCTTCGACTACACGCTGCCCGGCGGTGCTCTGGCGACATTCACCTGGCCTGCCTCGACGGCGCTCGATAACGGACTGCGGCTGCTGCCCGCCGACAGGATGACCGCCACGGCGACGCCGCCCGGCCCGCAGGATCAGGACGCCGCCAAGGCCGTCGACGACGACGCCAGCACCCGATGGACGACGGGGACCGCCCAGCAGCCGGGTCAGACGCTGCAGGTCGACCTCGGCGCCGTTTCGCGGGCCCGCCTGCTCGTCCTCGACACCGGACCGGACCTGACCGACTACCCGCGCGGCTACGCCGTCTCGACGAGTGTCGACGGGACCACCTGGTCGGCCCCGGTGACCGGCAGCGGCGCCGGACAGCTGACCCGCATCGCGCTCCCTGAGGATCCGTTCCGCTACGTGCGCATCATCTCGACCGCGTCCGCCGCGCAATGGTGGAGCGTCGCCGACCTGCGTATCTACCGCTGAGTTACGGCCATGCCAGTCCCCGGTCCTTAGTGAACGGGCGCGGCGCGAACTGGGGATAAGGAGCGGTGATCACAGACCGGCGGGTGGGCCGATTGCTGTCCGTGAATGTGGGCCTGCCGCAGGATCTCGCCTGGCACGGCCAGACGGTGCACACGGCGGTATGGAAACGGCCAGTCGAGGGTAGGCGGCTAGTGCGGCGGCTGAACATCGACGGTGATGGGCAGGGCGATCTGGCCGGGCACGGCGGGGAGCACCGCGCCGTGTTCGTGTACCAGATCGAGTCTTACCGGTACTGGCAGGAGCAACTGGGCCGGGGCGACTTCGAATACGGCCAGTTCGGGGAGAACTTCACCGTGCAGGGCCTGGCCGATGACCAGGTGTGCATCGGCGATCGGTACCGGATCGGCGAGGCGGTGTTCGAGGTGACCCAGCCCAGGGTCACTTGCTACCGGGTCGGCATTCGGATGAACGACGCGCGCATCCCGGCGCTTCTGATTTCCCATCACCGGCCCGGGTTTTACCTTCGGGTGCTGCGCGAGGGCGTTGTGCGGGCCGGGGACGAGATCGTTCAGGTGGCCGCCGGGCCGGAGGCCATGACGGTCGCTGAGGTCGATGCCCTGCTCTACCTGCCCGGGCATCCCCGCCGAAGGGTGCTGCGCGCGCTACGGATCCCAGCGCTTCCCGATGGCTGGAAAGTCTCGTTCCAGGCCATGCTCGGCCAGCCCGAGATGCCCGGCGGTGCCGCAGGCAACGCCGGGCTGACCGCCGTCAGCCCGCCGCCGGCCTGGCCGGGGTTCCGCCCGCTGGCCGTGACTGCGGTGGAACCGGAAAGCGCCTCGGTGGTCTCGGTGCACCTGGCCGACCCCGGAGGAGGCGCCGTGCCGCCCGCCCTCCCCGGACAGTTCCTGACCCTGCGGCTGCATCCCGGCCCAGGCATGCAGCCGCTGCTGCGCAGCTATTCGCTGTCCGGTGCCCCTGGCGCCGGTACCTACCGCATCAGCGTCAAGCGCGAGCCGCATGGCGCGGGCAGCCAGTTCGTCCACACCCGGGTGCGCGCGGGCGACCTGCTGGAGGCTGCTGCCCCGCGAGGCACCTTCATCCTCCGGCCCGGTGCGGCGCCGGTCCTGCTGATCAGCGCGGGCGTGGGGGCGACCCCGGTCATGGCTATGCTCCATGCCCTGGCCGCCGCCGGGTCCGGCCGCGACATCTGGTGGCTGCACAGCGCCCGCAGCCGGACCGAGGAGCCGTTCGCCGCCGAGTCACGGTCCCTGCTCGCGGCGCTGGCGCGCAGGCACCGGCACGTCTGCTACAGCTGCCCCGGCCCTGACGATGTCCAAGGACGCGACTACCAGACGGCAGGGCGGCTGTCGGCGGCTGTCCTGACCGCGCTCGATCTTCCGCGCAACGCGGACGTCTACATCTGCGGGCCGGCCGCGTTCATGACCGAGGTGTCCGTCACCCTGGTCAACGTGGGCATGGATGGCGCACGCGTGCGCACCGAGATCTTCGGTGCCGCGCCGGCCCAAACCCCAGGAATCGCGGCCGCGGCGACCCGGCCGCCGCACCCGCCAGCGGGCCAGCCGGGCGGAGGCCCGCTCATCGCCTTCGCGCGCAGCGGCCTGACTGTCCGCTGGGACCCGGCCCACGCCAGCTTGCTAGAGCTGGCCGAAGCCTGCGACGTGCCGGTGCGCTGGTCCTGCCGCACCGGCGTATGCCACACATGCGAGACAGGCCTGATGTCCGGAACGGTCAGCTACGCCCCCGACCCGGTCGACGATCCCGCCGACGGCAGCGCACTGATCTGCTGCTCCCAGCCACGCGGCGACCTTGTACTCGATCTGTAAGCCGTCCGTCGAGCAGCGAGAGGTCGACTTTTGCCACGGCGAGCTGGCCGCATCCATCGCAGGGCTGTGGCGCTCGCTTGCCACACCCCTCCGCTCCCTGGGCCGGGCTCGGCACATCGACCAGGCAGGGTTTGCGGCTGGGCGGCGAACTGTAGTGCCGAATCCGGATGTCACCTTCTGGTTGCTCGATGGTGACCAGGGCGCCGGGCACGTCGATGCGGCAGGTCGATGAGTTTTGTCGGCCTGGTGAGTCACCATGAGTGGAGATCGAGAACCCTCTGAAAGGGGCATCCATGACCGAGCCGAAGACTCACACCCTGGATGTGCCGGGCGCCGTGCTGCACTACGACGTCCGGGGCAACGATGCCAGTACCCAGCCGGTCCTGCTGCTCATCGGGTCGCCGATGGGGGCCACCGGGTTCAGCGCCCTGGCCGGGCATTTCGCTGACCGTACGGTCGTGACCTACGACCCCCGCGGGGCGGAGCGCAGCAAGCGCACCGACGGCGCCCTGAAGTCCACGACCGACGAGCACGCGGACGATCTGCACCGGCTGATCTCCGCGCTGGACGCCGGGCCGGTGGACATCTTGGCCAGCAGCGGTGGCGCCGTCAACGCGCTGGCCCTGGTGGCCAGGCACCCGGAGCAGGTCCGCACCCTCGTGGCGCACGAGCCGCCCGCCCTCCAGGAGTTGCCGGACCGCGAGCCGGCGCTGGCTGCGTGCGCAGACATCCAGCAGACGTACCAGCGTGAAGGCTTTGGCCCGGCGATGGCGAAATTCATCGCGCTCGTCAGCTATGAGGGCCCGATCCCGGCCGGTTTCGCTGACCAGCCCGGCCCGGAACCCGCCGATTTCGGGTTGCCGGCCGGGGACGACGGTTCCCGGGACGATCCACTCGTCGGGCTGAACATGCCTTCGACCCCCGGCTACCGGCACGATTTCGACGCGCTCCGCGCAGCACCGACCCGCATCGTCGTCGGCGTCGGAGCCCAATCGGCCAATATGATAGCTGGCCGCGCGGGCATTGCCGTGGCCGAACGGCTCGGGACGGCACCCGTCACCTTCCCGGGCGGCCACGACGGATTCGCCGGCGGCGAATACGGCAGGACAGGCGAGCCGGACGCCTTCGCCACCACCCTGCGCAAGGTCCTCACCGGCTGATGGCTTCCCACTCCCCGGCCGCTCGCCTGCATCCTAGGTGCCGAAAAACTGCTGGTAGATCAGGTAGACGTTGAGGAGCGTGATCACGCCCGCCAAGACCATGGCGATGGCTGAGGTCAGCCGCCGGTTGACGTGGGTTCCCATCACGGCGGGGTTGCGGGTGAGCAGGACGAGGGGGATAAGGGCGAAAGGGATTCCGAACGACAGGAGTACCTGGCTGTAGACGAGGGCCTTGGTCGGGTCGAAGCCGATGCCCAGCAAGATGATGGCCGGGGTCATGGTGATGGCCCGGCGGAGCATGAGGGGGATGTTGAGCCCGACGAAGCCTCGCATTACCACCTGGCCGGCATAGGTCCCGACGCTGGAGGAGGAAGCCCCGGAGGCGAGCAGGGCGACGGCGAAGGCCAGGGCGGCCAGCCCGTCGGCCAGCTGGGCGAACCCGGCCTGGGCCTGCTGGATCGTGGCGATCCGGGCGTGGGCGGGGTTGTGGAAGAGCTTGGCCGCCACGGCCAGCATGGCCATGTTTATGATCCCCGCCAGCCCGAGGGCGACCAGCACGTCGAGGCGCTCGAAGCGGAGCACCCGGGCCCGCTCGGCGTCGTCCCGGCAGGGCATGCGCCCCTTGGTGAGGGCGGAGTGCAGGTAGATGGCATGGGGCATGACGGTGGCCCCGACGATGCCCGCAGCCAGCAGCACGCTGTCGTGGCCGGAGAAAGCCGGGACCATGCCCCGCAGCGACTTGCTGGCGCTGGGGCCGATGCTGAGGGTCTCGTAGAGAAATCCGAGGAAGATGATGCCCAGCAGGGCCGTAATGGCCAGCTCGAAGCGCCGGTAGCCACGGGACCCCAAGCCAAGGATGACGAAGGCGATCACCCCCGTGATCATCCCGGCAGCGACCATCGGGACACCGAACAGCAGGTTGAGACCCAGCGCGGCGCCCACGAACTCGGCGATGTCGGTGGACATGGCCATGATCTCGGCCTGCACCCACAGGCCCCAGGTGACTGGCCGGGGGAAGCGCTCCCGGCACAGCTCGGGGAGGGTCAGGTCGGTGACGATACCGAGCTTGGCCGAGAGGTACTGGATGATCATGGCCATCAGGTTGGCCGCCAGCACCACCCACAGCAGCAGGTAGCCGAACTGGGCGCCGCTCTGGAAGTTGGTGGCGAAGTTGCCTGGGTCCACATAGGCGATGGCGGCCACGAACGCCGGGCCTAGCATGGCCAGGGTCGACCGTGCGCGGCCGCGGGCCAGGAGCACTTCCAGAGGGCTGCGCTCTGCGGGTGTGACGTCTCCCGCCGGAAGGGGCGCGGGAGTGACGGTCACCGGCCGGCCGCCGCCCTGATTGCGGCGGCCAGGGTGGTGTCAAGCAGGTGCAGCCCTGATAGTGCCTGAACGAGCCAGCAGCCCAGGGGGTTCGTTGTCACCGGATCGCTCACCTGCCTCCCGCTCGCCTGTAGGGCGCCTTGAGGTAGTCCTCCAACGCCGGGAGAACGAGCGCCCCGGGTCATCTTCCTCATTTTGGCATACCTAATTTCGTACATCTAAAAGGCGGCGGAGCCGTCTCAAGTATGCGAAACCAGGTCCCATATCTCCCTTCATCAACAGCCTCACCCACCCGCCCTGACCCGTTGGCCTTCGCTGGGCAAGTGTACGCCGGATGGCATCCGAGATCGATCTGTAAATGCGCGTCTGAAAATGTAGAAAGAGTTGTAACAGGTCGGGATGAGGCACGAATAAGGCGCGCTGGCCAGTAAATTTCCGATTGCCAAGAATTTGAGCGGGATGGTCGGACTGCATCGCCGGAGCAGGAAAAAGTTCGCCAGGCCGGGGTGTTGATGCAAGCACAGGACCTACCCACAGGCGATCATTGTCTCAAAGACTCCCACCAAAGGCATCGTGGGGATCCGGAGAAACTCGTCGGCGGCACCATCTGCCGGCCGCCATCGACTAATCCAGCATCACTTCCACAACGTGCCCAGCTGACAAGCGCTGCGACCGGTAAGCCGCGGGATGACATGAAAGGAACGGCAATGGAAGAATCTGAAACCGGCATTGGCCAGGGCGGGATGACCCGCGGCGAACTGCTGAAGGCCGCGGCTGTCGCTGTGCCGGGACTCCTGCTCGGCCGGTCCGCCGGCGCAGCCGCGGCGCGTACGAGCCCATCGCGGCGCCCCGCACCGACTCGCGGGATCAGAGGCATGAACGTGCTCCTCTTCCTGACCGATCAACAGCGCGCCATCCAGCATTTCCCGCCGGGATGGGGCACGCGCAACATGCCCGGCATGACCCGCCTGCACAGGCACGGCATGCTGTTCGACCACGCCTTCACGAACGCGTGCATGTGCTCGCCGGCCCGCTCCACGCTGATGTCCGGGTACTTCCCGGCCCAGCACGGCGTTAAGTACACGCTGGAGACGGACATGCCCGCGCCGCAGTATCCCCAGGTCGAGCTGGCCACCAGCTTCAAGAACCTGGCGAGCGTCTCGATAGCCGCCGGCTACGTGCCGGTCTACAAAGGGAAGTTCCACTGCAACAAGCCCGCGGACGGCTCGACCTGGGTCCCCAATGACGTGAACAAGTACGGCTTCACGCGGTGGGACCCGCCGGACGCGGGCGCCGACCAGAGCCTTCCGGAAGAGGGAGGTGGTATCTACGATAATGACGGTCGCTTCATGAACTCGGAGGGAACGCCCGAAACGGGGACCGAGGGCGCCGTTCAGTACCTGCGCGACACGGCCGCGCAGAGCCAGCCGTTCTTCATGGTCGTCTCGCTGGTCAACCCGCACGACGTGCTGTTCTACCCGTCGAGTTACGTGGACGGGGGATATGACAACGCATGGCTGGACGGCGAGATCGGCCTTCCGGCGACCGTCAACGAAGACCTGTCGACCAAGCCGACCGTCCAGAGGCAGTTCCTGCGGATATTCAATGCCACCGGGCCGATCCCGACACCGCAAATGAAGCGCAACTACCTGAACTTCTACGGCAACCTGATGAAGGCCTCGGACAGCTACCTAGTAAAGATCCTCGACACGCTTGAGGCGGTCGGCCTGCGCAAGAACACGCTCGTGGTCGCGACGGCCGATCACGGAGAGATGGGCACTGCCCACGGCGGTATGCGCCAGAAGAATTTCAACTTCTACGAGGAAACGACTCGAGTGCCGCTGATCTACTCAAACCCCCGCCTATTCAAGAGGCCCGAGACGAATCACTCCATCGTCTCGCACGTCGACTTCCTGCCCACACTCGCGAGTCTCCTCGGCGCACCGGCGGACGCCCGAGACAACTGGCAGGGAGTCGATTACTCCGATCAGATTCTGCGCCGTACACGCAGGCCACCGCAGAGTTACACGGTCTTCACCTACGATGACTGGCAGTCCGGGCAGTCGCACGGTCCCTACCCGAAGCCACCGAACCACATCGTCAGCATCCGCGAGCACCGCTACAAGATCGCCCGGTACTACGACGTGCACGGCAAGGTGCGCCCTCAATGGGAGATGTATGACCTGAAGACCGACCCGCTCGAGCGCACGAACCTCGCCTATAAGCATTACCGGCGCACCCCCGAACAGGAGCGAGAGTACAAGCGCCTCCGGCGCAAGCTCGCCCGCGTCGAACGGACGCGGCTGCAGCCGCTGAGCTGAGCCGATGGTCGCGGGACTTCCTCACCCACCTCACCGAGCGCAACCACCCTTCGGCCTGCGAAATGGGGCCAGGGGCGGCGTCGCCCGGCCCGGATAGTGGTTAGGCGGGTGATCATTGCTGGACGATGCTCTCTATCTCAGCTCCATCGGGCGCTATCTCAGCTCCATCCGGCGCTGAGATTGGCCGTTAACCTCGCCTCTGTCTGAGCGCGGCTGGAAATGGACTGGCAGCGGGCGGCCAAACGTTGACAATGGGTTGGGGGCCGGCTCTACTGACAGGCAGGGACCGGATTCACCATGGCTGCGCCAGGTCGGCAGCCGGAAGGTGGACCAGATGGGGGGAAGGGTCATCCGAGCCTGGTCCGACGATTCCTGGTCCGACGATGCCGATTGGTGCAGGCGACGGCGAGGTTACGCAGGCTTTCTGGGGTCATCCGGATACCCGGCCCCGGCTGGCTGACCCAGCCAGCCCGCCGCCGCGGCCGCCGACGGAGGTCGTGAGGCATGGTCCGGGGGTTCCCGCCCCGTCGTCCGCCGGTCCGGCTGGGCCGACGGTGGAGCGCATGTGGCGGAGTAGCGGTCCACCCGCACCGCATCGGCGCCCGCATAGGCTGCGGCGGCTGTTTGGCTCAGCTCTCACCGTGATCTTGCTAGCGGCTAGCGGCGTGGTGCTGTACTTGCGTTTCCATCATGCGCCGTTCCACGTGAATGGTGTTGTGATCTCGCAGCAGACGCGAACCGGGTGCGGCGTTAACGTGACCGGGCGGATCACCACTAATGGTTCTGCCGGAACGGTCTCATATCAGTGGCTGTTCCGGCCAGACCGGCAACCGCCTCAGCCATTGAACCAGTCGGTCACCGCTGGGCAGCATGCCGTGTATGTGACCGTCGCCGTCGAGGGCAGCGGCCACGGCAGTGCGTCGCGGACGGTCACATTGCAGGTCCTCGGCCCTGACCGGTGGACCGCTTCGACCGCTGTGGTCGTCAGCTGCTGATGAACGTCAGTCACGGGCCGGCAGTCCGCCTTATCGCTTACCGGGGTGAGGCCCGGTCTCGCGGGCTCGGCTGACGCGCGAAGGGGAAGGGTCTTTATGGCTGAGTGGGAAGTTCCCGGGTACACCGGGCTGAAGGCACTCGGCTCGGGCGGATTCGGCGACGTGGTGCTGGCTGTACACGACGCGTCAGGCGTCCTGGTGGCGATCAAATACCTGCGCCCTGACCTTCTGGCCGATCAGGAATTCGCCGGCATGTTCCGCAGCGAGGCGGTGGTGCTGGCCTCCTTGGATGACCCGAACGTCGTCCGGCTGTACGAATACGTCGAATCGCCGTCGGGCGCGGCCATCGTCATGGAGCTTATCGATGGCGTCTCGCTGCGGGAGATCTTGATTGATCAGGGCAGTACCACAGCGGAGGCTGCTTTGGTGGTGCTGCAGGGCTCGCTGATGGGCCTGGCGGCGGCGCACCGGCGGGGTGTGGTGCACCGGGATTACAAGCCAGCCAACGTGCTCGTCAACGGCGACGGCGTGAGCAAGCTGACCGACTTTGGCCTCGCGGTACGCGCCGGTGACCGCCCGGTTCCCGCGGGCACTTTACTGTACGTGGCACCGGAGCAGATCGCTGGTGCCCCGGCCAGCCCGGCGGGCGATGTGTACTCGGCCACGGCCACCTTTTACGAGTGCCTTGCGGGCAGTCCGCCCTTCAGCGGAGAATCCGCCGAGTTGCTCCGCCAACATCGCTCCGAACCGGTGCCCCTGAACCTGGTGCCCGGGCCGCTGCGGCCGCTGGTGGCCGCCGGGATGGCCAAGGACCCCTGGCGCCGGCCGGCCGATGCGATTTCCTTTGTCACCGAACTCCGGATGGTGGCATCAGATGCTTACGGCCAGGACTGGGAAGAGCGTGGCCGTTCGCATCTGGGCGAAGCGGCGCTGTTGCTGGCGGCGCTGTGGCCATCGAGCGCGGCGCCCGCGGTGCAGGGATTCGCCGAGCACCAGATCTCCCTGCTTGACGATAGCCGCCACAGCTGGCATGTCCGCCACATCCGGCACCTCAAGCACCTCAGGCACATCAGGCCGGTCACGGCAGTCATGGTGGCCGGTACCGTGGCCACGATCGTGGCGGTAAGCACGGCTTTCGCCGCGAGCGGCCCGCCCGCGCCCCGCATCCCAAACCACCCCCCGGTCATGGTGGTGCACCCGGTCTCGCTCCAGCCGTCACCTTCGACGTCGCCGTCGAAATCACCTTCGTCGTCCCCGTCGCCCTCGCAGTCGCAGACATTGCCGCCGCCTCCACCGCCGACATCACCTTCCCCGTCTCCGTCTCCATCCCCGCCGACGACGACCCCGCCCACGACGACCCCGCCGACGACGCCCCCGCCGACGACGACCCCGCCCACGACGACCCCGCTCACGACGACCCCGCCGACGACGCCACCACCGAAGACGCCACCGCCGCCCACGACACCAC
>Ga0137393_10002196_pt1 | contig 12607 bp, 14 predicted proteins | sample 15con2h34BmetaG_FD_101396 | JGI IMG/M metagenome (GOLD analysis project Ga0137393, IMG submission 101396) | Vadose zone soil microbial communities from Angelo Coast Range Reserve, California, USA - 15con2h3.4B metaG | ecosystem: Environmental > Terrestrial > Soil > Vadose zone > Saprolite...
AATCAAGCGCAGCGCTTCGGTGCGCACGCCAGAGTTCGTATCGTTTACCAGAGCTGCCAGCACAGCATTCCGAACATCAACATTGTCTTTCACGTAGGCGCCGAGCGCGCCCAGAGACTTCAGTCGCACTCCCGGATTTGTGTCGTATTGCAGCGCGTAAATCAGCGCTTCGCGGACCCGCGAATCATTGGGCTTCTGAGTCAGCAGATCGACGGAGTCCATGCGCACGCCAGAGTTGTAATTGTTGCGCGCCGCATACAACAGCAGCTGCTGGATGCGCTGATCGTTCATCGATCCCTGAGCTTCCTGCGTTGAGACCGTGTTGTATTTGATATTGATTTGATTCGTGACAGGGTCTTGAGTGACGGAGCTGATGCCGGTAATGGAGGCTTCGGAATTCGGGGCGGCTGGGGTGGAGGTTGCCGCTGTACCTGACGCGGGACGTCCGACCAACTTGTACGTCGTGCCGACTCCGCCGGCAAAGCCCAGAATCAGAATCGCCGAGGCCAGCGCCGGGGAGAAGCGCATTTGCCGCAGCCAGCTGGCTGGATCCCATGCCAGCCGGTGCCAGAAGCGGCCCTGCTCGGCCGTCTCCAATGCCTCTTGCAAGCGCATGCGCGAAGCCGCCACCAGGTTGGGTGACGGTTCGAGGGCCGGAGACTGCGACAGCGTGGCGTGAAATTCTTTCGCTGCCTTGAGTTCGGCCGCGCAATCGGCACAGCGAGCCACATGTTGCTCTAGCTCGTGACGAGCGTCATCGGCTAGCTCGTTGTAAACCTCGAGCACGATATTTTCTCTTACCCATTCGCACTTCATCGTTGCACCTTCATCGGTCACATTCCGAAACTGCCGGGCTTTTGCCCGGCTGGACAGCCGAGAGCCTGCCCTGAGCCTGTCGAAGGGCGGCTGTCCCTACGTGTTCCGTGGTCGTTTATTCTTTGATCTTTCATTCCTCGATCTCTCATTTCATATCCGCCAGCGCTCCGCGCAATTTCTGCGTGGCACGGAAGAGGGTGTTCTTGGCAGTCTCCTCCGTTGTATGCAGTATTTCGCCGACGGTCCTCAGCTTGAGCCCGTGATAGTGCTTCAGCTCAAACACCATGCGCTCGCGAGGCGTCAGCTTTTCGAGCGCAACATGAATCCGCGCACCCAACTGGCGCCGCATAAGGTCGCGCTCCGGATTCGCTCCCGCCCGGCCGTCCGGCACCTGGTCGAGCAAGTCGTACTCGCCACCGGAGGAATCCTTCGCCACCGGCGCGTCTTCCTTCCGCACCTGCTTCTTGCGCAGGTGATCGAGGCACAGGTTGGTCACAATTCTGTAGATCCATGTGTAGAAGGAACACTCAAAGCGGAAATTTCCGATGTTTTTATAGGCCTTAAGGAAGGCGTCTTGATAGACGTCCTGGGCGTCGTGTTCCGTCCCGGTAAGATGAAAAGCCAGCCGCAGAACCGCCTGGTCATAGTGCCGCACAAGTTCCTCAAAGGCAGCACGGTTGCCCTGCTGCGCCTCGCGGATCAACATCGTATCGTCTATACGGCGTTCTTGCCCAGCCATGCGGCCCCTCGCGGGGTCCTGGTTTCCGCTCTCCAGCTTCTCGCTCTTCTCTCCCGAGTGGACCCGTGCGCCAATCGCAAAAGGTAACACCCATGCATCGGCCGGCATTTTTTTGTCCTTTACCTGCCCGGTATTTATGCCGTATCCGGGCTTGCAAGGGATAGACGGGTGGTCAGCGGAACCGTGAGCAGGAATTATAGGCGGTGAGGAAGACTTTGGGTGGCTAGGTGATTGCTCGGCAAGCATTTAGGGGAAAACAGAACAACGGGAACAGTGCCCGCCGCCAGTTTGGCATAGGAGTGCCCTGGTTCTGGTGCTAGTCGGCGACTTTCAACAAGCGGAATCCTGGGGAGTCAGTGGCAAGGCCGGACACGTGCCGCAGGGAAAGGGTCCGAATGACTCTACCACCGGAGTTCACTGTCACAGTCCAAGCTTGTAGAGGATCAGCACCATTGCTGACTTTAACTGCGTTGAACAGGTAGACGCTGCACCCCGCCGATAGCCGGGGATACTCATCGTTAAGCGCCCGTCAGCGGGCACGGGGTAGTCGATCGTGTGACCAACGTCAACGTGGACTGTAAGAAGTTGCGGGGACTTCGCGACGACTCGCACTCGCTCGGCGGACGGCGGGGTGAAGGCAGGAAGGGCGTAAGAGCAGCCCCCTAGATCGAGCGTCAGAGAGAAGAGAGCGACTGCACAGGCTGACCTAAACTGAGGTCGGGTGACGCCCATAGTTCGGCAAGATGCCAATAACGCGTACCGTGTCTGCTTGAACCCCATTTTCCCAACTTATTCCGCGGCCGCTTCCTTCTCGATGACTACTTTCAGGTGCGCAGTCACATCTTTGTGCAGCTTTACGGGGATGGCGAACTCTCCCACGGTTTTCAGCGGCTCGTGCAGCTGGACTTTGCGACGATCGAGATTGAATCCCTTCTTGGCCAGCGCGTCGACGATGTCACCCGACGTTACTGAACCGAAAAGCTGATCGTTCTCCCCGGAGCGGCGTTGGAACGAGAGGGCCACGCCGTCGAACTGTTTGGCCAGCTCCTCGGCCTGCGTCTTCTCTTTCGCCGAGCGACGCAGCGAGGCAGACTTCATCTGTTCGATAACCGCCTTGTTGCCGGCGTTCGCCTGAATCGCCAGCTTGCGCGGCAACAGATAGTTGCGGCCATATCCCTCGGCGACTTTGACTACATCGCCGCGTGAACCTAATTTCGCTATGTCTTCTTTTAGAATGACTTCCATGGTATGACTCCCTATGAGCTTCTAGCTGCTAGCTTCTAGCCTCTAGCCAAGCTCTGAACCCGGCACGACCCAGGCTAGAAGCTAGGAGCTAGCAGCTAGAAGCTGCTTTTACGATGCCCGTCCGGCAAATGGCAGTAGGGCTATATTGCGCGCTTGCTTGATTGCGTTCGATAGCCGGTGCTGGTGCGGCGAGCACACCCCTGTCAGTCGGCGGGGCACGATCTTGCCGCTTTCCGCGACGAACTGGCCGAGCATCCGGTAGTCCTTGTAGTTGATGTTCTCGATTTTTTCGACGCAAAATTTGCAGACTTTCTTACGTCGGAAAAATTTGCGTCCGCCTTCACGGGGTGGACCGCCGGGTCCGGAACGCCCGCCGAAACGTGACGGTGGACGATCTCCACCGGAACGCGGGCCGTCGCCCGCAGGCCGATCGCCGGTTGATGGTGTTCTTGTTTCTTCAGCCATAATTCTCCTTCATCTCTCTGCCGGATTTTTCGCCGGCTTGCGCGAGTCAAAGACTCGCACGCCAAAACTTTCCAACACGAAGCCGATGCCGACAGACTGTCCTAAGCCGGTGCCGGAGTCTCAGCAGGCGCAGCTGCGGGTGCTTCGGCAGGCGCCGGTGCCGCGGCAGCAGGCTGCGCGCTCACCTTCTTGCGCGAGTCGCGAAGCTGTTTGATCTTGTCCAGCCGCTTCTGCTCTTCATCAATGCGCACGGTGAGGAACTTGATCACAGGCTCGGTAACGCGCAGCCTGCGCTCGAGTTCATGCATGATGACACCGCCGCCCTCAACGACCATCAGGATGTATAGGCCATCATGGAACTTGCGCACGGTGTATGCCAGGCGGCGCTTGCCCATCTTGTCGACGCTCTTTATTGCGCCACCGGATGCCTGCACTCCGGATTCCAGGGTCGCAATTAGTTTATCCAGATCTTCTTCCGCCATATCCGGCCGGACGATGAACATCAACTCATAAGTACGATTCATTCTTCTCTCCAAATCTTGGCCACGGATTTTCGCGGATCTCACGGATAGAACAAATCCCCAAGAATCTGATCCGTGCAAATCTGTGGCTAATCTTCCTGTTTCCGGTTGAAGCGGTTCATCGCCGCTGCCGGGCCTTCCTGCAAAATTGCTTTCACCGCTTCCAGAACTGTGTCGAGAACTTCGTCCACGAGCTTGAGTTCCGCCTTGCGAAGCGGCGCCAGCAAATAACGCTGGCCGTCTTCCACTTTATGATCCGGCGCCACGCCGATCCGGATGCGCAAAAAATCCTGCGTACCCAGCGCTCCTATAATCGACTCGATGCCGTTGTGCCCCGCTGAACTGCGCTGCCGGTGAATGCGCAGCGTGCCCAGCGGAAAATCCAGTTCGTCCTGAATCACGATCAGGTCCGACTCCGGCTTCAATTCGTTTTTCGCCAGCAACTCTCCGACCGACAAGCCACTTAAATTCATGTAGGTCTCGGGCTTGGCCAGCAGCACCGGTTCGTCGCCAATCAGCGCCCGGCCGGTCAGCGCCCGGCATTGCCGGTTTCTGACTTCAACGCCCCAATCGCCGGCGATACGATCAACCGCCAGAAAGCCCAGGTTGTGTGGCGTTAACCGGTATTCCTCACCGGGATTGCCCAGACCGACAATCAGTTTCACGCTGAGTCAACCCATGTGGGGACAGCCGCCCTCGGCTGTCCGGCCGAGCACAGCTCGGCTCCTCTCGCCACGGAGTTACTTTTTCTCCTTTTTCTCGCTTTTCTTTTCGCCCTTCTCCGCAGGAGCTTCGGCGCCTTCTTCTGTCTCCTGCTTACCCTTCTTGATAACTTCGGGCTCGGATGGAGCAGCCGTTGCTTCTGCCGCAACCGCTTCCGGCGCAGCCACAACTTCTTCCTTCACCGAGGTCACGTGGGCCACGGGCTGATTTTCGTCTGTCAGAAATTTCAGTTTCTCGTAGTGCGGCAAATCCGCCACGCGCAGCACTTTGCCGAATGTAAGTTCCGAAACATCGACGTCGATGTGGCTGGGAATGTCGCCCGGCAAGCACTCAATCTCGACCTCGCGCAACATCTGCTCGAGGATGCCACCCTCCTGCTTCACGCCGGCAGCCTCGCCCTTCAGCAGGATCGGGATGTTCACACGCAGCGCCTTGTCCATGGCGATGCGCTTCAAGTCGATGTGCAGCAGCTTGCCCTTGATAGGCTCGTACTGCCAGTCCACGATCATGGCCTTGGTGCGCTCGCCACCATTCAGGTTGAGATCGAAAATGGTGTTGTGGCCGCTATCCGAGTTCAGGATTCGCTGCACGTGCCGCGGATCCACGGTGACTGGCAGAGAGTCCTTGCCTGCGCCATAAACCACGGCCGGAATCTTGCCGCTGACACGCACCCGCCGGGCTTCGTTCTTGTTGCCCGCGGTTCGCGGATTCGCTTCCAGAATGTTCTGTTCCAATACCGTCGCCATAAGTTTCAATTCCTGTCTACATGAATAGCTTGCTTACTGAAGTCTCTTCGTGGATGGACTGGATGGCCCGTCCAATTAATCCCGCGATGGAAAGCACGATGATCTTTGGATCCTTGGCAGCCTCTTCGGTCAGCGGGATCGTATTCGTGACCACTACTTCTTTAATCATCGATCCTTGAATGTTCTGTACCGCCGCTCCGGAGAGCACCGCATGCGACGCGCAGGCATACACCGTAGTGGCCCCGTTTTCCATTAGCGCCGCGGCCGTCTTCACGAGCGTCCCAGCGGTATCAATCAGATCGTCAATGACCAGACAAGAGCGCCCGTTGACATCGCCGATCACGTTCATCACCTCAGCTACATTCATCTCCACTCGGCGCTTGTCCACGATGGCCAGGGCCGCGTCGACCTTCTTGGCAAAAAAGCGCGCTCGTTCCACGCCGCCTGCGTCCGGCGAAACTACGGTCAGGTTGGGCAGGTTCAGCTTCTTAAAGTGATCCACCAGCACCGGCGAAGCAAACAAGTGATCCACCGGAATATTAAAAAATCCCTGTATCTGCGGCGTATGCGGATCCACGATCAGCGCGCGGTGAGCGCCCGCCGTGGTCAGCAGGTCGGCTACCAGTTTCGCCGAAATCGGGGCGCGCGGCTTGTCCTTACGATCCTGCCGCGAATATCCAAAGTACGGAACCACCGCCGTAATGCGGCGGGCCGAGGCGCGTTTCAGCGCATCGATCATGAGCAGCAACTCCATCAGGTGCTCGTCCACGGGCCGGCAGGTCGGCTGCATCACGAAGACGTCAGCGCCGCGCACATTCTCCTGGATCTGCACGTAGGCTTCACCGTCGGCGAAGCGCGTCAACTGCGCCTGGCCACGCTGCATGCCGAGAAAGTGGCAGACCTCGTCGGCCAAGGACTCGTTGGCCGTGCCACTGAAAATCTTGAATTTCTCGTCCGCGCGCCCGCGTGCCCTACGCTCAGCCTTATCGTCCGGCACAAGCTGGGCCTTCTTGTCGGCTTTGTCCGTCTTTTCCTGCGGCGTCACCAAAGTAGCCATAGTTTTATCTGGGCTCCTGGCTTTTCAGCTTCTAGCTTCTAGCTTTTAGCTTCTAGCCAAACCGCCGCATCGCGGCAGTAACCGGCTAAGAGCTAATGGCTAACAGCTGAAAGATGATTTTCTGGCTGGGCCGCTAGGATTCGAACCTAGACAAAGTGCTCCAAAGGCACTTGACCTACCATTAGTCGACGGCCCAGTAGCTGTTGAATGATGATTCGTGAGTTTTGATTGAACCCGAATTGGGCGCCCTCATTGTCAATCAACAATCAAAAATCAACAATCAAAAATTTGCCGCCAATACTGGCTCCTGGTCAGAGTGGTCGTTGCCTCTGCCTTCCACCCTTGCTTCCGGAGCCTGGCCACTGCTTTCACCGCCGCTTGGCGCGTAGCAAACAGCCCGTACAGGGTCGAACCGGAGCCCGACAGTGATGCATACTTCGCACCGGCAAGATCCAGCGCACGCTTCCCTTCACACAGTTCGGGATACTCAGGAAAGACGACTTCTTCGAAGTCGTTCTTGATCCCGGCCCGGACAAGCTCGAGAAGCGGGTTCTCGGCTCGGCCCCTTCCAAAAGGAGCACCGGAGTAAGGCTCGCTCAGCCACGCAGAATAAGCACGGCCAAGCTCAATCATTCTATCGGATGGCTGGGGGAGCGTCAATTTCGGAGTCGGATGGGCAAGGCCGGGATGGGGATGGCGGCCCTTGGATGCACGCGGTTGGGGCACTGCCTCGCGGGCAGAGCCTGCCCTGAGCTTGTCGAAGGGAGTGCCCGCGCCACACAATCTGTCCCAATCTGCGAAGGCTTTTGGGGTCGAGACTCCGACTTCTGGAGTGACCACTACACAGGGTAGTGCCGGCAAGTCTTCCAGCGGGAACACCTGCTCGCCACGCCCCACGCCAAGCACCGTTCCGCCTATCAAAAACAAGGGCAAGTCGGAGCCGACTTCTTTCGCAATTCTGAGACGCTCCGTGGCGGACAATGATTTCTTCAATGCCCGCTCCAGGCCAAGCAACGCGCTCACCGCATTCGCCGAAGCCCCGCCCAGTCCGCCCTGTACTGGCAACCGCTTCTCGATATTAATGACGACACGCCCCTTCGCCCCTAGCATCTGCATTGCCTTCTCGACAATACGAAAGCAAGTATTCGATTCGTCGCAGGGCACTCGCGGATCGGCGCACTGAATCTCGATGCCCGTTCCTCGGCCTACTGTCACCCGCAGGACATCATGCAGCGCAATCGTCTGGTAGACAGTGAGCAGGTCGTGGAATCCATCCGCCCTGGCCGTGCCAATTCGCAATCCGAGGTTGATCTTCGCGAATGATCGGACCGTTACCGTCATGGAGGGAAGATTGTAAGCCATGCCGTTGGAGAAGGTCCCACCCTAATAGTCCCGAGTACAGGTTCTTGCGGCGGTCGGCGAAGAAATTCGTTCCCCCAGTCGTCGCCCCACCTTAGTAATCTCGACTGTTACCTCGATGGAGCGCACCCTGAATGTGGTTCCGAATTACACGAACCGTCCCTCGGGCCGGTCCTTGCCGTTTGGAAACAGGTAAGACCGCAAACACAAATGCTGCCCGCCCGAGTGCGGCCCCCCCTTTGCAGCATTTTCCCGCAAGTAGGGATGTAAGGCAGTGTGCGCGGGAGTTCGACCCAAATTTCAGCTCGGGGGCTGGACGCAAGGTGTCTGACCGTCGACCTCACGGAGAATCAGTATGCTCCACGGTCTTCAACGTCTCTTTTCCTTTACCTTCATCTTGACCTTCGTTCTTGCCGCAACGGCAATGGCGTTCGCACAAAGCGATTACAAGGTCGTCACCGTCTCCAACGGAGGCACAATCTCAGGCACCGTCAAATGGTCTGGCCCCGTGCCGCACGGGCTGGATTTCCCCGTCACCAAAGATGCGCAGATCTGCGACCCAGACTCCAAGAAGACCGTGGACCTGGAGCGATTGATCGTGGGGCCGCAAGGCGGCCTCGCCAATACTGTGGTGTACCTGAAGAATGTCTCCAGCGGAAAAGCTTTGGAATTGCCCGAGCAACGACGGCACCTGGACCAGAAACACTGCCGCTATATCCCCCACATCCTTCTGGTTCCGGAGAATGCCGTTCTCACCATGCGCAGTTCCGACGCCACGCTGCACACCATCCACATGGATGGCGCGGCTACGTTCAACCTGCCCTTTCCCTTCCCTAACCAGATTTCATCGCGCAACATGTCAACGCCGGGGCTTGTCCATTTACGCTGCAACGGCGGACATGTCTGGATGAATGCCGAGATGTTCGTGGCTCCGCATCCTTACTACGCCGTCACCGACGAGAGCGGACAATTTGAGTTCACCGACGTCCCGCCTGGGACCTACCAGATCGTGGCGTGGCATGAAGGATGGGGCATCCTGGGCAAGGCAAACGCCTACGATGTTCTGACCCAACGCAAGGTTGACCGTCCGCTTTTCACCGAGCCGAAAATTCTGGAAAAATCAGTTACCGTGACAGAAAGCAAGGTCAGCTCTGTGAATTTTGTGGTCTCGAACAAGTAAAAGGAAGACCGGGAAGTAAGGAACGATCGGCGATTGCCGCGATCGGGCAGAGAGCGTCTACCCGCGTCGCTTATAGAGGACAGCAAACTCAAAGCCGGGGTTCGCGGGAAACAGCCCAGCCACGTTCCTGAGCCGCTCCGCCAGCGCTGAGGGCGCCAGCAGCGGATAGTCGCGCTCCCGTAGATCGTAATAATCCACGTCGAGATAGAGAGAAAGCAGATAAATCGAAACCGTGTCGGAGAACGTCGCCTCGAGATATTCGTTCTTGAAACGCTCCGCGTCGGGTCCGCCGGCAGTCGCCAGTTTGCGGGCTTCCCAGGCGTCGAGTGAAGTTTCGCCGCGAATCCCGGCCTCCACCTGATTCCACGCCAGTTCGCTGAAGTCGCGCGATACGCCCACCTTTTCCACCAAGGCATGGCCCACGTTGATAAAAAACTCGAAGGCCACGGAAAACTTGTCGTCCATGAGCCGCGTGGAGATAAATACGCACTGGGAATCGCCGAGGTTTAGATTGCGATGGCAAACTGCGTTGTCGCTAAGCGCCACGTCGTAGCGGTCGGCGATCACCGTCTCATCCCCCTGGCTGACGGTCAGCGGGACAAAGTAATAAGCCTTGCGTTCCAGAGCTGCCGCGACTTTGGTAGGCACGGCGGCAACCATGCGCTCCAGATCGAACGAATTCACAGCAGTCTCACCGGCCACGGCATAGCAAATCCCGTTTGCCGCCTGGGAGACAGGGGTTTGCCGGACCACCTCCGCCGGACTGCGTGTAATTGCTGGTGCTGCCTGCGACATGCTTTACCTTTTATACACCAGTGGTCACCCAGTAGAGGCGTATCAACACCGTCTTCGCTGGGTGCAACGGACGGTGCCAACCATGCTTCGTGCCTGGTTTCCGTACCTCGCCTTCGCCGCTCCGGATGGTATAGGTTAGACGTATGGCTCGGCCTGCCAGTTCGCCTCGATCCAGCTGGTACGGCATTCCGGTTCGCATCCTGCTCGTGACTTTCATCGGGACTTTACTCTGTTTTGCTGTGAGCCTGCTGCTGGGAATTATCGGCACTGTCGTCGTATCGAGAATGCGAGGCCTGCATCCGGATATGACCGTTGCCTATCGCCAGTTTGCCCTGCCTGTGGCCCTGGTCGCTGGTGCAGTCATTTTTATGCTGACAATCATCATGGAAATTCGTCACCGTCGCCAGACTAAGGCTCTGTCGGCCATCGAGAGGATGAGCTGACCTCATGGCTGTGCGCATCGCGATTCCCATGCCGCACTCAGGAGACCGCGAGTACGCGGAGCGGGCCATTCCGCAGTACGAACGCGCTGTTACGCTGGCTGGCGGTGAACCGGTCCGCATTCCTCTCGACCAGACTTCAGCGGCGGTCATGAAACTTATCGAGCGTTGTGACGCCGTGCTTCTGCCCGGCAGTAAAGCCGACGTCGATCCTGCCAAGTTTGGCTCCGCGCGCGCTCCTCAGACGGCTGCTTCCGACCCGGGGCGCGACGCCGTCGACGAAGTGCTGCTGCAGGACGCCTACAACATGCGTAAACCCATACTCGGTATCTGCTATGGCCTGCAGATCCTGAACGTGTATCGGACTGGTTCGCTGGTGCAACACATCCCGGATTTCCTGCCGGAAGAAACACGCACACGCGTCAATCATGAAGCCGGACGCACGGTCGCGGTGGCTCATGCAGCCGAGATTGAAGGCGGTTCGAAGCTGGCGGAAATTGTGCGTGGAAAGAAAGGGGCGGCTTCGGCAGCGGAGGGCGACAAACTCGCAATCCCGGTAAATTCTTCTCATCACCAATCCGCCGACTTGATTGGCGATGGACTCCGCGTCGTTGCCCGCTGTCCTGACGACGGAATCATCGAGGCTTTGGAAGGAATATCTCCCGATCACTTCGTACTGGCGGTGCAGTGGCATCCCGAGCGCTCGGTGGACGAAGACGAACCGTCGCGGGCCATTTTCAGAGCTCTGGTCGAAGCCGCTGGTGTGCGCCAGCTCAAAGGGATTTCTAAAACGTGAAGCGAATGATGAGAAGGAGCGGACCACTCACGTCGTGCGCTGGCTTTTCTTTCCTTTGCTCTTCTTCTTGCTCGTGTTCTTGCTCGTGCCAGCCTTCTTCGTGATGCGCTTCTCCAGCAGCACCACCACGTGCGCCAGCGCAGCATTGTCCAGATTGAGTCCCTCGGGCGTCTTTGCTTTCAGCCCCACACAATCGGAGTGCACGCCCAGCAACTCCGCGACGCGCACGCGGATAACTGCCGCGTGCGGTCCGATTTTTGGGGCGGCCAGGATCAGGGTGGCGTCCACGTTGGCGATGCCATAGCCGCTATCGCGCACCCGCTTGAGCGCTTCGCGGAGAAAGATGACGGAATCCGCGCCCTTCCACCTGGGGTCCGACGGCGGGAACAACGCTCCGATGTCCGGCGCAGCGACGGCCCCGAGCAGCGCGTCCGTTATCGCATGCAGCAGCACGTCACCGTCCGAGTGCCCGCCGAGGCCCTTGTCGTGCGCCAGCGTGACGCCGCCAATCCGCAGCGGAATCCCCGGACGGAACTCGTGGGAGTCGAAGCCGTAGCCGATGCGAGTCGTTGGTCGTTGGTCGTTAGTCGTTGGCATCGTGGATCCGTGCAGATCCGTGGCTCATTTCCTTAAATAGAACTCCGCGAGCTCCATGTCGGCCGGCGTCGTAATTTTGATGTTTTTCGGGGAGCCCATGACCACGGCCACTTTCTGTCCGGATCGTTCTGCCAGAGATGCCTCGTCGGTGCCGAGGAAGCCATCGGCTGCCGCTTCGTCGAACACTTTCTTGATCACACCATAGCGAAATCCCTGCGGCGTCTGCGCCATCACTACACCGGCGCGTGGAATCGTGGCTTTGACGACCGCGCCCTGGGCAGTGCGCTCCACCTGCTTCACCGTGTCCACTGCCGGCAGTCCGGCGATGGCGGCGCCATATTTCTGCGCCGCTTCGATTACTTCGCGGATGATCTCTGGGGTCACAAACGGACGCACCGCATCATGCACCAGGACGATATCATCGGCAGCGGCCGTGATCGCGTTGAGCGCATTCCCGACCGACTGCTGACGGTGCTCTCCGCCGGGGACCAGTTCCACTTTTTTGTTCAGAACACTATCGCCCTCGCTCTGCAGACGCGCGCGGAATCCCTCTATCTCATTTTCCCGCAGTGCGATCCAAATCTCCGTCACCGCATCCACGGCAGCAAACTTGCGCAGCGTATGCAGGAGAATCGGCGTGCCTCCCAGTTCAGTGAACTGTTTCGAGGGAGGCGACTTCTTCTGCTTGCCCTTGGCTCCGCCCGGCATCGGGGCCATGCGCGTCCCAAGGCCCGCAGCGGGGATGATCACAATGACCTTCATAGCGGGTGGCAAGTATACGAGTGCTGCCGGAGCAGTTCAAATCCGGAGGTGGGACCACACATGTAGGAGGCGCGACGAAACACCGATGTGTGGCACCCTTACCTACAGGAAACACTGTAGCTTAATCCGAGGCGACTGGCCTCGAATGTCTCGAACTTAATTGGCACGAAGTTATTGCACTCCCGCAAGTCACATTCAGGCTCTCTCCCATTCGGGCGCTGGCCTGCAAGTCCTCAAGTTTCAAAAACTTAGGTACGGTTCGCCGGAAAGCCCGCACTGTTGGCAGACGACATGCAAGTACACAGGCGCGTCTGATCTCCTGACTGGGTAACCGCACACCGGTGGAAGGCAGGCAGAAAGAGCTAT
>Ga0137393_10002204_pt1 | contig 12593 bp, 9 predicted proteins | sample 15con2h34BmetaG_FD_101396 | JGI IMG/M metagenome (GOLD analysis project Ga0137393, IMG submission 101396) | Vadose zone soil microbial communities from Angelo Coast Range Reserve, California, USA - 15con2h3.4B metaG | ecosystem: Environmental > Terrestrial > Soil > Vadose zone > Saprolite...
AATATCATTAGAAAGAATTCCTCCGTTCCCTCAGATTCTTATCCTCCGTTTCCTCCGTGTTTCAGGTTTATGGTTTTGACTTTGGTTTTGTCCTGAACAGGAGAAGCCCACATGTGCGGCATCGCCGGATTCTGGCGAAATAAAAACGGCGACGATCCGCATGAACTCCTCCGGCGCATGGGCGAGGCCATCGCCTACCGCGGCCCCGACGATTCCGGCACATTTCACGACGGCACCCTCGGATTCTCCTTCCGCCGCCTCTCGATTCTCGATCTCACGCCCGCCGGCCATCAGCCCATGCGCTCCGCTTCCGGACGCTTCGTCATCATCTTCAACGGCGAAGTCTACAACTCCGCTGAAATCCGAAACGAGTTAGGCGCCGGCCACAACTGGCGCGGGCACTCCGATACCGAGGTGATGCTGGAAGCCATCGAACGATGGGGCATCGAGGCTGCTGTCCGTCGCTTTATCGGCATGTTCGCCTTCGCCCTGTGGGACACGCACAGCCGTACGCTCTGTCTGGTCCGCGACCGCCTGGGCATCAAACCTTTGTATTACGGCTGGATAAAGACGAACGGCGATTTTGTCTTCGCCTCCGAGCTGAAGGCCATCCGCCAATACCCCGGGTTTGAGGGACGCATCGACCGCGACGCGCTGTCGCTTTACATGCGTCACAACTATGTTCCCGCGCCCCACTGCATCTATGAGGGCCTCGCCAAACTTCCGCCCGGATGCATTCTGACCCTGCGCGCTGCCGACGCCCAGCCCGAACTGCAACCCTTCTGGTCGGCCCCCGAAGCCGCCCGCCAGGGATTGCAATCGCGGGTCGCCGAATCCGATAGCGAGATCGCCGATCAGCTCGAAGCGAAACTGGCGGAAGCCGTCAGGCAGCGCATGATCGCCGACGTTCCGCTGGGGGCCTTTCTTTCCGGAGGAATCGATTCCTCTCTGGTGGTGGCGCTGATGCAGTCGCAGAGCGGGCGTCCGGTGAAGACCTTCACCATCGGATTTCACGAGGAAGCCTTCAACGAAGCGCACCACGCCAAAAAGATCGCCGCGCATCTGGGCACCGAGCACACCGAACTCTACGTAACCCCCCAGGACGCGATGGACGTGGTGCCGCTGCTGCCCGCCATGTACGACGAGCCTTTCGCCGATTCGTCGCAGATACCCACCTTCCTGGTTTCACGGCTGGCGCGGCAAAGCGTGACCGTGAGCCTTTCCGGCGACGGCGGCGACGAACTCTTCGCCGGATACCAGCGATACCTTCTCACCCGCAGAATCTGGAACGCGCTAAAGAAGTTTCCGCCTTCCGTGCGCCGGACCGCCGCCGGTGTTATCCAGGCGGTTTCGCCGGCAGGCATCGACCGCAGCTACGGCCTCGTGCGTCCGCTGATGCCGAGGCGCAGGCAGCTTGCGTCCGTGGGCGATAAGGCGCACAAGCTCGCCCGGATGCTGGAACTGCCCGGGTCCGACGCCATCTACCTGCGCGCCCTGACGCACTGGCCTGAACCGGAGAGCATTGTGCGAGGCTCGCGCGAGCCGGAGACGGTCCGCCGGTTCATACGCGCCGCCGCCTGGCTGCCCGATCTCGAAGAGCAGATGATGCTCACCGACCAGGCGAACTACCTGCCGGATGACATCCTGACCAAGGTGGATCGCGCGAGCATGGCCGTGAGCCTCGAAGCCCGCGTTCCTCTCCTCGACCATCGTGTAGTGGAGTACGCCTGGCGATTGCCTCTGCGCTTCAAAATCCGGCAGGGAATCAGCAAATGGATCCTGCGGCAGATACTCTACAGATACGTGCCGGCAGAGCTGATCGAGCGGCCGAAGATGGGGTTCGGCGTGCCCATCGATAGCTGGCTGCGCGGCCCGCTGCGTCCCTGGGCGGAAGACCTGCTCTCGGCCGAGAGTCTCGGACGCGACGACTTGTTCGAGGTTGAAGCCATCCGTGAAAAATGGCGGGAGCATTTATCAGGATCGCGGAACTGGCAGTATTTGCTTTGGGATGTGCTGATGTTTCAGGATTGGAGCCGGGGAAAAAAAGCAAAACCTTGAAACGCAGAGGTAGCAGAGGGAGCAGAGGTTTTTTTGGGGTATTGCCGCGAACTCAGCAGTAATCTCTCAGGCGACGAAAAGGGTTGGGCCAACGTTACAACCCCCAACAAACCTCTGCTGCCTCCGCTACCTCTGCGTTTCAAGGTTTGTGGTTTTGCTTTTGGTTGCGGCTTCGTCGCGCTGCGTTTCAAGGTTTGAGGTTTTGATTTTGCTTTGGTTGCGGTTTCGTCCCGCTGGCAGCCAACAGCAATCCGCATTACAATGTTCCGAAGCGTATGCCACATCAGGAAGTCCTCACCGAAGAAGAGAAGACCCATTTTCTTGAGCCGCTGATTGTTCTGGCTCGGCGCAAATTCTTTATTCTCTGGTTCGTGCTGGGCGCGGCGCTGGTTTCCGCGGTGGTTGTTCTGCTGCTTCCCTCGTACTATACGGCCACGACAAAGATTCTTCCGCCGCAGCAGAATCAGTCGATGTCCGCGGCCATGCTGAGCCAGCTGGGGCAGCTTGCGCCGTTGATCGGGGCCGCCGGTAAAGACCTGGGTATCCGCAACCCCAACGATATGTATGTAGCCATGCTTCGCAGCCGCACCGTGGCTGACAACATGATCAAGCACTTCAATCTGATGAGCGTCTATCGCGCAAAAACTCTCATGGACGCCCGCAAGGAGCTCGAGAACGCCACGGAGATTGTCGCCGGTAAAGACGGCATCATCTCGCTTTCCGTGGAGGACCGCTCCGCCGACCGGGCCGCGCAGATGGCCAACGCCTACATCGAGGAGCTCGAAACCCTCACACGCACCCTCGCGGTCACCGATGCCGGCAAGCGCCGGTTTTTCTTCGAGAGAGAAGTAAAGACCGTCAGCGACGAGCTGGCGACCGCCGAACTGTCGCTCAAGCAGACCGAAGAGAGTACCGGGATTATCCAGCTCGACAGCCAGTCGAAGGTCATGTTGCAGGCTTACGCCGACCTGCGCGCCCAGGTGGGACTGAAGCAGGTGCAGGTGCAGTCCATGCGCTCGTTTGCCACGGCTGAGAACCCCGACCTGTTGCGGGCCGAGCAGGAGTTGAAGGCCCTGCAATCGCAGCTCGGCCGCTTCGAGCGCGGACAAGGCGGACGCTCCTCCGCGGACCTGGCCCTCGATAAGGTTCCGGGCGCCGGTCTCGAATACGTCCGCAAGCTGCGCGAGGTGAAGTACCGCGAGACGCTGTTTGAGCTTCTGGCCCGGCAATACGAAGCGGCCAGAATCGACGAGGCCCGGGACGCCTCCATCATCCAGGCGCTGGATCAGGCGATTCCTCCGGAAAAGAGGTCGTGGCCGAAGCGTACTCTGATCGTTCTGACGGCGACGCTTCTGGCTTTTCTGCTGGCCATCGTGGCCGTGTACGTCGAAGCGGGCTTTGAGCGGATCAAAGAAGACCCTCACTCCGCCGCGCGCTGGCAGCTGTTCAGGATGTATCTGCTGAGCGGCAGGCATGCTTCGGGCGGATTGAAACGGCCCTAGTGCCTGATCGCGTGATTGTTACACATTGAAATCTGATCGCATCGCGTCCCACCCCTTCGCAAAAAGCGCGAAGGATGGGGCACCCATCGCTGGAAGTCCGGCGGTTCAAAGACAAACGCATCTATCTTTTGCTCTTTTGCTCTTTTGTTTTTCGCCGCGTGGTTTTCTTCGTGCGCGGCGCCTGAGTGGAGAAGCTTTTTGACTTTACTCGAAAGGTGCGGACCCATTACGAAAGGGGTACATGAATGGAAGAGTGGATCGTGGGAATATTTTTGCTTTTTTTACCTGTTTTGCAGGAATTTGGCCAGTGAGCGTATGGCCACCTGGAGAAAGGGCCATACGGTCCCGGACTCAGGTACCAAAGGACAAGACCCAGTGTAAAAATCAAAAAAATGACATTACTGTATGATTTCATTTCGGGACAAGAGCTTTTATCCCATTCTGTGAGGAACCAGGCGAACATGAACAACATCTACGACGCGATCAAAGATAAAGAGAACCAGATCTCAATTTTCCAGGCGCAGATTTCCGGGTTGCAGGCGGAAATAGAAGCGCTGCGTGTGGCCGCGCGCATTCTGGAAGGCGGCAGCACAGCGGGCTCGATGGCCGAGCCGGCTCGTCCGGTGGCGGTGCAGTCGACAGCCACGGTAGCGGCGGGCGCCGACAAAAAACGAGTTTGGCCGTAATCCAAAAGTAAAGCCAAATGGACGGCCTGTACCGCGTACGCATGATTCCCGCCCCCCGGGGGTTGGAGTTGTTCCCCCCGAGTGCGTACGAGAGCGGCAGCGAAGATCAGCCGGGGATTTTTCCGGCCAGGGATTTGCGGCAACGAAGCGGTTGAAAACGGGAAAGATTTGCGCCACGCATTTCCAGTTGCGAGGCGAGCCGATTTCTTCAGGTATTCCGGGAACCTTCGGGGCGTGGATTCGAATTAAGGCAGGCACGGCGGTATTCGCCGGCTGCGACAGATAGACGCAAGACCAATTTGTTTTCAGGGGCGGCGTACTATGGCCACGCAACCTTCAGACACAAGCAAGCACACACCGCAGAGAACCATGACGGACGAGCTGGCGATCATCGCCCAGCGCGCACAGGCGTTTACCAACGCCTCGGGCGCGGCCATCGCACTCAGCGAGGGCATTCAGGACGAGATCGTCTGCAAGGCGCGCAGCGGTTCGAGTTCCCCGGAAGTGGGCGCGGTTTTGCGCGTCGACGGATCGTTCACCGGCCTCTGCATCCAGACCGGACGCGAGCTGCGCTGCGACGATACCGAGACCGATACCCGGGTTGACACCCTGGCTGTGCGCGGTCTGGGCATCCGCTCGATGGTCATCACGCCGATCCGGGACGAGAACAAGCCGGTGGGAGTGCTCGCGGTATTCGCTTCGACGCCCCATGCCTTCACCATCACCCATGTCGCAGTGCTCAAGACCATGGCCGATCAGATCTCGGGCCTGTTGCTGAAAGATCGCCGGGCGAGGGAAGAAGGGCTGCATGCGGAGCCTCCGCCGGTCAATATCGGAAGAATTCCTTCCACGCCGTCGCCGGGACCGGTGGCGGTCAGGCCGATCGCGGTCGCCATCGCGCCACCGATTCCGATGCCGATCCGTCCGCCTGCGCCCAGAGTCGAGTCGAGGGTTGAACCGATTCGTCCCCTGGCCATCGCCGCCGAGGTGGGAACTCCGATTGCCACTCCGAAGCGGGAAGAGCCGCGGCCCGAGCCGAAACAGGAAGCGGTACTGAGGGCGGGCTTCGGGACGTTCGATGCAATATCTCCGGACGAGGGAAAATCGGGCGCGAGCAAAGCACTGATTTTCTCGGTGCTGGCCCTGGTACTGGCGAGCGCCGCCGGAACCTGGAATTTCGTGCGCGCCCGGCGCGCTCGAACCACGGCGCAGATTCCCACACCCACACTGACGGTGGCCCCGGCCACCCCGATCGATCCGAATGCCCCGACGGCCAACGGCCAGGCGCAGGCGGTGAACGGGGGAACAACTCCGTCGACAAGCGCCGGAGCCGCGCTCACGACGGTGAGTGTCAGCCAGCCGCCGGTGAAAGCCATTCAGCCCGCTGTGTCAGATAAGGTTGAGATACGGAAAATAGCGGAAAAACCGTCTCCTGTACAACAGGCCCCGGTCCAGCCGGCCCCTATTGCCATCTCGGGTGGCCCGTCGAAGATCGCCGCGAGCATGCAGCAACAGCAGCAGCCGGCGGATGTCGCGCCCTCGATTGCTGTGAGCGGGAATTCATCTTCAGGTCTTTCCGCGCTCTCCACGGTGGCCCACGCGCCGACCGCGGCCGCCCCGGCGGCACGGCTGGTCCAGTCGCAGCTGGTTGACGTGAAACTGATCAAGAGTACGCCGCCGGTCTATCCGCAGATTGCCAAGACCCGCCGTTTGACCGGCCTGGTGAAGATCAAAGTAAAGGTGGGCGCCGATGGCCGGGTGGTTTCCGCGGAGTTCTTCTCAGGTCCGGCGATATTCAAGGATGCCGCCCTCGACGCGGTCAGGCAGTGGCGGTATCAGCCGGCCACTCTCGACGGCAAACCGATCGAACAGGAAACGGAAATCACGCTGAAGTTCAGTCCCGGCGCGTAAGACAAAGGCCAAACATCCGCGAGTCGAACTGCGGATTGGAAATAAAAAATGGGCGCATCGCCGGATGCGTCCAATTTTTTTGTTCCTGTCAAATGACCGAGATGTGCCGATCGTCGGGGAAATATACGGGGACCGTGAAGCGGAAAGTGGCGCCTTTGCCGAAATCGCTCTCCGCCCAGATATTGCCCCCCTGGCGGGAAACCAGCTCACGGCAGATATAGAGCCCCAGACCGAGACCTCTGTGTCCGGCGCTGTCGTGTTTGGGCGCGTGGGCGAGGCGTTCAAAAACCCGTTGCAGCACTTCGGGTTCGATGCCGCAACCGGTGTCGGAAACTTCCAGAATCAGAAAAGCCGGAGCTGCAGGGTTGAGCCGGGCGCGGACGAGCACCGTGCCGCCTTCGGGGGTGAATTGGACGGCGTTGGAGAGCAGGTTTTCCAGCACCTGCCGTACCCGAAGGGGATCGGCATAAGCCGGCGGCAGGTTGACGTCGAGTTCCGTACACAGACGAATGCCCTTGAGCTCCGCGGCAGACTGAAAACTCCGGACGGTGTCGAAGACGAGTTTTTCCGGCAGAATGCACTGCTGCCGGATGGTGAGCTTGCCCGCCTGAATACGGGTAACCTCCAGCAGGTTGTCGATCATGGCGGCGAGCTGACCCGCGTTTTTCAGAATGATGGCGGTGTACTGAGACTGTTCCTCATTGAGCGCGCCCGGGATCTCGTCCGCCAGAATCCTGGCGAACTGGTGGATGGCGGAAAGGGGCGAACGCAGCTCGTGCGAGACATTGGAGATGAATTCATCTCTGAGCCGGAGTTGCCGGCGGCGAATGAGTTCGATATCGGATTGCGCCCGCTGACGACTGATGGCGAATCGGATCGACCGCAGAATTGAATAGGTGGAGATATTGCCCTTGATCAGGTAATCCTGCGCGCCCTGACGAAGGGCCTCAGCCGCGGTTTCTTCGTCGTTATTGCGGGTCATCACAATCAAGGCCTGCGCAGGCGCGGCGGAGCGCATACCTTGCGCGGCTTCGAGACCGGCGGCGTCGGGCAGACCAAGATCGCAGAGAATCACGTCGACCTCGTGGCGGCTGAGGTGTTCCACCGCGGCGGCCAGGCGCTCCACGTGAGTGACGGCGAACCTGCCCGGCGAGTCTCCGAGAGTTTCGCGGATCAGCAGAGCGTCGCTCGGACTGTCTTCCAGCAGCAGAACGCGCACAGTCTCTTCATTCATGCTCCGCGGAGGGCGCGGAGCGCCAGGAGGCAGCGCCGTTCCTGAAATCGGGTTAACTTCCAGTCGCATGAGTTTTCCGCCCTCCGAAACCTGATGAGTGTTCACGAGCTTATCGGCGGCGGGCGAAAGAACTTCAGGATCTGTCCAGGCGGATTCGCCGGAGCCGCGCTTTTTTCTTTGGGGATTCTGAATTGACCGGGATATCCCCTGAGATAACCCTGAGCGCATCTTTATGATGCTAACTGCGTATTGTGGTCCCGGCATTCAAAGGACTAGGCTCAGGTCGCCAGGTGCTTCCGCGCTTCTCGTGGTTCCGGAAGACAATCGATATTCAATGGATTGCCGTTTCCGAGGGACACGGCAGCCGGAAGTACCCTGACGCAAGGTGGCCATCCTCAACATTCGAACTTTCCTTTTGGATCAGAGGCGGGAAAAATGAAAGACGGCACGCGTCTGCAGACGGAGTACCTCGCCGCTATCGTGGAGTCCGCGACTGACGCGATCGTGGGCAAGGACCTCAACGGGATTGTGACTGTCTGGAACAGCGGAGCCACGAATGTTTTTGGTTATTCGAAAGAGGAGATGGTCGGGAAGTCGATACTGGCGCTGATTCCCCCGGAGAGGCAACAGGAAGAAAAGGAGATTCTCGATCGGGTGCAACGGGGCGAGGCCGTGTTTCATTTCGACACCGTGCGGCTGCGCAAAGGCGGCCAGCCGATCCACGTGTCGATTACCGTCTCCCCCATCCGGGACCAGGAGGGGCGCGTCATCGGCTCCTCGAAAACTGTGCGGGACATCAGCGCTAAAATGCGCGCCGAGGAACATTCCCGGCTGGTGCTCGAAGCGGCGCCCGTGGCCATGATCGTCGTGGACCGGGCGGGGTGTATCACTCTCGTGAACGCGCAGACCGAGCGGTTGTTCGGCTATGAACGTCGCGAACTGATCGGCGGGAAGGTGGACCAGCTGCTGCCGCAATCGGTGCGGGCCCGGCATGAGCATTTGCGTGAAGGATTCATGATCGATCCGCAGACACGCGCGATGGGCGCCGGCCGGGACCTGTTCGCTCTGCGAAAAAACGGAACGGAGTTTCCGGTGGAAATCGGGCTGACCCCCATGCACACCGGCGAAGGCATATTTGTCGTCGCATCGATTATCGATATTACCGAGCGCAAGCGCACGGAGAATATTCTGACTCGGCAACGGGTTGAGATGGAGCGTTCCAATAAAGATCTGGAGCAGTTTGCTTATGTGGCCTCCCATGATCTGCAGGAACCTCTGCGGTCGGTCGCCGGATGCGTGCAACTCCTCCGGAAATACTACCACGCCCGGCTGGATGAGCGCGCGGACCAATTCATCGCCTATTCCGTCGACGGATGCACGCGGATGCAATCGCTGATTGACGACCTGCTGACATTTTCCAGGATCGGCCGCCTCGAAGGTCCTGTGCGGTCCGTCCACTGCTCGCAGGCGCTGGCCACGGCGATCAAGAACCTTTCCGGGGCCATTGAAGAAAGCGGGGCGGAGATTTCAACGGACGAACTGCCGATTGTCTCCGGCGAAGCATCGCAGCTGATCATGCTGTTCCAGAACCTGGTGGGGAACGCCATCAAATTCCGGAAGCCCGGTGAATGCCCTCGCATTCACGTCGGCGCGGGACGTGACGGGGCCTGGGAAAGATTTTCGGTCAGGGACGGGGGGATCGGGATCGAACCCAAGTACTTCGACCGGATCTTCGGGGTGTTCCAGCGGCTGCACAGCAGAAGCGAGTATCCGGGGACCGGCATCGGACTGGCGGTGTGCAATCGCATTGTTGAGCGCCACGGCGGGCGCATCTGGGTCGAATCGGGACCCGGCCAGGGCACGACATTCCATTTCACCCTGCCGGCGTCCAAGGGAGAGGGACCATGATACCGGAAGAAAGCAGAGCAATCGAGATTCTGCTGGTTGAAGACAGCCAGGTCGACGTGCTGATGACTCGCGAGGCGCTGACATCGTGCAAGCTGGCGAACCGGCTGCACGTGGTCGAGAACGGCGAGCAGGCCATGGCCTTTCTGCGCCACGAGGGAGCGTACGCCGGCATGCCGCGGCCGGGACTCATTCTGCTCGACCTGAACCTGCCGCGAATGAGCGGCGGCGAGGTGCTGGCGGAGGTCAAGTCAGACGAGAAACTGAAGACCATTCCGGTGGTGATTCTGACCACATCGAAAGCCGAGGCAGATGTTCGGAATTCCTACGATCTCCATGCGAACTGCTACATCACGAAGCCGGTTGAGTTTCTCAAACTCGCGGAAGTAGTTCGCCAACTCCACCAATTCTGGTTCTGCGTCGTGACCATGCCGCCCGGGGAGGCGGGCTGACGACTTTCATTCCACGGCGTGGTCGAAATTTAGTTTAACTTTCCCCGGTCCCCGCCGATATTCCTGTTAACGCCATATCATGCCCACGGGCCTGCGTGTTTCAATGAGATTAGAGACTTCCAAATCGCTTCCGGAAATCCATTTGCCTTCGGCGCAGCCTGGCGCTTCCGCCGCTCCCGACGTCACCCGTGTGCTGCTGCTCGAAGACAGCCCGGACGACGCATGGCTGATTCAGGAGATATTCAGCGAGTGTCCGGGAAACTTCAAAGTGATCCAGGTGGAACGGCTCGCATGGGCGCTGGAACATGTGGTCCGCAATGAGGTCGACGTGGTCCTGTGCGATCTGAGCCTGCCCGACGCCGCCGGGCTGGAGGCCCCGCTCAGCCTGCGGTCGGCGGCGCCGTCTGTGGCGCTGATCGTCATGACCCGCAATAACGATGAAGAGATCGCGGCGGAAGCTCTGCGTCATGGCGCGCAAGACTATCTGGTCAAGGGCGACCTGTCAAACCACTCGATACTGCGTTCGGTGCGTTACGCCATCCGCCGGCAGCAGACCCAGGTGGATACCGAGCGCATCCGCGCGCAGCAGATTCAGCTGAAGGAAGAGTTTCTCTCCAACGTTTCCCACGAACTTCGTTCGCCGCTGGCGGCCATGCATCAGTTCGCCAGAATTCTCGAGGACGAGATACCCGGGCCGCTCAACGGAGAGCAGCGGCAGTACGTAGGCATCATTCTGAAGAACGGGCGCCAGTTGGAATCGATGATCGACGATCTGCTCGAAGTCACGCGCATCCAGGCGGGCAAGCTGACTGTGGAGCAGCAGTGTATTTCACTGCAGGACGCAGTCTCCGATACCATCAGGAATTTTCTTCCCGCGGCCAAAGCCCGGGGGATTTTGCTCTGCGCGGAGCTGGGCGACGAATTGCCGCTGGCCTTTGCCGATCCCATCCGTGTGCGGCAGGTGCTGGAAAACCTGGTGACCAACGCCATCAAGTTCACGCCTGAAGGCGGCGCGGTGTGGATCAGAGTGGCGATGAACCAGCACGACCCGACGTCGCTGACCCTGGAGGTTTCCGACACCGGATGCGGGATCGCTCCGGAGTCGGCCCAGAAGATATTTGAGCGCCTGTACCAGGAGCCCGATCACGATCGCGAGTCCCGCAAGGGGCTGGGACTGGGGCTTTACATCAGCCGTGAGCTGGTGGTCCGCCAGGGCGGAAAAATCTGGGTGGAGAGCATTCGGGGGAAGGGCAGCACGTTTTTCTTCACCGTTCCCGCATGGTCGCTCTATGCCCTGATCGATCCGCTGATCATGAACCAGAAGCTGCGCCCTCAGTCGCTGGCGCTGGTTTCGGTGAGAATTTCTCTGCCGGGTTCCCGCCGGCCTTCCGAGGATGTATGCCGCAAGGCAAGACGCACGCTGGAGCGTTGCATGCTGCCCGACCTGGACGTGCTTCTTCCGCGCATCCATTCCGCGGGACCGGAAGAAGTTTATTTTGCCGTGGCCCTGGCCCGGGATGAAGGCATTCAGGTCCTGATGCGGCGCATTCAGGACCAGTTGAGTCTGCTGGACGAGATCAGGTGCGGGGCCGTCAAGGCCGTGGTGGCCCGCACCATGCTCGATCAAAGCGAAATCGAACAATGCACATCAAGCGAAAGTCTGGCGAGATGGGTGGCCGCGCAGGTGGGCCGACTGGTGAACTCAGCCGCTTTCGCAAGGAGTTATTCCAATGACGAAAAAAATCATGATAATTGACGACGACCCGGATATGCGTCTGGGGCTTCACGTCCGTCTCAAAGCCAATAATTTCCAAACCGTCTTTGCCGCCGACGCGTTGTCGGCCATCAGCGAAGCGCGCAGACACCAGCCCGATCTCATCATCCTCGATCTTGGTCTGCCCGCGGGCGACGGCTTCGTGGTCATGGAGAGGTTTCGGGCCAACATGCACCTTTCCATGACTCCCGTGATCGTGGTTTCGGCGCGCGACCGCCTGGCCAATGAACAGCGCGCCATCAAAGCCGGGGCCAAAGCGTTCCTGCAGAAACCCGTGGATAACGACCAACTGCTGGCCACGATCAATCATTTGATTGGGGCGGCTTAGCAACTTACTTTACCTGTGATGCGCGATCATTCCGCCACCGGTACTGAAAACGGCCACGATCCCGGGGACACCATGGCATCCGCCGGACCGCGCCCCGTGGTTCAATCGCCCGTTCCGCCATCGGCTGCCGGCCGGTCTTCTGTTTCTTCGTCTTCTGTCCCTTTAAACCAGCCGGATGCTCCCGCACAGGAGCACTATCTCAAGACCGAGCTTTACCAGCTTCTTCAGCAGGATGCCGGCATCTTCGAATTCCTGCAGTCGGGCTCTCTGGACGGCCTGTGGTACTGGGACCTGGAGCATATCGAGCATGAGTGGCTCAGCCCGCGTTTCAAGGCGATCTTCGGCTTTGAAGACCATGAAGTCCCCAACACCTCGGCCTGGTGGCAGGAGCGCATATTTCGCGAGGATCTGCCGATCGCTCTGGATAACTTCGCACGGCACTGCGCCGATCCGAACCATCCTTACGATCATGTGGTTCGATATCTCCATCGCGATGGCTCCACGGTGTGGGTGCGTTGCCGCGGAATGGCGATCCGCGATGACGGGCGGCCGGTGCGGCTGCTGGGCGCGCATACCGATGTCTCGGTATTCAAGAGAGCGGAAGAACAGCTCAGGGCCGCGGAGAGCAAATATCGCGATCTCTATAACAACTCGCCGGATATGTATCTCTCCGTGGATGCGGCCACCGGCGTCATCACCGAGTGCAACCAGACCATGACCCTGCTCACCGGGTTTGCCAGAGA
>Ga0137393_10002214_pt1 | contig 12571 bp, 10 predicted proteins | sample 15con2h34BmetaG_FD_101396 | JGI IMG/M metagenome (GOLD analysis project Ga0137393, IMG submission 101396) | Vadose zone soil microbial communities from Angelo Coast Range Reserve, California, USA - 15con2h3.4B metaG | ecosystem: Environmental > Terrestrial > Soil > Vadose zone > Saprolite...
CGCTTCGCGCTCGAGCGGCCCACCGTCTGACGCAATCACCTTCATGCGCGCGCCCGCGAAGGACAGGTTCAATGTTCGCGTGTTCGACGCGTTGGTCAGATAGAAGCGCATCACCTCGCCGCGTTGCACGGACAATCGATAGCTCGGCTCGCCGTTCACGAGAAAGACGTTGCCGAACCGGCCCATGAGGGCGTGCGTCGGCGAGTCGCTGCCGAGTGGGAAGAGGCCGGACGGACCGACGAGCAGATCATCGAGGATCAGCGTCTCTTCACGGTTCACGGGACCGAAGCGGGTCGACTGGGGCAGGACCACGATGTTGCCGTAGAGACCCAGCTCCTGCTGGATGTCCTCGCGCACGTGCGGGTGGTACCAGTAGATGCCGGCGTCGGGAAAGCGCAGCTGATAGGTGAACGATGCTCCCGGCGCCACGGGCGCTTGCGTGTTGTCGGCGCCGTCGAACGCGTTATCCAACCGAATCCCGTGCCAATGAATCGTCGAAGGCTCCGGTAAATGATTACTGAACAGAACCGTGATCTCCGATCCGCGCATGACTTCGAGTAGCGGGCCCGGATACTGGCCGTTGTAGCCGTACATCGTGTACGTCCGGCCGTTCAGCGTGCGGCGCACGAGACCGGCCTCGAGCCGCAGCGTGTCGCCATCGGAGAGCCGCAGTCGCTCGCCCGCTCGGGCGGGAGGAGCCGCGCTGTCCTGAGGCGGGAGATACGGCGCAACCGCCGGTCGCAACGCCATCTCCGATGGCAGCATCGTGATCCCTGGTGGCGCGGGCACCATCGGCCACTCGGCACTGTCCATTTGCATGTGGTCCGCATGCTCCGCAGCCCGCTGACCGACAGCGCCGAGCGAGAACTCCATCAGATCCGGCGGGAAGAGCCGCGTACTCGGCGACTGCCCGCGCAACACGATTTTGCCGCGTGGCGCCCGCACACGTGCCGTTCGCTCGGCCGTGATCAGAACGATGAATTTCTCCAGATCGATTGCGGGAAGTTGTTCGCGACCGTTGCGCACCTGACCAAGCTTGATGACGGTATCCATCTGCGGCGGTGTTGCCCAGGCGATGTAGGCGGGACCCGATGCAAGACCTGCGAGCCAGGCAACCGGGATGTAGCGGGTTCGGCCATCGGAAGTCAGTCCGACCGTGAACGGACTCGACGGCAGCACCAGCTCGATTCGGCCCGAGACTCCGTTGCTGCCCGGAGCCGCGATGAGCTCGATGCAATAGAGATCGTGACTGGGCCCAAGCGGGGCCGACGGATCGCAGGGACGGTCCTGGGCCGCGCACGGCGTCACGCCGATGATGAGCGCGAGCAGTGCGCGGCGCAGGGGAGACTCTTGTGCTAGTTCCTGCGGGCCGCGGGCAGGGGCCAGCGACTGGGCATCGGCGGGAAGCGCAGCGGCTCAGGCCGCGCCTTCGAGCCGGCTGCCGTCGTCGTCGACGAAATGCTGAATGTGTAGGCGCCTATCTGCGTCGCACCCGACGACCCGATGAATATGACGTAGGTGTTGGAGCTCGGGACCGTGTAACTAATGAATGCGTCGGTCGTGCCTGCTGCGCTGTCGTCGTTGATCGCGACCGGTGGCAGGATCCCGAGGCTATCGCCCCGATACAACTTCAACTGCGCGTTCAGTGCCGTCGAGTGCTCCGAGATCTTGACGACCGATCCGGTACGGAGAAAGATCCCCACGGCATCGCCGTATCCTGCGTTCCCCTGAAAATCCGTCGCGCAGTCGGTCGTGGTGACCGAATCGCTCACCGCGATCCCGCGCGTCACCCAGAGCACCTGACAGCCGGAAATCGTCTGCGGGCGAACCGCTGACGTCAGTGTGTACAACCCAGTGGCATCCGTCCGGTTGCTGTTCGCTGCGAGCTCATACGCACCCGGCGCCACGATTGCCTGCACCAACGAATTCGTATTTGTCCCTGAGATATCATTGTTGGCGGCGACGAGATCAAAATGGGCGGTGTCGGGACCTCCAAAGACCTCGAGATACGTATCGAAGGTCGTCGAGGTCATCGTAGCGGTCAGTCCCTGCTGACTGCCCACCGTGAAATCGTAGTAGTCATAGTAGAAGGAGCCGACACCGGTAATCGAGACGTGACAGTCGTTTGTCGTCAGCGCGCCGTTGACCGTCGAGCCGATGGTGTACGGCGCGGCGTAGCTGCATGGGTCGACCGCGGCGAGATTGAAGGTTACCGGCGCAACCGTTCCGACGGTCCCCCGGACAACCACCGGCCCGATCGTGTTGCCCAGTGTGACGGTGGTCTTCGCCGCACCGTTGGAGTCGGTCTTGCTGGACAATGCGCTGAGCGTCGCCGAGCCGGACACCACGTTCCAGTTGACGGTCGCACCGACGAGCGGTACGTCACCAGCGTCGAGCACCACGAAGCTGAGTGGAATCGGCAGAACCGTCCCCGTCGGCGCGGATTGCGAATCTCCCACGACTGCGGTCGTCCGTCTTGCCCGGACTTCGGGGCCAGTCGAATCACCGCCGCCGCAGGCAAGCGCGCCGCCCACGACCGTGGCGAGCGCCACCGGAACCCAACGAGACACTGTCTTCACGGCGGACCTCCTTGGCGCGGAACCACGCGATAGAGGACTTCCCCATCGCGGATCATGCCGAACTGTTCTCTTGCTACCCGTTCTTGCACGGTCGGATTCGTCTCGAGGTCATGGGCGAGCTTGCCGAGCGAGTCGAGCTCGACGCGCAGCGCGGCCGCCCGCGCGCGCTCATCCGCGAGCTGCCGGCGGATCGTGATCCAGTCCGCAGTACTGTATTCCCCGCCCCACAGCGCCAGCGCGACGAGGCCGATGCCTCCGCTGATGCCGGCAACTCGGGTGCGGGTCACAATCCGTACAGATGGCGGCCGGGATAATGAGCCACGTCGCCGAGCTCCTCAGCGATGCGCAGCAGTTGATTGTATTTCGCGATCCGTTCGCTGCGAGAGGCGCTGCCGGTCTTGATCTGCCCGACGCCACTCGCCACAGCAAGGTCGGCGATGAAGGTGTCCTCGGTTTCGCCGGAGCGGTGCGAGATGACGGCGCCGTAGCCGTTGCCGCGCGCCAGCTCGATGCACTGCAGCGTCTCCGTCAGCGTGCCGATCTGATTGACCTTGATCAGGATCGCGTTCGCCACGCCTTCCTCGATCCCCCGGGCCAGGCGTTCGACGTTGGTGCAGAAGAGGTCATCGCCGACCAGCTGCACGCGGTCCTGCAACGCTTCGGTGAGTTTGGCCCATCCCGACCAGTCGTCCTCCGCCAGGCCGTCTTCGATGGACACGATGGGGTAGCGATCGATCCAGCTCTTATATAGCGCAATCATCTCTTCGGCGCTTTTCTGGCCGCCTTTGCTCTTCTTGAAAACGTAGGAGCCGTCCTGATAGAGCTCCGACGCCGCCACGTCGAGCGCGATGGCGACGTCTTTCCCCGCCTCGAAGCCGGCCGCGTCGATCGCCGCCATGATCACCTCGAGCGCCGCCTCATCGTTGGGGAGATCGGGAGCAAAGCCGCCCTCGTCACCGACCGCCGTCGAGAGACCGCGCTTGCCCAGAACCTTCTTCAACGCGTGAAACACCTCCACGCCGACGCGCAGTCCTTCGCCGAACGTGTCGGGACCGATGGGCACCACCATGAACTCCTGCGAGTCCACGGTGTTGGCCGCATGAGCGCCGCCGTTCAGGATGTTCATCATCGGCACGGGCAGGACGTGCGCCACGGGCCCGCCGAGATAGCGATACAACGGCAGGCCGGCATCCTGCGCGGCGGCGCGGGCGATTGCGAGCGAGACCGAGAGAATCGCGTTCGCGCCCAGGTGACCCTTGTTGGGTGTGCCGTCCAGATCGAGCATCGCGTAGTCGATCGCGATTTGATCTTCGGCCGAGAGGCCCTCGAGCCGCGGGCCGATCACCTCGTTCACGTTCTTGACCGCCTCGAGCACGCCTTTGCCGCCGAAGCGCTTGGGATCGCCGTCGCGCAGCTCGACGGCTTCGTGCTCGCCGGTGGACGCGCCACTGGGTACAGCGGCCGTGCCGACGGCGCCACTCGCGAGAGTGACGTCCGTTTCAACCGTGGGATTGCCGCGACTATCGAGGATTTCGCGCGCGTGGACTGAGATGACCGTGCTCATTGTGGCCCGAACCCTACCGTGCCTTGGCCTGGAGAGCAACCATCGCCGCGCGCACCGCGTCGCGCAGCCGCTCGCGGTCTTCGGGACGAAGACCCGTGGTGGGAATCGGCGGGCCGACGACAAGACGAATCGGCCGCGGCCGCAGACGCCACGCGCCTTTCGGAAGAATTTCGAATGTGTGATGCACGTACACCGGGACGATCGGCACCTGCGCCGCGATGGCGAGGCCGAACGGCGCGTTCTTGAAGGGCAGCAACTCGCCGGTTCGGCTGCGCGTGCCCTCGGGAAACACGACGACGGATGTGCCCGCGCGGATCATGCGCGCCGCCTCATCATAGGCTTCGAAGGCGCGTTTGCGTGCCGTTCGATCGATCGGGACGTGCCCTACCGCCAGCATCGCGCGCCCCAGGACCGGGATGCGAAATAGCTCTCGCTTTGCCACGAAGCGCACGGAGCCTGGCAGCGTGGCGAAGAGAGCCCAGATGTCGAACATCGAGGAATGATTCGAGGCGTAGATGACGGGCTGGTCGCGAGGAATGTGCTCGAGGCCCGACGCGACAACCGGCGTGCCGGCGGCGCTGAGAATGTCGCGCGCCCAATCCGTGCCGCTCCAGTCGTACACGCCGCCGGGCCGGTTCTTGACGCGAAACAAGCCCGCGATGATCGCGGTCGATGCGTGCAGGACTGTCGTGAAGAAAAGAACTACGTAATACCAGAGGGTTCGGACACTCACGCGAAGTGATCGTATCCGGCGGGCAACGCAACCGGATTGTTGTGATCGAGGAGACGCACGCCAACACGGCGCCCGCCGGAGCCGCGCAAGCACCTGCCGATGCGTGTCAGATGCACGCCGGTCTCGGCGCGGAAGGCAGATGCGGTCGCGTCGCTGAACGATGGCGGCATGGTCAGCAGGAGCTCGAACTCTTCCCCGCTGGCAATCGCCGCCATCGCTTCAACGCCCTCCCAGCAGGGTATCCGCTCCAGATTGATCTCCAGGCCGACTGCGGACGCTGCGGACAGATGCTGTGCATCGGCGGCGAGCCCATCGGAAATGTCGATCATCGCGGTGGCGCCACGCTCCGCCAACCAGCGCCCAGCAGTGATCCGAGGTTCCGGGCAAGCATAGCGATTCCGCAGTTGGTCCGGCATGCGCTTGCCCTCCCGGAAACCCTGGAGCGCGAGCGCTGCACCACCAAGATATCCGGTGACCCACAAGGCATCGCCCTCGCGCGCGCCGCTCCGCCGCACCGGCCGCTCGGCGGTCCCGAGCACGCACACGTCGACGCTGTAGCGCTCGGCGCGCGTCAAATCGCCACCGAGAATGTGCGCGCCGAGATTGTTCGCCATCCTCGCGACGCCGGCCATGATCTCGACCGCCGGATCCGGTCCGTTCTTCCCATTCCGCGGTGGCACGCCGAGCGAGACGAGGAGGCCGAGGGGCGTCGCGCCATCGGCGGCGAGGTCGGAAAGCGCCGCGCCCGCGGCACGGTATCCGATCTCCTTGAAGTCGAGCCAGTCGGTGCGGAAATGGACGCCCTCGAGCGATGCATCGATGCTGACGGCCAATGTGGTGGTGCCGAGAGGAACGAGCGCGCAGTCGTCACCGAGGCCCTCAGCCTCCGGCGACAGCTCGGAGATACGATTGAATATCGCGCGGATGCGATCGAATTCTTTGCCAGGACCCAGGTTCATCGAATCCGCACCAAACCGCTATCGGTCGCCGCCCACACATAATCGCCGTCAGTGGTCAGATCGCGGACCGCGGCCGGCATTTCGTAGGGCACGCTGTGCACTTGCACGAACGCGCGTCTGAGATCGACCTGGCCGAGCCCGCGTGTGCCGCCGATCCAGAGGCCATGCGCCGAATCGAACGCGAGCGCGGTGGGCGTTCCGAGCGAGAGCGGCAAAGCCACGGTCGTCCAGCTCTTTGTCGCCGGATCGCGCCATAGCAGATCTCGCTCAGTGGCCATCACGATGGTGTCCCGAACTTGAGTCAACGCGTAGACAGGCACGCGCAGGCTGCTGCGATCCACGAGCTCCGCGGGAGTGGTGATCGCATCGGCTCCCGGAACCAACTGGCCCATCCCCAGCGATGTTCCCACCCACAACGTGTCACCAACCGCGAGCAGGCTGAGCACCGGCAGTGCGCTCGGACCGAACGTCGCGATCTGGTCGTCGGCAGTAATTAAGGAAAGGCCACGCGTGGTGCCGACCCAAACGCCGTTCCGCGCGCGCGCGAGCGCAGTGGCTTGAGGGAGATCCCAAAGGCGGGACTGGAAGGTCGCGGAATCGATTCGCAGCACGCCCTGCTCCGTCGCGAGCCAAAGCTGATTGCCGATCGCGAGTAGACGGCGAGCATAATGGAAAGCGAAACCGAGAGCGGCGCCGCCGCCCTCTGAAGTGCGGGTCGCAGAGAGGTCGCGCGCAACCCACGTCAAGCCACGCCGGTCGCCCGGACGCGCATTTGCGGCGGCCCAGATACCTTGCGGCGTGGGAGCGACTGCTCCAACCCCGGGAGCGAGTAACCCGTAGCTCAGCACTTCCCACTCTCCTGTCAGCCTATCTACCCGCACCATGCCCAGACCGTTCGTGCCGAAGAAGATCTCGGGGCGGTCAGGAGTGGCGGCGGCCGACGTGAACTGATGCGTGCGCAAGCGCGCGTCAGTGAGGATTGCCGCACGCATCGCATCCGCAAGGGGCGCACGCGCCAAGGCAGCCTCGACTGTCAGAGTGCCGCCGGCTTGAGTGGAAGGTACGTCTCCCGGAGTCCATGTCTTTCCATCCACGTCGTAACGGATGTAGCTCCCAGGTCCGACGTCCAACCAGACGGCATTCCCCGCCGGATCGGCAACGGCGCGCCGCACCCTTCCTTGGGGGTATCCGTCGATCGCGGTGACGGGACGCCGGAAGCGGCGTAAGCCGCGGTCGTAAATGAGGAGACCATGCGTCGTCGCCGCGAAGACGAGCCATGGTGACGCGGCCACCGCCTCGATGTCGGAAAAATCGGAGAGGAGCACGTGATTCTCCGGTCCCCAGATCCCACCCATTGGTTGGAGATTCGACAATGGCGCAGTTGTACAGGCGACTAGCGCCGCCCCTACTGTTGCAGCACTAGAACAAAATTTTCTCAAAATCACGCGACGTCCGGGGCCTCGAGCTCGACGAGAATCGGTGGCCCAACGGGGCGTACTTCCTTCCACGCCCGCCACACGTCGGGAAGCGCAGCGAGGACATCCGCCGGCCGGAGACTGCGGGCGGTCCATTGCCGCGCGCCACTCTCCGCGGCCCGGCCCAGCGCATGTGCGCCCAGCGCGGCGGCCTCGGCGGGCGCAGTCCCGCGCGCGAGGAACGCGCCGATGAATCCCGCGAGCAGATCGCCGCTGCCTCCTGTTGCCAGACCGGGATTCCCGCTCGCAACGACGTGCTCAGGACCACGCAGGTCGGCGATGACGGTGGGAACGCCTTTGAGGAGCACGGTGCATCTGAGCTTCGCCGCCGCGCGCGCGGCCGCCGACCAGCGATCGTTTGCCGCCTCGTCCGCGAGGGCGTCGCTGGCGAGGGCGCGGAACTCGCCCAGATGCGGCGTGCACACGACGGGCCGGTTGACCTGACCCTTGAAATAATGCAGGGCGTCGGCGTCGATCACGGTCGGCACCGCGCGCCGGCTCAACACCTGCGCCACGAACTGCTCGCGTGCGGTCTCTCGCCCGAGTCCGGGGCCGAGCACCACGGCATCCGCCCACTCGAGTGCTTCGGCAGCGGCTGGATCGAGATCCTCACCGAGCGTCGATTCGACCGTCAATACATCCGGAAGACTCGCTTGCGCGGCGGCGATCGTTTCGCGGGCGGCGACCAGCTTCACGAGTCCCGCGCCCGCGGCGAGGGCGGCGCGAGCCGCGTGCAGCGCCGCGCCGCTCATGCCGTCGGCGCCGCCCACGACGCACACGCGGCCACGGTCGCCCTTATGCATCTGCGGCGCGAGCCGGGGCAGCAGCTCGGCCGCCCACGCGTCGGTGACGAGCACGGGCCAGGCCGCGTCGGGCGGAGGAAAGCCGATGTCGACGACCACGACTTTGCCGCACCACTCGCGCGCGAGCAGGTGGCCACGCCGCGGTCCGCCGAACGTGACGGTGATTTGCGCACGAACCGGTCCATGCGCTTCTCCGCTCGTGAGGTCGAGCCCGGTTGGGCCATCCACTGCGAGGATTGGCGCGCCGTATTCGATCAACCGCTGCGCCAAGGCGAGTACGTCTCCCTTTGCCGGGCCAACGGCACCCGTACCAAGGAGCGAGTCGACCGCGACGGTCGCTTGGGGCCATGCTTCTTCGCGCCCCAGCTCACGCACGCCATCGAGCCGCGCCAAAGCGCGGTTGTCGATCGCGTCATCGGTCTTCGGATCGACTGCGACAACCCACACCGGAATGCCCGCGGCGTGGAGGGCGCGAGCGACCACCCAACCATCCCCACCGTTGTTCCCCGCGCCCGCGGCGATCAGCACGCCACCTGAGACCACGTTCCGGAACTCCGAAACGAGCACCTGCGCGACGGCGCGGCCCGCGGTCTCCATCAGGACTCGACTCGGAATCCGATATTGCGTGCGCGCCTGGGAATCCCACGCCGCCGCTTCGCTTGCCGAGAGAACCGGAATTGGGTTCACGGAATCACCACCCCCGCGTATCCCACGACCCGCCCGTTGTCACCTGATGCCCAGCCGGAGTGGCGGTAGTCTACCACCTCCGCCTGTTTCGCGCCCAGCGCTCGCGCGGCGGCGATCACAACGGCGGCGGGGCCGCGCCCGCACATCGAAATGCCTTCGCGCTTACAGCGCGCGAGCAATTCGGCACCATCCAGGGCCGTCACCATCTCGAGGGCACGCGCATCCTTGCGTTCCGTGACCGCTGCCGGCTCGTAATGGTTCAGGTCGCTCGACGCGAGGAGTAGAACCGGCTCGCCGGCTGAGCGCACGAGTTGGGCGAGTGTCTCCCCCAGCGCGCGTGCCTGCGGCCAGGAGTCCCAAGCGATGACGAGCGGAACGATGCGGACGTCAGGGCGGACGAGCTGAAGGAATGGCAGCTCGACTTCGACGGCATGTTCTCCGCGATGCGCGTCGTGATCGACACCGACGAGCGGCGATGCGGCGAGGAGCGCGTCGCTGAAAGCAGCGTCGATGGAGACCTCGGCGAGCGGCGTGCGAAACGCGCCTGCTTCCCAGAGCGAGACGCCGCCCTCGGCAGCGCAGACGCCGGTGTGATTCGGTGCGACGATGACGACGAGAGCCGGGAGGGTTACGCGCGCGAATACAGCAGCGGCGGTTGGCCCGGAGTACATGTAACCTGCGTGAGGCGCGAGAACACCGACGGCCGGTCGGCCGGACGGCCCGGCGGCCCGACGCGCGTCGGCGAGGAGTGTAGCGACCACGGCCCGCAGCTCGGTGGGATCGGCAGGATAGAATCGCCCGCTGACGGCGGGCGGACGGACGCTCACCCCGAAGAGGAGACTCCGGGCCAGCGATAGCCGGCCCCTGCCTTGAAGACCTCGGCAAAATCGTAGACGCGCTCGAAGTCCTCGATGCGATCGCTGGGCTGCCGCGCCAGGAGCCCGACGTCGATGAGCATGAAGACGATCTGCCCGAAGTCGTCGGTGCTGGTGATGCCCCAGTGCGTCAGCACCGTCGCGGCGAGCATGCCGAACTGCTCGAGCGCGAAGTCGCGGCACGCCCACGCCAATTCGACGCCCGTCAGGTGCCGGCGCGCGGGCAGCCGGGTTTGCGCGAACTCGAGCGCGGCCAGCACGAAGACATATGCGCGCTCGTTGTACTTGCCGTCGCGGCGACGGATCTCGGCCAATGCCGCTTCGAGCGTGCCGACGCTGCTCATCGCCGGACCTCGCCGGGAGCCGGTGGGGTGGGTGGGCCGGAGGGGGGACTTACCACGCGGATCCCGCCGGAACGGCGCTCGGGCCGCTCGTCCATCGGCGCGTCGAGCAGCGCCAACGCCAGGACGTCGTCAATCGTTTCCACGAGCTTGATGTCGAGCAACTTCCGTACCTCTTCGGGCAAATCGATCAGGTCGTTCTTGTTGCGCTCGGGCACCAGGACCGACTTGACGCCCGCCCGCGCCGCCGCGGTCAGCTTCTCTTTGAGGCCGCCGATCGGGAGGACGCGGCCCCGCAGCGTCAGCTCACCGGTCATCGCGACATCGTGGCGCGCGGGCCGCCGGGTCAGCAACGACGCCAACGCCGCCGCGATCGTAATGCCGGCCGAGGGCCCGTCTTTGGGCACCGCGCCGGCCGGCACGTGCAGGTGCACGTCCGACTGCGTGAAGAAGTCCAGCGGGATGCCGAGCGTCGCGGCACGGGCGCGCAGCAGACTCCACGCGGCTTGCGCCGACTCCTTCATCACGTCGCCGAGCTGGCCCGTGAGTGTGATTTGGCCCTTGCCCGGCATGCGGATCGCCTCGATGAACATGATGTCGCCGCCGACCGGCGTCCACGCCAGCCCGATGGCCACACCCAGCTCGGGCGCTCGACCCACAACTTCACTCTGCACCTTCGGCAGGCCGGCGTATTTCTCGAGATTCTTCACCGAGATTTTCACCGTCGTCGACTTCCCTTCGACGACCTCGAGCGCGGCCTTCCGCAGCACGCCCTGGATCTCGCGCTCGAGCTGCCGCACGCCCGCCTCGCGCGTGTACTCGCCGATCAGTCGCTCCAGCGCGGCATCGGCCAGGTGCGCTCGCTCCTCTTTGCCCCCAAGTCCCGTCTCCTTGAGCTGGCGCGGCAGCAGGTAGCGCTTCGCGATCTGAAGTTTCTCGGACGGCGTGTAGCCGACGAGTGTGAGCTGCTCCATGCGATCGAGGAGCGGATCGGGAATCGGTACGATGCTGTTCGCCGTGGCGATGAACATCACGGACGACAAATCGAACGGCACCTCGAGATAGTGATCGACGAAAGTCGAGTTCTGGGCCGGATCGAGCACCTCGAGCAGCGCCGCGGTCGGATCGCCGCGCACGTCGGCACCCATCTTGTCGACTTCGTCGAGCATCAAGACCGGACTGCGGTTCTCGCACCGCTGCAGCGCGTGGATGATACGCCCAGGTATCGCGCCGACGTACGTGCGGCGGTGACCGCGGATCTCTGCCTCATCGCGCACGCCGCCGAGCGACACGCGGGTGAACTTGCGACCCAACGCCTCGGCGATGCTTTGACCGAGCGACGTCTTGCCGACGCCCGGAGGTCCCACGAAGCAGAGAATCGAGCCTTTGGCTTCGGGATTGAGCGTGCGGACCGCCAGGTACTCGAGAATGCGCTCCTTGATCGTCTTGAGGTCGTAGTGATCGCGGTCGAGAATCTCGCGCGCCGCCTTCAGGTCGAGCCGGTCCTGGGTCACGCGGCTCCAGGGCAGCGTCGCAAACACGTCGAGGTAGGTGCGCGCGACCTGGTATTCAGCCGACTGTGGCGACATCTGCCGCAGCCGTTTCAATTCGCGCTCGGCGACTTTGCGCGCTTCGGCGGGCAGCTGCGCTTCTTCGAGCCGCTTGGCGAGCTCTTCCAGCTCGTCGTCGCCCTCGCCTTCGCCCAGCTCCTGCCGGATGACTTGCAGCTGTTCGCGCAGCACATACTCGCGCTGATTCTGGTCGAGCCGATTCTTTACCTTCTCCTGGATCTGCGTCCCCACCTCGAGCACCTGGAGCTCCTGCACCATGAACTCGCTGAGCCGCTCGAGCCGGCGCGTCACGTCGTCGATCGCCAGCAGCTCGGCTTTCGCGGGCAATGCCAAGTCCAGATTCGCCGCAATGAAATCGGCGAGCTTCCCCGCTTCCGTGATGCCGGCCAGCACTTCGTGCAGCTCGGCGCCGAGGTACGGCGCGATGTCGATCACGCGGGAGAATTGCGCGATGACGGTGCGCTTCAGCGCCTCGGTGCGCGAGTCTTCGAGCAGGTTCTCGATGAGCGGCTCGCAGTCCGCCATCAGCCACTTCTCGCCCTGTGCCACTTCCGTGAGTCGCGCCCGCCCCAGTCCTTGGACCATCACGCGCACCGAGCCGTCGCCGAGCTTGAGCATGCGAACGATCGTGCCGAGCGTCCCGACATCGTAGAGCTGGTGCGGGAGCGTGTTCATCACGGCGCCCTCGAGCGGTTCCATGCCGCCCACCGATTTGACCACCCCGAGCAGCACGCGCTTCTCGCCCTGGATCACTTCGTCGATGAGCTGGACGGCTTTGGGATCGGTGAGGGCCAACGGGAGTACGACGTGGGGATAGACGACGAGCTGGCCCAGCGGGAGGACCGGGAGGCGCTCCATCAGGTCACCCGCACGGAGTGTGCGCCCGAGGCGCGCGTGACCGGCGGCGGCGGCTGTTTCGTGAGCCGGATCTCGAGAAAGCCGTGTTCGTAATTCGCGCGAATCGAATCGGGATCGACGACGACG
>Ga0137393_10002219_pt1 | contig 12562 bp, 10 predicted proteins | sample 15con2h34BmetaG_FD_101396 | JGI IMG/M metagenome (GOLD analysis project Ga0137393, IMG submission 101396) | Vadose zone soil microbial communities from Angelo Coast Range Reserve, California, USA - 15con2h3.4B metaG | ecosystem: Environmental > Terrestrial > Soil > Vadose zone > Saprolite...
GAGCACTCGCAGATGCGTCCTGATCGTTGAGGACAATCCGCTCAACATGAAGTTGTTCAGCGCGATGATCGAGTCGCAGGACTATGACGTCCTGCAAGCGACCGACGGTCGCTCCGCCCTCGATCTGGCACATCAGCAGCACCCGGACCTGATCATCATGGATCTCCAGCTCCCCGATATGTCGGGGCTGGACGTCACGCGCAGCCTGAAGGCAGATTCGGACACGCGTGACATCGTGATCATCGCCACGACCGCCTACGCGCTGCGCGGCGATGAGGAGAAGATCCGGGCGAGCGGATGCGACGGCTACATGGCAAAGCCGATATCCGTCTCGGATCTCCTCGAGCTCATCGACGTGCTGATAACGCGGTCGCCGCGCGCCCATCTCGCCTGACGCATTCGAGCGGCCGCCAAATGGCGGCGCGCGCCGCCATTCCGTCGCCGTGCTGACGGAGACGATCTTTATTCGCCCGCCATGGCTGGAACCGCGGCGACCGCACGGCTGCCCAGGCGGCGCAGAATCAAAAGTCCGGTAAGGGTGATCACGGCGAGATGCCCGAAGGCGAGTCCCCAGCCGGGAACTCCATCGACGAGATCCAGGGCCAGGCCTACCCCGAGCGGGCCGAGGAAACCGCCGGCGTAGCCGCACATGCTGTGCAGGCCCATGGTGGCGCCGCGCAATTCTTTGTCGGCCGCTTGCACCGTGCCCGCGGTGAGAGCCGAGCTGTCGAAGTAGATCGCACCATTCCAAAGTACGACCAGCATGGCTGCGAGCAGCGCCGAAACCCCGGCGCTCCACCCTGCGATGAGAGACAGGATTGCCGCCGTGCTCATGGCGACGGTGACGATTCGCGCCCGCCCCCAGCGCTGCGCCGTTTCATTGCCGGTGATCGACGCCGCGATACCGGTAAGTCCTGCAAGGGTAAAAAGGATCGTCGGATCGGGAAACCAGGACGGTGCACCCTGGCTTGCGGCAGTGGCCGCGAGAAACGTCACACCCCAGGCGCGGAGCGCAGCCAGCTCCCAGGTGTGCACCGTGTAGCCGACGATCCAGCCCAACGCGGCGCGGTTGCGCAGCACCGGCCGAAAGTCGAGAAGATTTCGGGCAGCCGTGGTTCCCGGTGGCTTTGCCAACGCGGCGGGCATGACGAAGGCCGCCAGCAGGACGGCGGCAATCGCCGTCGCGCCGCCGAGGAGAAAGGCAGCGCCCGGGCCGAACCCGCTGCCGACCAGGCCGGCAATCGCAAACGACGTCGCCCCGGAAATTCCGACGCCGGCGGCGTGCCACGAGACCGCGCGCGATTGGGCAACGCCGTCGAGCGGGTCGGCGATCGCTTTGAGACCGGGCATATAGGTCCCGGCCCAGCCGATACCGGCGAGCACGCGGAAAAGGAAAGCGATCCAGAAGCCGTCTGCGAACAGGGCGAAGCCGAGATGAGAGATTGCCGTCAGGCCGGTGCCGAAAAGATACACCCGGCGCACCGGAACCCGGTCGGTCAGGGCGACGAGCAACGGCACCATGACCACATAGGCGGCAAAGAAGATGCCGACCAGCCAGCCCGCCTCGGTCTTCGACAGCGACCAGCGCTCGATGTAGCTGGGCAGCAAGGCCGGCAGCGCGAAGGCCCCGATCTGCGCCAGCATCTGCGCGCCGACGATCGCGCGGATATAGCCTCGGCTGCCGGGTACGGGTGCGCGCATAGGCGCACTCAACGCCGCACGTGCCCGATATCACGGGACAGGCAGGCCGTCGCAGCGGCGCCCGCGAGGCACACGACGCCACAACTGGCGAAACTAAGCACCCATGCGGTCAGGTGTGGTGCTCCGCCGAGTTGATCGAGGGCGATACCAAATGCCACGGTCCCCAAGAACCCTCCGCCAAACCCGATGCAGGAATAGAGCGCAACTGTCTTCCCCATCTGACCGGGGGCGGCCACGGCCAGCAGCCCGGAAGTCAGATTGGCGAAATTGCCCTGCACTATGAACCCGGCAACCAGCGACAGCCAAATCACCATGTCGAATGGAAGCAATGCCGTCAGACCGAAAAGGCCGGTCGCCACCGCCGAGAACAAAAAGACAAGCAGAGCCGTGTTGCGGAGCCCGAAGCAGATCGACAGCTCGTTCCCCAACAGGCCGGCCGGCACACCGAGGAAGCTGATCAGTGCTCCGGCCGCCAGCATGCTCCATCCCGCTATCGGCAAGTCCCCGCCCTCCGCGGCGCAGAAGGCTAGGAACACGACGATCCATTGCCGCAGCCCCGCCGACCCCCAGATTGCCGCGGCATACCCGCATATCAGGATAACGGCGTCGCGGTTCCGAATAACCACCCCGAAATCGTGGATCGACTGCGGTCGACCGGCGGTTTCGGCCGGTGGGCGCGGCAGCGCCGTCCAGGCTATCAGCAGACCGACGCTGACCAGGATTCCGGCGATTATGAAGGCGCTGCGCCAACCCCACAGCGTCCCGGCCGTTCCCAGAAGAAAGGATAACGCCGCGCCAACTGTGAAGGAACTGGTATAGAACGCGGCTATCCGGGCTCGCCTCGCCCCCTCGATCACATCAGTGAGCGCCCGCAGACCCGGCATGTAGAGACCCGCGAGTGCGATGCCGGCCAGCGCCCGGAAGGCGAGCGCCGGAAGTAGGCTCTCGCTCAGGGCGAAGCCGAAGCAGGAGAGGGCATTGAGCCCGCTTGAGGCGAGATATACCGTTCTCGCAGGCACTCTGTCGGTCAGGCTGACCAAAGGCAAGACGCCGACCATGTAACCGGCGAAGACCATGCCGGCTAGCCAGCCGCCCTGCGCGCTCGACAGCGACCAGTCTTCCATGAACTGCGGCAGCAGAGCCGGCACGATGGAATATCCGGCCAAGCCAAGGATTTCCGCGCCGCAGACTGCCGCGACAGCAACAGCTGAGATGCCGGGGAGATCGGAGCGTTGCGGTGGCTCCTCATCAATCATCGACAGGGGTCTAGCGGGGCGAACTACAAGTTGGAAACAACATATCTTCCCGAGCGGAGCCGATCACGACCCGGCGGTTTTCGGCTGGCGTCACTCTACGGTGACCGATTTCGCCAGATTGCGCGGCTTGTCGATGTCGCAGCCCTTGCGCAGCGCCACATGATAGGCGAGCAGCTGGAGTGGAATGTTGAGCAGGATCGGATCCAGTTCGGGTTCGGTCGCGGGCACCTCGAAGGCGGCATCGACGGCGACCGGAAGCTCTCCCGGATGGGTGATTGCGATGGCCGGCCCCCGCCGCGCCCGAATCTCTTCGATCGTCGATACGTTCTTAACGAAGAGATCGTCCCGCGGGATCACGATAACGGTCGGGGTCTCCGGGGTGATCAGTGCCAACGGCCCGTGCTTCAATTCGGAAGCCGGGTAAGCCTCCGCGTGCAGGTAGCTGACCTCCTTGAGTTTCAGTGCGCCTTCCATGGCGACCGCGTAACCCGTCGCGCGGCCGATGAAATAGGCGTGCTCGCAGCTGAGCAGGCGGTCCGCCAGCGTGGCGATCTCCGCCTCACGCTCGAGGATGCCGTCGATCTGCTCGGGGAGCGTTGCAAGCGCGGACAATAGCCGCCCGCCATCGGCAGTCGACAGGTCGCGGATGCGCCCGAAATGCACAGCCAGTAGCGCGAACGCGACCGCCGTACAGGTGAACGTCTTGGTCGAGACCACAGCGATTTCGGGCCCGGCATGCACGTAGATGCCGCGGCCGCATTCCCTTGCGATGGTACTGCCGACACCATTGACGATGCCGAGCACGTGTCCGCCCTTGCGCTTGATCTCCTGCACGGCCGCAAGGGTCTCGAAGGTCTCGCCGGATTGGCTGACCGCGATGTACAGCGTGTCGCGCTCGATGACTGGATTGCGGTAGCGGAACTCGGAGGCCGCCTCGGCATGCGCCGGCAGTCGCGCCAACTGCTCGATCAGGTGAGCGCCGATGCAGCCCGCAATATGGGCCGAACCGCAGCCGAGGATCTTGACCCGCCGGATCTCCAATAACTCGTGCGCGCTAAGCTCGATGCCGCCGAGATGGCTCGTCTGGAAGCGCGACTCGACGCGCCCGCTTAGGGTACGGCGTACCGCCTCGGGCTGCTCGACGATTTCCTTGCGCATGTAGTGCGAGAACTCGCCCTTCTCAAATGACTCGTCGGTCCACGCGATCATCGAGGGGGTTTTGGCGGTGGGGCCGCCATCCAGGGTCGAGGTCTCGAAACCGTCGGCGCGTACCACAGCGATCTCACCGTCTTCGAGATGCACGACGTTGCGGGTATGCCGCACCAGCGCCGCCGGATCCGATGCAATGAACATCTCGCGCTCGCCGATGCCAAGCACGACCGGCCCGCCGTTGCGCGCCACGACGATCGTGTCGGGCCGCTCGGCATCGAGGACGGCGATTGCATAGGCGCCGGACACCAACCGGAGCGCCTGGCGCACCGCCTCGACGAGCGACCCCGCCGGCATCTCCGCGATCAGGTGAGCCAGCACCTCGGTATCTGTTTCGGAGCGAAAAACCGCGCCCTCGCCCGCCAGCCGTGCCTTCAGTACAGGCGCATTCTCGATGATCCCGTTATGAATGACCGCGATGCGGTTGGCCCCGTCGCAATGCGGATGGGCGTTGCGGTCGCTCGGCTCACCATGCGTCGCCCAGCGCGTATGGGCGATCCCGGGAGAGCCGCGGAAGCGTTTCGGCAGGATCCGTTCGAGGTCGCGCACTCGTCCCTTGCATTTCGCGACATCGAGTTCGCCCGAGCGAGCCACGGCAATCCCGGCGGAATCGTATCCCCGATACTCGAGACGGTGCAGCCCCTCCATCAGGATCGGCACCGCGTCGCGCCTGCCGATGTAGCCGACGATCCCGCACATTTCGTCACCCTCCTACCCGTAGATCAGCCGCCGGATCTGCCGCTCGCTGTATCCCGGTGCGCGAAACCGCCAGCGCGCCAGTTCTGCCCGAAGGCGGGCATAGATCTGGCTATTGGGCACGCCTTCCGCCTGTAGCGCACGGTGCCGTCGACACACGAATTCCTCTGGTCGCTCGTCGAGAAACGACAGAACCTCATCGATCAGGCGAACCGCCTCGGAATGCGTCAGCCGACTCGTGCGAGCCAGGTAATCTACCAGATCAGCGAGCTCGCTCGGCTCCGACATGCCGCTACCCTCTGCATAGGAAAGTCGAATCGCAACGAATTTACCCGAAATCGGGTAGATTATGACCCGAACTTCCCTGCCGAGCTGCCGATCGGAATGGAAGAGGAAGGGCAATTGATGCCAACCCTGCAAACCATCGTCATGTTCGATGAATGGGGCCGTCCAGCATGGCCGAACGGGGAGTCGCAGCTGGGTCGGTTTACCCAGTTCGATCGGCGCCGGGCGGATGGCTTTTATCGGCGCGAAGCAATCAACGACGAGCGCACCCGGATATGACAGGCTTGGGTCGCGACCGAAGCCGCCCAATGACGACCTCGCTCCCTACCGGCAAGGGAGGATTATTCCCCGCAAGCCTCCGGCGAAGTCGGGTTCATTACACCGACGGCCAGAACGGCTTCGCCAGCGCGCGATCCTCCGGATAGACGGTTATGGGTATGCCCTTCTGCCACTGCGCAAAGATCATCGGCACGCCGACGCGGCGGCCCTTTTCGTCGAACTTGATCGGGCCCGGGAAGGACCGTGCCGCCGGCCCGGTTGTCAGGTTCATCCCGCGGATCGCCTCGGCGACCTTGATCTTGTCGGCGGCACCGGCCAGCTCCAGCGCCTCCTTCAAGATCCAGGTGTGGCCGTAGCCGCACAGGCCGTCCTGGGTCAGGAACGGCTCGCCGGTGCGCTTCTTGAAGCGCTCGATGAACTCCTCCTGGCCCTTCAGCGGCCAATTGGCGACGCTGAACAGAAGACCTTCAAGCAATTCGGGGCCGATCGTCTTCAACAATTCTGGGGAGCCGAACGGCGCCGTTGCCGACCAGCGGGAGCTTGCCCTTGGTCAGTTTGAACTCGTCGAGCTTTTCGAGGACGAGCTTGCAATCCGGCATCGCCGAGGTCAGCAGCAGCAGGAAATCGGGCTTGGCCGAGCGCACCTTGTCGACGAGCGGCGTCGCGTCCGACAAGGGCGGCGTGAATATCTGGTCGACGACCGGCTTCAACCCCGCCTTGTCGAGCCCGCCGCCCTCGCGCAGCTGCCTGCCGAAGCTGACGGGCGAAGCTGTGTTGTCCTGGATGACGCCGATCGTCTTCGGGCGTTTGCCGGTCGCCGCCTCGGCCAGCTTCAGCGCGGTCGGCAGGGTTTCCGCGGCCTGCCAGTCGGCGGTCGGCGAGGTTTGGAAGATGAATCTGAAGCCGCGATTGGTGATCGCATCGGAATACGAAAGGGTGAGCCAAGGCAGCTCCGCCCGCTCCGTCACCTCGGTCACGGCCAAGGTGAAGGAGCTGAGCCAGGACCCGAAACCGCCGATCAGATCCGGCTGGTCGGATAGCAGCCGTTGCGCGGCGTTCTTGGCCTTTTCGGTGTTGTCGCCGGCATCGCCCACGACGAGTTCGAATTTGGCGCCGCCGAGCTTCTCGATGCCGCCTTTCTGGTTGATCTCGTCGATCGCCATCTCGGCACCTTGACGCAGAAGCTGTCCTTGTCGCGCCCAGGGACCCGACAGCGGGGCGATCATCGCCATCTTGACTGCCTTCGTCTGCGCCCGCCCCGACACGATACCGAGCCCGGGGGTCGCCAGCGCGCCCATCGCCAGGCCGGCGGTCACGCTCCGCCGAGTGATTTTGCTCGTCATATCAGTATCTCCTTCTATTTCGCGGGGCTGGCCACGCGATCGACCCATTTCCTGCCGAGATAGGCTTCGATGACGCTGTCGTCGCGTACGACATCCTCCGGGCGGCCTTCAGCGATGAGCCGGCCGTGGTCCAGTACGGTGAAATGATCGACCAGTCGCACCATCGCCTGCATTGTGTGCTCGATGATTAGCACGGTCATTCCGTCGTCGTGCAATTGGCGGATGACCGCAAGAATGCCGCCGAGATCATCGTGGCTGAGACCGGCGAGCGTCTCGTCGAGCAGCAAGAGCCGCGGATGCGACGCGAGCGCCCGCGCCAATTCCATCAGCCGCAGTTCCCGCGTCGTCAGTCCGCCGGCAATCGTGCCGGCCTGGGCGCTCAGCCCGACCCGGTCGAGTGCGCTCAGCGCCATCCGCCGCGCCGACGCATCGTCAGGTTCGCCAGCAAAAGCACCCACGATGACGTTCTCCAGCACGGTCATGCGCGAGAAGGCCCGGACCACTTGAAACGTCCTACCAATGCCGCGACGGCAGACCTGACTCGGCCGCAAATTCGTGATCGGTGCATCGGAAAAGGTGATCGCGCCCCGGTCGGGCGAAAGAAACCCGTTGATGATGTTGAACAGCGTCGTCTTGCCGGCACCGTTCGGGCCGATGATGCCGTAAAGTCCGCCTTCGGGGACGATTAGGTCGATCCCATCGAGCGCCCGCAACCCGCCGAACGAGATGCCGATATCGCGCAACACTAGGAGATTACCGCCCCTCGCTGGTGGTGGGCGCGGCAAGGGGGCGATATTGCTCGGCAACGCGGCAGCGGGGATAGGCTGCACCCTCCGTGTCGGTCGGTGCCGGGCGAGGTAGTCGAGCACGCGCCAATAGACGCCTTCGGGTGCGCAAAGGATGATCACGATGATTGCAACGCCATAGACGACGCCCTGGATTCCGGGCAGCACGTCGCCGAGTTCGGCGTTCAGACCCTCGGCGAGCGGCACCAGCACCATCGCCCCGATCACCGGGCCCCACAGGCTCCCGACGCCGCCAAACAGCGCCAGGATCAGAGCCTGCGCCGACACGAGCATGCCGAACACCGTCTCCGGTGTCACCACCAGCAGCAGGACCGCGTAGAGCCCGCCGGCAACCGCGGCGATTGCGCCGCTCAGCATCAACGCCAGCATCTTCCAGCGCCAGGTATCGATGCCGGCGGCCTCGGCGGCCGGCTCGTTCTGCTTGATCGCCAAGAGCGACATACCGAAACGCGAATTTTCGACCCACAGCGTGATCAGCAACGCCAACACGAGCAACCCGAGCGCGAGCACGACGTAGAGGCGCGGGTCGGCGAATTGCATGTACAGCAGCGGCGCGTCGCGCTTCATCGGCAGGGTTAATTCCTGATACCCAAGCCATTGAAACACGCAGAGCGTCGCAAGCGGATAAGCGAGCATCGCCAGCGCGAAGTAGTGCCCGCGCAAGCGGAACGTCGGGTAGCCGATAATCGCGCCGGCTGCGCCGCCGACCACGCTGCACAACGGAATCGAGATCCACGGGGTCAGATCGAAATACATCATCCCGAGCGCGACCGTGTAGGCGCCCAGACCCCAAAAAGCCGCGTGCCCGAACGAGAAATAGCCGCTGTACCCGGACAGCACGTTCCAGGCGAGCGACAGCACCGCCCACAGCAACACCTGTGTCAGCACCAGCTGGTAATAGGCGCTCTTCAGCACGGCGAACGACAGCAGCAGGATGGCGACGGCGAATGCGAGGATCGCCCAGCGCTGTCGGTTTGATTCCGCTCGGGTCCTCATATCCGCTCGCTCAGTCGACCGAACATTCCTTGCGGGCGCAGGAAGATGATCAGCAGGAAGACGACAAAAATCGCTGTGTTCTGCAGCTGGTAGGGCAGGATCAGGGTCGATGTCTGCTGCACGATGCCAATCAACAGCCCGCCGCAAAACGCGCCGAAATTGCTGCCGAGGCCGCCGAGCACAACGCCGGCATACATGACGATGACGAAATCGAATCCGACATAAGGCTGGAAGGTTTGCGAGGTGGCGATCAGGCCGCCGGCGATCGCGGTGATGCCGACGCCGATGCTCCAGGCCAGCCGGTGCGCGCGGTCGACGTCGATCCCCATATAGATCGCGGCTTGCGGATTGTCGGCGGCGGCGCGCAGCCCCTTGCCGAGCCGCGTCCGGCTCAGAAACAGGTACATCGCGCCAGCCAGCAACACCGCGACGATAAAGCTGACGACGCGCGCCTGGTTGAGCAGAACATCGCCGATTTCCCACGACGAGCGCGAGAGCGGCGTGCGGATCCCGGTCGGGGTCGAGCCGAACACGATCAGGCCGCCATTCTGCAGGATCAGCGACAGGCCGAGGGTGACGAGGATCTGACCGTAGGCGCCGGCGCCCTCGATCTGTGCCACCCCAGCGCCGGTGACCCGCGAGACGATGAAGCGGTGCAACACCCACCCGAACCCAAAGACGAGAGGCCCGGCCAAGAAGGCGGCGACGATCGGTCCGCCATAGGGGCCGAGAAACGCCAGCACGCCAAAGCCCGTCGTCAGATAAAAGGCCGCGTACATGCCGAGCATCAGGAAATCGCCCTGGGCGAAATTGATGACCCGCATCGCGCCGAAGATGATGCCGAGCCCGATGCACATCAGCGCATAGGCGCCGCCGACCAGGATTCCAGCCGCAAGCGCCTGGAGGAAGTCGATCGCTGTGAATGGCATGGCGGCGGACGATAGGCGGAGCGCGGGGCCGACACCAATGCGATTTTGGTCATCAGAGACGCGGGATGGGCGCTCAGCGTCCTTCGAGACGCGCCCATTCGGGCGCTCCTCAGGATGAGGTTGTTCTTTAAACCACCGCAGATCCTCATCCTGAGGAGGCGCGAAGCGCCGTCTCGAAGGACGCGCGAGCCGGGATGCAACGCTGGGATGACGGCACCGCAGGCGCCGCTGTGCCATCCAGCGCGGAAGCATGGTATTGACCCAAGGCATGATGCTCTCGATCGAGAACCTCTCGGTCAGCTATGGCGGACTGGCCGCGTTGCGGGGAGTTTCGCTGACCGTCGACCAGGGACAATTCGTCGCGATCGTCGGACCCAATGGCGCCGGCAAGACGACATTGTTCAAGTCGATCTCCGGGACGGTGACACCAAGCGCAGGGAAGATCGATTTCGAAGGGCAGGACCTGCTCGCGGTGCCGCCGGCCGAGCGCGCCCATCTTGGCATCGCGCATGTGCCGGAGGGGCGGCAGGTATTCGCCTCGCTCACCGTCTTCGAAAATCTCGAAATGGGCGCCTACCCGCTCCGCGGTCGGGCCGACTGGCGGCGCAATCTCGACCGCATCTTCGCCCTCTTTCCGGTGCTGGCCGAGCGCCGCCGCCAGCTTGCCGGGACACTTTCCGGCGGCGAGCAGCAGATGCTGGCGATCGGCCGCGGCATCGCCTCGGCGCCGCGCCTCCTATTGCTCGACGAGCCGCCGATGGGGCTGGCCCCGACGATCGCCGATTTGATTTTTGACCGGATCGCCGCACTCCACCGCGAGGACCGGGTGACTCTTCTGCTGGTCGAGCAGCGGGTCGCGGAAGCACTCGAATCCTGTGATTACGGCTACGTGTTGGAAGCCGGAGAGGTCGTGCTCGAAGGGCCGCACCACGGGCTGATGGCGGACGATCGGGTGAGGCGGGCGTATCTCGGGATGTAGCGGGCGCCGTTGTCGCCCTCTTGGTCCTCGGCTACGATCCTCCGTAACGTGTTTGCGCGAGAGGGACGATGCTGACCGCCGAGATTTGGCCGACGCTCGATTACAGTCGAGTGCCCTACCGCCTCTATCACGATGCCGACACCTACGAGCGTGAGCAGGAGCGGATCTTCCGCGGGCCGACCTGGCATTTCCTCGCGCTCGCGGCGGAGATCCCGGGGAACGGGGATTTTCGCGCGACCCAGGTCGGCGACACCCCGGTCATCGTGAACCGCGACGCCAGCGGCGTCATTCACGCCTTCGTCAATCGTTGCGCTCACCGTGGCGCGCTGGTTCGGCGTGAATCGTCGGGTAATGCCACGGAGCACACCTGCATCTATCACCAATGGTGCTACCGGCTCGACGGCAGCCTCAACTCGATACCGTTCCGTCGCGGCATCCGCGGCAAGGGCGGGCTCGATGCCGGCTTCGACATGGCGGCGCACGGGCTGCGCAAGCTGCGCGTCGCCTCGATCAACGGCGCTCTGTTCGGCACACTGGCCGATCACGCCGAACCGCTCGAAGATTACCTCGGCGCGCCGGTTCTGGCGCAGTTGCGCCGGCTGTTCGACCGGCCGGTGCGCGTTCTCGGCTATAACCGTCAGCGGATCCGCGCCAATTGGAAGCTCTACGCCGAAAACACCCGCGACAACTACCATGCGAGCCTCTTGCACGAATTCCTCGTGACGTTTGGGCTCGACCGTTCGACGCAGGTTGGCGGCGTCACGATGGATGCACGTCATCGCCACAACATCACCTGGGCGGAAGCGGATAGCGACACCGCCGAGGTCGCGAGCGAAGCCTACGGCGAGGCGCGGGTGCGCAGCAATTACCTGACGCTGCGGGAACCGGAGCTGGTGCGCTTTCGCCGCGAGCGCGCCGACCCGCTCAATCTTGCGGTCACTTCCGTGTTCCCCGGCGCGGTATTCGTTCAGATCAGCAATAGCCTGGCGGTGCGCCAGATCCGGCCGCGCGGCGTCGACGAGGTGGAAATCTTTCAGACGATGCTCGGCTACGAGGATGATCCGCCGCAGATGGTGTTGCACCGGTTGCGTCAGGCCAATTTGGTCGGCCCGGCCGGGCTCGTTTCGATGGAGGACGGTGAGGCGATCGAGCTCGCGCACCGGGCCTCCAGGCCCGACGGCGACAGCATGACGGTCATCGAGCTGGGCGGCGCCGGCGTCATTTCCGACCGCGACTACCGGGTTACCGACGTGCCGTTGCGCGGTTTCTGGTCGTATTACGCCGAGCTTCTGGGGATCGAGCCCGCCGGCGCGGTGCGATGACGCCCGGCGTTCTTGGCGACCGCTTCGCGCTGTACGATCTGTTTGCTGCGTACGGCGCCCTGATCGACGCGTCGGATTTCGACGCCTGGCTCGATCTGTTCGCCGAGAGCTGCACATATCACATTGTCCCGCTTGAGAATTATGAGCGGGGCCTGCCGGCTGGGCTCGTTTTCTGCGATAGCCGGGCGGTGTTGGAAGACCGGATCGGCGCGCTGCGCGAGGCGAACAAGTACAACATCCACACCGATCGTCACTTGATCGGCCTGCCGCGCGTTGTCGGCGCCGCCGCCAAGGAGGCCCTCGTCGAGGCCCCGTTCGCCGTATATCAGACCGACCAGGAGGGCGAGAGCCGGTTGTTCGAGACCGGGCTCTATCGCGACCGGATTGTGTCCGAAGCAGGGATTCTCAAATTCCGCGACAAATTGGTGCTGCTCGACACGTTCGCGGTGCCGAGCCTGCTCTCGACCCCGCTATGAATGACCAGTTCCCGGAGCAAGCGGCGCCAGGTGCCGATGAGGACCGAATTTGTCGAGCGACTCGAACCGAATCTGCCGGAGAACACTCAACGCACCGTCTAGCGCCACCATAAAGCGGTTCAGATGCTCGTCCGAGCCGGCAGCAAGCCGGTCCGCCGCCAGGCGGTAAGCAACCAGCGCACGCTCCTCGATGTGCTCGATGCCCCTGCCTTCGGTCACGGACCGCCATGAATTGATGATCCGAGCTGCTTCCGCATGCATCGCAATAGGGGGGAGATCGCGCCC
>Ga0137393_10002233_pt1 | contig 12509 bp, 22 predicted proteins | sample 15con2h34BmetaG_FD_101396 | JGI IMG/M metagenome (GOLD analysis project Ga0137393, IMG submission 101396) | Vadose zone soil microbial communities from Angelo Coast Range Reserve, California, USA - 15con2h3.4B metaG | ecosystem: Environmental > Terrestrial > Soil > Vadose zone > Saprolite...
AACGCACCCAACACAAAACGCGCAAGCATGCTAAACTCCAACTTACCGAGCAGGGGCAACCGCTTGATATCTTTACCCGATGCTTACCATACCAACCGTGGCAACATTGAGTTACCAAAAGCAGAATATAATCGGACTGGGCCGATGGGTGGCTTGAAACTACTCGTTAATGATTAACAGACCCCAGGGGAGAGCGGAGTACCCAAAACATTCGCGCGACGTGAGATAATTTGGCAACAGTGACTAAAGGCGCTTTCCTAAAGATCACGGACGACGACACCGCGCGCAAACGCGGTGCCGCCGCCACTAACCACAGAGACCTGGAGAAGAGGCCCCAATGGCTAAAAATATTTCTGCATCAATCACCCCCCTACATCAACCGAAACCCTTAACCGCCGCCGAGAGAGGGCGAGCCTACCGGGCTCGCAAACGGGAGGCGGCAGGCAGGCCCGCGCTGGAACCGAAGCCCGTACCGCCGAACCCCGTTCGCAACGCGACAAGACCGAACGCGAACGCCGTTCGGATCGCCCCTCTAACCCTGACCGCCGCAGCCTTGTCGCTCGCCGCGGTAGGCGTCACCATGAACGGCTACTTCGCCAGGTCTCTCGGATCGACCGACCTCGCTGGATACCTGTTCCTGACTCTTGGCGTGGCCGCTGACCTGGCTGCCCTTGCCTTGCCCACATGTGCCGCCTTGCTTTGGAGGACTCACCAGCGGGGCGGGGCGCTGGCTGGATGGGGCATCTGGGTCGTTACCTTTGTTTTTGCCGTGACGGCGGGGATTGGCTTCGCCTCCCTCAATATCTCGGATACCACAACCGCCCGTGCGTCGCATGTCACACCAGCCGTCGCGATGGCTCAAATCTCACTGACCGATGCGATGGCGGCGCGAGACCGGGAATGTGCCCATGGTGTTGGAAAATGGTGCCGTGAGCGCGAGGCCGGTGTCGTCGATCGCAGGCAGGCGGTTGATGTGGCCATGCGGTCGGTGGAGAGCGCCGCAGATCCGCAGAGCATAGCGGCCGTCAAGCTTGTGTCATGGGTTACCGCCGGCGCGGTGCGGCCGACCGGGGACGATTTCGCTATGTTGAGGCTCTTGCTCTTGGCGCTCTTGCCGCAAGTCGGTGGCGTGCTGCTGATGGTCGGGCGCGGCCACCACACGCGTTAAAAGGGAGAGACCCGCGATCAGGGGCGGCCTTCGGGCCGCCTTTTTATTTCCGCACCTTCTTTGGCTTCGCGTCCGGGCTGCAATGCTCCTCGACGATTTTCCTGATCACGTCCGACCGCGTCATAAGCCCCGGCTGCTTCTTGCCCCAAGCCTCGACCAGCTCAAGCCACTTCGGCGAGACGATCAGGTTTATTTTCTTGGAACCGGGGGCAAACTTTGGGGGCACTGCAAGCCTTCGCTGAATCATCTCGGTCCCTTTTTTTAGCATTCGATGGCTTGAACGGCCATCGGGTTCGTTATACATCCTATGCATCCGACCGTCCACCGGGCCGCTCTACCTGAGAGGGAAACGATCATGGCAATCAAGGCGCGGACCTTGAAAGGGACATGGCGGGACATGTCGCGGGCCATGGCGAGACATTGCCCCGACCTCTTAACCACCAGCCTGATGATGTGGGCCGTCATCATCTGGGCCGTGGTCTCGATCATCAGATTGTTTTGAGGGAGACGCGAACATGACGAACAAGCAAGACGACCCGATCCGCGACGCTCACGCGGCCATTGTTCAAGCCATCGCCGATTTGCAATCCGCGGGGTTTGTGGTTCCGATCTCGCTTCATCTGGCCGCCCATGCATTGGCCAGGACGACACCAACGCCGACCAAGTCCGTCAAGGCCGCCGTCAACGGCGCCGGCCATTCGGGGGCGTTATGACCCGCAAAGAGCGCCGGCTGGCCGGGGCGGAGGCTGCGATACTATGGGCCCTCGACGCTCCGCATCTTCACGACGCCGACCACGATCACGAGCGCGCGGCTGCGCTACGTCGATGGCGTGGCGGCCAGGATGAGGTTGGCGAGGACGATGACGGCGGGCCTAAACGTAAGGTCGTATCGCGGTAGCGGCTGCAATTTTCCGGTGCTTTTGTCTATGTGGCATATTGTCGCACCACTTTGCGACCTTTTTTGCGAATTTCTGAGGCCTTACAGATACTTGATTATAGATCCGAGGCCATCGCCATAAGCCCAAGGCCATCCAGGAACTCGTATTAATCCTCGACCGCTGTTGTGGAGTCGTGCTAATCTTTAGATTACTCGGTGCAGTCCCCGATCATTTCTGCCCTTTGCCCCGATGCGGCGCGCGTTTCGTGCTGCTCCCGGTGGATCGTTCATAACGATCCTTGAGTACGTCCGCTACTGCGGGCCGGCCAAAGATTCGCAAAACGAAATCAGCAAACAAAAATCTATCCGCCGCCGCCACGCGATTCCGCGCCGCTGTCGGCAACTGTCGCTGTGCGTGTGCCATTGAGCCCGTCAAAATAGAAAGCTGACCATGACAGATCACCTTGAAGTCCTTTCATCGCGACTAACCTGTTCAACGCAGGCAGCGGCCGACATCTTGGGCGTTGGCGAACAGGTGATCTATCGCGGGATTCACAACAAGACCATTCCCTACAGCCGCCCTGGTCGGGAGTATCGCATTCTTACTAGTTGGTTGCGCGGGCAACTCGGGCTTCAATCGGCATGACGATCGAAACGAAAACCTCCCATGATTGGGAGGCATTCCTCGGGGAAATCTTGAGCGGCGCCCTCGACCACTGCGAGATCACTCAGACCGACCGAACCGGCGAAGAAGAAATCATGAGCGGCCTAACTCTGCGACGGAGATTCGAGGCGAATGCGGCGGATCTTGTTGTTTCGGGGCTATTGGCAAAAGCTGGGCGGCTTCATTGATGCCGGCATTTTTCAAATCAACTTTCTGATGGGAGTTTGAGATGAGCGTCATAACAGACAAAGAACGTGATGTGTACCAACGTATCGTTACGCCAAAGTGTTCCGGCTGCAAGGCGACGACACACTATCCGTTCCTGGAATGGATGGGCATAGGCGACACAGACATTTATCTTTGTGCCAGGTGCTGCAAAATAATCAAACCCGGATTGACGGCCGATCTCATTCAAATAGGGGCGATAAGAGAGCTTGTGGAAGCCGGCTACTCAAGACACACCTTGGTCAGAACCTCATGATTTAAGCCGCGCTCGACAGTCATCAACACATCTTCCCTCTCACGAAGGTCTCAGCGATACGCCGACACCGTAGGATTTTTTATTCTGCCACATAATCACACCACGGGGAACGTGGGCAACTTCGCCATTCGAGGAACGCCACCAATCGATGTTTCCGACGCGTTCACGGCGCCAGAGCTTCCGACTGTGCTGCCGCGCATCGCCTTCAAGATTGAATACGACGGGCAAAAAATCACCGCGACCTATGGGAGATTCCCAGACGGTAGACCGTCAGAGCTTTACCTGTCTGGTGGCGCCGTGAACAACACGCTGGCACGTCTTGCTTCGCTGCTGCTGCAGGTAGGCGTTCCGATCTCCGACATCCGCCAGGCCTGTCTCGGCACGCCTTTGAGCGTGGCGCTTGATCGCATTATCAGCATCGATTCGAAAGACATATGATGGCCGTAATTCCCATCGCTCCAAAGATCGCCGAGAAGCTTGCCGGTGCCGGCAAGGCCTACCACGTCATCGTCGGCGAGACGATGCTGGCGGCGATGCGCCACCGTGGCGAGGATATGCTGGTGACTGCCGGTGAGGTGTGGCGCTATCAGGATGGGTTGTGGAAGGAGCCACCGGACGCAACAAGCTGGCTCAATGGCGAGTTGGAGGTGGTCGTACAGACGCTTGAAATACCATCCACAATCAAACTCATCAACGAAGCCAAGCAATTGCTGTTGCGGTCTCCCAAAGTCATCAAGCACGATGTGATATGGGACAGTCACGGCAAAGTCCCCACGCGTTCCGGGCTGCTGGACATCGGCACGTTGACGCTCGAACCGGCGCGGCCTGAGCACTTCGCCACCTGGCGGATCGAATGTGATTACCACCGGGCTGCTTCGTGTCCTTGGTGGACCATCATGCTCGACGATTTTTTTTCCGACCGACCGGAAGAGCTGCGGGCCGCCACCATCTCCACGTTGCAGGAAATTCTTGGCACGGCACTGGTCGAGAACAAGTCAAAAGCGCTGCTAGGGCACTCATCCTTGAGGGACCAAGCGACGCTGGCAAGACGCGGATTCTCGACGTGATGAGCGGCCTGATCTCGGATCGGCCGATTGCCACGCCGTTTGATGCGCTGTCTGGTGCCCACGGGCTTATGGAGTTTCGCCGAAGGGCGCCTTGGTTACTTCATGAGGCGTTTAATGCCGGCCAGTGGCATTTTAGCAGCATCGTGAAGTCAATCCTGACCGGCGACCCCGTACAGATCAATGTTAAAAACGGTGCCATCACCACACAGCGGATCAAATCGCCGGTGTTCTGGGCGACCAATCATCCGCCGCAGTTCAAAGAGGCAACCAAGGCGATCGTCAATCGTATGATCGTCATCAAATGCCGGACGGTGTTTGATCCGAAGCATCTGATCGGCGCCGCAGCAGAGGCACAGCGGCGTGGCTTTGCCGAGCCGTCTGACATGATCCTGGCCAAAGAAATGCCGGGGTTACTGAACTGGGCGATTGCCGGTCTGCGCCGTGCACTGGAGCGCGGCTATATCGCGACCACGCCTGAGATGGTGGCGACCCTGGGGGCGGTACGTCAGGATTCCAATATCGTCGCTGGCTTCATTGATGAGTGTGCGGAGTTTGATTCCAGCGCCATGGTTTCGACCCCTGATTTCTGTGCGTCGTTTGCAGTCTGGTGGGGCGAGAGCAAGAGCGAAGATAGGCGGGTTCCTTCCAACGATTCGATCGGAAGAGCCATGACCGCGCTTGGCGATAACCGGATCGGGACTGATCGACGCGACATGAGGGACAAACACCGGCACTATTACGGCGGGATCAATCTCAACAGCATCGGGCTGGATTTTTGGGACGGCGCCCATTCCGAAGGACTGGCGAAAGGCAAAACGGCACGGACATCGGCGCAGCGCAATAATGTCAATCGTGTGATCCCAGAGAGCTGGAAGGACCGGGATTCGGTCATCGCGATGCGGAAGTTTGCCGGTGTCTCTTCTATTTCGACAAGCGACACCGATGGCGGAGTGTTGGAGGCGGAACATGACCCCGACCGCCGTTTTTGATGCCGCATGCCTCTTCCACCGGAGAAGAGGCATGAGAAGCGGCGCCGGATTACCACAGCGGCTCCAAGGGGTTAGTTGTCCTGGTGCCTCATGCCTCTTCTTTTCTGATATTTCTAAAGAACTCTAAATAGAGGGTTACAGGGTGTGTGTGGTGTGTGTGCAGGAATGCTGCAGCGATGTGGAGGGAAGAGGCATCAGGCACCTACCCCCCTGGGCGCCGTGGTGACCCATTTCCAACCACCATTTTCCCGAACCAATCTGGTCGAAACTGTGACCGCTGTTCCCGTTACCGCAGCGGTTCCAATCGGCCAGCGTTCGCCGACACGTCATGCGGATTGCGTGTCGGCGAACACCAAATGGAAGCCCACAAACGCGCACCGCGGCGGTCAACTTTTTTTCTGCCGCCGCGGCACACAACAAACCGGGGCTGAAAGCCTAAATTCATGAAAACAAGCACCGCACTAGCCGCACCATTGCCAACCACTAGCAGCCCGATCGCAAGCGACATGTCGCCGGTTCGGAAGATTGGGCGCCCAATCGTGGGAGGTTCGCCGCCGGTTCGACGGATTGGGATGCTAAAAAATAGTCGTCATGAATTATACGCGCAAGGGTTGTTCCAGGGCAAAACCAGCATTCAAGCTTATGAAGACGCTGGGTTTATTAGAAACCATGCAAATGCATCTACTTTGAGAAGTAATCAAAAGGTGATTGATCGCGTCGCCGAATTGCACGCGAGGACCGTCACAAGCATCAACATCTCCCAAGAATGGATTCGCGAAAGGCTCGTTGATGTCGTGGTGACTTGTCTGTCCTACGAGAAGATAGACAGCTCTGGCGCCAACAAAGCCCTGCATTTGCTGGGGCTTGACCATGGAATGTTCGTGGAGCGGGCCGAAGTCGGCAAACCAGGGGCGTTTGATGGTCTGAGCATTGCCGACAGGAAAGAGCGCATCATGGGCGTGCTGCAGCAACTTGGCCTTGCCCCCGTTAGCGCGGATGGCCGCCTTCGCCTTGGAGCCGGCGCCTCGCTACTGTTGACCGACGACGGTGGGAGCAAATGATCGATATCTCCACAAAATCACTGCAGCGCTCGCCAGATCGTCGGCTCGGATACGCCATAGACGGCGGCAAGCTGCGCCATGGTCTCGCCCTTGGCGTAGCGCCCTGCAGCGATGCGGATCATCTCGGCGTCCAGTTTCGGCTTCCGGCCGAACGTGATCCCCTTGGCCTTGGCGCGAGCAATGCCGTCTTCGCACCTTGCCCGGATCAGCTTGCGCTCGAACTCGGCAATGCCGCCCATGATCGTCAACATCAACTGGCCGATGTCGGTCGTGGTATCGCACCAGCTCTCGCCGAGGCTGACGAAGCCGCAGGCGGCCTCATCGAGCTGGTGCAGGATGTTGTGCAGGTCGCGGCTCGATCGCGCCAGGCGGTCCAGCTTGGCCACATACACGGTATCGCCTGGAAGCAGCGCCTTCATCAGCTTGTCAAACTGGCGGCGGTCCTTCGTGTTCTTGCCCGATACCTTCTCGCTGAAAATCTTCGCGCAGCCCGCGGCCTTCAAGGCCTCGACTTGCGCCTGGTAATCCTGGGCCTTTGAGGAAACCCGCGCGTAACCGATCTTCGCCATTCTCGCCCCTTTATGAAAGTCAACTATATGCAAGTTAGAACATGCCGCGAAATCAAGGTCAAATGAAAACTTGCATATCTGTTACTTTTTGAAAGATCGCCCCAACCACCACCACCAACCAAAGGAAGCCTACCAATGTCGAAATCCACAAGGACAGCACCGCCAGCCAAACCGGCGCAGCCAGTTCAAACCCATAGCCGACCTGCCGGCAAACCCACGGCAACGCGTGAGCCTCAGCAGATTCACCGCGAGCCTTATTCAGCGATCGCGCCCAGCCATCAAGGAAAGAAAACATGAGCGAGGTTGTCTTGGTCAGTCACCCGAACAAGTCTTTCGAGGGTACGAGGGATTTGTACACGGCAACTGATGGGTTCTTGATTGCGATAACCAAGACCAAGAAATCGTTGCACACAGCAGCGACGCGCCTTCGCGATGAGGGATGGCCTGACGATGTGATGGTGGTCATAGTTGATAATATGGACAGTGTACCGCCAATCGCAGGACGCTTGAGCGATATCTTGGATCATCAACCTCGACCACCGCGGCGTTGACGCTGCGCGCCGTGGCCGGCAATCATCACGCGTGCGCAGGGGTTGCCATGGTCGAATGCCACGATCGTCGGCCGGCACCCCCCCGCTGCCCACACAGGCACCTGATCCAATCGAGCCTGGTCTGAATTTTTTTCGGTCCAGTTATAAAATCACTAAGGTTGCAACAACGAAATGCGCAACCAACGAAAGATTGCCAAATGCAAGACGATATATTCCGGCCGCCTCCGGTCGTTCAATCTCCCGCGGATTCCCTGACCCAGGCCGGCGTTGACGCATACCTGCAAGGCGACACCGAGAAAGCGGCGTCGCTGATCAACCGTGCCGATGTCGCAAGGCGCCGCTCTATTCCCGACGAGGGGTACAGCGATTTCCCGATCGATTCCGAATTCGCGATGAGCAAAAGCATCGCGGCTCGTCTCGCAGGACGGTAACTCAATCGGAATCGATTTTGATTTCCGAAAATTATTCAAAGGATTGCTATGACAGACACATTCACCACCGCGGCACCCGCCGTGCAACAGACGCCAGCCGATCAGGCTACAGAAAAAGCGATCGATGCCCATCTGTCCGGCAACGCCGAGAAAGCGGCACCCCTATTTAATCGCGCATCGGTCGAACATAGGCGATCGGCCCCACCCGAAGACGGCGCAACGCCAGATCCGTCATGGCGTGACGGTGCGCAACCGTTGGCGCCTATGCCGGAATCGCCCACGGTCCCAACCAGCGAAGTGGAAACCGCCATCAATAAATTGACCTCGATCGGGGGCGCCCACGCCGCGTTGGTGGATCATTGGCAAACAACCGGTGCCAACGTGGGGGAAGAGATAGGTTACGCCCGCGCCGCATACAAATCTGTGGTCGCGAATGACCCCGGTTTAATCGAAGCCGTAGACCGTGCAGGCCTGGGCAACCATCCAGCAGTCCTAAAATTTCTCGCGAAGCAAGGGCGCCTCGATGCGAATATGGCCGGCGACAACACGGTGGCGCGAAACAACAGCAACAGCGCACCAGCTTTCACACCGGCACCCTTTACAAATCGAACACAACCCGCCCCGATGGGTAGTAGGAGTTCCGGATCAGAAGAGACCCGCCAGGAACTGAACCGGCTCATCAATGAAAACGGGCCCGGCACAGAGCGATATAAAGACCCGGCCGTTCAAAGCAGAATACAACGACTGCACCAAATGCTCGCCGGTTCTGGCAGCAGCATCGTTGGCAGAGGCGGGCGCACGTCGTGAGTGATCCATCAACGCAGGAAATAAAATCCATGGCAGACGAAGCAAATTTTGCCGAATATTTGAATGTAGTGCGGCCAGATGCACCGCGCGACAACCTTGATCCGTTTCGTGAATACGAAGCACCAAAAGCGCCAGAGGCGCCACGGGCTCGATTTGCGGACATCGAACTTTTGGCAGCAACCTATCCGCTGCGCATTTTTACGATGCGCAGCATCTATCCACTCGAAACCGTTTTGACGCCAGGATATTTCGATGAGCTGGCCGATGTTCGGCTCAGGCGCCAGGACCGGATTGAGCTGGTCGCTGATTTCCACAGCGTGGGGACACACGCAACGCTGGTCGTTGACGAAGTGAACAAGCACGGCGGCGATGTCAGGGTCAGTCTTCTCTGCAAATATGAAAGGCAAAATTGATGGCTGGCGTACAGGTGACCATCCCGGGGCCGGCGAATCTTATCGAATCGCGCCAGGCCTTGATGGACTCCGCGATCCGCCAGCAATTCAGTATCTTCTCAACACCTGTGGCAAATGCGGCACCTGATCCTGTCGCTGGTTCAAATGGACCACCTGCATTTGCACCTGCACCTGATCCTGATCCAAACGCACCTCCTGGCTCACTCCGGCGTCCGATGGCGGGTGATCTCGGGCGCCCACTTATGACAACGCGGCTCGGTTGATTCGTCATGCTCGCCTGTGTCAAAGACTGCGCGGCTCGCCATCTGGCACCCAATGCTTGAAGGCGTGCCAGCGTTTGAAGGATTGCCCGAACGGCGAGGTGTACGCAGGGACAAAGGCCAGCAGATTATCGGCAAGAATTGCGCGGGCATGGCTTAGGTTATGCGGTGGCGAGCCGGCCTTGATCTCGGCGGCGAACAGCATCTTGAGCTGTGAACCCGTGGCGTGAGGGTAGCCCTGCCGATATTCGTGTTTGATTTGACGCTTGATGCCTTCCGCGGACAGGCCCGCGATCATTGCGGCAACCAGGCGATCACCGGTCTTCGTCATCTTTCCTTTCCAGATGCGGCCAGTTTGAAGCCGCACCACGAACTACAGATAGTTATTCGATGCCCGCGCCGCCACGGCTCCTAATAGAAAAAAGGTCAGTCATGTCACATAACACGATCAAAGCCATCGATCTATTTTGTCGCGTCGCTCACTGGAACAGCAGTCTTAAGAATGCACATAACGACGAAGTAAAAGATTGGACCGGAAAACGTGATCGCGAGCTGATGAAATTTCGCAAGGCCATGGCCAAGATCACACTGGAAGAATTTTTAGCAGGACGATGGGGAAATACTTCGATGGAAAAACGCATGGAGCAATGGGAGGAAATGGGCAAAGCCCGCGCCTCTGAGTCGATTTGTCGCGCTTGACATCTCAGAATTCGCATCGCATCGCGAAATTTCCGGTATACATTCATGGAGGTGATTTGTTCATGCCTAAACCAGCAGTGAGCCGCAAGCCTGACCCGATCGAACGTCATCCAGATCACTCATGCAATGATGACGAGTGGCAGCGGAAAGTTAACCCGATTGATCCGCGAAATATCGACCACCCCCTGCACGATGAAAAATGGTTGGCGCTGATGCGGGAGTTAGGCCGGATCGCGGCAGCGCAGGAATGGGAACGTCTACATGGCAACGGTGGAAAAAAATGACGACGCAAAAGACAGTGCTGCATCTCAAAGAAGCGGTAGCCTACGCCCGTTACTCAAACAAAATGTCAAGCGACCGATCGATTGAAGATCAGTTTCAACTTTGCGAAAAGATCGCCAATCAATACGGTTATAAGATCGTCCAATTTTTTGAAGACCGCGCCATTCACGGCGCTGGCACATTAGGCCGCGCGGGCTGGCTGGCTCTCATGCGCGCTGCCACGGCGAAAGATCGCACCTTCGAAGCGGTGATCATCGAGAGTATGTCGCGCATGTCGCGTGATCTCGCCGACAGCGCGCGCGACTTCAAGCGGATTGCCCATCGCCATGTTGACCTGATCGACCTCGAAGGCGTCGCCACCACGATGCGCGTCGGCATGAGCGGCATCATGAACCAAGAATTTCGCAGGCATCTTGGCAACATGATGCGCCGCGCATGGGATGGTCGCGTCAAACAAGGGTTGATGCCCGGCAAACCGGCTTACGGTCATCGGAAGGTGCCGGTCACGTCATTCGAGCGCGAGATCGATCCCGACGCCGCGAAGATCATCAAGCGGATTTTCATAGAGTACGCCAACCTAGAGCCCGTGCGCGAGATCGCCGCCCGGCTCAATCGTGACGGCATCCCAAGCCCGTCAGGCGGGAAATGGAACCATACAGTTTTCATTGCTGGCGGTGGCAACGGGAAAGGCATTATCGGCAACCCGATCTATATCGGCGAACTCGTTTGGAATACTTGTCGTAGCGTCATCAGCCCTGAAACCGAGAAACGTTGCAAGGAAAAGGGAAAGCCGGAAGACTTGTTGACCGTCTCCGTTCCGCATCTGCGGATCATCGATCAAGATTTATGGGACCGCGCGCAACAGGTTCGCACGGGCCGAAGCCGTCAAGGATCAGCGGTGCGCGTCTATAAAAAATCCATCGTAAATCACATACTCGCTGGCAGACTTACTTGCGGCGCGTGCGGCGGCGATATGAAAATCGTTTGGTCGAAGGCTGGCGAGCATAGCCGCATCGGCTGTACCAACTCCCGCAACAAAGGGCTTTGCGACAATTCAAAAAGCTATGATCTGGTCGAGATCGAGGCCACCGTTTTGCACGGGATCAAGCATGACCTCGATGTGAAAGCGTTGATGGCCTACACCGAAGGCGCACATAAGGAATGGGCGAAACGGCAGCGAGCCGCCAGCGGTGAGCGCGAGGTCGTTGAGCGCGCCCTCAACCGAGTCATCGAAAAGAGGGACCGCATTGTTAGCGCGATGACTGATCCCGATATGCCCCTGGAACCGCTCAAGGTAAAGTACAAGGAGATCGAGCTGGAACGCGCCGGGCTTGCGGACAAGCTTCGCATGATCGAGGCGGACGGCGGTGGCGGCAACGTGGTGACGCTGCACCCCGCCATGATCCGGAATTTTCGCACAAATATCGAAACCATGCACACCGCGCTGACCGACACCAAACTAAGCGAAGCGGAGCTTGCGCCCTTCCGCGTCGCGTTCGGGAATGTCTTTGATCGGATCGTGGTGCACCCAACCGGCAAGCGGCGGCCCGTCGAAGTGACGCCCTATGCCCGGATTTCCGCGATCATGGGTGTGGACATCTTGCCGAAGATGCGGACGGCCAAAGAAGTGTTGGAAGAACAGGGACTTACTAATCTAGTTTTGGCCACGCATGGAACATTGGAGCAGCTTGGTTGGTAAAGTCTGAACAAACTCAGAGAATTTTTACTACGATTCTACCGCGAACCTGACCGGCGAGGATTTCGGCGCCGGCCGCGATGACCTCGCCGAGGCCAATTTCATGAGTTATTTCAATTAGTTTTCCCGGGCCCAGGTCGCTCGCGAGCCGGCTCCAGGCGACCTTGCGCAACGCAATCGGACACATCACGGAATCGATGCCCAGAAGGCACACGCCGCGTAAAATAAATGGCGCCACCGAGGACGGCAGGTCCATACCGGCGGCGAGGCCGCACGCGGCGATTGCGCCGGCGTATTTGGTCATCGAGAGAATGTTGGCGAGCGTGGTCGAGCCGACGCTGTCGATCCCTCCGGCCCAGCGCTCCCTGGCTAACGGCTTGGCCGGGCCCGACAGCTCGCTGCGGTCGATCACCTCGGCCGCACCGAGATTTTTCAGATAGGCCGCCTCCGACATGCGGCCGGTCGACGCGATCACTTGATAGCCGAGTTTTGAG
>Ga0137393_10002235_pt1 | contig 12503 bp, 9 predicted proteins | sample 15con2h34BmetaG_FD_101396 | JGI IMG/M metagenome (GOLD analysis project Ga0137393, IMG submission 101396) | Vadose zone soil microbial communities from Angelo Coast Range Reserve, California, USA - 15con2h3.4B metaG | ecosystem: Environmental > Terrestrial > Soil > Vadose zone > Saprolite...
ACGAATCACTATCAGCAGGCGGACACCGGTACGAAGATGATTCACCTCGGCAAGAACACCCGTTCGACGATCATCTCGAAGGGTATCTCGGCCGGCTTCGGCCAGCAGACCTACCGCGGTGAAGTGAAGATCATGAAGTCGGCGGAAGGCGCTCGCAACTACTCGCAGTGCGATTCGCTGCTGCTCGGCGACAAGTGCGGCGCGCACACGTTCCCCTACATCGAAGTGCGCAACTCGACGGCGCAGATGGAGCACGAAGCGTCGACGTCGAAGATCGGCGAAGACCAGCTCTTCTACTGTCAGCAGCGCGGCATCTCCGCCGAGGACGCCGTCTCGATGATCGTCAACGGCTTCTGCCGGGAAGTGTTCAAGGAGTTGCCGATGGAGTTCGCGGTGGAAGCGACGAAGTTGTTGGGAGTGTCATTGGAAGGATCAGTCGGTTAGTCAATGCTGCGGAGCGAAGCGACGTCAGCATCTCCGGTGAGACCGCGCGGCTGGAACCAAACGCCAGCGCGGGCTGACCGGAGATCCTGCCGGTTCGCTTCGCTCACGGCAGGATGAAATCAAAAAATGCTCGATATCAAGAACCTACACGCCGGAATCGACGGCAAAGAAATCCTCAAAGGGCTCACGCTGCATGTCGGCATGGGCGAGGTGCACGCGATCATGGGGCCGAACGGCTCCGGGAAATCGACACTGGCAAATGTTCTGGCCGGACGGCCGAAGTACATCGCCACCTCGGGGACGGTGACGTACCAGGGGAAGGACCTGCTGGCGCTCCCCGCCGAGGAGCGGGCGCGCGAGGGAGTCTTCCTGGCCATGCAGTACCCGGTCGAGATTCCGGGCGTCAACAACATTTACTTCCTCAAAGCCGCGCTCAACTCCGTCCGCAAGCATCAGGGACAGGAAGAGCTCGATGCCATGGAGTTTCTGCAGCTCGCGCGCGAGAAGATGAAGCTCGTCGAGATGGATGAAACATTCATGAACCGCTCGGTGAATGAAGGCTTCTCAGGCGGGGAGAAGAAGCGCAACGAGATCTTCCAGATGGCGGTGCTCGATCCGAAGCTGGCCATCCTCGACGAGACCGATTCGGGACTCGATATCGACGCTCTACGCATCGTCGCCGAGGGCGTGAATGCGCTCGCCAGCGAAAAGCATTCGGTTCTCGTCATCACCCACTACCAGCGTCTGCTGCGGTATCTCGTTCCTGATTTCGTCCACGTTCTTGCCGATGGCAGGATCGTGAAGTCTGGCGGGAAGGAGCTGGCTGAAGAGCTCGAGCAAAAAGGCTACGAGTGGATCGAAGAAGAGGTCGCATCATCTAACACTGAAGAGGTAGCACTCGCCCGATGAGCAGCGTTCTCGTTTCCGATATTCGCCTGGCGTGCGTCGAGCCGCGGCACATCGACGGCGAGCCGGAGCGCGTCCGCCGCATCCGCGCGCAGGCGGCGGAGCGTTTTCAGACGCTCGGCTGGCCGACGACGCGGCTCGAAGCGTGGAAGTACACCTCGCTCCTGCCGCTGGCGAGCATCGATTGGAAGACCGATGAGCGGCAGCCCGAGGGGCAGGATACCGCGTCGCCATACGGGGACCGGCCTGTCGCTGAATTGACGTTCGTGAATGGCCGGCTACGCGCGAACCGGTCGGCGCTGGCCAACGAGCATCCCGGAATCCGCATCCTGCCGATCCGTGAGGCGATGGAAACCGAGTCGTTCGGGCAGCATTTCGCGCGCTACGCAGACTACGAGCGGCATGCCCTGACCGCGCTCAACACCGCGCTCTGGCAGGACGGCGCGTACATCGAGATCGCGCCGGGAACGGTGGTCGAGGGCTTCATTCACCTTCTCTATGTCGGTGGCAGCAGCGCAGAACATCCTGTGATGTCGCACCATCGCAACCTGATCGTGGCCGGCCGCGGAAGCCAGATCACCGTGATCGAATCGTTCTTCGGCAAGGGAACCTACTTCACGAACACGGTCACCGAGATCGTGGCCGGCGACGGAGCCGTCGTCGATCACTACAAATTCGAGAACGAGTCGCTCGAGGCCTTCCACATCGGCACGGTGCAGGTTCATCAGGAGCGCTCGTCGAACGTCACCTCGCGGACGATCGCCACCGGCGGTGGGCTCGTGCGCAACGAGATCAACGTCGCGTTGACCGGCGAGGGAGCCAGCCTTTCGATGGAAGGGCTCTTCGTCCTCTCCGGCCGGCAGCACGTCGACAACCACACCCTCATCGATCACGTGGCGCCGCATTGTGACAGCCTGGAGCTGTTCAAGGGCATCCTCGACGGGAATGCCCGCGGCATCTTCGACGGACGCATCATCGTCGAGCCGGATGCCGTGAAGACCAGCTCGCGGCAGACCAACCGGAACCTGCTGCTCTCGGAGACCGCGGTCGTCGATTCGAAGCCGTCGTTGGAAATCCACAACGACGACGTGAAGTGCAACCACGGCTCGACGATCGGACAGCTCGACGAGGAGGCGCTCTTCTACCTCCGCGCCCGCGGCATCGGTGAGGAAGCCGCGCGCAATCTGCTCGTCTACGCCTTCGCCAGCGAGATCGTCGAGCGGATGAAGATCGACGTCGTGCGCGAGAACGCCGGCCGCGCGCTATTCAGCCGGATGCCTGCGCGGATGCCGGAACGGAGAGGAGAACCGCGATGAGCAGCGCCGTCCTGCAGCAGTCCGATGACGTCCTGGATATCAGCCGCATTCGCCGCGACTTCCCCATCCTCCACCACCCCATTCGCGAAGGCCGTCCGCTCGTCTACCTCGACAACGCCGCCACCACGCAGAAGCCGCGGCAGGTCATCGACCGCATCGTCCGTTACTACAGCGAAGAAAACTCGAACGTCCATCGCGGCGTCCACTACCTCAGCGAAGTGGCCACGGATGCGTACGAGAAGGCCCGCACCACCGTGATGCGCTTCATCGGCGCACGCGACGAGAAGGAGATCGTCTTCACGCGCGGCACGACCGAGGGGATCAACCTCGTTGCGCAGTCATGGGGACGGAAGAACGTCGGCGCCGGTGACGAGATCCTCATCACCGCCATCGAGCATCACTCGAACATCGTGCCGTGGCAGTTGTTGTGCGAAGAGAAAGGTGCGCGCTTACGAGTGGCTCCGGTGAACGATTCCGGCGAGCTCGTGCTCGAAGAGTTCGCCAGGCTGCTGACGCCGCGCACGAAGCTGGTCGCTTTCGGCCACGCATCGAACGCATTGGGAACGATCAATCCGATCCGCAAGATGATCGGCCTGGCGCACGCCGCCGGCGCAGTCGTACTGATCGACGGTGCGCAGGGCGTGCCGCATCTTCACGTCGACGTGCGCGATCTCGACTGCGACTTCTACGCCTTCTCCGGCCACAAGGTCTATGGTCCCACCGGGACCGGCGTCCTGTACGGCAAGGAAGCGATTCTCGACGCTATGCCGCCGTGGCAGGGTGGCGGCGACATGATCCTCTCCGTCAGTTTCGAGAAGACGACCTACAACGCCCTCCCCTACAAGTTCGAAGCGGGGACGCCGAACATCGAAGGGGTGGTCGGCCTTGCCGCGGCGCTCGATTACGTCAGCGCCATCGGCATCGACGCCATCGCCACGCACGAGCAGGACCTCTTGCACTACGCCACGAAGCGCCTGCTCGCGGTCGACGGCCTGCGGATCATCGGCACCGCGGCGGAGAAGGCCAGCGTCATCTCGTTCGTCCTGGAAGGCGTGCACCCGCACGACATCGGAACGATCCTCGATCAGGAAGGGATCGCAATCCGCACCGGCCACCACTGCGCCCAGCCGTTGATGATGCGCTTCAACGTGCCGGCCACCGGACGGGCCTCCTTCGCCATGTACAACACGCGGGAAGAGGCGGACGCGCTGATCGGCGGATTGCAAAAGGTCATCGAGCTGTTCAGGTAACTCCTAATGTCCGAACAACTTCGTGAGCTCTACCAGCAGGTCATCCTGGACCACAACCGGAACCCCCGCAACTTTCACGAGTTGGCGCACGCCACGAAGAAGGTGGACGGCTACAACCCGCTCTGCGGCGACCACTACACGATCTACGTGGAGATCGACGGCAACACCATCAAAGACATCGGTTTCACCGGCAACGGCTGCGCGATCTCGAAGGCGTCAGCATCCGTCATGAGCGCGACGCTCAAAGGGTCAACGATCGCTGAGGCCCATCAGCTCTTCGACGTTTTCCACAAACTCGTCACCGGCGAGCCCGGCAGCCTCAGCACGGCGGAACTTGGCCGCCTGGCCGCGTTCTCCGGGGTATCCGAGTTTCCGGCGCGAGTAAAGTGTGCATCGTTACCGTGGCATACGTTGAACAGCGCCATCGAGGGCGATAAGGAAACGGTGTCAACGGAATGAGGGTGAATCAGTAGATTAGTTGATTAGTGGATTAGTAGATCAGGGCGGGCATGGTCGTGTCCTCATTCCTGATCCACTAATCCACTGATCTACTAATCCACTAACCGAGAAAAACCATGAACATGCGCGAAGAAGTAACCCTGACCCGAAACGCCGAAGCGGTGATGATCCCGAGCGGGGAGAAAGTCCTCGTCCCCGAGGGCGCCCGCGCCACGATCACGCAATCGCTCGGCGGCTCGTACACGCTCATCACCGAGCGCGGCCTCATGGTCCGCATCTCAGGCCGCGAGGCCGAGGCCATCGGCAAGCCTGTCGAGAATGCCCCTGAGCTCGCCCCCGGCGAGGCCATCGTTCCCGAGAAGCTGGAAGAGATGGTGTGGGACCAGCTCAAGACCTGCTACGACCCGGAGATCCCGGTGAACATCGTCGACCTCGGTCTGGTCTACCTCTGCGAGCTCGAAGACGCCGACGGCGCGAAGAACGTGAAGATCAAGATGACCCTGACCGCCCCCGGCTGCGGCATGGGCCCGGTCCTCGCCTCCGATGTGAAATCGAAAGTGGAGTCGCTCCCGGGCGTGAAGGAAGCCGAAGTCGAGGTGGTCTTCGATCCGGTGTGGGACCGCAGCATGATGTCCGAGGCGGCCAAACTGCAACTCGGCATGTACTACTAGCCGTTTCTATCTGCGTCCATCTGCGTCATCTGCGGATAAACTTTCATCCGCAGATGACGCAGATGGACGCAGATAGAATCCTCTCCCCGATTCCCCTCGAAGACGACGTAACGGTCGAGCTGTCGCTGCGGCCGCGGCGTTTGCGCGAGTACATCGGGCAGCAGAAGGTCAAGGCCAACCTGGAGATCTCCATCGCCGCCGCCCGCAAACGGCGCGAGACGCTCGATCACGTTCTCCTCTTCGGACCCCCAGGCCTCGGCAAGACCACGCTGGCCAACATCGTCGCCAACGAGATGGATGCCGCCATGCGCTCGACCTCGGGGCCGGCGCTGGAGAAACCCGGCGACCTCGTGGCCATCATCACCAACCTCGAGAAGGGCGACACGCTCTTCATCGATGAGATCCATCGCCTTCCCGCGCCGGTCGAGGAAGTCCTCTACTCAGCGATGGAGGACTTCTACATCGACGTCGTCATCGGCCAGGGGCCGGCCGCACGGACGCTGAAAGTCGAGCTGCCGCCGTTCACGCTCATCGGGGCCACCACCCGCGCCGGCCTGCTCAGCGCGCCGCTGCGGGCGCGGTTCGGGATCGTGCACCGCCTCGATTTCTACGACGTCGAATCTCTCGAGATCATCGTCCGCCGCTCCTCCGACATCCTCGGCATCGAGGTGACCGCCGACGGCTCGCACGAGATCGCCCGCCGTTCGCGCGGTACGCCCCGAATCGCCAACCGCCTCTTGCGCCGGGTGCGCGACTTCGCCGAGGTCAAGAGGGAGGGGAAGATCGACGTCGCCATCGCGCACGATGCTCTGGTCATGCTCGAAGTCGACGAATTCGGCCTCGACGAGATCGACCGCAAGTTGCTGACCACGATCATCGAACGCTTCAGCGGCGGCCCCGTGGGAGTGGGCGCGCTCGCGTCATCGATCGCCGAGGACCGCGGCACGATCGAAGACCTCTACGAGCCGTACCTCATCCAGATCGGCTTCCTGCAGCGCACCCCACGCGGCCGCGTGGCCAGCAAGCTGGCCTACGACCACCTCGGCTACGCGATGGGGGCGACGAGAAGGCAGACGGATCTGTTTTCGTAACTGTCCACTTCAAGCCCCAGCCTATAGATAGTCGCCTCATGTGTTCTCTCGATCATCGATTGGCTGGGCCGTGCTAGTGAAACGCTTGTAGCTGAGGGTCGACTCTTGCCACCGCGAGCGAATAGCCAAGCGTTTCGGCACGCTGAACGCTATCGACAGCCTCAATGGAGCGCCCCGCCAGCGCCGCCATGAGCGCTGCGTCATAAGCCACGACTGGATGCCGACGGTCGATCTGAAACGCAAATTCGAGATGATCGGTCGCCTTGGAACTCTGGCCTAGATGTACAAGCCAGACGGCCACGTCTGCATGCATCGATGCATCATCCCTTGCTTGTAAGAACTTCAGGCCGAGATCGACGGCTCGGCGGTAGGCGTCTTGTGAACGCGACGTTTGACCCGCAAAGTGACTTGCGACGGCCAGTCCGCCCCACGATCTCGCATCGGCTGGAGCGAGTTCAACGGCTTTCGCAAACGCCGTCATTGCTCGGTCGAAGTGACCGAGCAAGTATTCACATCGGCCAATTCCGGCAAACGCATCGCCAGTCGAGCGATCCGCAACGATTCTTCGATAACGGCCGATCGCATCATAGAAATCGCCCTGTCCCTCATACGCCTTGGCCAGATCGAGCGCGGACGAACCTTGCGGATCGTTGACAAGCCCCGCCTCAAACTCACCGATGGCGTCTCTCCATCTGCCTGTCGCAAGATCGATCTGTCCAATGAGCGCATGAATGTTTGTCGGCGGCGCTCCGCTCTGCGCGGCAGTCGTAGCGAACTTGAGAGCTCGATCCGCTTCGTTAGGATCGTGATCGCGACGGTATCTAGCCAGACAGGCGCGCCCCAGCGCTGCGTTTACGAGCGGCGAGTCGCGCGCTCCGTTCAGCAACTGCGTCAGATCTCGAGTCGCTCTATCGATTCCAGCGAGAGAGTATTCGTCAGCCAATACTCCGAGCGCTTCGACGTAGATTCGCTGCGCTGCTGCGCCGCGAAGAGCTGGGTCAGGAGCCGGATTCTCCGACGACTTGACATGCAGTTTCCGGCACACATCTCCAACGATTCTGTCCTCTACCCTCTGTGCTTCGTTCAGGCCCGACGAAATCGAGCCAGAGATAATTGCCCTTTCGCTCTCGGCATCAATGACTGCATATCGAACGGTCGTCAGATTATTCGTTCGTTGCACGACGCCCGTGAGAAGCAGCGTCACTCCTTCCTCCGCAGCGATTTGCCGCAAGTTCGATCCCGAAGGCGCAGAAGCAACCAATGAAGAGGCGACCACATGGAGTTCCGGTACCGAAGCTAGACGTGCACTCACCAACTCACTCAGTCCCTCCGCGAAATGAGCAGTGCCTGGGTCTTGTCCAGGCGCACTGAATGGAATCACAGCGACAAATCGGCGAGATGGAAGGTCGCTGTCGCGATGACTCTGCCAGATCCAGATGGCAGCTGCGATCGATAGTAACGGGATCAACCCCGCAGCGACGCGTATCGGCAGCGTTGGAGGGCTCGGGGGCGCCAGGTGAAAGCTGAGCCTCCCAATTCCTAGCAAAGCCCGAAACCGGCTCGGCTGAGTAGGGATCTCTTCCGACTGCGTCATCGTGGCTAAGCGGTCGCGGATGTTGCGGAGGTCGCGGGCCAAGTCGCGAGTAGAGGAGTAGCGCTCCTCGACGTCCTTCGACAGCAGCCGCTCCACGATCCAGCAGAAGGCCTGTGGTGCCTGCACGTTGAAACGCGTAATCGGCAGCGGCTCCTCGTGAAGGATCGCGGAAAGCGTATCGATGGCGTTATCGGCCTCAAACGCCGGTTTGCCGGTAGCCTGCTCCGGCGACATGTAGCCGACCGTGCCGAGGATCGTGCCGGGGTTCGTGCCGGGGAGGTCCAGTTGGCCCGTATCCTCATCCTCGCCGGCGGGACGGATAATCTTGGCTAGGCCGAAGTCGAGGATCTTGACGTAGCCGTCCTTCGTCACCATCACGTTCTCCGGCTTGAGATCGCGGTGAATGATCCCCTGCTCGTGCGCGGCGGCCAGACCATCTGCGATCTGCGCGGCGATGTCGAGTGTCTTCCGGTTCGTCAGCGGTCCGTTGTTGATAAGGCTGCGCAGGTCGCGCCCGTCGATGAACTCCATCACGATGTACGGCGAACCGGAGCCCTGGTCCATGCCCACTTCGTGGATCGTGACGATGTTCGGATGATTGAGGGCCGAAGCCGAGCGTGCTTCGCGGGTGAAGCGGGCCAGTGTTTCCCGATCGCCGGAGAGGCGTATGGGCAGGAGCTTAATGGCTACTTTTCGACCGAGGCTTGGGTCCAGTGCGACGTAAACCTCGCCCATCCCGCCCGCACCCAACGGGGCGAGAATGTGGTATTGCCCGAGCTGTTCACGCATGGCAGTTATTGAGAGGTGGAGTGGCTAATACTGCTTGGACCCTTTACAAAGGGTACCCTTGCCGTCGTTTGTATCGCCAACTGAAAGCAATGGCACGGTCGAGCCTCCCAGGTGAATCCGCAATCGGTTTCGAGTGTTATTTGAGTCTTGCGATTCGGAAGCGGTCACGGTAGGTGGTCTTTCTTTGTGAGTTTTTTCGCCGCATCCGCGAGATCGACAAGCGACTCGTGAGCTTTCTTCATAATCTCCAGCATGTCGTTCGGCATCCGCTCCTGCGCGGCTTGGTGAGTCGTCGTCTCGCCGGGACGCAGAATGTCAGCATCAGAAGGGACGAGGACTGACTTCGCAAAGTCGTCCAGCCCTTCTTTCTCTCCTCCCTGGGCGCGAATTAGAAATGAAAGCGTCTCGTCTTCGCGATGGCGCTCGATCTTCTCGTAGTTGTGGTACTCGACCATCGCCGCCGCGTATTGCTTCAAAAAGAAGCCTGCCGTGATCTCGATGAACATCAATACCGCCGCGCGCGGCGCGATCTTCAGCAGCGAATACCCTAAGAGACTCCAGCTCATCCCTGAAGAGCCTGTATCTGGGATCAGTGTGCTCGTCGTCAAAAAGAAAAAAACAAGGCCCGACAGGCCGATTGTCACACCAAAAATCATGTGGTTATAGGCGCGCCGAAGAGCCTCGCTTGCTTGAAGTGTGCTCCGAGCCAAAAGCGAATCGAGGACGTCACGCACTCCGACATAACCCCCGGCCGGCACGCTGATAATCGACTCGTGAATCGACGGCGCTGCGGATGAGGCTAAGTTGCTGCTTGCAAGAGCATTTCCTCGCTTTGTGCCACCAGAATGCCGTCGTCGGGCGTGCCCGACGAATCGTTTCATGACATCGAAAATACCGATTGCCGCTGCACTTCCTGCCAATCCGTAGTCGACCGACGTAGGAAGACGTCCTAGCCATTCCGTCACCAATAGTGGAAGCAGCCCTAGGAGGGCAATGATCGCCACAGCGATCTCGGCACGGGCGAACCGTGCGATCGGACCGCGCGCTGCGACGGCGATGACGATGACCAGAAGCGCGCAAATACGTATCAGATCGTTATAGCGCCCGAGAAGCTGCGAGGCTCGGTAGGCCTCAGCGCTACGCACCGAAATCGTCGCGACGTCGGAGGCGGTCACTGCCGGCGTCCGAGCAACGGCGGTAACGACTTGTGTCCCGCTTGTCTCAGAGGCGATTTCAAAGTCGAATCGCGCCGTCACACGGCCCAGTATCCACTTCCTCATGAGCCGTGCCTTCATACCAGCGCCGACGTCGAGCGACGCTTGCACACGTTCGGGATATGCGTGAATCACATCTACAGAAATGGCCTCGGGATGACCCACGTACATCGTGTGTGGAGCGCGAATCCAAACCTGCAGCTCAAGCTCACTCCGTGGGAGATCTCCATACTGCGCCGTCGTGATCGGACCGACAAACGCCATGACGATGACAGCAATCGCGAAAGTCTGCAGGCGACTCATTTCGATCTCGGCAAGGCTACGGAAGCAAGGGAACAGATCCGCATTATGTCGCAGAATGCATGAAATCATGACGGCAGAAAGCTGACCTTGCGACGAAAGCGACGAATAGTAGATCGCGCCCGTCGAGCGCTGCGGCGATGACTTGAGCCGAAGCTGGTCGTACAGGAGACACATAACCGGGCGAAGTCGACGAATTCGGCCTCGACGAGATCGACCGCAAGCTGCTGACCACCATCATCGAACGCTTCAGCGGCGGCCCCGTGGGAGTTGGCGCGCTCGCCTCGTCGATCGCCGAGGACCGCGGCACGATCGAGGATCTCTACGAGCCGTATCTCATCCAGATCGGCTTCCTGCAGCGGACGCCCCGCGGACGCGTGGCCAGCAAGCTGGCCTACGACCACCTCGGATATGCGATGGGAGCGACGCGCAGGCAGACGGATCTGTTCTCGTAGTAGCATTATGCGATAACACCATGAGGACGCTGACTATCTTCTTGTTGCTCGCGCTTGCCCTCGCCGCTCCCGCGGTCGCCTTTCGTCCGCGGCCGGTTTCCGATCTGCGCTTCGAGGACCGGCTTGAGGCTCTTTACGGTAAGCCCAACGTAGTGGCAGCAGCCAGCGATGGCGACGATTACCTGATCCTGCTCGACCAGTTTGTGGGCGGTACCTACGCTCAGGTGGTATCGCACGGCGTTCCCTATGGGCCGGCGGTTCTCATCGGTATGGGAAACGGCGGATCGGTGGTCTGGACCGGCTCGCAGTATCTCGTGGCGTGGTCGGACCGAAAGGGCGTCTATCTGAGCGCGGTTTCACGGCGCGGTGCGTTGCTGTCCGGGCCGCGGCTGGTCATCTCCCGCAAGATCGACAACTTCCAGACGGCGAAGGCTGTTACCGATGGCCGGAGAGTGCTCGTGACCGTGCAAGAGGGCAGCGGATTGCGTGCCGCGCTGACCGATCTGAGCGGCGAGCCTCTGGGCGACCCATTCATCATCGTTGAGAGTCTCAAGCCCTATGCAGGCGGGTACGCGCTCACGGGTACAGGAGATGGGTTTGCGTTGGCGCTGTTCGGCAGCGAGACGCGCGTCCTTCGTTTCGATGACGCGGCCAAGCCGGTCCTCGCCAGCGGTACGCGCGTTGACGGTCCATCGGCTTCTACCGACGTGTATGTCAGTTCAGGAGCGATGGCCAGCGACGGGACGAACGTTGCCGTGATCTTCAGAAGCGCTCACTCTTCATCTCCTGACGAATTGAAAACCGGCATCATCGGGCCGCGAGGGGAGGCCGTGCAGGAGCCTCGAACAATCCTCCCGTACGGGGCGGCCGTAACGAGCGTGCTCTGGAGTGGTGCGGAGTACGTCGCCGCTCTGTCGACCGCGAGTGGGCCGTATCAAAGTCTCACCACTTCCATGTTGCAGCGCATCAGCCGCACCGGCGAACGCCTCGACGAACCCTTGCTCCTATTGCCCGCGCCTGGAAACCGCACGCCGTCGGTGCTGGCCTCGGACGGCCGCGAATACCTGCTTGCCTTGCAGAACTTTGACGAAGGTGCGTCATTTGTCCGTGTTCCGATTGGCTCGACGACTCCGATCGATTCCGCCGATCTCACCCGGTCGATCGATACGCAGGAAGCGCTCGCCATCGCCCGAGGGCGGGACGGCTATCTGGCTGCATGGCTGGAGACTGATCGCAACAGGCTTACGATCCGCGCTTCGCGTATCGATGCAACGGGGCGTTACCTCGACGGCGCCGGAATCGTCATCGCCTCGCTGCCTCCCTACCTGCGTTCCTACGAAACGATCTCGGTCGATAGTGACGGACAAAACTGGCTCGTGGTCTGGTCGGACGGTCAGGTGCACGGATGCCGCCTCTCGCCCGATGGTGTCGTGCTCGACCCTAAACCGATTGCCATTTCGCCGGGATACGGCGCCGCGGTCCGATGGGGCAGCGATTCGTGGCTGGTCGTGAGTACGAACCTGGACCGATTGACCAGCACCACGATTACGCGCGATGGGGTCGCCGGAGCCGTCCGGGGCTTCGACCAGATACCGGCGGAGTTAGCCGGGCGCGGATCGGATGTCCATTACGGATACCCGGCTCTCGCGTTCGACGGACAGCAATTCGTCGTCGCGGCCGGGCTCGATGAAGCTTCCTGCCCCTTCGGGACCTGCACGGACTCCGTCTCCCTCGTGACGGAGAGGCTGGGACAGAATGGAGATAGCGTCGCCGGCTCGAGGTTCACTCTGCCGCCGGACACGACCCGCGGCCTCTCGTTTTCTCTCGCCACCAATGGATCGCAGGATCTGATCGTTTCGCGGCGAGGCGACAGGATCGAGGGCCTGCTGATGAACCGAGGGTCTTCTCCCACGACGGTTGCCATCGCCGATTCAGGACTCAATACCGCTGCGATGTGGAACGGAACGGAGTTCGTGGTGGCCCTCTCCAACCGGGTCGGAGTGCTGCAGCTCGT
>Ga0137393_10002240_pt1 | contig 12483 bp, 12 predicted proteins | sample 15con2h34BmetaG_FD_101396 | JGI IMG/M metagenome (GOLD analysis project Ga0137393, IMG submission 101396) | Vadose zone soil microbial communities from Angelo Coast Range Reserve, California, USA - 15con2h3.4B metaG | ecosystem: Environmental > Terrestrial > Soil > Vadose zone > Saprolite...
CCAGGACCTACGTTCGGATCGTCATGTTCCGAAGCCGCGGGGAAAATCTGCGCTCGACGTACATTCTGCTTTTCCTGAATGTGGCGTTCTTTCTTCTCCAGTATCAGGACGCGCAGAAGTTCACCCGTCTCTTCGGATTCGACCGGAACGCCGTCGCCGCCGGCCAGATCTGGCGCCTGTTCACCTACCAGTTCGCGCAGGCCGGGCATGTCGGAGCGTTCACGATCCCGCCCGTTCTGACCCTCTTCCTCAATCTCGTGCTCCTGTCGTTGATGGGCTTCGCCGTCGAGGAGCAATGGGGGACGGGAAACTTCCTCCGCTTCTACCTGATGTCGACGCTGGCGACGGCGCTCGTCGCAGCCTGGTTCAACACGCCGCTCCTCGGCTCCTTCTTCATCAATTTCACGCTGTTGTTCGTCTACGCCGCGCTCAACCGCGATCAGACGTTCTACCTCTCGACGATCCTGCCCATCCGCGTAACGTTTCTGGCCTGGCTGGCACTGGCGGCTCTGCTGACCGGCGTCTTTTTCGGCAGCAAGACCAACCTGGCGGCGCTGGCCGGGGCTGTTGTCGGCTTCGGCTATTACGTTTCGCAGCGTGTGCGGGTGTTGGCGATCGCCACGGGCGAGACCGGTCCGGCGCCAAGGCGCGGATCGGAGGATGCCGCGGTCATCGCCGCCACACGCAACATCACCCGCGTGGCGGCGATGAAACGGGCTTTGTTCACCGGCTCCGCCTCCGACATCGATCGCCTGATCGATCTCGCGCAGCGCGAAAAGGTCAGCGGTGTCAACATCTGCGAGCCGGTCGACTTCAAGCCCGAGCACTCCGACCGCTACTGCATCCGTTGCGAAGGATTCGCCGAGTGCACGGCCCGCCATCTCCAGCTCAACCGGCCGAAGGTTGCCGGGCAGGCTCCGGCGACGGCAACAGTCGCGTAAACCGCGGCTTCGCCGCGTTGTCGGTTAGCAGTTGCGGTATCGGTCCAATTTGATGCGGCATCGATCCAATCTGGAGCGGTATCGATCCAATTTGATGCGGCATCGATCCAATCTGGAGCGGTATCGATCCAATTTGATGCGGCATCGGTCCGATTTGATGCGGCATCGGACCAATCTGATGCGATATCGAACCAATCTGATGCGGCATCGGACCAATCTGATGCGATATCGAACCAATCTGATGCGATATCGAACCAATCTGATGCGGCATCGAACCAATTTGATGCGGTATCGAATCAATTTGATGCGGCATCGAATCAATTTGATGCGGCATCGGTCCAATTTGATGCGATTTCGATCCTGCGGAGGCTCGCTTCGTTTTCGGCGCGATCAACCGACAACCGACAACCAACAACGCGGCGCAGACGCCGTTATGACGGCGGGGTCTCGGGTCCGCCACCACCCCCACCACCCCCACCACCGCGGCGCCGCCGGAAGCGTCTCCGGCGTTTTGGACCGTCGCCCTCGGGGCGCGGTGTTCCGCCATCCTCCCGAGGAGGCTGAGGATTCGGGCGCGCGGCCTGGGGCGGACGTGGAGGACGCGGCTCGCGGGGCGGCCTCGGTTGCTGCGGCGCCGCGTTCTGGTTGGCCACGGCGGGTTCTCCTGATCTACCACCGCGACGACGGCGGCGACGGCGTCCCGTCCGCTCTCCTTCTGCTGCCGGTGATGCCTGTTGCTGCTGCGGCGGCCTCTGCTGCTGAGGAGGACGCTGTGGCTGCGGACCGCCGCGCTGCGGCCGTTGCGGACGGCCATCGCGGCCTCGCTCGCGCTGCGGTTGTTGCGGCCTGGCATCGGGCCGTGGAGGACGTCCGCCGCCACCCGCGCGACGCTCGTCCTTCTTGCCCGTCCGCTGCTCGAACTCCTGCAGCTTCCGCTGCATGTACTTGCGGATCGGTCCGTCCTGACGGGACCGCATCTCGTCGAAACCGCAGTACGGGCAGCGTTTCCAACCTTCGGGATAGGTTTTCCGGCAGGAGTTGCAAAGGATGCTTTTGGGGAGCGGCATTGTCGGGCGGGGCGCATTGTACACTTCCGAATCGTGGACCGCAGGGAGCCTCGGGACGATGCCGCGCGCCGCAAAACACTGCGGACGCTGATCGAATTGGCCGAGGGCTCCAGTCCCTCCGACTGCTGGGACGATGCCCGCGCCGAGGATCTGCTGCGATCGCAATCGACGCCGGACGAAGTGCGTGAGCTTGGGATGAGCGAAGAGATGATTGCCAGAGTCTTCCGGGAGTCGGGAGCCGGGAGTCGGGAGTCGGAGAACCGACAACCGAGAACCGACAACCGTTTCACCGTCCGCGTCTCCGCCCGCTTCGAGGCCGCTCACTTCCTTCGCGAATACCGCGGCATCTCCGAGCCGCTGCATGGGCACTCCTACAAGGTGGAAGCCGACCTCGCCGCGCGCGCGGGGGGCGTCGACTCCGATGCCATCGCCGTCGATTTCGTCAGCGCCCGGCGCAAACTCGAAGCGCTGGCCAAACGGCTCGACTACGGCTGTATCAACGACGTTCCGCCCTTCGACGAGATCAATCCATCCGCCGAGAACATCGCCCAGTGGTTCGCGGGCCAGCTCGGTGAGGCTGTCGCCGGGGAAGATGCCGTCGTGCAAGCTGTGACGATCTGGGAAGGACCGGTGAACTCGGTAACGTTCCGTCCATGACCATGAACAAGATTCCGAATCACACATCGCTGAAAGAGTGGGCTTCCGTCATCGACGCCCTTGGAACCGGCGATCAGATCGTCCTGATCCGCAAAGGCGGACTGGCCGATCAAACGTTCGGCGTCGAAGCTGCCCGCTTCTACCTCTTTCCTACGAACTACCACGACGCCGGCGGCGCGGAGCCGAAGTACGTGCGGATCACGCATTGGGCCGAAGTGCTGAAGACGTGGCAGATCGGCGACGGCGAGTTGCTGCAACGCCTCGAGCCGCTTACGGTTCTCGACCGCGACACCATCAACACCCGCTACCGCTTCCGGCCCGACCAGGCCATCAAAGTCATCGCTGTACGCGCGTACCGGCTGGCCACGCCCGCCGAGGTGGTCATGAAACCGGAGTACGCGGGGTGCCGGAGCTGGGTCAGCATCGATGAGGAGATCGACATCGACGGTTCGCTCCCCGCGTTGGGCGAAGAGGCAATGCGAGCTCGCATCGCCGCGATCGACGCGTTGCTTCTCCCCGTTCACGCGTAACCTTCCTGTCATGGCCAGGTTGCGAATCGATCTTCAGGACGGCTTTCAGGACGATGACGTCGTCGTGAAGGTCGATGGCGAGGAGCGGCTGCGGCAGGCCGGGGTGACGACGAAGAAGGTACTGGGGCTGGCCGGCAGCGTGACGGTGGACGTCCCGGAAGGGGCGCTGTCGATCGAGTTGTCGGTACCGAGCCGTGGAGTGACGAAGCAGGTCGACGTCGACACGCAGAAGACAACGCATGTCGGACTCTCGCTCGCCGGCCAGGACGTCACGGTACTCGTGCGTGACAAGCCGTTCGGCTACGGGTAGGGAAGCGCGCTCGCCGCGACTCTCCTTTCCTGGGGGAATCATGTCGAAAGAAACGTCCGCCGCTTCGCCCGCCGTCAGTGGGTCGTACCGAGGATTTCTGAGTGGACCGACCGGAGCTCCGCAGAGGCTCGACCTTCGGGTCGACGTCGATGCGCGCATCGACCAGGGCTCGGTTCTCAACCGCGTCAGCGGCGACATCTTTCGTGTCGACAAGGTCAATGTCCCCGGTCAGCCGCCGAAGCAGACCGAGATCTATCAGGAGTCGTGGATTCTCGAGCAGCCGGTGGTGAAGGCGGAGACCGGCGCGATCTCCATCTCCGGCGTGATCCGTTTCTGGAACGGCGTGCATCCGAAGACCACGGTGACGATCCGCATCCCGCTCACGCCGGCCGGGGCCGCCGCCGAAGTCACTCTGCTGAAGCAATCGGCGCCGCCGATGATGTTCCTCTGCCCTCCGGCAGGGATCTTCTTCCGCTCTCTGCGGATGGAGATCGACGTCTGCGCGTCGGTGAACAAGCCGCCGATCCTGCCGACGTATGGGACGCATTCACTCAAGGAGCGTCCGCCCGGCCTCGCCGATCGGGTGCTCACGCTGGAGCGCTCGTACGGAGAGGCAGGAATCCAGGTGGTGCTCACGGCAGACAAGAAGAGTGTCATCGACGACAGCGCCATCACCGCCTGGACCGACGCCGAACTGCATAACGCCATGGAGCAGAACTTCTCGCAGTACAAGGGATTCTGGCCGAAATGGGAGCTCTGGGGAGTGCTGGCCAGCCAGTACGAGGACGATGGTGTGGGCGGAATCATGTTCGACTACGCCGGCGCCGACAGTGGGCCGGGAAAATCGCCCGAGCGCCAGGGGTTCGCGGTCTTCCGCAAGCACGACTGGTTCAACGCGCTCGTCCCGAATCCGAAGACGCAGGAGCAGTTGGAAGCAGCGAGGAAGTTTCTCTGGACCTTCACGCACGAAGCAGGGCACACGTTCAACCTGATGCACTCGTGGGACAAAAACCGGGCCAGCTCGCTGTCGTGGATGAACTACGACTGGAAGTACGACGCGCTGCACGGCAACGGCGAGTTCTGGAAGGGATTCCGTTTCCGGTTCGACGACGAAGAGCTGCTGCACATCCGCCATGGCAACCGCTCCTCGGTGATCATGGGCGGCGATCCGTGGTCATCGGGCGGTTTTGCCGAATCGCCCCCGGGGTCGGAAGGACAACACATGCCTCCCGGCGCAATGGTCAGCGTCGACGGCGAGGTTCCGCTGGAGATCCTGGTCCGCTCGCAGCAGTACTTCGAGTTTCTCGAGCCGGTATCGATCGAGATCCGGGCCCGCAATCTCTCGGAGATGCCGGTGGCGGTCAGCAGCACGATGCATCCGGAGTTTGGCAACGTCACGATTTACGTTCGCCGGCCGGACGGAAGGATCGTCGAGTACCTGCCGGTCTCCTGCAAGGTCGCCAAGGATGTGTTGTACACGCTCGCTCCGGCCGGCGCGCAGGATGGCAGCGACCGCCGCAGCCGCACCGTGTTCGTCAGCTACGGCCGGTACGGCTTCTACTTCGATGAGCCGGGACAGTACGTGGTCCGCGTCGTCTATCACGGGCCGGGCAATCTCCTCATCCCGTCGAATACGCATCGTTTACGCATCGGACATCCGAAGAGCGAGTCGGCAGACCGGATGGCCCAGGACTTTTTCTCCTACGAAGCGGGTGCCGCTCTCTACCTCGGCGGCTCTCACTCCGACTTCCTCGACAAAGGGATGGACACGCTGATGTCGATGATCGGCGAGCAGCGCCATTCGCTGGCCGCGGCCAAGACCGCCGCGCGCATCGCACGCGGCGTCGGCCGCCCGTTTCATGACCTCAAATACGAACAGCCCGTCACCGCGACGTCCGCAGGCGATGATGCCAATTTACCTGCCCCGCACGTCACGGTGCGCCGCAAGACCTCGGGAGACACCGCCGAGGCCATGCGACTGACCGAGCTGGCGCTGAAGACATTCCGGCACCTTGCGCCGGAAAACAAGGCCCTGAACATTCCGATTGCGCGGTGCGTTCGCGCCCGCGCCGAGATGCTCATCGGCATGGGCGACAACGATCAGGCACACGACGAGATGCTGGCTATGGCTACAGAGTTGAAGAAGCTCGGCGTGAACGCGGACGTCATCGAGGACATTCAGCACGACGCGGGGACGATCGAGACCACGAAGGCGAAGCCGGTGCGCCGCGCGGCGGCGAAACGCCGGCCATCTCGGCGGCGCTGAATCATGGAGCGCGGGCGAGACGCCCGCGCTCCCAGGTGGGGTCTACTGCTGGACGATCGACACCGATCCGATGACCGGGGCGGCTTCACTGGCAGGTGTTCCCTCCGGCGCGATCGTGAGCTCCGCCGACGTGGCCAGCTTGCCCTGCGCCTTCAGCCGCTTGGCTACGTCGGTGATATCGAAGCTGAAGAACTTGTCGCTTGGCATATGCATGGCCGCGTCGAAGAAGTTGATCGAGCCGACGAAATTCGCCGGTCCGGCCGCCGCCGTCGCGGGAAGCTCGAGATAGAGGTTATAGGTGACGCCGGGCTGCGCTTTCGCCTGCAGATTGCTGACGACCAGGAAAAGCTTCTGTCCGGGTCCGAGCTTGGCGATGCGGTCGCCGAGGGGAACGGAAGCTTGCGGGCTCGGTGAGGCTTCGAGCTTCTGACCACGAACCGGTCCCGGTCCGAGCGGAATGGGAGTCGTTTTCGCCACGAGCTGGCGCGGCGCGGAGGCGGCTGCCGTCGGTGCCCCGAGCGTGCAGGGAGGCACGGTCTCGAGACTGTCGTAGCGATACTTCAGCTTGGCGACGTCGAGCACGTCTCCGATCATGGCGGTGACCCGCTTGCCGTTGCCGTCGGCGAAGGTGAAGGATTTCTGCAGAAACGGGACGCCGGATGGATTCTTGTGGCCCGCGGCATTCCAGCTCGCCCACAGCCGGTCGATCTGGCAGTGGTGCAGCCAGAAGATCGGATCGCCCGCAGCCCACGGAACGTCACCCATGTTGACCGGATTGCCGGTTTTCACGTGCACCTGACCGTGCAGGTTGCCGTCGATGTCGCGGCAAAAGCCCATGATCGAACCGTTGCGCTCGTAGGCGCACTGCTTGAAAGCATTGAGGTTGATCGGATCGGGATTCAGCCCCTTGCTGATCGAGTTGCCGGCATTCACTCCCGGATTCCGCTTCTCGACATAGAGTGAGCCGAACGTGGCATCGCCCTTTTTGGTGAACTCGGGCGGGATGACACCGTGCCGCGGCCCGCTGACCGTGTAGTTCCAATAGGGAAGCGTGAAGGTCGGCACGCCGGAGACGTTGCGGATGGTCTGCTCGAAGTAGAGGACCACCATGCGGTGCCACGGCAGGAAGTAGTTGGGATCCTGGCCGCTGTGCGACTGGCAGGTGTCCCACACCTCGTTGGCCAGCGCTTTCCAGACGTCGTTCGGCGGCGTGTTGTTCGGATAGATGCGAGCCAGCTCCTGTGCCTTCGTGCGGTCGCGACGCACGAAGTGCGTGTACCACCAGAAGATCCAACTGTGCGGGTCGCCTTCCTTGACCTGCGCCGCGTTCATCATCTTCTTCACGGCGGCGGCGTAGATCTTCAGCATCGCCTGTCCGTTCGCGCTCGCGGCGTCGAATCGGACCGACACCGTCTGCGCCCAGGCTTGCTCCTCCAACCAGACAGCAAACGGAATTGCGGCAGCACCCTTGACGAACGTGCGGCGTGAAAAAGGCATCGCGATCCTCCTCTCAGGGCTCGAGTCTCGGGACGGATGAATAGCGTGAAGTCTGAAACGTAACTCCGCCGCGTCGGCTCGTCAAGGGGGGCGGAAGAAGGCCGCTAGAGTCTGCGCGGCAGAACGATAGAGCGAAGACGGTGGCCGAGCCTTGGGCAACCAACGCAGCCGGCCGTGCCGGCCTACTGTTCGACGATCTCGAGGCGGCCGATGACGGCTCTGGCCCTCGCGGCGGACTTTCCATCAGGCACGAGCGTCACGGTGGTCGAATCGAGCAACTGCCCACGCTTTCGGAGGTCTTTCACCAGCTCGGTAATGTCGAAGGTGAGCTCGTTCTCGGCCGAACCGCGCACGCTGCCGACCTGAGCGTTGTAGAAGTTGACATAGCCGACGTGACGCCCGCCGCGATCGGACGCTTTCCCAGCGCGGGGCAGATCGAGATAGACCTGATAGACAACGCCGGGCTGTTCGTCCGCGCGCAAATCCCCGGCCACGAGGAAGAGATGATGTCCGGCGCGAAGCGCATCGACGCGCGCCGCGAGCGTCCGCTTACCGGAAACGCGCAACGCGACGGTCACTTCTCCCTGGGGGAGCGCTATCGCCTTTGCGGCCGCGGCCACGATTCGGCTTTCCATCTGCTGATTCCCCGCCGCGCGGCAGCCGGGAACAGCCATCAGCAGGATCACTCCCGAAAGGATGGCTCTGCCGGCTGGGCGGGTTCCCATGCTTCGACCAACGCCGGGCCGCACTCGGAGGATTCCGATGCGGTGCCGTTCACGCATAATCGGTCCGTGGAGCTGACCGTCGTCATCATCATGCTCGCTGTCGGCGTCGGGGTGGCGGCCTCGGTCGTCATCACCTTTGCCGCGGCGCAGCGCGAGGCGGAGATGAGCGGCGCCACGTGCGCCAATGTCGCTCCGGACCGCAATCACATCGCTGCTTCCCTCCTCTTCAATCTGCTCATTGCCGGAGGAACGCCTCCGGACGCCGCCAGGCGCGCGATCCGGCAGGGAGCAGGGGTGGCCGCGCCCGTCACATCGTCGATCGATGTCGTCAGTTGGAGCGAGCGTTTCGCGAAGCTGGCCACGCCTGAGCAGCGCATGTGGCTCCTCGATACCGCCGTCCGGCTCGTCGCCGACCGGACCACACCGGTTCCGTTGCGCCAATACTCGACGCTTCTCGATCTCAGCTTCGGCCTCGGCTTCCAGACCGACGCCCTGGCTAAGCTGCGTGATACCTATGGTTTCGACTACGTCGACCACGCCAAGGACGCCCGGCCGCGGAGCGCTGACCGAGGCGGAGTGACCACGCCGCTTTACTCCCGGGACCAGCGTGAGACGTCGGAGCTGCTCCGGATCATCGGTGTCGAAGGCCCTGCCACACGGGCCATCATCATCGCCGCTTACCGCAAGCTCGCCGCGCAGCATCATCCCGACAAGGTGTTCGGCCAGCCCGCCGAGGTGCAGACGGCGGCGGCGGCGCGGTTCATCGAGATCACCCGCGCCTACGAGACCCTACTCGTCATCTACAGCGATTAGGCCGGCACGGCCGGCGGCGCTGGTTGCCCAAGGCTCAGCCACAATCTCCGCTGATCGTTCTGCCGCGCAGGCTCCTAGACGAAGGGCTTGCCCTTCGCCGGTGACCGTGTATAATGACCGTTCGGGAATTCGGGTTGTTCACTGGTTGTTCACCGGCACTTCCCCTCCGTAGACCGTAGTAAATCTCGACGACAACAACTTTGAGGACGGACGTGTCCGGTCGCGGTGACGCGGACGCCGACGGTTCACCGGGTCGCAGAGAGCGTTTCAGCAATTGCCAACCGAAGTCATAACCCCTGCATCGGCAACGACTTCGGCAGCAAACCCCGGAAGCTTCGAGGCCCTTGGTAACCATTTTAGTGATCGCCGCATCTAACAACGAGAACGGCACGACTTACGCATTTTTTGGAAGTAGACGTACGGGAGACACGATGAAAACCGCTGTAGCGACTGATCACGAGCAGGGATGGGACTTCGAGAAGGCAGCCATGCCTTACGTCGACTCCCTCTACAACACTGCCTATCGCATGACGAGGAACTCCGAAGACGCGGAGGATCTCGTTCAGGAGACCTATCTCAAGGCCTACAAGTACTACGACAAGTTCGAGGAAGGCACGAACTTCAAGGCGTGGCTCTTCAAGATCATGAAGAACACGTTCATCAACAACTACCGGAAGAAGAAGCTCACGCCGCACAAGATCGACTTCTCCGAGATTGAAGAGTCGTACGAACGGGTCATTCAGAAGAACGCGCCGGACCTGATCAAGGACCCGGAGAGCGAGATCTTCCAGGACATGATGGACGCCGACGTCAAGCGTGCCCTCGACTCGCTTCCGCACGACTACAAGATGGTCGTCCTCCTGGCCGACATCGAAGGCTTCTCCTACAAGGAGATCGCCGAGATTCTCGACTGCCCGGTCGGTACCGTCATGTCGCGGCTCTACCGCGGCCGCAAGATGCTGGAGCGGACGCTGCTCGAGTACGCGCGCAAGTACGGCTACATCCGCGGCGGCGCCGAGCCGGCCAAGATGCGCTCGCGCAAAGACGAGACCAAGGGCCGCAAGAAGAAGGATGCCGAGCCGGGCGACGAGACCGAGGTTCAGGAGCCGGAAGCCGACGAGGAGGCGATTCTCTTCGCGGACGACGACGACATCGAGCTCGAGATCGAAGAAGAAGAGCCGGAGCAGTTCGAGATCGAGTAACCCCACGTTTTTCGCATCCACGAGTCGGGCGGCCGGTTGTTTCGGCCGCCCGATGTGTTTTTAGTCGGAATTCACCCATGCCCGCCTCAGTTCCGAATCGTTGCAGAGTCGTCACCTCGATGGCCAAGGAGAACTGCAGGAAATGATCTGTGACGATGTGAAACGGGTTGCCTACTTCTTCCTCGACGGAAACCTCGGCGAGCGCAAACAGACGGACTTCAAAACCCACGTCAGCATCTGTCCGGAATGCGAACAGCGCGTAAGCATCCATCGCCGGCTGCGCGTGTTCATCTGCAAGCGTCTCGGACACCAGACTGCCCCGCCAAGCCTTCGCCAGCGCCTCACGCGCAGCTTCCGCGCCTTACGCGGCGAGCTCTCGACATAAAATCGGCCGCGTGTCCGACCGAGACAAGCTGATCTTCGTTTCGTCGAATCCCAACAAAGCCATCGAGGCCGAACGCATACTCGGCGTGCCTCTGCTTCGCGTCTCCATCGTCCTGCCGGAGATCCAGGCCGCGGGTGTCGAGGAGATCACCCGCAACAAGCTCGAAGTGGCTCGCACCAAGGGATATAGCCGCCTCATCGTCGAAGATGTCTCGCTCGGCTTCGACGAGCTGGGCAACTTCCCGGGGCCTTACGTGCGCTGGCTGCTCGAAGCAGCCGGCGGCAAAGGGCTGGCCGCCATCGCCTACGCCCTCAACAACCGGGCAGCAAAAGCAGAGTGCTGCGTGGCCTACTGGAACGGCACGAAGGGCGAGATCTTCTGTGGCGTGGCCGAGGGAGAAATCCTCGTCGAGCCGCGGGGCGAACGGAACTTCGGCTGGGACGCATGGTTCCAGCCGCGCGGCTCGAAAAAGACGTTTGCCGAGATGACGCCCGAGGAGAAGGACCAGATCTCCCATCGCGGCGAGGCCTACCGAAAGCTTGCCGCGTACCTCAAAGCGGGAAACGGCTGACCAGCGATCCGGACGTACTGAGTCCCAGCGAGGACACTCCCCCTAAACCTTCGGCCGGAGCCATCCGTAGAAGCTATTGAAAAGTAGTGCATTTGGCCGCGCGCAGTCCTGGCAGGCCAATTGAAGTACCGATAGCAACCTCGGAGATGCCGAGGGAGACATGAAAGGACGACCCAATGTGGACTTACGACGGTGACCAATGGATCGAGGAGGGCGTGACCGAAACCGACAAACAGCGTCCGGAGTCGATCATGCCGCGACACGGCGAAGAGTTCTACCCCGAGTTGCAGGTCGTCGAAGTCGAGATCGTGCCGGTTCCGCAGACGAACTACATTCCGCACTATCCGCATCCGTAACGGAGCTCCTGATCGCGTAACCAACCAGCCGCGCCTCAGGGCGCGGCTTTTGTTTCTGCTCAGAAAGTTTCCAGCCACGCCTCGATTGCCGCGATGGCACGATCATTCCGGAAGTTGTACCAGGCGCGCTCGATCGCGCGGTCGGAAGCGAGCGCGCGACGGAAAGCGGCGGCGTCTGCGCAACGGGTAAGCGCCTCGCGCGATGGCGAGGGATCGAGCGAGGCGATGAACGCCCGCCGGTCCTCCACTTCCGATTTCTCGCTGCGCGCCGGCACGCGCCGGTAGCGTGGCTGGCGCAGTTCCGGATGGGCGCTGATCTCGGCGACCCGCAGATCGACGATATCGCCGTCCTCGGTGTCGAGAAAATGCGCGAGTTGACCCGAGTCGTCGAGATAGGCCACCGTCAGCCCCTCGGTATCGATCGCGAACGTGCGCGTCTTCGCCGGCGTTGTTGCGGCAGCAACTGGCGCCGCAGCACCCCAGGCCGCGCTGCGCGTCAGGAACTCCTTCTCGCGCTCCTCGCGGCGCCGCTTCCAGCCGCGGAAAACGAGTCGGATCTTCTGCATGAGAGTGGGCAAGCGTTCGGATGATATCTTCCAACGCCATGAGCCAGGAGCGGCTCGAAGCGAGTCTCGACATCGACCAGCGATCGGCGCGCGAGATCGTGCGGATCATTCAGGAGCAGGACGCACTCGTCGCCGCGGCCGTGGCCGCGGAGGGGACCGGATCGCCCACGCCATCGACCAGATCGCCGATCGTCTCTCGCATGGCGGACGGCTTTTCTACGCTGGCGCCGGCACGAGCGGCCGCATCGCCATGCTCGACGCCTCGGAACTGCCGCCGACCTACGGGATCGATCCGTCGCTTGTCCGCGTGCTCATGGCCGGCGGCGAACGCGCCTTCTTTCGCGCCGTCGAAGGAGCCGAGGATGACGAAGAGGCCGCCATCGAAGCTGTCAACGCCGAGGTCAAGGCGGAAGACGCAGTCGTCGGCATCGCCGCGTCCGGAACGACGCCCTACACCGTAGCAGCCATCCGGCGCGCCAACATGCTCGGCGCGCTCACTATCGCCGTCACGTCGAATCCAAATTCGCCGCTGGCCAGCGACGCGGACATCTCCATCGCTCCGCAGACCGGGCCCGAGGTCATCATGGGCTCGTCGCG
>Ga0137393_10002241_pt1 | contig 12480 bp, 9 predicted proteins | sample 15con2h34BmetaG_FD_101396 | JGI IMG/M metagenome (GOLD analysis project Ga0137393, IMG submission 101396) | Vadose zone soil microbial communities from Angelo Coast Range Reserve, California, USA - 15con2h3.4B metaG | ecosystem: Environmental > Terrestrial > Soil > Vadose zone > Saprolite...
CCTGTCCCGAGAGGCCGGGGCCTGGCATGTCTTGGCCCGGCGGCGCCTAGCCCGGACTATTCATGAACGGGCTCAACCGAGACCGGATGGGTGGCGCCGCGGGCGGCTCCCGCGCGGCCGCGCGCAGTGGGCCCCCCGAGACCGGTGCGCCGCTCGAAGAGCGGCGAGTCCGGCGAGCGGGTGACGGAGCCGACCGCGCGGGAGCCGCCCGCGGTGACAGGACCCATCCGTCTCACGGGTTGCCCGGTCGTGAATAGTCCGGGCTAGGCGCCGCCGGGCCAAGACATGCCAGGCCCCGGCCTCTCGGGACAGGCCCAGACCGTGCTCGGCCCCATCGCCGGCGAGGCGATGGGGATCACCCTGCCCCACGAGCACCTGCTCATCGACTTCGAGGTGATGTTCAAGGAGCCCGCCAACGGCGGCGAGCGGGGCCTGGCCCGGCAGCCGGTGAGCCTGGCCAACCTCGGGTGGGTCCGGCACAACTTCAGCTCCAACCTCGATAACCTCCAGCTCCTCGACGAGGCGGTGGCCCGCGACGAGGCGCTGCTGTTCAAGCATGCGGGCGGTCAGACCTTCGTGGACCCGACGAACCGCGGACTCGCGCGAGATCCGCTCGCGCTCGCCCGGGTGGCCCGCGCCACCGGCCTCAACATCATCATGGGCTCCGGCTACTACGTGGCCGCCGCGCACCCGCCGGACATGGACCGCCGGACCGCCGACGACATCGCGCGCGAGCTGGTCACCGATCTCACGGAGGGCGTGGACGGCACCGGGGTGCGCGCGGGCTTCATCGGCGAGATCGGCACCACCTGGCCCTGGACCGACAACGAGCAGAAGGTGCTGCGGGCCTCGGTGGCCGCACAGCGCGAGACCGGGGCGGCGCTGATGATCCATCCCGGCCGCCACGAGCGGCTGCCGCTCGCGATCGTCGACTTCATCCGAAAAGAAGGCGCCGACCTCGACCGCACCATCATGTGCCACATCGAGCGCACGATCGCCGATCCGGCGGTGCTGCTCGAGCTGGCCGCGACCGGGGTGCGGCTGGAGTACGACCTCTTCGGCCTGGAGACGTCGTACTACCCGTACAATCCCGCCTTCGACATGCCCAATGACGGCGAGCGGATGCGCCAGATCCTCTTCCTGATCGAGCGCGGCCACCTCGGCCAGATCCTGATGTCGCACGACATCGCCTACAAGCACTGCCTCACGAAGTGGGGCGGCATCGGCTACCACCACCTGCTCGTCAACGTGATCCCGCGCCTCCGCGCGAAAGGTGCCGACGACAAGACCGTCCAGACCCTATTGATCGACAACCCCCGGCGCGCCTTCGTCTACGCCTGAGGGGTAGAAGGAAGGGTTACCGATGCGTCCAATCGTGCTCGCCGCCGTCCTGCTCCTGGCCGCTCTACCGCCCGCGACCGCCCAGACGCCGGCCGGTGAGCTGACGGTCTCCTTCCACGTCACCCTCGCGCCGAGCTGGTTCGACCCCTCCACCGCCCCGCCGCAGATCACCCCCTTCGGCGTGCTCTACGCGATCCACGACGCGCTGGTCCGCCCGCTGCCCGGGCAGAAGATGGCGCCGAGCCTGGCCGAGTCGTGGACGGAGAGCGCGGACGGGCTCGTCTACGAGTTCAAGCTGCGCCGCGGGCTCAAGTTCCACAACGGCGACCCGCTGACCACCGACGACGTCAAGTGGAGCTTCGAGCGTTACCAGGGCGCGGGCGCCAAGGAGTTCCGCGCGCGCATGCGGCAGGTGGAGGTCGTGGATCCGCTGGTGATCCGGTTCCATCTGAAGGAGCCCTGGCCGGACTTCATGACCTTCTATGGCACCACCGCCACCGCCGCTGGGATCGTCCTGCCCCGCAAGTACGCGGAGCAGGCCGGGGCGGACGGCTTCCTCCAACGCCCGATCGGGGCCGGGCCCTACCGCTTCGTGAGCCAGCGGCCGGGCGTGGACATCACCCTGGAGGCCTTCCCGGGCCACTGGCGGAAGACGCCCAATATCAAGAAGCTGACGATGAAGGGCGTGCCCGACAGCACCACGCGGCTGACCATGCTGAAGAGCGGCGAGACCGACTTCGCCTTGTTCCTGGACGGCCCCGAGGCGGAGGCGGTGACGAAGGATTCGCGTCTGCAGCTCGTGGCCACGCGTCACGCCTCCATCTTCTGGATCGAGTTCACGGACCAGTGGGATCCGAAGTCGCCGTGGAACGACCGGCGGCTGCGCCTGGCCGTCAACCACGCGCTCGATCGCAAGACGATCAACGAGGCGGCCTGTCTCGGCCACTGCCCACCCGCCGGCGTCATCGTTCCGCGCGTGATGGACTTCGCGCTCCAGGTCGCGCCGCTCGCCTACGACGCCCGGAGGGCCCGCCAGCTCTTAGCAGAGGCCGGCTTCCCGAAGGGCATCGACGCGGGCGAGTTCGCGGCCATCCCGGGCTTCGCCACGGTGGGCGAGGCCGCGCTCAACAACCTGAACGCGGTGGGCATCCGGATGCGCATGCGGCCGATGGAGCGCGCCGCCTTCTACGCGGCCTGGCAGGAGAAGAAGCTCCGCGGCCTCTTCCTCACCGCGGTGGGCAACTCCGGCAATGCAGCCAGCCGGGTGGAGTCGTTCATGTACTCCAAGGGCAACTGGGCCTACGGCGGCTATCCGGATATCGACGAGCTGTTCCTGCAGCAGGCCCGCGAGCGGGATCCCGCCAAGCGCGAGGTGCTGCTCCACCGCATCCAGCAGCTCACCATCGATCGGGTGATGTTCGCCCCGGTCATGGACCTACGCGGGCTGATCGCGGTGGGCCCGCGGGTGGCGGAGCACACCATCAACTCGATCCCGATGTACCCGTTTCCGGCCTACGAGGACGTGCGGCTGAAGAACCCCTAGCGAGGAGACCACATCATGAAGAGGTCCGTCGCGCTCATCGCCCTGCTCGTCCTGATCGTCCCCGGCGTGGCCTGGCCCCAGGGCCTGTCGACCGCGACCCCGGAGGCGGTCGGCCTGTCCTCGCCAAGGCTGGCCCGCGTCACCGAGGCGGTCAAGGGCGAGATCGCCAAGGGCCGCTATCCCGGCGCGGTGGCCCTGGTGGCGCGGCGGGGCAAGGTCGCCTACTTCGAGGCGCTCGGTCAGCGCGATCCGCAGACCGGCGCCCCCATGACGAAGGACGCGATCTTCCGCCTCTACTCGATGACCAAGCCGTTCACCTCGGTCGCGACCATGATGCTGCTCGAGGACGGGCGGCTCCTCCTGAACGATCCCGTCTCGAAGTACATCCCGAAGCTCAAGGGCCTCCAGGTGAGCGTCCCGCGGGTCGACCCGCAGACCGGCAAGGTGACCTACGCCCTGGTGCCCGCGGAGCGTGAGATGACGATCCAGGATCTGCTCCGCCACACCTCGGGGCTGGTCTACGGCGGCTTCACCAGCCACACCGGGGTGAAGGAAGCCTACACGAAGGAAGGGGTCGACTGGAACGGCGTCACCGCCGCCGAGCAGATCGACCGCCTCGCCCGGGTGCCGCTCGCGCATCAGCCCGGCACCGCCTGGGAGTACAGCCTGTCCACCGACGTGCTGGGTCGCGTGGTCGAGGCGGTGAGCGGCGTGACGCTCGGGCAGTTCTTCCAAGAGCGGATCTTCACCCCGCTGAAGATGACGGACACCACCTTCCTGGTGCCGAACGGCAAGGTGGTCCGCCTCGCGCAGCCCTTCGCCAAGGATCCGGTCACCGGCGCCGCGGTGGCCCTGCTCGACGTCACCCAACCCCAGAAGAACGACGCGGGCGGCGCGGGCACCGCGGGCACCGTCATGGACTACGCGCGCTTCTCCCAGATGCTGCTCAACGGCGGCCAGCTCGATCGGGTGCGCCTCCTCGGCCGGGCCACCGTCGCGCAGATGTCCTCCGACCACCTGGGCGATATCCGGCTCGCCTCCCCGATCCTGCCCCGCGGCTACGGCTTCGGGCTGGGCTTCGCGGTGCGCAGGGAGACGGGCCTCAACTGGGTCACCGGCTCGGCGGGCGAGTACCGGTGGGGCGGTGCCGGCGGCACCGCCTTCTGGGTGGACCCCAAGGAGCAGATGGTGGTGGTGTGGATGACCCAGGGGCAGCCCGGCGCGCGGCGCGGTGAGGACCGGGACCTGTTCCGTCAGCTCGTCCAGGCCGCGATCCTCGACTGAGGGACGGCCAGACACCGCTTCCGTGGTTGCCGCGCCCGGGCGCGGAGGGCTATCATCCGGGTCGTGGCGGAAGGCCACCGGGCCGTCTCGGTTCTCTATCAGGCGCTGCTGACCGGCCTCGTCCTCACTCTGGTCACTCGCCGGAGCGAGGAAGGAGCAGCCGAGTTCGTCTTCCGGCTCTTCCGCCGCCAGCACCTCGAGAAGTTCCTGCCCGGTCTCGCCAAGCTCGGGCTCGAGCGGCTGCCGCCCGCGGTGGCCTGCGCCCAGTACCACTACCTCTCCAACCAGATGGGCGGCGTGAAGACCGAGTACGCGTACGAGTCCGACCGGAAGGCATGGGTGCGCTACCCGCCCCCGCGGTGGATCTGGTACGGCTCGGCGATCTGCGGCATCCCGAGCCGGGTGAACGCGGCCATCCTCCACGGCTGGCACGGCCACAACGGCGTGACCCTCGGCAATCCGCGCCTGGGCTTCGTCTGCACCGGCCAGACCGTGGACGGCCACCCGGGCCTCGAGGGCTACTATCTCGAGCACGACCGCGAGCTGGCGGAAGACGAGCGCGTGCGCTTCGCGCCGGGCGAGGTCATGCCGGACGCCGACCCCGCCCGCGCCCCGCGCCTCGATCCCGCGGCCTGGCCGGCCGAGCGCCTCGAGATCGTGATCTCGCGCTACGCGATGGAGTACGTGCGCACGACGCTGCCTGTCCTGCTCGAGCTGCTGGGTCCGGCCGACACGCGCCGGCTCCTCGGCCATGCCGCGCGGCTGATCGGCATGCAGTACCACGACGAGACCACGCGACTGCTGGGCATCAGCTCATCGGGGCCGGCCGCGTTCGCGCGCTACCTCGCGGCCCTGGCCACCGCCCAGGGCGAGGAGGTGGAGGTCTCCAGTGAACCCGGGCGGGCCCGCGTGCGCCAGAAGGGCTGGCGCCTCGCGCGTGGCCTCGAGCCGCTCGATCCGGCCGCGTTCGACGCCTGGGCCGAGCTGTGGCACGGCGCGCTGGCCGCCCACGACCGCCGACTCCGCCTGGCGGTGACGCGAGAGGCCGGCGCCATCGACTTCGTCATCACGTCACGGTAGATCCTGGTCACCCTGCTCTGCTCGGTCCGCGGCTGCCGCCTCCCGCTCGCTCGGGAGGGGCGGCGCCTGACGTGCCCGCGGGCGCATTCTTTCGACGTGGCACGTCGCGGCTACGTCAACCTGCTGCAGCCCCAGGACCGCCGGTCGGCCCGGCCGGGCGATTCCGCCGCCGCCGTCGCGGCGCGACGGCGCTTCCTGTCCCGCGGCTTCGAGGCGGAGCTCACCCGCGCGATCGAAGATTTACTGCCCCTCACCCCAGCTGATGCGCTGCTCGAGGTCGGCTGCGGCGAGGGCCACTACGTGGGCGCCTTCACGGAGCGCTTCGGGTGCGAGGGCCACGGGGTGGATCTCTCCGTGCCCGCCATCGAGGCGGCGGCCGCGCGGCACGCCGGCCTTCACCTCGTCGTGGCCAACGCCGACCGCGCGTTGCCCTATGCCGACGCGTCGTTCGGCGCGGTGGCGTCCATCACCGCGCGGCGGAACCCGGCCGAGTTCCGCCGGGTGCTCCGCGACGATGGCCGGCTGCTGCTGGTGATCCCGGGCCCGGACGACCTCGTCGAGCTGCGGGAGGCGGTCCTGGGCCGGGGGCTCCTGCGGGATCGGGTGGACCGGGCGGTGGCCGCGTTCGCGCCGCGGTTCACCCTCGAGCGCCACGAGCGGCTCCGGCACGTAGCGCCCCTCGACGCGGAGGCGATCCGCGACGTGATGACCGGCTCCTACCGGGCCGGACGGGCGAGCCGGCGCGACCGTCTGGCCGCGCTCGGCCCGCTCGCCGTCACCCTGAGCCGGGACGCGCTGCTCTTCCGGCCAGTCAGGCCTTGATCAGGCCTTGAGCTGATCGCGGATGGGCAGGCGCCGGATGCGCTTGCCGGTGGCCGCGAAGATCGCGTTGCAGAGGGCCGGCGCGATGGGCGGCACCCCGGGCTCCCCTACCCCGCCCATCGGCTGGCTGTAGTCGCCGGGGATGATGTGCACGCGCGTCTCCCGCGGCGCCCCCGACATGCGCGTGACCTCGTAGGTGTGGAAGTTGTCCTGCTGCGCCCGGCCCGCCTTGAAGGTCATCTCGCCGAGCGTCGCGATCCCCAGCCCCATCACCGCGGCGCCCTGCATCTGCGCGCGCACCCGATCCGGGTTGACCGTCGCGCCGCAGTCCACCGCCATGTCGATCCGGGGCACGCTGATGACCCCGGCGTCGTCGACCGCCACCTCGACCACCGCCGCCACGTAGCTCACGAAGCTGTAATGCGCGGCGATGCCCAGGCCCCGGCCCTTTGGGAGCTGCCGGCCCCAGCCCGCCTCCCGCGCCGCCGTCTCCACCACGCGACGCAGGCGCCCGGTGTCCACCGGATACTTCTCGGGCGACTCGCCGTGGTTCCAGGTATCCGACAGGGCCTCCGGCATGATCCGACGCGCCGGGCCGATGATCTCCAGCAGGTAGTCCTTGGGATCGCGGCCGGCCGCCGCGGCCAGCTCGGCGACGAACGACTGCACCGCGAAGGCATGCGGGATATTGGAGACCGCGCGGAACCAGCCGATGCGGGTATGCGCGGTCGCCTCCGGATTCTCGATGCGGATATTGGGAATCGCGAAGGGCACGTTGATGACGCCCATCCCGAGCTCGAGCGCGTGCTCGTTCTTGGCGCCGTCGACGAAGGTCGAGAAGAGGGTCGGCGCCACGCTGCGGTGCATCCACGCCACCGGCTTGCCCTGCGCGTCCACCCCCGCTTCCAGGTGCTCCACCGACACCGTGTGGAAATAGGTGTGCATCAGGTCGTCCTCGCGCGTCCACGTCAGCTTGACCGGCTTGCCCTCCATCGCCTTGGAGACGACGGCCGCCTCGATGGCGAAATCGGGCTTGGACTTCCGCCCGAACCCACCGCCGAGCAGCGTGACGTGCACGGTCACGTCGGCCGGCTGGAGGCCCAGCCGCTTCGCCACGAGATCCTTCGCGGCCTGGGGCGACTGGAAGCAGCCCCACACCTCGGCCTTGCCCTGCGCGATGCGGACCGTCGCGGCGGGCGGCTCCATGGGCGCGTGCGCCAGGTGCGGGATGTAGTACTCGGCCTCGATCTTCTTCGCGGCTCCCGCCATGGCCCCGTCCACGTTGCCGTTGTCGCGCACGACCTTGCCGGGCTTTCGCGCGGACTCCTCCATCGCGGCCTTGAAGGCCACCGAGTCGTAGCTGCCGTTGGGCCCATCGTTCCAGACCACCTTCAGCGCCCGGCGGCCCTGGATGGCGGCCCAGGTATTGCGCGCCACCACCGCCACGCCGCCCAGCGGGTTGAACTGCGCGGGCGCCGGGCTCGCGTCGATCTCCACCACCTTCAGCACCCCGGGGACCTTGAGCGCCTCGGTGGCGTCAACGCTCACCACCTTGCCCCCGTAAACGGGCGGCCGGGCCACCACCGCGTAGAGCATGCCGGGCAGCCGCGTGTCGATGCCGTACTGGGCCTTGCCGGTCACCATGGCCGGGCCGTCCACGAGCTTGACCTGGCCCTTGCCGATATAACGGAACTGGGAGGGATCCTTGAGGCGCACGGCATCCCGCGCCGGGACCGGCTGCTGCGCCGCGTCCTTGGCGAGCGAGCCGTAGCCGGCGCGCCGGCCGCTCTTGGCGTGCACGACCTCGTGGTTGCGGGCCTCCACCTCGCTCACCGGCACGCCCCAGCGCTTGGCCGCCGCGGCCTCGAGCATGGTGCGAGCCGCCGCGCCGCAACGGCGCATCGGATCGAAGAAATGCCGGGTGCTGCGCGACCCATCGGTGTCCTGGTTGCCGAAGCGCTTCTCGTCGCCCGGCGCCTGCACCACGCGCACCCGCTTCCAATCGGCTTCGAGCTCGTCGGCCACGATCATCGGCATGCCGGTCCGCACCCCCTGGCCCATCTCGGCGCGGTGGCACGTGATGCTGACCGTGCCGTCGGGGGCGATGGCCACGAAGACCAGCGGATCGTCCACCCAGCCATTGGGCATGCCGTCGGCGCCGTACTTGGGCGGATCGGCGGCCTGCGCCGCGGACGGGAACCCGGCCGCGAGGACGAAGCCGCCCAGCGCGGTCACGCCCTGGAGAAAGCCCCGGCGGCTCAGGTTGGCGAGGACGACGGGGCGATCGGTCGCGACGTCCGCCCGCGGGGCGCTCATCGCGTAACTCCCGACTGGCTCGCCGCCGGGCTGGCCGACTGGCTCGCCGCCACCTGCTTGATCGCAGCCCGAATCCGCACGTAGGTCCCGCAGCGACAGATATTGGCGCTCATGGCCTCGTCGATCTCGGTGTCGGTCGGCTTCTGGTTCCGCCGGAGGAGCGCGGTCGCCGACATGATCTGCCCGGTCTGGCAATAGCCGCACTGCGGCACGCCCATGTCCACCCACGCGGCCTGCAGGGCCCGGCCGACCCGGTCGGTGCCAATGGCCTCGATGGTGGTGACCTTGCTGCCCGCCACCGCGGAGATCGGCGTCATGCAGGCGCGCACCGGCTGTCCGTCCACGTGCACGGTACAGGCGCCGCACAGCGCCATGCCGCAGCCGTACTTGGTGCCGGTGAGGCCCAGCTCGTCACGCAGGGCCCACAGCAGCGGGGTGTCGTCGGGCAGGTTGACGTTGTACCGGCGGCCGTTGACGGTGACTGAGGTCATCGCGATTCTCCTCTCGTCGTTGAGACAAGCCCTGTCGCGTGTGCCCGGCGTCACTCCGCGGAATAACACGCGGTCCCAGACGTGTCAACTTCGCTCCGGCGGCGAGTGGACCTGGCTGATCTCCCGGGCCGCCGGCTCAGCCCCCCTTGAGGCGAGGGTCCAAGAGGTCGCGGAGGGCGTCGCCGAGCATGTTGAAGCCGAACACGGCCAGCGACAGCGTGACCGCCGGCCAGATCGCGAGCCACGGCGCCCGGTACATGTGATCGAGTCCGGCCAGGGAGAGCATCCCGCCCCACGTCGGATACGGCGGAGGGACGCCCAGGCCGAGGAACGACAGGCTCGCCTCGGTGAGGATGACGGTGGAGAGCCCGGTGGTCGCGATCACGATGATGGTCGGGAGCACGTTGGGCAGGATGTGCACGAGGGCGATGCGGACGTGCCCCGAGCCGAGGGCCCGGGTGCTCTCGATATAGGTGTTCTCCTTGATGGAGAGCGCCACCCCGCGCACGATCCGCGACTCGCGGATGCCCGCGGCGATGCCGAGCACGAGGGTGATGTTCAGCACACTCGGGCCGAGCAGCGACATGATCGACATCAGGATGAGGAGCGGCGGGAAGGCCATCCACGCGTCCACCACCCGCTGGAGGATGAGATCGGCGCGGCCGCCGCCGTAGGCGGAGAAGATCCCGAGCGCGGTCGCGAGGAGGCTGCCGAGGGTGACCGCGCCGAAGCCGACGTAGAGGGAGATGCGGGCCCCGTACAGGAGGCGCGTGAGCAGATCCCGCCCGAGCTGATCGGTGCCGAGCCAGTGCTCCCCGTTCGCGGCGATGAAGCGCTCGCGCAGGTTCGTCTGCGAGAAGCCGTACGGCGTGAGGACGTCGGCAAAGACGGCGGAGAGCAGCATCGCCAGCACGATGACGCCGCCGAGCGTGCCGAGCGGCTTCCGGCGCAGCATCCGGATCCATACGTCGGTGTACCAGGGCCGCGCGGGGGGCAGCACGTAGACGTCGACGACGACGGGCGGCGCGACGATGGCCATCTCAGGACTTCCCGTAGCGGATGCGCGGGTCGAGGAAGGCGTAGGTGAGGTCGATGGCGAGATTGAGGCCGACGACCAGGGCGGCCACGATCAGGTTCACCGACTGCACCACCGGATAGTCGAGGCGGGTCAGCGCCTCGAAGAAGAAGAGCCCGACACCGGGCAGGCGGAAGATCGCCTCGATGATGACGGAGCCGCCGATGTACAGCGGCATCTGCAGACCGACCAGCGTCACCACCGGGATCAGCGCGTTCTTGAGCCCGTGGCGGAGCACGATCCTCCGCTCCGGCAGTCCCTTCGACCAGGCGGTGCGGATGTAGTCCTGGCGCATGACCTCGAGCAGGGCCGACCGCGTGATGCGCATGATCGGCCCCGCGCGGGTGATGCCGAAGACGAAGGCCGGCACGCTCATGATCTTGAGGTTCTCGAGGGGGTCCGTGGTGAACGGCACGTAGGTCCACACCGGCGTCCATTTGAAGTAGATGGACGGCAGGACGACCACCAGCACCGCGAGCCCGAAGTACGGCACGGACAGGGCAAGAATGGCGAGGACGCGGCCGACGTAGTCGGAGACGGTGTCCTGGCGGACGGCGGACACGATCCCGACGAGCACGCCGATCACCACGGACACGAGGATCGTGAGCGCGGCCAGCTCGATGGTGACCGGGAAGCGCCCGACGAACTCGTCGAGGATGGGCTGGCGCGTCCAGTACGAGTGGCCGAAGTCGCCGCGGAGGAGGATCCCGCCGATCCACTCGAAGTATTGGACGTAGGCCGGCCGGTCGAGCCCCAGCTCCTTCCGGAGCGCCTCGATGGTCGGCGCATAGGCGTGGCCCTCGACCATGCGGATCACCACGTCGCCGGGCATGAAGCGCATCATCGAGAAGACGATGACGCTGACGAGGGCGAGCGTGGGAATCGCGAGAGCGAGCCGGCGGAGGACGTAGGGTCTCATCTCGCGGCCGCCCGGCCCCGCCTACCGCTCGAGCCAGGTGAACATGAGCCGGTAGCCGAGCGAGAAGCCGTCGTGGTACTTGAACCCTTTCACCGGCGGCGCGTGGGTGATGTACTGGGGCGGGTTCGGGAAGTACACGTAGTACGCCTTGTCGGCGAGGTAGCGCTGGATCTCGTGGACGATGGTCAGGCGCTTCTTCGGGTCCAGCTCCCGCCGCTGCGCCACCAGCATCTTGTTCAGCTCGGCGTCGGCGACGTGGCTCCGGTTGTGGGGCTGCTCGGGGTAGAAGGCGCTGTAGAGCCAGTCGTCGATCTCGTAGCCGGGGGCCTGGGGGCCCATCGCCATCTTCTCGAACTTGCCGAGGTAGGTCGTGGAGATGTACTTGCCGTACTCCTCGGGCTTGAACTCGACGGTGACGCCGATCTTCGCGAGGTCGTCGGCGGCGAGGTCGTAGTACGTCCGCCAGGGCGGGGCGTAGCCCGGCCAGTGGTACATGGGCGTCGTGAAGCCCTTCGGAAAGCCCGCCTCGGCGAGAAGGCGCTTGGCTTCCACGGGGTCGTAGCCGACGAGGTACTTCGCCTTCGCCGGATCCATCTTCGACGCGGGAAGCTTCCAGTCCGTCAGCGCGCACGGCACCGGGCCGGAGTCGACGCAGCCTTCGCCGAAGTGGAGCGAGTCGTTCCACGACTTCCGATCGATGGCGAGGGAGATGGCCCGCCGCACCCGCACGTCGTTGAACGGCGGCTGGTCCGTCCGGAAGTAGAGTTTCCCGCTCCCGAGGATCATCGTGGGCGTCTGGACCATCTCCGGGTTCGTCTGCTTGAGGGACTTGCCCTCCTCCGGCACCAGGTAGCCCCACATGTGCCCCAGGTCCACCTTGCCCGCCCGAAGCATCGACAGGCGGGCGGAGGACTCGGGGGTGATCTCGATCACGACCCCGTCCAGGTACGGCAGCCCTTTCACGTGGTAGTCGGGGTTCCGCTCGAAGGTGATCTGCACGCCCTTCTGGTAGGACTTCACCATGAAGGGGCCCGTGCCGATCATCGTCTCCGGCCGGTTGAAGTCCTTGAACTTCTCCTCGACCTCGCGGGGCAGGATGGCCACGAAGGTCGACGCGGCCAGGTGGTTCAGGAACGGCGCCGAGGGCTCTTTCAGCGTGACGCGCAGGGTGTGGCGGTCGACGACGTCGATCGACTGGACCACCTCGAAGCGCGCCCGGAACGCCGACTTGGCCATGAACCGCTCGATCGAGTACTTCGCGTCATCGGCGGTGACCTCGCGCCCATTGACCGGCGGCTTGTTGTGGAACTTGACGCCCTTCCGGAGCGTGAACTCGATGACGGTGGGGCTCTTGTACTCCCACTTCTCGGCGAGGTCGGGGACGATCGCGAAGTCGGCCGGGTGCTTCTGCTCGGGGCCGTGCGGGTATCGCACGAGCTGGCCGTAGACCATGTTGGCCCACGAGTGCGTCAGGAAGCTGATGGCGAGGTGCGGGTCGAGGTTCGGCGCCTCCCGGTCGGCGATCCGGACGATCCCGCCGCGCTTGGGCGACTGGGCAAGAGCGAGTGGGGCGGCGAGCAGAGCGCTGAGCAGAGCGGCACAGACAGCG
>Ga0137393_10002245_pt1 | contig 12470 bp, 9 predicted proteins | sample 15con2h34BmetaG_FD_101396 | JGI IMG/M metagenome (GOLD analysis project Ga0137393, IMG submission 101396) | Vadose zone soil microbial communities from Angelo Coast Range Reserve, California, USA - 15con2h3.4B metaG | ecosystem: Environmental > Terrestrial > Soil > Vadose zone > Saprolite...
GGAGGTCAGTCGCCGCTCGAAATACTCAAGGAGAATTTACGGGATTCATTGCGGGCGCCAATGCTGCTCGTGCTGGATAATTTCGAGCACCTGGTTCAGGCGGTGCCTACGGTGGCAGAGCTCTTGGTTGTGGCTCCCAATCTTAAAATCCTGGTAACGAGTCGCGCCGCGCTGCACCTGTACGGAGAACATGAATTTCCAGTGCCGCCCCTTGCGCTGCAGGATTCGTTGTCAATGCCTCCGGTTGAGGTCCTGTCGCAGTACCCTGCGGTCGCGCTGTTCGTGCAGCGCGCCGTCGCTGTGAAGCCGGATTTTGCACTGAATCGAGAAAACGCCCCTGCCGTCACCGAGATATGCGCCCGCTTGGATGGTCTGCCTCTCGCGATCGAGCTCGCAGCCGCCCGGGTCAAAGTTCTTTCGCCCACTTCCATGCAGGCGCGCCTGACGAGCCGGTTGCAGCTATTAACGGGCGGCGCGCGGGACATGCCACAGCGGCAACAGACGCTCCGCGCTGCCATCGATTGGAGCTACGACCTGCTGAGCGCTGCCGAGCAAAGGCTCTTCCGAAGATTATCGGTGTTCGTGGGCGGATGCACTTTGGAAGGGGCGGAAGCGGTGTGCGACACCAACAATGATCTCCATTTGGATCTGCTCGACGGTATGGCATCCATGGTGGACAAAAGCCTGGTGCAGCAGGTCGAGCAATCGGAGGGTGAATCGCGGTTCGTGATGCTGGAAACGATTCGTGAGTACGCTCTGGAAAAACTGGAGGCAAGCGGGGAGGAGGCTTTGACGAAGCGCGCCCACGCCGCCTACTGCCTGGTGCTTGCGGAAGAAGAGGCCCCAGAGCAAAGCGGAACGGGTGGGGCGATGTGGCTGGAACGCCTGACGCTCGAAAATGACAATTTTCGCGCTGCACTTCAGCGGCTGACAGATAACGGAGATGCGGAGTGGGGTCTGCGTCTCGGCGCTGCCTTGTTTCGTTTTTGGGAAGCGCGTGAGTATCTCGCCGAAGGCAGGGACAGGCTGGGCAAGCTGCTGAAGCTCGCCGGAGCGGCAGCTCCCACCAAAGGGCGAGCGCGCGCTCTTTTTGCCGCTGGTGTGCTGGCGGTCGAGCAGGGAGATTACCCCGCGTCGGACGCGCTCATCCAGGAGAGTCTGGACATCGCTCGTCAGTTGTGCGACAGGCAGAGTGCCGCGGTTTCTCTAAACGCGTTGGCAGTCATTGCTCGCGACCGGGGTGACGTCACTGGGTCGCGCTCCCTGTTCGAAGAAAGCCTTGCGCTGTGGAGAGAATTGGGAGATCAGAAGGCGGTGGCTCGTTCTCTGAGCAACCTGGCAAATATTGTCAAATTGCAGGGGGACAATGCGCGCGCGCGGGTTCTATACGCGGAGTGTCTGTCGATCTTCCGAGAACTGGGGGATCGGACAGGCGTCGCCTGGTCGATGAACTACCAGGGGGATGTCGCTCGCGATCAGGGTGACTCCGCAGCCGCGCAGGGATTGTATGAACAGGGCCTGGCAATTTTTCGGGAACTCGGTGATCGCTGGGGCATTGCTGGCACACTGGCAGATCTGGGAAGCTTGGCGAGAGAACAGCGGAATTATCCCACAGCGCACTGTATGTACCGGGAAAGTATAAAAATTTTCCAGGAACTGGATCACAAGCGCGGAATTGCACGCCTGCTGGAGTGTTTCGCGTGCTCAGCGGCGGCTCAACTCGAAGCCGAACGCTCACTGCGGCTGGCGGGCGCAGCGGCTGCGCTGCGCCAAAATATTGGCGCACCGCTCACGGCGGCGGAACAAGCCAAGCTGGAAGCAGTTTTGCACCCGGCACGGCAAGCTTTGACCCACACCGTAAGCGTGACGGCCTGGTCGGAAGGCTGGGCTTTGCCGGCCGAGAAAGCGGTTGAAGAGGTGTTGATGGCCGAGGCTCCCTCTACGTCGCATTAGCGCACGGGCCGAGACGAGCTGACGCTGATGCCGAAGGAAATCCGGACGCACCGGAAGGTTCACCGGGGCGCTTACTCCGCGCTTGTTACGTCGAGAAGGCGTCGAACGGCGGAGATGCGATTGGCAGGAAGGCCCACCCGCCGGGCGTGTTCTTGGATGGTCGCCTCATCCGGGGCCAGATAGATGCAGTACACCTTGTCGCCGGTTACGTAACTATGGAGCCACTGAATCTCGGGACCCATTGCCCTCAGAATGCTGACTGATTTTTGCGAGATCTCCTGCAATTGGGCGTCGGTTAGATTTCCGGCTCCGGGGACTTCGCGCTCGATGACGAATTTGGGCATGGGCGTCCTGCTGGCGAGCATCTATCTTAACAAGCGGATGGAGGCGGCTTCAACACCATTTGGGCTAGGTGTCCCAGTCTAGCGAGAAGTGGCAGGAATCAAGGAGAACGAGAAATGAAGGTTGCTATGGATATTCGATCGCTTCAGAAGCCGTTGAAAGAGCAATACCGCAATGACCCCAATGCCTCGCAAATAACAATCCGGGCGAAAGGCGGCCAAACGGATGTTCCGGTAGCATGCTCGGTCGATATCGGACGTGCCATCTACCAAGCCGAGGCTCACAAAGGAGTCGGAGGTGCGGGCGCTGGAGCCTGCTCTGGTGATCTCTTGCTTGGCGCCCTGGCGGCTTGCGCACAGATCACCTGTCAGATGGTGGCTGCGGCTATGGGCATACCAACCGAGCGAATTGAGGTCACGGTGGAGGGCGACTTGGATCTTCGAGGTACCCTCGGCATATCAAAAGACGTGCCCGTCGGCTTTGAGAGCATTCACCTTCATTTTGATGTTGCTGCGCCTCAGGCGACTCCGGAACAACTTCGCGGATTGCGGGAGAAAACAGAACAGTATTGCGTGGTGATGCAGACTTTAATGCGGCCACCGAGTCTCAAGACTGACTGGGTTGGTCACGATTGAACACCCGGCCGCGCGAAATCCTCCCGTGTCTCTGCGGGCGATAGTTTGTCGTAATCAAGGCCTACACAGAAAGCAACCGGCGTGCCGACTATGCGTCCGGAAAGAAACCATCGGAGAAAACTAGACAAGAAGTAAAATCTTCACTAGAACTACCGAATAGGATTTGTCCCGAGGAAGTCCTAGAGCCCGCCTTCCCGGGCAGTTTCAGCCGCCAGCAACGTGAGTGAACTGGTGAAAGAATTGTCATTTGCCGAACTGGGGGCTCTTCTCCGGCAAATCGCAGACCATCTATCTCTGGGATTCCTGGGACAAGGCCTATACCGCTCGGCCCCCACTGTGGTTTCACGACATCTTTCACAGAGATTGGACGCCTTACAACCCGAGGAAACGGATCTGATCAAGCGCCTGAGCCACGAAGATTAGTAGGGAATCGCTGGCCGGGACCTCGACGTGAAAGGCCGGGAAAAGCAACTTGAAGTGGGCCGATGGCAGTCGTATATTTATGCCCTGCCAGAAATCGTTTACTCCGGTTTCCTCGTAAGGGAGGAGCGAGAGTCCAGCATGAAACGCCGTGAATTTATTCGCACCACCTTGGCGAGCACAGGAGCATTGGTGTTCTCGCAATATGCCGGCGTGCGTCCTTTGCGCGCTGCTACGGGCACGGATTCCCGCATAGAAGTCCTGTCCGGTGAGCCCCTGGGTACCATCTCGCCGAACATTTACGGTCACTTTACCGAGAACCTGGGTGGCGTGATTTACGACGGGGTATGGGTGGGAAAAAATTCGAAAGTCCCAAACATCGATGGCATCCGCAAAGAATTAGTTGAGCAGATGCGAAAAATCAAAGCTCCCGTGGTGCGTTTTCCCGGCGGCTGCTTCGCCGACAGCTACGACTGGCGTGATGGTATTGGGCCGGCGGAGAAGCGCCCGCGACGGACCAACTTCTGGGCCGGCGAAGAAAAAGGCCCCTCGGCTCCCAGTCATAAGTACGATCCCAACGAATTCGGCACTAACGAGTTTGTCCATTTCTGCAAACTGATTGGCAGCCAGCCGTATCTGGCGGCCAATGTGCGCAGCCTCCCGGCCGAAGAGTTTTACCGCTGGGTGGAGTATTGCAACTCGCCCGCAGGATCAACCACGTTGGCGGATGTGCGGGCGGAGGCCGGCTATCGTGATCCGTTCGGTGTCCGATTCTGGGGCGTGGGAAATGAGTCCTGGGGATGCGGGGGTAACTTTAGTCCTCAAGAGTATGCCGAAGAGTTTCGTCGCTTCACCACCTGGGTCCCAAGTTATGGAGGGGACTTGTCGTTCATCGGATCCGGTCCCAACGTGGACGATTGGAGTTGGACCCGCGGTTTTCTTGAGGAGATTGTGCGAAAAGGGCCGTGGGCACTGCGAGGAATCTATGGCTTGGCGCTGCACCACTATGCCTGGAACCTGAGCCGCGGACCCGAGAACTGGGTGCAGGGCAAACGGGATGCCCTCAACTTCGAGCCGGTGGAGTGGTATGAGCTTCTCCGCGAAGGCGACCGCATGGAGTCTCTCATCACCGGGCACTGGCAGGTCATGGGCGAGATTGACCGCGAACATCACGTCAAGCTGGTTGTGGACGAGTGGGGTCCCTGGTACAAACCCGGCAGCGAAGCGACTCCCGGCGATATCATCGAGCAGATGCCGACTCTCCGCGACGCGGTGTTCAGCGGCATGACCCTGGATATCTTCAATCGCAATCCTGAAAAAGTTGCCATGGCCAATTGCGCACAACTGATTAACTGTCTCAACAGCCTCTATCTGGCGCATGAGGACAAGTTCGTAGTCACGCCGGTCGGCCACGTGCTTGGCATGTACGCCGCCCACCAGGGGGGCCAGGGACTGCGCACCTTGTTCTCCTCTCCGTCGGTGAACTACGACCGCGACGGCAAGCCGGCAACCTTCTGGGGCCTGCGCGGATCGGCGTCGCTGAACCAGAAGAACTTGTGTCTCACGGTGGTGAATCCTCACGTCAGCGAAGGGAGGGAAACTGAAATCGTGCTCCGCGGAGCCACGGTCCGATCGGGAAGCGTGACCACACTGACACACTCTGATATTCACGCGCATAATACCTTTGAGCGCAGAGACGTCGTGACGCTGCATACGAGTGAACTCAAGATCGCCGCGCCTTTGGTTCTCACGTTTCCCCCTGCTTCGGTTACTGCGGTGAATGTTGACTTGGCTTAGGTCGGAGAGGGCGACGTAAGCAACCTTCGTCCACGAGGGGAGTAACGGTGTGTCTTGTATCCCGAACGAACGCCGTGCGGCGCAAGCACCGGCTGCCGCGGATACCTTTGCTGTGGATTTGCCCCAGCACTCGGCAGAACTATTCTTTCGATGCAGCGGGCTATCAACATCCAAGGTTATTACCGTTAGGGCTGCGTCGGAAGATGCGGCAGCGCATTGGAACGGTCAATCACCCATTGCGGAAACACAGGAGTATTCCTCGGTGGATGGCCGCGCGTGATGGCCCAGTGATCCAGCCAATTCGTGCCCTCTTCGCCAACATACTCGTCGGGCAGGCTATAGGCCGGGTCGCTGAGCGCATCCTGGAGTGTGATGAAGCGATAGCCTCGTTTTCGCAACACGTCCAGCAGTGCGCCGATGTGATCGGCTTCCAGCCAGTTCCCGTGCAGTAGCAAAATCTGCTTGGGCTCGTATCCGATCAGGTCCTTGGAGAACTTTTCGTAATAATCGAAAACGGCATCGGTGTAAGAAAGATAGGAACTGACCAACTGTTGCTGCAGTGCGGTGTCACCGCGGCGGCGGGCGTCGTCGTAAACCCCGGCGTACATCCAGTCCCACGCGTCCATGGTGACCGGCGCTATCCGGTAACCCCGGTCGGAGAGGAAAGCTTCAGCTTGACGGCGGATTTCCAGATCGCGGCCGGTATCGAGATACGGATGCCGCAGGTAGCGCATCTTCATGTTGTGCTGCGCCAGCAGGAGGGCGGTCACTGTCTCGCCGCGGATTACCTCCTCTTCCCACTGTTTCAGCGGCACCCGATTCAAGGACGCGTGGCTGAAGGTGTGATTGCCGAGTTCGAATCCGTTATCCAGCCACAAGCTGAGCGCCTTGATGCGGTCATCCACCTCGCCAAACTTGTACAGTTTCCTTTCGTTCACGAAACCAACCGCCGGGACTTTCTGATCCCGCAGAGTCCCCAATAGCTTTGTCGTCATCTCGATGATTTCGGTTCCAGTCATGGCGTTCGCGTTGCCCGCGGGTAGGTCATCAATAGTGATGGCGATTTCGCGTGGCGCAGGATTCTGCGCGCCGAGCGGAAAAGCTGCAATTATCAGCAATAACAACGGTGCCAGTCTCTTACATCTTCGCTTCATGGGTGTCCTCCCGCAAATCTCAAATTCTCCGCACCCGCCCGTCTTCTGTGGCCTGAGTATTGCGGACCAACAGCAACACCAGAATCATCCCAACAAACGGAACCAGGCCCGCCACGATGACGATAGGATCGAACGCGTGGGTCGTGCTCGCGCTTCGCGCGTCCGAAAAGTGGCCGATGAGCTTGAACGCAACAATCGTGCCAATGCCGGCTCCAGCACCGCTCAAGCCGCTGACCGATGCCACCGAATCACTGTTGTAAAGGTCAGACGGTAACACGTTTGCAATCGTACTGAAAGACGAATACGAAAATGTGGCAAGGGCAAACAGCGTCGTAATCACGTAGAGACTCTCGCTGAAGATAGTCGGAATGAGTAGTGTGACGCCGAGGCCTCCAAAGATCACCAGGGCCTTTCGAGCAGCGCCAAGTGGCCAGCCGCGCTTGATCAAGTATCCGGAAACGCCACCCGCAAAGAAGTTTCCAAGATCTGCGGCGATGAAGGGTACCCAGACCGCGATGAGGCCGCTCCGTAGCTCGAACCCTTTAGCGACCAGGAAAATTGGGAACCAATCAGTCACGAAAAACCAGACCGGATCGGTGAAAGCCTTGGCGATGATCGTTCCCCAGGTCTGGGGGAGCCTCAAAAGATCGCTCCAGTGAGTCCGTGCTTTGTCCACCGGATGCGAAATGGATTCCATCTTATCCGCTGTAATCATCTGCAACTCGGCCTGACTGATGCGCGGATGACTCTCCGGTGAGTGATACAACCACCTCCATCCGACTAGCCATAGAAACCCAAGGACGCCGGGAATCGCAAATGCTGGACGCCATCCCCAGCGAAAGTAGATCGGCAGAATGATAAAAGGCGCTATAGCGCCCCCGATGGAAGAGCCGCTGTCAAACAGCGCGGTTGCCAGTGCGCGTTCTTGTTTCGGAAACCATTCGGAAACCGCTTTGGTGGCGGCAGGCCAGTTGGCCGATTCTCCGAGACCCAGCAAAAAGCGGAATCCAACAAAGCTGAACAGACCCGCTGCTAAAGAGGTGGCCACGGATACGATCGAATACCAGGCTACGGTGAGGGTCAGTCCCCGCCGGGTGCCAATGCGATCCATCACTCTGCCGAAACCTATTTGCCCGATCGAGTAAGCGACACGAAAAGCGATGACGATGTTGGCATAGTCGGTGTTCGTCCAGCGGTATTGGGTCTTCAAGTAGGGAGCGAGGAGCGACAAGGTTTGTCTATCAACGTAGTTGATGACGGTCGAAGCAAACAGTATGCCGCCAATCCACCAGCGCAAGGACGGAATAGATCGCGGGGAAGGCGGCTTCAGGGTGGTCGCCATGAGTGGATTCGGAGGAACTCTAGCCGTTGACTGCCACCGGCAATTCGCCTTTAAGCCGATTCTGCAGAGCCGGACTTAAAAGCGACGCTGAATGTTTGTCCAGATACACAGTCGCAGTGGGATGCTTGCGCAGGATCGATGCTGGCGCCATGGGGCTGATCTCGCCCTCAAAACAGAGCTTCACCGCTGCCGCTTTCCGGCTATCGGGCACGACCGCGAGTATCTCCTTCGCTTTAAGAATCTGACACACGGACATCGAGAGCGCTTGCTTCGGCACTTGTGAGATGTCCGCAAACCACGCCTCCCCAACCTGTTGCTGGCGGCACGCATCATCAAGGCCGACAATAATGTATGGTTCTTCGGTATCGAAATCCGCCGGCGGATCGTTGAAAGCGATGTGCCCATTTTCACCAATGCCAAGGAAAGCGATATCAATGGGCGCCGAGGCCAGCTCTCGGCCAACACGGTGCGCGACCTCAGCCGGATCGGTGGCATCACCGTCGAGCAAGTGATAGTTAACAATTCCAGTTTTTCGAACCAATTGCTCTAGCAGCATCTTACGGAAGCTACCGGGATGCGTAACCGGGAGACCGATGTACTCATCCAGGTGAAAAACCTCCACTTTTGTCCACTCGATTTCGGATGCTCGGGTTAGTGCAGCCAGAAACTCGATCTGGGATGCTGCAGTAGCAGCGATGATCCGTGCCTGGCCGCGCTCCGCTATGGCACTGCGAATCGCGATTGTTGCATGCGCGGCGGCTGCCTCACTAAGAGCGGTCTTATCAGAAAATACCTTGAGCAGCATGGGAGAATCATCTCCTGCCCGGGAGAAAGATTGTCAAACTGTCGAAGTTGCTAGATTATACGAAACGTGCAAATCCGTGAATCGCACACACACGAGCCCGGGTCATCAGGTGGAAAACGGTCAGATAGAGATGGCGAAAAGGTGACATTTGTTGTATGACTCTATGCGGATCGGCAATCACAATTCAATTAAGGGCGCGCCATGGGAAAGTCGTCACTTCTCGGTCTCCGAGAGAAATCAAGCGCAACGAGTTGTGCCGGTTTGCTGCTGATCGTCTTTTGTATGTTGTCCGAAAGTGGGACAGCGCAAACCGTTCAAGTGGATGCGACCCCCAGCCATGTCGTGAATACTTTCAGCCCGCTTTACGCCCTCGGTTCGACCGTGGACCGCGTGCCCAGCAACGCCACGGATATGTTCTTCCGGCCTGACCAGATTCAGCAGATCCAGTCGGCAGGTTGGGGAGTGATCAGTTATCGGCAAAACACCGATCTGTTTGTCCAAGCCTGGCATTGGAATCCCAAGGGCACCTGGAGCGATCCCGCAGGCAGGGGATACTTCACCGGCGACGCGACCCCAACTCCGGAAATGATTCGGCACTCGTACGGCTACTCTCTCCGTCACCGTGGATTCACTCGAAATAACGGGACTGAGTTCGACGGCTTCTCCCGCCTCAACGATGGCGATCTCCAGTCTTACTGGAAAAGCAATCCGTATCTCACCCAGACGTTCACCGGGGAGGACGACTCGCTGCATCCGCAATGGGTGGTGATCAACCTGGAGAAGGAGGAACGTATCAACGCAATTCGGGTCGCATGGGCTGAACCCTACGCCCAGGCGTACCACGTGCAGTACTGGGTTGGCGCCGGCGACGCCATGGATGAACAAGATAAGGGAACATGGAAAGATTTCACTTCCGGAATCGTGACCAGTGGCCGGGGCGGCATCGCAACCATTCGTTTGGATACTTCGCCGGTGAATGCGAAATATGTGCGCGTCCTGATGACACGGTCGTCAAATACCTGTGACACACATGGCGCCGGCGATCGTCGAAACTGTGTAGGGTATGCGATCCGCGAGCTCTATTTGGGAACGATTGACGCGGGTGGAGAATTCAGGGACATACTGCGCCACTCTCCGGATCAGAAACAAACGTTCACTCTTTGCTCCTCGGTTGACTCCTGGCATGATCCTTCGGACCTCTACCTGGCGCCCGACCGCATGGAATCAGGAGACCAGCCGGGTTTCGATCTCTTTTTCACTAGCGGAATTACCCGCGGCCTGCCAGCGATCATCCCGATAGCCATGCTATACAGCACACCAGAAGATGCGGCCGCACAAATGACCTACATAAAGAAGCGTGGCTACCCCGTTTCATACATTGAGATGGGAGAAGAACCCGACGGTCAGTACATGCTGCCCGAGGACTATGCCACTTTATATCTGCAGTTCGCCACAGCTCTTCATCGAGTGGATCCGAATTTCAAGCTAGGCGGGCCAGTCTTTGAAGGCGTCACAGATGACATTAAGGTTTGGCCTGACGCGCGAGGCCGAACTTCCTGGCTGGGGCGTTTCCTCGATTATCTAAAGGCCCACGATCGCCTACAGGATCTGGCATTCATGTCATTTGAGCATTATCCCTACGACGGCTGCGAAACTCCCTGGAAGAATCTCTATCAGGAACCGGAGCTGATTACCCACATCATGCAGGTGTGGCGAAACGACGGACTGCCGCCTGGACTACCCCTTCTCGACACGGAGACGAACGATCACGGTGGAGAGGCCGCGGTCGATATCTTTGGCGCTCTATGGCTCGCGGATTCCTTCGGCGGTTTTCTGACGGCGGGTGGCCAGTCCACGCACTATTATCACGACCTGCCATATTCGCCACCGCATCCCGCCTGTCCAAACAGTTGGGGAACTTACCACATGTTCATGGTGGACGAGCGCTACCAGATCAAGCGCCGCACTTCCCAGTTCTTCGCCGCACAACTCATTACGCAAGAGTGGGCAGAGCCAAAAGATGCCGAGCATCGGCTCTTCCGCGCCTCCAGCGATGTAAAAGATGCAGAGGGGCACGTTCTAGTAACCGCCTACGCTCTACAACGTCCAGATGGCCAGTGGTCGCTCATGCTCATTAATAAAGACTACGACATTGCTCATCAGGTCCGCGTCGTATTTCACGACGTCGAAGCCACCAAAGCACAATCTTTCCTCGGCACCGTCACCATGATTACGTTTGGGAAGGCTCAGTACCGGTGGCGCCCGAATCGGAAAAAGGGCTACGCAGATCCGGATGGTCCAGCCGTGAGATCCACGCTCGTCGGGAGTGAGAACACACTGTACAACTTGCCAGCTGCTTCATTGACCGTGCTTCGGGGCAAATTGCAGTCGGTTGACCGGCCTTAAGCGCGGTTCAATGTCCATCTTCTGAGCGAAGGGAGTGTGGCCGTCTCAACTACTGCTGCACTGCTTGCTTCAGGCTTGGTTTTACGCCGACTGCGGCGATACTCGAACTGTCCCAACCTCCGCCCAGCGCTTTTACCAGCAAAACCGAGGTGACCAGCCGTTGTCCCTGGATCTCGGTAGCCAGTCGTTCGTTGCTCAGGACCTGCTCCTGCGCCGTGATCACGTCCAGGTACGTGACCAGCCCGCCGGTATAGCGCGCATTTGCCAAAGTCAGCGAACTCTGTGCATCGGCAACAGCCCTCTGTTGCGACTCGGAGGCTGCCGCCAGGGAATTTAATCCGGAGAGTGCGTCTTCAACCTGCTGGAAAGCGACCAGTACGGATTCGCGATAGTTGGCAACATCTTCGTCACGGACCGCCTTCGTGTTCTCCAACCGAGCGCGGTTGCGGCCTCCGGCGATGATCGGCTCCATCAATGACAGACCCACCGACCAGATGGCGCTTGGAGCGTCCACCAGTTTGGCAATATCCGCGCTCTGGAATCCCGCTCCCGTGCTACCCAAAAGAATGCTGGGAAAGAACGCAGATTTCGCCACGCCGATTTGCGCGTTCGCGGAGGCTACCACTCGTTCCGCGGTTGCGATGTCCGGACGCCGCTGGATCAACTCCGAAGGCAAGCCGACGGGAATTCCCGGAGGCAGCACATCCAAGGCCCGAACCGGCGCCTTAAATTCGGACGCCGGCAGTCCCTGAAGCGCGGCCACCGCATGTTCAAACTGCGCCCGCTGGTGCTGCAGCAATGCCAGCTGCGTGTAGGAGGAATCGAGGACCGTTTGTTGCTGGGCTACATCCAGGCCAGAGACTGCGCCGCCCGCGTGTCTCTTATCGACCAGCTGAAGTCCTTCTTTCTCGAAGTCGATGGCTTTCTGAACTACTGCAATTTCGGCATCGAGCTCGCGCAACTGAAAATAGTCGGCAGCCAATTCTGAGGCGACCATCAGTCGGACATTCTCCAGATCGGCAGCCGATGCCTGCAGCGATGCGTTAGCCGCCTCTAGGCTGTGCCGCACCCGGCCGAACAAGTCCACTTCATAATTCAGGGTAAATGGGAGGTTGAAAACGTTCTGAGTGACGGCACGAGGAATAATGGCAGCGCCATTGGTTGGCCGGTTCGCAGACAGGCGTTGCCTCTCGCCATTGACACCTCCATCCAGCTCGGGATAGAGACCAGACGCCGTGACCTTGGCAAAGGCCCTGGCCTCGGCCAGGCGTGAGGTGGCGGCCTTTAGAGTCTGGTTGCTGCCCATCGCCCGCTCTTCGTATTGATCGAGCTCGCTATCGCCAAAGAGCTTCCACCAGGCCTGTTTTGGAAGCGAGTCGAGCGGGCTTGCCGCCTGCCACGGCACCGGCGACTGCCAGTTCTGCGGGACCTCCGCATCCGGCTTGGTGTACTTTGGTCCGCCGGCGAACGCGGCCAGACTCCACAGAAGCACCGTGATCAATAGAAAGCGCGGTCTCATGAGTGATCGCCTTCTTTCATCACATGCACGGTTTGTCCTTCCTCCAGTGAGTCGCTGGGGTTAAGGATAATCTTCTCGCTGGGGTCCAAGCCGTCGA
>Ga0137393_10002248_pt1 | contig 12463 bp, 9 predicted proteins | sample 15con2h34BmetaG_FD_101396 | JGI IMG/M metagenome (GOLD analysis project Ga0137393, IMG submission 101396) | Vadose zone soil microbial communities from Angelo Coast Range Reserve, California, USA - 15con2h3.4B metaG | ecosystem: Environmental > Terrestrial > Soil > Vadose zone > Saprolite...
CTGCCATCCCGGCAGCCACCCTGGTCCCCGCGGCCCGGCTGGAGCCCGACGCGATCAGTGCCGCCCAGGACACCATCATCGGCATGGGCAACTCTGCACCGACGGTGGCGTTGGGGCTGTCGCTGGCCGGGCTCGTCGCCGCAGCGGCCTACGGCAGCGGGCCGGTCATCATCCTGTGCGGGATCCCGATGCTGATCATCGCCAACGCCTACCGTCGGCTGAATTTGTGGAACGCTAACTGCGGCGCCTCCTTCGAGTGGGTCGGCCGCGCGATCAACCCGTACCTCGGGTTCATGACCGGGTGGCTGATGATTGCCGCTAGCCTCATCGCGGCAGTCGCCGGCGTGGTGGTTCTCGCCCCGTCGGTCCTGGCCATCGCTGGCGTCAACGCCGTAAGCACCTGGCCGAACATTTTCATCAGTACTGCTGTCATCGTGGTCTTGCTCGTGATCGCGGTCCTCGGCATCCGCCTCACCGCGCGCACCCAGGTCGCCATGGGGCTGATCGAGTACGTGATTCTCATCGGCTTTTCGGTATGGGGGTTGGTGGTGGTGCTCGGCCACCACCCGGGAACTTTCCCGATTACTAAAGGGTGGTTCAGCCTCAGCGGAATCGGCGGGAAGGGCAGCCTGGCGTCGGGACTGCTCATCGCGGTATTCATGATCGCCGGCTGGGACGCTACCGTCTACGTCAACGAGGAAGTAAAGCACCGGCGGCAAAACCCGGGCCGGGCCGCCGTCATCTCGGTCGCCTTGCTCGTCGTCATGTACACCTTCTGTCAGGTGGGCTTGCAGGGAGTGGTGTCGTCGGCCAAGCTGCAGGCCAACTCATCATCGGTGCTCGTCTACATCGCTCAGGCGCTGGGCGGCGGCGGATGGGCCAAGGTGATGGCGCTCGCCCTGGCACTGTCGGTGATCGCGTCCACGGGCGTCAGCATCGTCATCCTCGCCCGGATGATCTACGGGATGGCGAGTCACCGGGTGCTGCCGGCGATCCTGGGCAACGTGAACACCCGCTTCGCCACGCCCGCAATCGCCAGCATCGTCGTCGGCGTGATCCTCATCGCGGTCACCTGGGTGTACCTGCTGTCCAGCTCGATCGGGAACGCTTTCACCGCGGTGATCAGCGTGAGCGGCGTGCTGTACGCCAGCTTTTACCTCCTCACCGCGCTCTCCGCCATCGCGTATTACCGGCGCCGTATCTTCAGTAATGCCTGGGACGCGATGCTAGTCGGCATCCTTCCCCTGGCCGCCGCCGCATTCCTGGTCTGGATCGTGGTCAAGTCCTGGCAAAACGCTCCCGCGTCGCAGAGGTGGTCGCTGATCGGCATCGTCGCGGCCGGCATGATCCTGATGCTCGTCGCGCGTTTCGTCCTGCGCTCGCAGTTCTTCCATATCCAGCGAGAGAGCGCGGCCAGGTAAACGCTGAAGACCCAGCCAGCGGCGCCCGACGCAGGCCGTCCGACCGCAAGCTCGGCCAGCGTAGAGCACCGACATTCTGGATAGGAAGGCGCTGGTCGGCAAAACCGACGGCACTCCTGCCGGTGGGAGCCGGTGCCTGGCCGACCTGTGGCTGAATATGACGGGCCGTGCCGGGTTGCGACGGATGCTTCCCTCTGATTGGGTGTCACCGAAATGTCCGCAGGTGCGACGTGTCCCAGGTGATCCCATAGCCGCGCCAGGCCGATAAAGGCGCAGGTAGTGGGCTGGTCAGCGGAGGCTACCGCATTCGCGCACCAGGCAGTTCAGAAAGGTCATGCCACCCACATTAGGACTCGTCTTCTCCGCCAGGATTTGCCGCTTCGCTCGCGGCGGCTCGGCCTTCGCTGACACCTCGCTGGAATCTGGTGAGCCGGTCCCGGGCCGCGGCCGCTGACCGGTTCGGCTCGGCGGGTTGTGTGCTCGGGATGGCACCAGGGACCAGATTCGCGTTCGGCAGCCGCTTGGGGAGCCCCGCTGTCGTCTCGCCGCCCCAGGTTGGCGAATCGACTGTCTCTGCGGCATGCCAACCTTCATCTGCTGGTGACGACCAGCGGCTCCCGGCCGCGGCGGTGAGGCCGGACGAACCGGGCACCTTGCGACCACCCCCGAACCAGTGCGACTCGACCGTGTCGAAGATCGGAAGCCTGTGCGTTTCTGCGAGACTTTCAGCGGGCGGCACGACCACGCCGTCGTCGGCGGAACTCGTCTCCTGACTCAAGGGCGCCGCAGTGCCCACTGGAGTGCCAGCGAAGTGTGACGCCTCGCTCTGGCTCGGCGCGGACAAACCGGGGCCAGACAGCGGGCCCGTACTTAAGGTTCCTCCAGCGATGTCTCCGGCAGCCTCATCGCCGAGGGCCTGGGCCTCCTGGCCCGAGACGCCAGCGTGCTCGCCCATCGCGTCAGACAGCCCGGAGCCGGACGGTCTGACGGTTGCAGGCGCTTCGGCCCTCAACGCCGACCGCGGGCCGCTGGCCGACCATGTAGGGCTAGGCAGCCGGCCCGCATCAGATATCAACCTCCGACCGAGCGGAGAGTCCCGCACATCTTCGCGCCGTGGCGCAAACTCCGTCGACCTCGCCGTGGTCACCCTCTGCTCCGCGGTGGCGTGGCCAGGATCCGCCGCCGCCTCATGCAAGCCCGGCCTTGACCCGACGCTATCGAAACGACTGAGCCTCGGCGACGCAGCCGTGCCTTGGTAAACGATGACTTCATCGGGGAGCCAGACTAGCGCCGTGAGACCACCGAACTCCGCCCGTTGCAATCGGACCCTGATGCCGTGCCGTGCAGCCAGTCTGGCGACCACGAACAAACCCATCCACTTAAGGACATTGATGTCCTTCGCCGGCGGGTTTTCCAGTTGCCAGTTCGCGTACGCCATCTCCTTGGCGGACATTCCGACGCCGCGGTCGGTGATGTCGACCACGACGCCCTCGCTGGTCAGCAGATGGCCGGAGATATCGACTGGCATGTCCGCCGCGGAGAACGACGTTGCGTTCTCGATCAGCTCGGCGAGCAGGTGCACCACGTCGTGGACGGCAGGCCCGCGCACTGCGATGTCCGGCTGCGCATTCAGCGAGACACGTTCGTATTCCTCGATCTCGGACACCGCGGCCCTGATCACATTCACAAGCGCCACCGGCTGGCTCCAGCCGGTGGATAGCTCGTGACCGGCCAGAACGAGCAGGTTCTGCGAGTTGCGGTGCATGCGTGTAGCGATGCGATTCATTTTGTACAGGTTTGCCAGGCGCTGCCTGTCCTGCTCCCCCTGTTCAAGATTCTCTATGAAGCGGATCTGGCGTTCCACAAGGGACTGGCTGCGGTGGGACAGGTTCACGAACATGGCGTCGAGCTTGCCGCGGAGCGCGGCCTCGTTGGCCGCCAACCGCATCATTTCGCTGCGCATCTGGTCGAAGGCGCGTGCAACCTCGCCTATCTCGTCCGTGGAACCCACATCGATGGGTTCCACGTCGGACGGCTCGCCCTCGCCATTGTTCTCTCTGATGCGGCGGACCGCATCGGGTAGCCGAACCTCGGCCACCTCCAGCGCCCCGGCCCGCAGTCTGTTCAGCGGCTGCAGCACTGACCTGGCAGCGACGCTGGTGGACCACGACGCCAGCGCCAAGACGATGATCACCACAACGCCGAGCGCGACCGCCAACAGGATGGCCCTGTCGCGTACTGAGCTGCTCGGCGAGTGGATCGGCGCACCTTGCAAGGTACCGGCAATGCCGACGACACAGAACGCGACGGCGGTGGCGGCGACGGCTGGAATGACGACTAGCAGCAACAGGCGCGAGCGGACAGGCCAGTTTTTCAACCCACGGCGCGACCTCTTATGCGCCGCCGACGGGCCGGTGCGCGAGTGCTGGTGGCCACCAGCGGACAGGCCGCTGCTCTCAGGACGCCTGGTCGGGCCGGCATCGTGCACAGCTGCGGGTTCTCGGAGGAACGCTTCGGTACGGCCACCGCGGGTTTCTCCGGTCATCCTTGGCCTGACGTCATGCGCCGACCCATCGGCGTGCCCGTGCGGACTCTCGCTCTTTGTCCTGGAGACGTCCCCTACCACAAGGAGGGCGACCGTGAGGACCACAGCAGCCAGGAAGATCTCAGCCAGCATACCCGCTCACATCCGGTCGATGGCCGGGGTCATGCGCGCGAGGCGGCGCATAGTGCGATACTGACACGATCCGGTTACTTTCGGATCGATGCGCTCGGCCTCAAGGACGATCGACAGCTGACCCGGCGGCGGAACCGACATGGCACCCCTTCCTGGCGGCCTGGTCTGCGCGCACGGCATCACATAACCGGCCTAACTCTAATGCGTAACCGGCTGGCGCATGCCAATTCCCATTTAGCGGGAAAAATCAGTACTTCATTACGCTGGTCGTCGGAGCTTACGAGACGCCAAGTTTGACCTGTCAGTGTGGTTATGTCCCTGAACGTCCCGATTCTGCGCCGTCCGCATGCTATCGGAGATTCTCAATTTGACTGCCCAGGAGCGCCATCGACATGATCCTGCTGCTGCCTGGTGACGCTGAGGAGGGTCAGCCGTCTCCGATGTTCGCCAGGCTCTGCTGGACGGCATGAGTCAGCGGGTCACCGGCTGGCAGGACCCGGTCACAGCGCATGGCGGTGTCGCGAAGCAGGGCCACCGCGTCTCCGACCCGGCCTACAGAGTAGTACAGGCTCGCCAGGCTCGCCAGGCGGGCCAGCGTGTCTGCGTGGTCCGCGCCGAGGACCCGTTTGGAATCCGCGCAGCACTGCTCGGAGAGCTGCATCGCGGCCGGCATCTTTCCGGCCATCTGATAGGCGACGGACAGGTTCGCTGTGGTCGCGATGGTGTCCGGATGACCGCGACCGAACACCTTCTCGCGGTCGGACAGAACCCGTTTGTAGTGCGAGATGGCGTCCTTGACCTTGCTTTCGGCCAGGCAGGCCGCGGCGAGCCGTTCCCTGGTGGCCATGGTCTCCAGGTCGCGAGGACCCTGCAGCCGCTCGCGATCCGTCAGGTTGCGCGCTAGTAGCCCGCTGGCCGCCACGACATCGCCCGCGGCCTGGTAGGCAGCGGCGAGCTCGTTCCGAGCGCTCAGGGTGTCCGAGTGACCGGGTCCGCGGAATTGCTCGCATTCGCTGACCGCCCGGAGCAAGACCGTCACAGCGTCAGCGGCTTCGCTGGCCATGATGAGCGCCTTGGCCAAGCTGACACGGGCCGCGATGATGGCTGGGTGTCCGGGAGCCAGCTCGCGGCTCCGTTCGGCCAGCACCCGCTGATACCAGTGAACGGCTTCCCCCGCGTAGCCGGCCGCCAGGTACGCGGCGGCCAGCTGAGCGGCCACGACCAGGGCGTCCGGGTGACCGGGCATCAGCTTGGTGTCGCAGCGGGCGGCCAGGTCCCGCCAGTACTCGACCGCTGGCCCGACTAGGCGGGCGGCGTCGAGGCTCCGGCCGACCCGCACCAGCAGCGGATGGCATCCGTCGGCCCACAGCACGTCGGCGGCCGAGGCTTGCAGGCTGGCCGCGTTCACACGCAGCCTGTCGGCCGTCCATGGCTGCGGCTCGTCGGCGGGCCAGGCTTCGAGTAGCGCACTGGCGGCCGCTCGCGCCGCAGGGTCCTGGACCTGCGCGGGCGCGGCCAGCCTGATCGCCGCCTGGAGCACCGAATTTAGCAGGATCGTCGGCGGCGCGACGGCCCAGTTGACGCTGATCAGGCCGGCCCGCTCGATGGCGAGTAGCGCGTCCCAGGCTGGCTTCGGGTCGACCGCCGAAGAGAATGGGATGACGGCTCCGCCCAGGTAAGCGGCCACGGAGGGCGTGCTGAAGATGGTTCCCGGGATCCCGTGGCCGTCGAGAAGGGCGAGGAGGACCAGCATCAGCCGGACCGATGCACCAGGCAGCAGCGATTCGGCCTGTCCCAGGGAGAGAGTCCAGGTGACCGCGGCCGCCGAAGGCACTTCTCCCGCCGCCACCCCGATCTGCTGCCGCCTGCGGCTGAAATAATCCCGGTAGTCCCGGCAGGCCAGGGTGGAGTTCGCGACCACCGATGAGGCCTGGGCGAGGGCCAGCGGCTCGCGGCCGAGCGCCTCGATCAGGTCAATGGCGCCCTGGCGCTGAGTCGGGTTCACGCTGAGCCGCTCGGTCAGGCAGTTGAGCGCCTCACGGACGCTGAAAAACCCGACCGGGATAACCTGCGTCCCGCGCCGCCTGGAGGCGACCGAGGACTGCGTGCTAGTGATCAGCACCCGGCCCATCGGCCCCTCCGGCCAGAGACCTTCCAGGTCCGCCGACTCGGGCAGGTCATCGAGGACGACCAGCCACGGCTGGTTAGTCTCGGCCAGCCAGCTGATGAAGCGGGCCGCGACCGATTCGGCTGTGCCCGTGGGCTCAAGGCCGGCGGCTGCCACTGATGCCTGCACGTACGCGGAAAGCACCGAGGCCCGGTTGGTGGCGGAGATCCAGACCAGCGCGTCGATGGCCCCCGACCGCCACAGCGACTCCGCGATGATCACGGCCATCTGGGTCTTGCCGCACGCGCCCAGCCAGTTCGACGGGCCCTCGGCGAAGGCCGAGCCAGGCACCAGCGCCAGGGTGGTCCCGGGGACAAGGGCGTCCACTATGCCGCGGGCGGTATCCGGCCTCTCGGTGTATCCCTCGGCCAGCGGAGGCACCTCGCCCACCCGGAAGCGCTGAGTCGCCTGCTCAGCTGACATTCTTCCAGAGGGCATCACAGCCCGCTACCCCCAAGTATTCGCCTGGTGTCGAAAACCTCCTCGGAATACTTCACCAATAACACGGGGAGGTCCAGACACGGGAAGCTTGTCCATATCACGATCTTCACTAACACACCATTATGCACGTGCACCTGGGTTTCGATACCCCTCTAACGGAGGTCCGGTGCAGGTGCTACGGGGCTGAGTAAGGGCGCTACTGAGGGTAGGGAGGGCGCGTTACTGGAGTTCCGTATGGAGATTATTGGGAATTTGGGCTATTGGGGGTCGGCCACCGAGGCCAGCAGGGCAGCCTGGGCCTGGGCCACGGCGGCCAGCATCGCGCCGCGCAGCACGGGTTCACCGGGGACACCAGTCGGCACGACGCGCGGACGGGAGGGCCAGATGCTGGCTACCGCGGCGGCGACCCGGTCCGCCAGGGTAGTACCGCCGGCCCGGCCCACCTCGCCGCCCAGCACCACCAGGCCCGGGTCGAGCACGACGCAGACGGACGCCACCCCGACCGCGACCCGGTGCAGCCGACCGCCCAGGATGGTGGCCAGGCCGAGGCCGACGCCCAGCCGGACGAGGACGAAGTCGTCGGCGTCGGTGGCCGCGCCGGCGGCACGTTCGGTCATCGCAGCCAGGTTCACGTCGTTCTCGATGACGACCGGCTTGTGCCAGACGCTCCGGCCTGCTCTGCCGCGATCGCCACCAGGCCGCGCTCCTCCAGCCGGGTCAGCATCTGCGACACCGTAACCTTGGACAGCCCGGTGTACTCGCTGATCTGGGACCGGGTGAGCATCTCGCCGCCGAGCAGGAGGTCGAGCGCGGCCCGGTCGTTCAGCTCATGCAGCAGGCTGGGTTTACCCGGCCGGACCCGTGTTCCCCGGGTCTCGGTTTGCGCCCGTGTGTCGGGTTGCGCCCCGGTTGGCTGGTGAGCCCGCGCATCCGGGTGAAGCGGTATTTCCTCCCGGAGAGGCTGCATCGCGGTCCCTTCGTCAATCCAACGCCCGGTAAGGTCTCGATCCGGCAACGGGTCTAGCTGGGTGACGGCCCTTCCGCCGCTCACCACGGCCGGCACGATGGACCGCCCGCCGCTGCCGGTCGCCGAGTGACACCGGGTGACGAGCGACCGGCCGTGGCTGCGAGCGGGCTCCCGGCCGCGGCCGGTCCGCGGCCGGTCACCGGTGAGATGCTGTGACGGGCCCCCCGGGTGCAGACCCCCGGGTGCAGACCCCCGGGTGCAGACCCCCGGGTGCAGAGGAGCCGTCCTTGGTTGCTTATTCGGGTTGCCGGAGGGTCCAGCCGTCCATGCCCATCCAGGCGCCGGAGAAGTCGAGGCTGCCGCCGAGTTGATCGTTAGGGGTGCTGGTCAGCCGCGGGCCGTTGAGTTCGATCCAGTCGCCGCAGGGCCGCATGCGGGCTAGGCCTGGGCCCATGTTCTCCAGCGTGATGCCGCCGAGGCCGGTGATCTCGGTGGTCGAGCCGAACCCTTGATCCATGGTGGCGTCCGGGCCGAAGGTGTCCGCGCCGACTCCGATGGCGCCGTGGTCCCACAGCCATTTGGTGGATTCGGCGCTAAAGCCGGGGACGTCATCGTAGTAGTCGTTGTACAGGCCTGGCACCCGTTGGTTACCCAGGTGATAGAAGTCGGAGAGCCCGGTGTAGAGCACGACGTATGAGTCTTGCGGGATCGCGCACCCGGTGCGCTGCATCCAATTCTGGATGTCGCCGATGGTGATGAAGAAGTCGCCATTGCCGTTGCGGGCCAGGATCCGCGGCTTGACGTTGATCACTATCAGCGGGCGCAGGCCGAAGAATTTCTCGGGCAGACGGTCGAGGCATATCTGGCCCTCGTGGAAGTGGCACGGAGCAGAGATGTGCGTGCCGGTGTGGGTGCCAAGCGACTGGATCTGCTCAAGCGTGTAGCCCGATCCCTGCTGGCAGCGTGGCACACTGGGATGGGCGTTGACGCAGTTCCACAGCTGCCACTGGAACGGGGGGTCACCCGGGAAGATCGGCGCATTGTCGCTCAGCGGTTGTCCCAGGAAGACCTGCTGCGATTGTGCGGGATCGCGCGGATCGACCTGGGCGTAGCCCGGTGTGATGCCGCTCGACGCCGCGCGCGCCTGGTCTGCCGGGCTTGCGCCCACTACCGAGTTCATGCCCAAGACGAAGCCGGCCACCAGAGCAACGGCACTGAGGGCGAACCCACCCAACTTCACATGCCGCCGGGTTTGCTGCATGGCGGCCTCCTTTCCAGACGTTGAGGATCAAAGTAGCGTGAATTCGGGTAATACCACCACCCAGGGACGGTGGAATGTAGCAGGCTACCTTTCTGCGAACTTTCTGCGAAATTGGCACACAGGGTTTGCTCTGCGGGGTTCAAAACTCGGCCATGGATCCTGACCTGGGCGTCTACGTCCGCTCGTATCCGTTGACGAGGCCGCCCAGGACGGCCCGGCGCCTGATCCGTTCCCTGGAAAGGTCTGCGACCAGATGGTGAGACCGGGCGGGCGGAGCTGGCGGCTGCGGTGGGGTCATCGTCCGTTGTGGTGGGCCTCGTACTCGGTCATCACGACGCGCACGAGGACGACGGTTAGATGGCCCGGATCTTCCCTGTAGTCCGTGAACTAACACCCTTGCCTGCGTCGGCACACATTGATAAGTGAGTGTCGTGGGTCACTGTTGAGCGGCGCGGCGAAACGCTGCCCAATCTCGGCCAGCTCGCCGGTCCAGCACTGATCCATGCCGAGCTCGACCGGGCGGCTCACGCAGGGCCGCACCAGGGCGGCGCGGGAGGGCCGGCCGGTTACCCAGGTGGGGGTGGCGGCGGGAGGGACGGGCTGAGGTCGGTGAGGAGGTTGGTGTCGTAGGTCATGATGACGTACGGGCCGAAGTTGTAGGTGCGGGTCGGGGCGCCGAACGTGGCGCGGATCTGCCAGCTAGGGATCTCATCGAGCGGCACGGGCGGGTTCATCAGCACGACGAAGTTCGCGTCGTGGATCTGCGGGTTGTACCAGGTCCGGTCGAACTCGGAGGGCCCCGGGGCCGCGTCGTTGAGGTTGAAGCTGACGGACCTGATATTGACGGCGCCGCCGCTGGCCAGCGTGGTCGCGTTGGCGATGCCGTAGCTGCTCAGGCCGTAAGTGAGGTGGTGCGCGACGAGCCAGTCGGCGAGATCCTGGCTGATGGCGGGGCGGGGCGGCTGCGCGACGGAGTAGCCGAGCGCCGCCAGGTAACAGGCCAGGACCACGGCCATGGCCGGCACCAGCCGGATCGCCAGGAACCGGCCGCCCAGCATCCGGCCCGCCAGCACGGCGCCGGCCGGCAGCACGGCGGCCATCTCGCGGGCGCTCCAGTACGTCGTGGGCGTGGTGCTGAGCAGGTACGCGGCCACGTTGATGAGGATCCCGAGGGCCAGCACCTGGGCGATGCGGTCCTCGCAGCTGAAGAAGTGCCGGACGACCAGCCACAGCCCCCACGCGGCCAGGGCCAGGCCGATCAGGTGCAAGAACGCGATACCCGCGTCCAGGCCGGGCGACGAGATACCGAAGAAGTCGGCGCCGTAGAGCCCGAACAGGCTCTCCACGGCCAGCCAGGAGTGGGCCGACATCTCGCTGATCGGGGCCAGGGCGTTCGCGACCGGCAGGACGGCGTAACCGCCGTGCTCGCCGATCCGCTTGACCACGATCGAGGCGATCTCCGCCGAGGCGCCCGCCGCCACCAGCAGCGACAGATCGAACCAGGCGGAGCGCAGCCGCTCGCGGCGCTGCACCAGCGCCTGGTAGGCACGTACGGCGGACACCGCGGCCAGCGGGGCCACGCCGATCAGCAGGGCCAGCCGGTCGGCTACCAAGACCCAGGTCAGCATCGCGCCGACCACGATCGGGACGTACCATGCTCTCGCGGGGGGGTCTGGGGCCACCGGGGTCTGGGGTGTCCCCAGGGGGCAGAGTGTCCCCCCGGGCAAGCGGCGCGGGGCACGGTCGAGGACCAGCCAGGTCAGCAGCAGGGGCACCTGGGTGCCGATGTGGTCGGGCTGGAAGACCAGGATGTACACGCCGGGACCGAGCTGGGGCGCGATCATGATTCCGGCCGCGATGAGCATGCGCACGACGCCCTCGCGGCCGGTCGCGCGCCCCCGGGCCAGCAGCGCGCCGGTCAGCACGACCAGCGTGTAGGTGATCGCCGCCGACACGTGCAGCACGTCCGCGTTCAGCCCGCGGACCATCTCCACGAGCACGTACTCGGGCAGTTCGGTGGTGTAGAACGACACGTCGGTGACGGTCCAGCCGCGCAGCATCGGGTTGCCGTGCAGCATGGCCCAGGCCTGCAGCGCGTTCGACGCGCCATCCGAGGCGACCCGCGCCGTCCGCGAGACGTGCAGATAGCAGAAGAAGAGCCCGATCCCGACTGCGATCAGGCCTGCCAGCCAGGCCAGCTGGATCAGCCAGGTGACCCACCATCGGCTGCGGCGCTCCGGCTCGGGCGGGCTCTCGGCATCGGCGTCGGCGTCGGCGTCGGGGCCAGCGTCGCTGTCGGCGCCGGGGGCGGCCTCAGCGTCGGCGCGGGTCTCGGTGCCGGCACTGGCTTCGGCGGGGATTTCAGCCCCGGTACCGGTGTCGGCCACGGCGATTGCCGAGGCGGCAGGCTCGTCTTCCTCTGGCGTGGACATGTTCCCCCAGGCACGGTCATTCTCGTCCGCTAGCGAGGCTAACAGACCCAGCCGCCTGCGGGCCGCCCGCCGCAGGCGGGCCGCCCGCCAATGCGAGAAAAGCGGTGGGGAACGTGCATAATGACGATCATGCGATTGTCAGCCCGGGCCGACTATGCGCTGCGCGCCGCGATCGAACTCGCCGCCTCCAGCGGCGGACACGTCACGGCCGATCAGCTTGCCCGCGCGCAGCAGATACCGGGTAAGTTCCTCGAGACGATCCTGACTCAGCTCAGAAGGGCCGGACTCATCCGCAGCCAGCGCGGGCCGGACGGCGGCTTCTGGCTGGCGCGCCCGGCGGCCGAGATCTCGCTGGCCGACATCATCAGGGCCATCGACGGCCAGTTGCTCGGCGTCCGGGGCGAGCGCCCGGAGAACATCACCTATCCGGGCGTGGCCGAACCCCTGCGGCAGGTGTGGATCGCGCTGCGGGCCAACGAGCGGGCCGTGCTCGAGCAGGTCACGCTGGCCGACATCGTGTCGGGAACGCTGCCCGACACGATCAGGCACCTGACCGAGAACCCCAGCGCCTGGGTCTGAGGCCGCCGGGGGCCAGGGCGCCCGGCTGGGGAACAACTATGACGGTAAGACCGACACCATGTCGGTGACGTCGTGCACGCGCCCGGATCCGAGGTCTCCGCCGGGGAACTCCAGCGACGCGTCCTCGTCCGAGACCATGGTGCTGATCGGCGCGAAACCGCGCTCGCCGTTGAGGCCGACGCTCGCCTTCGCCGGCACCCGCAGCCCGGGCTCCGGCGGGACACCAAGGACCGGCTCGCTCTGCAGCTCGGCCAGGGCGAAGTTGTCGGACACCTCACGGAAGACCTGGGAAAGCGGGGTGTTGAGGGCGCCGCAGATCGCGGCCAGCAGTTCGGAGGAGGCTTCCTTCTGTCCGCGCTCGACCTCTGACAGGTAACCGAGGGAAACGCGCGCCGAGGCCGAGACCTCGCGCAGTGTGCGACCCTGCCGCAGACGCAGCCGGCGTAGGACGTCACCTAGCAGCTGACGGAGCAGAACCATAGCCGCACTCCCTTCCCGAGCTTCCCGAAGTCGTAACC
>Ga0137393_10002249_pt1 | contig 12462 bp, 18 predicted proteins | sample 15con2h34BmetaG_FD_101396 | JGI IMG/M metagenome (GOLD analysis project Ga0137393, IMG submission 101396) | Vadose zone soil microbial communities from Angelo Coast Range Reserve, California, USA - 15con2h3.4B metaG | ecosystem: Environmental > Terrestrial > Soil > Vadose zone > Saprolite...
CGATAGGAACAATTCCACGAAAAACAAGTGATAAAAATGCACCATACTCTCGCAATTTCCGCGGTAGTCTTATTGGAAGGACGCCGATGAAAGGAGGTGATAAACCATTGTCGGAAACTATCGCAAAACGAAAGACGGTTGTTGTTGGCATCTCGCTCCGCGCCGAAATTGCGCAGTGGATTGACCATCAGGCAATAGCTTCCCACCGAACCCGCAGCGGGATGATCGAATATATCCTTGCCCAGTGGATCGAATTCGGTGGCTTGCCTACTCTCACGGAAAGGAACTCCCAATGAGCAAAAAATCGGTTGATCCGTTCGCGGATGAGCGGGAAGAGCGTATCACAACGGCGTTAGAAAGCAGAGGAAGTTACGTGGAACAGACCTTGACTCCCACGACAGAAAACCTCGTGGCTCTTGCTCCGCCCGGTTCCCTGGTTCCCTACCAGCGGATCGCTGACCTCTCTGACGACCTGTCACTCTGTCTGTTGGAAGAGTTTCAAGGTATCGACCTCTTGATCTGGCGATTCGACGAGTGGGAGGGGAACGAGATGGGACCGTTCCTCACCCTGGAGGTTTCTCTCGCCAGTGACCCCTCACAAGGTCACTTCCTGGTGAACTGCGGCGGGAAGGATGTGATGCGGAAGGTCAAAAGCGCCTTCGCGAAATACGACGGTCCAATGGTCGCCAGCTTCACCAAAAAGCGCCTGTCAAGTGGTAACTCCTTCTGGCTTCTCTCCTGATACAGCATTCCCATCCTACCCCCTGGGCTAACCCCCAGGGGGTCTTCCTTTTGAGGAGGTATGGGGATGCCAAACGGAGACGAATGGGGAGCGTTTGGCAATGAGAGAACCTTCGATGATGCCACGACATTCCACGAACTATGGGATAAATTGTCCGAGGCGGCCATCGAAAAAGGGTTACTAGAACCCGAGGAAAAGTTTGATCCCCAGAGTTCATTCAATCAGGATTGGGCGGAAATCATCACTGACGAGGAAGGAAATGTGAAGGATCATCCTGATCGTCCTCAAGACACGTCGGACAAGGAAAAATGGGGGGAGTATGCAGACTTCCTCAAGGAATGGGATCTTTGGGATGAGGATCGAGAAAATTGGGACTACGAGTAGAATACCAACCGTTTGAATTCATTGCTGTGGATGGGGAGGGAAACACGTCTTCTGACCGGAAGTCCTCCTTGGTTCTCTTGGCTGCCAGTAATGGCGAGCATATTCAGAGTGATACCCTGTTACGAACTGCAGACTGCCTGGAATTTCTTCTCTCCCTCAAAACGAAAAAGAGGCAGGTAGTCTGCGGTTTTTCCTTTCAATATGACGTGAACAATATTTTACGTCAATGGATAGAGCATAATCCAGACACCTCTAGGAGTCTTCTCAAACATCTCTCATTAGATGACTATATATGGGTTCGTGACGGGGAGTTCCTATATAGAGTTAGGATCATTCCCAAAAAATGTATGGAAATTAGAAAGTTTCATAAGGAAGGTCGTCAGAAGAGAAAATTTATCAAGTTTGTCCAGGTCTATGATGTTTTCGGGTTCTTTCAATGCAGTTTTCTTAAGGCCCTAGAGGACTGGAAAATAGGCACAGAAACTGAACTAGAATTTATTCGCACCTACAAAGACAAGCGAGGTGAATGTCTATTTGATGAATGGAAAAGATGGGTAGAGTATAACAACCTAGAATGTGATCTGTTAGTGAGGATGATGAACCGGTTTCAGGAAACGTTACTTGCAAGGGACATTAAACTATCGCATTGGTGGGGCGCTGCCTGTATAGCGAAATACTGGGTTAAACAGAACAACGTCAAACTTCACCTGGTGCAGAAACATACGGAGGAAATAGATGGATGGATATTGGATGCTTATTATGGTGGACGGATGCACGCTAACTTGCGGGGATATATTGACGCGAGAGTGTATCACTATGACATCTGTTCTGCCTATCCCTGGGCCACTAGCAAGCTTCCTACACTGGTATCTAAATGGCGAGCAACCGATAGATTTGAGCCGGGAAAGACAGCCATTTATGACATCGAATGGGAGTGTTCTACTGGCAGTTTGCTTGAGGGATGGGAGAAGTTTGCTGCAATTTCTCCCTTCCCTTTACGAACACGTTCAGGGGCTATCCGATACCCTGCCTGTGGACGAGGAAGATATTGGGCTCCTGAGGTGGAAATGGCACTCTCTTGTTTTCCACAGTGTGTGCGAATCATTGGTGGTATTGTATCCGAAGCTTCTGAATCGGTTCTCCCCTTTCGATGGGTCGAACCCCTTTTTCAACAACGAAACGAACTCAAACGCCGGGGAGACCTCCGAAACATTCCCTTGAAACTGGGCCTTAACTCACTCTATGGGATGATGGCTCAAGCCCTCACAACGGACAGTAAAGGGCTTCGGAAGATTCCTACTTATCAATGCTATGCCTGGGCAGGAATGGTTACTTCAATGACTAGGGCACGACTTTTGGAGGCGATGATGCTAGACCCCCATAATATCATCTGCTGCGCTACTGACAGTATTTTCAGCCTGCAGCCGCTTCCGCTGCAGACAGGAAAGGAACTAGGCGATTGGGATGAGGAACCCACTCTCGAATGGTTTGAACTCTACTCAAACGGTATCTATCGAGGTAAAGAATCAACAGGAAAGGAATTGCGACGGGCACGCGGAGCCGAGGATAGGAACCTGGATTTTGACGGTATGCGTCGTGTCTTTCCTTATGCCGGTTCTATATGTCATCGGCAGCATAGATTCATTGGCTATAAGCAGTCGGCTATGGGTGAAAAAATTGAGGACTTCTGCACTTGGACAGACATTGAAAAAACGATTCAAACCGTGGATAGAGTAGCAATAGCGAAACCAGAGCACCTCCAGCATCCTATTCATCGACCTCCGTCTGTCTGTCGTTATGTCCCCATTTTTAACCGTTCATTTCCCCTCGATCAACCGTTTTCCAAACGCTATCAGCCAAAGGGTCGAGATATTGATAGCGTCGAACGAGCATTACGAGAAGCCTATTGGGAGGATATTATCGCCGCCGAGCAGCCGGACTGACGACCTATATAGTCAACCGAAGCCCGGAGAGGCGATTCTACGCGCCGACCCGGCTGGACGGCGAGACCCCAAAATCGGCTTGCTTGCTAACTTTATCAATCCGGCGAGTGTCATAAGCAGAGCTTATGAATGGGCCGGCGGGCGGCAGAATGGGTCTTGACAGATGCCGGCCAATGGTGGTATAGTTAACTGGAAGACAACTGTTTCCCTTGTCCTCGGTCTGGTTTGCCGGGAAACCGGGGCGGATCTCCCGGCACCTTTTTTCATTATGAGAGGCTGCTATCGCTGATGGCTGGCGCTGATTGCTTTCCTCCCTGGCTGCGGCGGCGAACCGCGGGACGATATGGGCCGCAATTCGAGGATACCCTATCCTACCCTATCCACCAGGTGCAGCCTACTATCCTCGATGCCAATAACCCTAACACGAATTCAGTAGAAATTGGTGAGGCTTCCAACGCCAACTTCGCAGGACAGTTTGCTCCGGGAGCATCCCCAAACGGAATTCAAAATCGTATCATTCACGTAATGCCTAATAATGCGTATGATACGATCTACATACTAGCATTCGATTCTAACCCTACCGTAGCAAGTTCTGTATTAGTCCCCATCTTCCTATCTTTTAACCCTCCTTCTAGACCAGTCCCAGTAGGTCCTCCTATCCCTCTTACGGAGGTCCTTCTCCAGGGGAATCAGGAAATTGGTATTATTACCTGCAATCCTTTTTCAGCTACTTCAGGATCTGGGGCTAATTTAAGCGTTAATGTCAATGATTTCCCGGCAATGACTGGTTTTCAATCATATATATCTCCCGCCCCGGTAACAGTAGTTCCTTATTCTTTTATGCAGTTTGATTCTCAAAAAACTAATCGCCCTTTTTGGGTATGGTTTTCGGACAATTTGACTGCGGTTCCTACGGCCCCAGGGGCAGCGAACTTCAAAATTTCCTGGTTTACCAGAGGCAGATAGATGGCCCTTGCTGACAAGTTAAAAAAATGGCTCGAGGATCAGGACATCGGCCCTGAACGGAAAAAATTAGCAGAACGAATCGTGAAAGATGCCAATGATGAGGAGTCTGCTGGCTTATTGAATCGTTTATTGGATGGCATTGAAAAAGAAACGAAATGAGGATAAAAAATGCCGACGTTGAAGGACGCATTGAGGGACCTGTTTCCGACGGAGGATCTAGGGAAGGCAGCCCGATCTCGTTCGGGGGCGCGTTTGGTGCGGGGGAGACCGGAACCGGATCTGGAGGAGGCGAATTATTTGCCGCTGCTTTCCCTGATTCTGGGGGCGGTGATTCTGGGGACGGCACTACTGAAGCCCCAAAGAAACGGCGCGGGCGGCCTCCTGGGGGCGGTAAATCAGCCACAGGAAAACTATCAGCCGACAAACTGGCAGCAGCAAGAGGAAAGTTCGCAGACACTCTGGCCGGAGCAGTAGGTTTTGGGATCTCCTGGTATGGCATCCATCGCGCCAACAAATACAAGAAGATTTCCCCTGCGCTTGCACAAGCCGTCTATGGTTGTTATCAAATACCGGAGGAAACAGCGCGCTCGGTGGGAGAACCGCTGGCTGATACTTTTATTGCCTGGTTTCCTAAATACGTCGAACCTGTTTCAAAAGGAATTGATCCAGGACTGGCTGTTGCTCGGTTAGTCATCATCCTGCAGCAAACCAGTGAGAATGAGCAGCGAGTAGTCCAGGTTTTTAGAACGCAAATGACTCCATCACAAAATCCTGCTAATGGGAATGGTAATGAACCTAATCAGCCGACGGAAGATACGGTCAGCGAATGGATGAAACAGCAGGCGCCGCAACCGGAGGAGATACATCCCCAAGCGGGATAGGAAACCCTGTCCTTTTAATGGGCGTGGCAATGGGTTTTATGGTTGTTGGTGTCTATGCGGTGCTATCAGAAATCGCTTTTCAATTAATGGAATTGAATCATTGCCTATCGAGGGTTTTCTTGACATTTCCGTTATCGCTCCAAGAATACAAGGGGATAGAGGCGCAGATCGAGGGTTCCTCGCGGGGCGATCAGGGGCAGGAAAATCATTCCTCGCCCGCAGACTCCTCACAGTATATGGAATAAGTGAGAATCATCCGAGAGAATTTGCTGGCAACTTGTTTATCATTGATCCCAATGGAAACTTTGATTACCCGGTGGAGGGAGAATTTGAGACCGTCGAAGAGGTGAAGCTAGATCGGAAGGCGCGCACTTTGCGCTACATTCCTCGGCACGACCAATTAGATGCCGAAGCGTGGAACGAGTTATGGAGACGGCTATTCACTTATCCTCGGCCTTTGATGGTGTATTGTGACGAGACGAGGGCAATGGAACCTTTGTTTGGACGCACTAGGTTCCCTAGCGGAAACTATCTTACTGCCTATCTTACCAGGGGGCGGGCGCTTAATAAAGCAGCAATTCTCGGAGCGCAGAGACCGGTGCTTATCCCCCGAGACATCATTGGGCAAGCCGAATGGTTTTATGTGTTTGACTTGCCCGTTGAGGATGATCGAGCGACTATTGCGGGAACAATTGGAGAATTTTCCGCAGATGGAGAACGAATCCGAGACCGGAAAAACCTGAAACGATTTGAATTTTGGTTCAAGGGGCCAGACCTCGACGACCCGGTAAAGGCACAGATAGTGAAGTGAAAAATGCCGGAAGCACGCAAGCTTGCTCGAATCGAGAATAAGTGTTACTACTGCGAGAAAGCATTTCATCCGCGTGCTCGGATACGTTGTGAACCCGTCTCCATAGACGGTCATTATGTAGTGGTATTGTTGGCACACGAGAATTGCCTTAAGCCGAATATGATACCGACGAGTGGGCCTGTTTCCAAGGTTCTTAAATCTCCATTACAAAAATCTCTTCTTGACGATGGATAATAAAGCCGTCGTTGTTCTACTTACATTTGTAGTGGCTATCACGCCATCGCTCTCGGATATGGTGCAGATAAATCGCGACTATGATGGGGCCTATAAATGGGTGGTTGTATGGTATCTAATTCTTCTGATAATTCTGTTCGGATTGTGGGAACATCTGTAGAGGTGTAGGAGGGATTTCAATGTTCGGCGCACCTTATCTGTCTCCAGGAGATTTTGAATCGACTGTTCCTCCTAATGCCCAGGCGCCGGTTGGGATGATGGGGATGGGGGATATGATGTCCACGATGGCCCAACCCCACATTACCTTTGCCGGTTGGGTAGTGGCACTCCTGGGGCTGAAGTTTTTTACCGAGAGCAATCTTCTCTCATTGGATGTGAAAGAAGTCAAGGTCTCACTCTATAACATTCTGTCGATCAGTCTGCAAGCTGGTGTCGGTTTCATTGGTCTGAAGGTTATCGCCGGTTGGCTGCTGCAGCGAGGGGTAATGATTCCCGGATTTGCTGACTTTGTAGGGGCACTGTAGGAGGTAATAGCGTGCCACTTGATTCTCCATTCCAACCGTTATCAAAATTTCCAAGTGGGATTGCGCTTGCTTGGAATTCAATAACGGCAACGACCTATACTGCTAGTCCGCAGGATAGTATCATTCAGACTAACAATGCCGCTGGAACTGCAGTTACACTGCCGTTGTCTACTAGTGTCCCGGCGGGGTTTCGTCTGACGATTATCAATGCGGGAGCAGCCGGAACGACAACAGCAACTCCTTCCGAGGGACCTCCTGACGATACGATCAATGGAAGTGATGCCGGATTCACTACCGGATTAACGACTCAATGGGGATCGGTAGTTTTCATCTCTGACGGCGTATCCAATTGGGTAGCAGTTGCGGGAGCATAAAAATTCCCCCATATTCGAGCGTGATTATGGGAGTGAGTATGTCTATGCCGGTGGTGGCATAAAAGGAAAGTTCCGATACTCGGGAACTGTCGCAATCGAAAAGCGCGGAGACCAATGGATTTTATCTGTGTATCCCGACGACGACTATTATAGTGGTGAAGTGGATATTACAGATTTCGTCTCTCTATTAGAGTAAGAGGAGCAGAACCAATGGCAGCAGCACCGCCAATGATGGCGCGGGGACGGGGCGGACAACAAGTGATGCAGCCGAATCCGGCATTATTCAATCGAGTGGCGCGCCTCCAACGGCACCTTGTGGGAGCAATTCCTTATTCCCCTGCGGTTGCCGGAAGGTTTTCGGAACTTCCAAATGTCGGCTACCACTATCGGATATTCAACCAGTTCGACCTGAATTCACTCTCCATTGCCGCTCCGGCGGGGCGCTGGCAGAGTGGTCAGTTTGGCGGCAATACCACACGGTTTTTTGCTCCTTCACAAGTAGCACGTGGTTTACGTTACACGCTGAACGTTTCCTCTCCTATCTATGCCTCTGATGGATATGGAAATTATGTCATCCAACTCGTATCTAACCGAGGAATGGACCCGTTTACGCAGGTCGCTACAGGGGGTATTGGACGAAATAGAAAAGAACGGGCAACCTTCTGTATTCTTAATTCAACAACTGGAGCACTTGTTTTACCGGATAGTGCGATTGCTGGAGCTACCAACTACAACCTTCGAGGGGTTTACACAATCTTTCTCACTCTCGGAGAGTCCGCCGCCGCCGGATTGATCCCTGTTCAGGACATCCGCATTACACCGCAGATGTTTTTCGATTTCGGAGATCTGACTGATCTGGTTTCGACGCCGAACGACTTTACCGGAGCGGGCGGGGGAGGACAATTTGCTGGTAATGTCAATATCATCGTTGACTTTTTCACCGTTCCTTCCGATGCCGTTCGTCCTGACACTTCGTTTGTATTACAGACACGGAACGATATCATCTCGGTATCGGGAACTGGCGATCAAATCTACCGGCCACAGATCGGGGGGGTTATCCTCAAAACGATTTTCACAGTTTGGAACAACGGCCGGGCAATTGACGTATCCCCCACAGGGACTGTTCCCGTCGCTACGCCCGGAGTCGATAACCTGCGTTTGCGTATTCAGCAGGGAGTAACACTGGAGAATTTGCTGCCACAAATCCACATCATTGACGAGCGTCGCTGGTATTCCAAACTGCTCCCCGATGAAGTATTCGTTTTCGATCACCTTACCGGCTTCGGCGATCCGACTCTTCCCAGTCTGCGGGATCGAATCGCTTCCAACCAATTGACGCGATTGGAGTATATTCTCCAATGGAACGCGGCCCTCGGGGTAATACCAACGGCGGAACTGCGGAACTATATTCTGCAGTTAGTTCCCCTCCCGAGAGTGATGTAAAGCCTTTAGCGGGCTTTACAATGGCGGCGTCGGGCGTCATAGAGACCTACGTCCTGACGCTGCTCATTATTTTGTTAGTATCAACGTTGTGAGGTTAACCGATGGCTCGTTCGCGAGTAGTTGTTCATCGGAGGACAGAAGGGCCAGAAGGTGGGAGTGAATCCGAAACCACAACTACTCGCGACGTAAACGGCGGCGGCGGTTTTCCTACCAAAGTTAACATTAGTGGTAGCGCCAAGGGAGGCACTGTTCTTCTCATCACTGGCACTTTGTTTCTGGGTTATCTCTATTTTACCCGGAGGTTGCCGAATGTCCTCCAGGCTATTGCCAGAATGCCAATACCGGGAAGCGTGATGCAGCAAACTCCAATGGGGATGGTGCCTTATTCACCGGCACAGGTAGTGCCAATTAGCCCGTCGCAGAATACCGCCGGATACCCGCGCACCATTATGTTATCATTTCCAGTTCCTTATGCCGCACCTCCAGTTACGATTGTGGCTGCTGATCCGGCAACGTGTGCATTTGAGGTAGAAGCAACGACACTGCAGGCAACAGGAAGTTTAACTCTGGCACAGACGTATGTAAGGCAATACTGCAGATGAACAAAGATCCTGGTCCCTGGTCGGCATTGGGCGCCGCTATCATCGTGGCAGCAGCCTACACACAGGGGGGTATCTTCACTGCCGCTGCTTCACTTATCATCCTGGCAGTTCTAATTACGCCAGTAGCCGGACAACCGGCACTATTAACAGGACTTTTTAACGAGGTAGGAATGATCCTGCGGAAAGGGATTGGAGGTGGATAATGAAAGGCCATTTTCTCTGGGGGGTAGCTATCGGCGCTATCGCGGTGTGGCTGCTCAAACGCTGAAAGACATCCCAATGTCGCTGAAGTGTATTTTGATCGGCGGGGCTTTGGTGTGGGGCGGATACTATCTCTACAAGCATAAAAAGTTCCCATTCAAGCGGTAAGAACAGGGGCGGCTATGCGAGTCGGTGAAGAACTCATCACGTATGCGACGGGGCTCATCGCCCTGACTTTGATCGTTAGAAATGGGCCGGAGATTTCCGGTATCCTCAAACAGATAAGCGCCTCCACGGCGATGTTTTCGGGAGTGTTGCTAGGAGGTAGATGAAATGCGTCTCGCTGAAGAGGTAGTAACGTATGCCGGTGGATTGATTGCGTTGGCACTAATTATCCGTTACTCTGATAATGTGAACGTGATTATCAGAGGAGCGTATTCCGGTGTCAGCGATTTCGCCTCTTCCCTATTAAATCCAATGGCAATGCGGGTGGGGATGTGAAAATCCGAATGAACCTGATTGATTTTGAGATACTCCCCCCAGGCCCTAAACCGGGGCCAATAAATCGGGTAAACCTGATTGGAACAGCCAAGGAATTTAGACAACTGGCGCTTGATCTGTGGCAACTCTGCTACGATAATATTCCTGACGACTTTTTAATGATGCTTGATTTGTCCTACAATGCTCCCCTTCCTATTGTCCAACCAGAGAGAGAAAATGCCGAACTATCAACAGCAAAATAATCAGGGTCAAGATGCTTATACTCCACAGATTCCAATGGGAGGGATAGGTGGTATGCTTCCTGACTTCCCCATATTCGGGCCAGCATTGGGAATGGGCGTCTATGGGCGCTATCCTGCCCAATCAGCGAACGTAAGACGCAATCCCTCCGATATTCCTCTGAACAACGCTCCCGAATCGTATGGGGTTTACTGCGACCCCGAGATCAGGATGATTTCGGAGAACTGCTATGAGCAGTTTCCCTATCTCTCCAACAGCGGACAATACCAATATGGACCAAACTACCAGCCACCACTCGGAGCAGCTTATAACTTCACCACTCAACGACGTAAGCCTTATCCTTTTTATGAATGGGGAGGAATGGGTCTCTATCAAATTCAGTATCCCGATAGTCAGTATCCGGATACCAAGTCGCCTCTTGGAATTGATAAAGTCTATGGACCTTCCTTTAATGAATGGGTAACTGGTCCCTGGTTGGTCGCTATCACACAGGAGGTTTACCAGCAGTATAATCCGGCACTTCCGACTCCCTGGGGGATGTGATGCCTGAAGGTGACGTTCATATCCTTGGCGCCGACACGCACATCTCCAAAAAACGTGCCCCGCTGTTGCTCGCGGGCGGGGCTATTGTGGTGTTTCTGGCATTGAGGAGTCGTGCTGCTGCCCCTGCCGCCGGTCCTACAGTAGATTCTTCGTTGGCTGGGGCGCGGCAGCAGAACAATGCCTTCGCCCTGGAATTCTATCAGGCTCAAACACAGGCGCAGTTTGAACTCGCGCAACTGATGGCTTCTAACTCGATCCAACAGCAACAACTAAATCAGGGGTATCAATTGGCGGCAGGGATCAATCCTGGCCTATTGCAGCAGTGTATTCCGTTAGCACAATGGTATAACCTGGGGAGCGATATTCGGGATAGTCTCTCTAATCAAGTGAGAAATGGACAACTATTTCAATCTATCGGAATTAACGGCGTTTGTTTTGCTCCTACTCAAATGGGTATTAGCGGTCACGCCCCCTTTGTTACCGCAAAAAGTTCGCGGGGATTATTCTCCAGCGGTAGCAGCGTTACTGGCCCCGCCGGTTCCGTGCCCGGAACTCCTCCTCCGGCTGGAGATCCTGGCTTGTTAGGTATCTTCGATACTATCCTCCGCCTTCTTGGCGATGCCGGGGTAGTAACGCCCAATACGGTGCCACGGAATCCTAACCCTCCTCCCACACAACAGGGAGGAGGGCAACCAAACCCCTGGATCTATACGCCGCCTTTCTATAGCTATGCGTAGACTCCTCTCTACCCTCCCCTAAAAGGAGAGGGAAATCATAATGGCAGAAGAAATTGGAATGTCACAGGCTGATGTGATTCCTGATCCGGTAGAAGAACGAGCCGAACGCGAGAAAATCTTACTCTCTGAATGCGATGATAGATCCGGCATCGAAAAACTCATCGACTTTATGGCCGCTGCCAGAGTCGGAGTCTATCGACCTACCGCCGCTCCTGCGATGCGGCGCGACATTATCTGCCTGTGCTGCGGCAATCTTTACCGCCCTGATGATGTTTATGATGGTGAAAACATTTTTCTCTGCGGAAGCTGCATCCTCACGCGGAAAGAACAAGAATAGTGCCTGCTAACCCATTAAATACCCTCTCCCCTGGAGGTGGCGGCTGTCCGCCTGGGTCAGAGGTGTTGATCCCGGAGCTACCATTTGATTTCCTCCAGCCGATAATGCGGCGCCAGGTAACTCAAGTGGGTTATGGCGGCCCCTTTGTCATTCGGGGGAACCCCATTGGCGCTATCGTGGATGCAATCCGTAATTTCTGCTTTCCGGCACCGATGCAGGCAATGAATGGAGGGATGGGCTACGAAGATTTGAGCGGCGCCGGTCTGGGGACCTACGGCACCGATACCGGATCATTGGGCCTGGGGAGTGGTTATAGCGGCGGGTTCGGCACTAATCCCTACGTGCCATTGTCGCAGCAATGTGGCACAGGAACGATGCCAGACTATAGCACAGGAATGTGTGTTCCTACATCAAATGTGACAACTTCCAATCCTCCGACAACGACGATGACAATGGCAATGGGATGTGACTATCCCTCATTGGTCGCATTTAGTGCTCAAGCAGGCGCAGCCTATGGTTTGCGGGATGTGCAGACACTATGCAATCTGCAGGGAATGGCATCTGCCTGCGCTTCTGCTTTGAATCCTTCAGATCCACTCAATGGACGTTATATGGATCTATCGAATAGAATTGGTCGTTGGCTGAAGGCGCTTGGCTGCAATGATTGTGCTACCTGTGCGGGTAACAAGCGAGCAATGGCACCGCCCGCCCCGCCAACGCCTCCACCCACATCACCAGCAACGGGAACGTCAGGAGGGGGAACTCCGAGCGGCAGCACAATGAGTGGGTCGGGGCCATTTGGCTATATCGCTATTGCTAGTCCGGGCGGTTCTGTTCCGCCCGTTCCGACCATTCCACCCGCTACAGTCACTAATCCGCCACCAACGACCCCTTCCCCCAATATCACCGGGCAACTGGCCCGGCTAACCCGTGGCTTTCCCCCGTTGCCAACGCTGCCGAACCCAATGTCATTGACTGAAGGAAACCTGGGGATGTTCC
>Ga0137393_10002256_pt1 | contig 12435 bp, 10 predicted proteins | sample 15con2h34BmetaG_FD_101396 | JGI IMG/M metagenome (GOLD analysis project Ga0137393, IMG submission 101396) | Vadose zone soil microbial communities from Angelo Coast Range Reserve, California, USA - 15con2h3.4B metaG | ecosystem: Environmental > Terrestrial > Soil > Vadose zone > Saprolite...
CCATATCGTCGTAACGGGTCAGGGGCCAGAAATCCCTGACCAGACCCTATGTCCAGTGGACCGGGTCTTCGTGCCGTAACTGCTTCCACAAAGGATGCGGATCGTTATTCACGAAAAAACCGGGATCGGTAAGCGCGCGGTAAATCAAGGAGAAGTCCATGGCTTTGCTCCTGCCTGTCAAGCTAGCGCAGATCGAGCAAAAGAGGCCAGGTGGCCGCGCTCATTCCGGATCGACGAAAAATCCGCACTACGCAATAGTCACAAATTGGATAGGCGACCGGCGCGCTCTATATCGCCGTTTGTAACACTGGATTTCTGGGTGGTTAGTTCAAGGTCCCGCAGAGGGCGGCGCAAGGAGCCGCCTTACACGGACTTGGGTGGCGCGGACTGCGGATGCCCTCTCGCTTACGACGTGAATGCCGGCAGAATCTTGGTGCCGTACTGCTCGATTTGCGACATGACCTCTGCCGTTGGACAGGCGGGACGCAGGACAAATTTCACGCATCCTGCCTCGACGAATGCCTGCAACTTCTCAACGCATTCGGCTGCCGGACCGACGATACAGCGCGCAGCGACCTCTTCAGGAGGCATCGGCAGACCGCGCAGCAGCGGCGCCACGGTTCTCCAGGCGGCCTCGCGGTCATCGCTGACATGGGTCAACAACAGCACCCCGGCTTCGCGCGGGTTGACCTTGCGGCCGTATTCCTCACCGAAGCCGATTAATTTATCCATGTCTCGTTTGAATTCCTGCGGACTGGTGAGTGCCGGAAACCATCCGTCGCCGAGGCGCACGACGCGTTTGAGAATCGCGTCACTTTTGCCCCCGATCCAGATATCCAGCGAGCCTTTGCGCGGCTTCGGTTCAATCGTCACGTCGTCGAATTGATAAAACTGTCCGTGATGAGTGACATGGGATTCAGTCCACAGCCGGCGCAGAATTTTGATCCCTTCGTCGAGCCGTTTCCCCCGTTCGGCGGGTGGTATACCCGAGGCGGCGAGGTCACGGAGATCACTGCCGCTCCCTACCGCCATGATCATTCGCCCTTCGGAGATATAGTCGAGCGTGGCATAGGTCTTGGCGACGTGCACCGGATGACGGGCCGGCAGCGTGAGTACGCTCGGTCCCATCTTGAGACGCTTGGTACGGCCGGCGATCATCGCGAAAAGACAACTTATGTCCAGGGTAGGGTTCCGTGTGACTATATGGTCTGACAGCCAGATGGAATCCAATCCGACTGCCTCGGCCAGCTCCGCATAGCCACAAATAGATTCCGCCTGGGGCAGACCGTAGTTCCAGAGGCCAAAGCCAATGCCGATTTTCACGCTACTCATCGTGGTCCTCGCTTTTTACCCGACGTTGCACGCTGATAGCGCAGGGGCTGTAGCACTATCGGCTAGGGCTCGACGCTTTGGATAAAGATTGATCCGCCCGCATGGAATGTAGACGGCCGTGCTCATCGTGCTCTGGGCAAGCCCAGCACGCGTTCAGCGATGATGTTGCGCTGGATTTCTGAGGTGCCGGCCTCAATCGTGTTGGCACGCGAGCGCAGGAAATGGTGTTGCCAACGGCCGCCTTCCACTGCATGGGGCGAACCGCGCATCAGTTGGCTGGCCGGGCCTTCCAGACTCATCACCAGTTCCATCATGCGCTGATTAAGCTCCGACCATGCGAGTTTGGAAATCGATCCCTCCGGCCCTGGATTGCCGCCCTTGAGGATCTTCGAGAAGGCACGATAGGCGGTAAAGCGCATCATCTCGAGGTCGACGTAGAACTGGGCGAGTTGTTGCCGAATAACCGGATTCTGACTGACCGCGGTGCCGTTACGTTTGATGGAACGCGCCAGGTCAACTATTTCGTCGAAGACGATCCGATAGCGCATCACAGTGGCGAGCGCACTGGTCCCCCGCTCGTTCATCAGGGTAGTGGTCGCTACCCGCCAACCCTCGTTCAACGGACCGAGCAGGTTCTCGCGCGGCACGCGGACCTCGTCAAAGAACATCTCGTTGAATTCGGCCTCGCCAGTCATTTGCCGCAGTGGCTTAACGGTGATGCCGGGCGTGCGCATTTCGACCAGCAGGTACGACAGGCCGCGATGTTTGGGGGCTTCGGGATCCGTGCGCACCAAAAGCATGCACATATCGGAAATGTGGCCGAGCGTGGTCCACACCTTTTGCCCATTGACGATGAATTCGTCGCCCTTCAGTTCGGCGCGGGTCTTGAGCGAGGCGAGGTCGGAGCCGGCGTTGGGTTCGGAAAAGCCCTGACACCAGATCTCTTCGCAGTTTAGAATTTTGGTTAAATAGCGCTTTTTCTGTTCCTCGGTGCCGTGGGTGATAATCGTCGGCCCCGCCATCGACAGCCCCAGTACGTTGAGCGGACCAGGCGCCCGGAAACGCGCGACCTCCTCGTTGAAGATCGCCATCTCGACGTGGCTCGCACCCTGACCGCCGTACTCTTTCGGCCACGCCATTCCCAGAAATCCGTTATTGTGGAGGCGCTGCTGCCAATCCTTGAGGAATTCAACCTGCGACATCCCGGGCGGCCTTGCGCCGCCTTTACCCCATCCAGGCGGGAGGTTGTCTCGCAGAAACCTCTGAACGCGTTCACGAAAACGTTCCTCGGTAGGACTGAAGCTCAGGTCCATCGAATCACCCTCGCAGGTTCACACCCGGCGAACCTCTCGTTGCGGATTTTCGGGTCGTTCTCCCATTTCGCGGCTCTAGTCGCGTATCCGCTCTCCCTCGGTTCGCACGATATGCTCATAGTAGTTTCTTCGCCATCTGTAGCCATGATCCCGCAGCCGCAGGCGGGGCGCAGTCGGCATGGATACGTTCAGAGAAGCAGGCGGCTTCGAGAGCCGCCCCTACAAGAGTCGGCCTTCGGCGGTTGGACGTCAAAGCTATGCCCGGACGGCGCTATGGCAGTACCGCTCTCTGCTCGCGCCATTCAATTCTTCAATCACTCATCTGATCTTGGCTCATTCGAGCGAATTCATCAGCCGGATCAGCTCGGCACGACCCCATTCAACTTCGAACCGATGGCGCCGCGCCATTTTCTGCAAATAATCGCGCACCGGGCCGTTGGCAGGCGCGAGCGCGAGCGCTTCTTCGACCTTGCGCGCCACCCACTCCTCGCCATGAATCAGGAGTTTCAACTGTTGCGATAAGGCACCGGCGTCCGCGATTTTAGCGGCAAACGGTCCGATGAGTTGCGACGGACTGCCGCCTTCGGTCCGCATCAGGTCTTCCAGTTCGCCTACGGTCGCGCTTTCGTCCTCGCTCGAAGTGGAAAGAAGACGCTTCAGCTCGTCATTTTCGACTTGGGCGGCAAGGCTGTCGAGCGCAACTACGCCGGCGCGCTCGGACTCCAGCAGCAGATTCAGAATTTTCTCCAGCGCGGCCTCCACGTCGTGAAAGTACCCGTGACGACCAGCCTTCGCAAGGCGAACCCTCGTGCAAGCATGCTGTCGAAAAACTCTTCACAACCTGCACCCCCTCTGTAATCGCGCCGCGGGCAGAACTGAAAGAACAAAGCCGGCTTTAAGCAGTGCGTTGGGATCGACTTGAGAGTCCTCTGCCGCTGTCAAGCGTTTCTCAACACCCTGCCAGGTAGCCGCTCTGCCGTTCATCTCTCGCCTCTTTTCACTCCCTGTGTTTTAGCCTGTGCCTGCCAGCACGCGCACTGGCTGGATGCGGCGGAACGGTAAAATGAAGTCTAACGTTTCTTGTGCCACGCGCTCTCGCTCACTATCCACGGTGATTACGTGGAAGCTCTCATCCAGGGCGACCAATCGTTTGTCGGCACAGCCCAGATGGTTCATCAGAAACTCGGTGTTATTGTTGAAAGGACACGTATGATCGCGGCGGCTGTGAATCACGAGAGTTGGCTGGACGAGTTCCGGCAACTTTGCGCGCACCTGGTCCGAAAGTTCGATTAAGTCGAGCGCCGCTCGCAGCGGCATCAGGCGATTGCTCGGATGAATCAGGCGGGCACCCGCATCGTGAATGTCCGAACCGCCCTGCTGATGGATGTAGACCCGGTTGGCGATGTTTATCGGCCGCAGCAGACGCAGAGCCGTGCGCGTCCAGAATGGCAGGTAGAAGGCTGGCGCCAGCATTACTACGGCTGAAACGGCCTCGCCTTGATCGATTGCCAGGCGTGCAGCCAGCACTGCGCCCATCGAAAGCCCGATCACAACATTGGGCTCGTCGTACGCTCGCAGCCGCTCGAAGCCGTCGACCACGCTCTCGTACCAGTTGGCGCGTGTCACCGCGCCCAACTCTTCAGGACCGCCCCCATGGCCTGCGAGGCGGACGCCATGGACCCGCACACCTGCGGCCGTCAGCCGCTCGCCCAGGTAGCGCATCTCGTAGGGAGTTCCGGTCAGGCCATGTACCAGGAGCGCGCTCAGGCCTGAGCCCGGTAGAAAGAATTCGTTGGTGTTGACTGGGTGAATAAGCTGTGGCGGGTCGGAGTCGTCGTCGGACTTACTCATAATATTGCCGCTGATTTGATCTTTTTATGCAGCGAGCTGAAAAGAGATGAAGTGTTAATATTTAGCATGAAAGAGAGGTTCTTTTGCTCACCCTGTTCTCGCGGGTTCGCGGACGCTCGCCGTCACGCGTTTTCTATCTAGCGCTCATAATAGTTCGAGTACAGGTCGGATTGAATCCTCTACCTCGACTACATCGACGAAGGTCCGGAACTCGACCCAAGGAGGTCAGTGTTGACCGCAATTGGCGTCGCCAGCTTGAGGCCGTTGATGAAATTCATCCAAGCCGTGGCGCGTCTCTGCTGAAGGAACTGTTGGGTGAATGGGGGACCTTCAGCTTTCCATTCCTGCTCGGTTGGCGCCGTACGGCTGACCACCTGGAAAATGAATGAATTACCCCCATTTTCCAGCACGCGGTCAAGAGTTGTCGGTACCTTGGATACCATCGCCGCGGCTTCGGTGGCCTCTGCAAAGGGTCCGATTCCGGGGATCTGGCGATTTGCGCGAGGGAATTCGCCCGTGGTGTGTACTTGAAGATGGTCGTTAGCCGCAGCCGAATTAAAGTCGGCGACACCTTTAATCTGCTTCAGCGCGGCTTGAGCAGCGTCAGTGGCTAACAGCTCAGCCTTTTGGCGGACGAAGGCCGCGCGCACCTTGTCCCTGATTTGGTTGAACGCCGGAATCTGCGATGGAGTACGGTCTCGCAATTTCACCAGGAAGGGCACTGAGGTGTCGGTGATGGCGCGGACATCGCCTTTTTCGAGCTTAAACGCCCCGGCGAGAAATTTAGGCTCTGACTCAGCCTCTTTTACAGATTCTTCAGCCGAGACGTACGGGGTCTCTACGGCGATTAAACCTCGCCTTTGAGCGAGCTGCTTCAGATCGCGTCCTTCGAGGGCTGCTGCCAAATCCTGCTCGACATCCCGCCGAGCGAGGTCACTCCCCATCTTTTGTTTAATCGCCGCAATAATTTTTGGTTTCGCCTCCTCGAGCGTGTCTTGACCAGCCTTCTTGACCTCTTCGAGCTGAACGACATGGTAGCCATACTGACTCTGCACCAGCGTTACCTGGCCAGGGTTAAGTTTGAAGGCGGCATCCTCGAACGGCTTGACCATCTCGCCCCGTGCAAAGTATCCCAACTCGCCGCCGCGATCCTTTGTGCCCGGATCGTCCGAATACTGGTGGGCCAGCTTGGTGAAGTCATCGCCCGACTTAACCTTCTGCAATACTTCTTCAGCTTTGGCCTTGGCGGCTACTTTTCCCGCCGGTGAAGCATCCGGCGGAACCGCGATTAGAATATGACGAGCGCGAACCTGCTCCGGGTGGGAAAACTGTGTATTCAGGTTACGTTCGTAATTGGCTTCAATATCCTCGGGCGATGGGGTTTGATTCGCGGCCAGCACTGATGGGTCGTAGCGGATAAAATCCATTCTGATCCGCTCAGGTTCACGGAGCTGGCCGCGATTGTCGTCATAATATCTGCTGAGCTGCGGCTCGGTGGGCTCAACCTGTCCGGTGAAATCTGCGTAGGCAAACTCGATATAGACCAGCGAGAGCTTTTCGCCGAAGCGGCTAAACTCGCTTCGCACTTCGTCCGGGCTTACTTGCACCGCCTGAGTAATCATCTGGCGCATCGTGTCGGTCAACATGCGCTCGCGGGTCTTGCTTTCGAAGACGGAGGGCTCGAGGTCATTTTGCCGCAGAACCTCATTGTATCTCCGTACGTCGAAGCGTCCGTCAGTCTGAAAGGCAGTCTGCGATGCGATAGCGCGAGCAAGCTCGTCGTCGCTGATGCGCAGGCCGAGGCGGCCCGCCTCGCGATTGATTAAGGTCTGGTCGACTAACTGCTCCAGCGCCATTTGTCGCAGATTGTTACTTTGGAGCATTTGGGGCGATTCCTGGCCATAGGTGTTTTGAATTTCACGACGTAGATCGACAGTTGTGCTGTCGACCTGGTCGGGCGTGATGGTCTGACATCCTGGCATCGTGAACAGGTGGAAATAGGTGTAGCAACCGACCTGCGCGGCCGGACTGACTCGGGTGAAATAGCTGGCAGCGCCCCAACTGCCAAAAAACAGCGCGAAGACGCCGCCGAGCAGGAGCAGCAGGACACGCGTGCCCCAGGAATAGCTGTGCCGCCGAAATACATGTAGCATAGACTAATATTATAATTCAGTGCGTTTTAATGAGGCAATTGCGCCTGGCTTACTTGCTTGATCTAAAGCATCTCTGTTAATTTTCGACTAGCGCGAACTGGTGACTTTTCGCAAGAGTCCATCGGGCAATTAAGGAATCGCTCGGGGGGGAGTGGCGGCAACGGTGAGGTGGTGGCGGATGGCCCGAACAGGGCAACGCAAGGGGGCTAAAATCGGTGGTCCTTAATTCTATCTATGGCTGGTTTTCCAACGATCTCGCGATTGACCTCGGCACTGCAAACACTCTGATCTACGTCAAGGGTGAAGGTATCGTCTGCAACGAACCGTCTGTAGTGGCCGTGCAGAAGGATTCCCGCGGTGGCCGGCGGGTTCTGGCAATCGGGGCCGAGGCGAAAAAGATGCTCGGGCGCACCCCCGGCTCGATCGTGGCGATTCGGCCACTCAAGGACGGCGTCATCGCCGACTTCGAGATCACCGAGAATATGCTCCGCCATTTCATCGAGAAGACCCATAACCGCAAATGGTTGGTGCGTCCGCGCATCGTCATCTGCGTCCCCTTCGGTATCACCGCGGTGGAAAAACGCGCAGTACGTGAATCGGCCGAATCGGCTGGGGCGCGCGAGGTTTACCTGATCGAAGAGCCGATGGCGGCGGCGATTGGCGCCGGCCTACCGATCACCGAACCGGCCGGTAACATGATTGTCGATATCGGCGGAGGTACCACCGAAGTCGCCGTAATCTCCCTGGCGGGCGTGGTTTTCTCCCGCTCGGTGCGCGTGGCCGGCGACAAAATGGACGAAGCGATAATCCAGCACATCAAGCGCAAATACAATTTGCTGATTGGCGAGCGCACCGCCGAGTTGATCAAAATCACCATAGGTTCCGCCTACCCGGGCAATGAGATCCAAACCATGGAGATCAAGGGCCGCGACCTGGTGGCCGGAGTCCCCAAGATAATCGAGATCACCGACGAGGAGATTCGCGAAGCCCTGATGGAACCGGTTCATCAGGTCGTCGAATCAGTGCGGATTGCATTGGAACGCACGCCGCCGGAACTAGCCTCTGATATTGTCGAAAAAGGAATCGTGCTCGCAGGCGGCGGCGCGCTGCTCCGCAACCTTGACGTCCTGCTGCGCGAAGAAACCGGCCTGCCGGTGACGCTCGCCGACGATCCGTTAACGGCGGTGGTAATGGGCGCGGGCAAGGTGCTCGATGAGATTTCTCTACTGCGCGATGTTACAGTCGATTGAGCAATGCCCCCTCGCCAGCCGCTGGTCCATCGACTACTGTCAGATGAGGAGAATTTACCGTTCGTAGCGCGAAAGTGAGAGGTTCCTTCCTCTGGCGCAACCGGGTGGTGCTCACCACCGGTCTGCTCTTGATCCTTGCGTTGCATCTGCTTTCCACTGGAGTCCGGCCCGATGCTCGTGTGAATAAGCCGTCACTGGTGCTGATGGAGGCGGTTAAACCGTTACTGGTGATCGAGTCCCAGATGGCTGACGACGCCAGCGACTTCCTGCACAACTATTTCGACCTGGTCGGTGTCCGCCAGGAAAACCTGCGGCTCAAGCAGCAACTAGCCCAACTCGAAGGTCAGCAGCGGCGGATGGCTGAACTGGAAGCTGAGAACCGTCATTTGGCTGATCTGCTGGAACTACGCGACGCGCTGGGGGCGACCGCGATCGCCGCCAACGTCATTGGCAGTGATGCGACCGGCCTTTCCCGCACACTGATGCTGTCCGAGGGCGCTCGGCAGGGTTTGCGCCGCGACCTGGCGGTGATCTCCACTAACGGGGTGGTCGGTAAGCTGATTGCCGTGTCGCAGAATGCGGCGCGAGTGCTGTTGATCAGCGATCACAACTCGGCGTTGGATGCTTTTGATCAACGCAGCCGTGCCCGCGGCATCATCGCAGGCGTAGTCGAAGACGGGCTGGTAATGAAGTACGTTGATCGCTCTGAAGACCTTAAACCCGGCGACATGATTGTCACCTCGGGGATGGACGGAATTTTTCCACGCGGGCTGTTGGTGGGGAAGGTTGCGCGCGTCTCGCAAGAGGGTCCGGGCCTGTTTCTAAACGTTGAAGTGAAGGCCGCGGTTGACTTTCGCGAGCTTGAACAGGTCATGATTCTCACCACGCGCGCACCCGCCTCGTCCGTCGAGGATAACGGCTGAAGAGGTCGTGCGGTTGCTGCTGCTGTTCTCGCTTGCCGCCTTTGTTGCGCTGGTCCTGCAGACCACTCTGCCGCGATTATTGCCATTAGGAATTTTGGTGCCGGATTTGGTGCTGATTCTGGCAGTCGATCTCGGCATGCACCGTCCACGCGCCCTGACGGCGATGATGGCGTTTGCGATGGGTTACGCGGTTGACGCCTTCTCCGGGGTCGAGCTCGGCCTCAATGCGCTACTGCTGACGATGGTGTTTATGCTGGCGTACTGGCTGTCGCGGGTTCTGATTTCGACCAGCACCGCGATCGGCGTGCTGGCGGTATTCGCCGGCGTGATTTTCAGCGACGTCGGTAACTGTCTGATCAGTTCCGGGTTCACTCCGGCCGTTCGGCTGCACGCTCTCATGCCGGCGGTGTTGATCCAGGCGGCGCTGACCGCGTTGTTGACGCCGTCGATGTTCCGAATTACCGCCTGGGCCGGGCGGATGGTTGGATTGCGCACGCGCAGCGCGAGCGGTTAAACTTCTGGATACGCCACAATGGCTAAGTTGATGGCCGGAAAAAAGATCCGCCCGGTGCCCGAGTTGGAACCGCGTATTGTGGCACTCATGCTCTTTATCGGCACGGTGCTAAGCGCCGCGGCCGTGCGTTTGTATTATCTCCAGATAATCAAACATCGCGACTTGTCGGAACTGGCGGATCGCAACCGCATCCGCATACAGCGTCTCCCTGCACTCCGAGGACTCGTCTACGACGTACATCACCGCCCGCTGGTAGATACGCGCCCGTCCTTCGACGCGGTCATGGTGCCTGAGGATGCTCCCGATCTCGGGCGAACGGTCGGTAAGCTCGAGCAGCTACTGGGCGAGGATGGGGCCGCGAAGAAACTCGAGGACGCCCAGGACCAGGGCCGGCCTGAGTTCGAGCCGGTCACGGTCGAGGAGCGCCTTAATTGGCAACAGGTTGTCACGCTGGAAACTCATCAGCTCGAACTACCGGGAGTCAGTCTGCAGGTCAACCCCCAGCGTCACTATATCTACGGGGGGCTCGGGGCACATCTGCTGGGATATGTAGGCGAGGTTACGGTCAAGGATCTGGCTCGTCTGCCCGACTATCGAATGGGGGATGAAATCGGTAAATTCGGCCTCGAGCGAAGCTGGGAAGACACTCTGCGCGGCGATAGCGGCGGTCAGGAAATCGAAGTCGACGCGGTCGGCCGGCGGCTGAGGCTGTTGCGCGAGATCCCGGAGACGCCCGGTGACAGCATCATAATGACCATCGATTTCGACCTGCAGCGGGTGGCTGAGGAAGCCATCGGCGATCGCGCCGGCGCATTGGTCGCACTCGACCCCAACACCGGCTATATACTGGCGATGGCGAGCCATCCGGCCTTCGATCCCAATATCTTCGCCGGCGGCATCAAATCGGTTCAATGGCGGTCGCTGACCACCGACCCAGCTCATCCACTACAGGATCGCGCGACCCAGGGAACTTATCCACCCGGCTCAACCTTCAAAATCGTCGATTCAATCGCCGCCTTGGCAGACCGGACGCTGACGCCGCAAACCACCTATTTCTGCCCCGGCGGCATGTACTTTGGCGGTCGCGAATATCGATGTTGGCGCAAGCAGGGCCATGGCACCCTGTCGGTCCATCGAGCCATCGTCGAATCATGCGATGTATTTTTCTACAACGTCGGCCAGCACCTTGGGGTCGATCGCCTTGCGGCTTGGGCCCATGCTCTTGGCTTGGGCCGAAAGACCGGCATCGAACTCGACAACGAGAAGTCGGGGCTGATTCCATCATCCCAATGGAAGTGGCGCCGGTATCGCGAACGCTGGTACCCGGCCGAGACCTTGTCAGTGGCGATTGGCCAGGGCTATGTTGCGATAACCCCGTTGCAGCTAGCTGAACTGGCGGCGGAGGTCGGCAATGGCGGCGTCTTCTATCAGCCGCAATTCGTTAAAGAGATCGACTCGATCGACGGCACGCCAGTTAAAGTCTTCCCGCCGATAATCCGCAGCCGTGTCCACATCGATCAAGCGGCGCTCGACGAGGTTCGCGCCGGCATGGTGGGGGTTGTCAACGCCAGCGATGGCACTGCTCATGCCGCCCGGCTCAACGATGTGATTGTTGCCGGTAAAACCGGCACCGCCCAGGTTATCAAGGAAGCCCAGGGTGTGCGCGTCAAAGAAAACGAAGGACCCGAGAAATATCGCGACCATGGATGGTTTATGGCTTTCGCCCCGCTCGACCATCCTCGAATCGCGGTCGCTTGCATTATCGAGCACGGCGGACATGGCGGCAGCTCTGCAGGACCTGTGGTCAAGGCGGTGATGCAGGAATTTTTCATGAAGAACCCGCCGCAGGGTGCAGCGCCGGGACAGTTGACCCAGCAAAGCGGTAATCGGAGCCGTGGCGCGGCCTCAGCTGGAGCAGCTGGCGGACAGGTAGTTCCGGCGCATGAGCAACTGGATGCGCAAACTGAGTAAGACCTCGCTGGTCGATGACGCTACGACTGAGGAGGGACCTTCTGCATTCCTCCCCCTGACCAGGGGGAGGTTAGGTGGGGGTGGCCCGTGTCTCTCTTTTTATTTTTGTCACGGGAAGCTCGTCTGATGGCGCTCGATCGGCGCATGCTTTTGCATTTTGACTGGACCGTCTTCACGGTGGCATTAGCGCTTGGCGGCGTCGGACTCGTTAGCGTGCTAAGTGCCACTTGGGCTGGTGCTCGTCATCCGTTGGATCCGCTGGTGGTCAGGCAGCTCATTTGGACTGGGGTGGGGGTTGCGCTAATGACCGCGGCGGCGCTGTTCGATTATCGCGCTTTGAATTCCTACGCCTACCCCTTCTACGCGGTGACTCTCGGATTGCTGATGATGGTTGCGATTGCCGGTCAAAGCACTGGCGGTTCGCGCCGATGGATCAACCTGGGCTTGCTAAAGTTGGAGCCCTCCGAAATCGCGAAGCTCGCCGTTGTGCTGGTGATGGTGCATTACCTGCGCGAAGAACCGCCGCGCGGCGGATGGCGCGCCCATCAAATGCTGATTCCGGCGATTTTGCTGGCAATTCCGGCAGCACTGGTGCTGAAGCAGCCTGACCTCGGTACAGCGCTGATTCTTGTCTTGATCACGGCGACGCTGGTGTTCGTGAGTGGCCTGAATTGGCGAACGATGGCCGTGGTGGTGCTCGGTGCGGTGCTGGCCGCTCCGGTGGCATGGCATTATCTGAAACCGTATCAGCGCGAACGGCTGGTGAGCTTCATTAATCCACAATCCGATCCGCTCGGTGCCGGCTATCACATCATCCAATCCGAAATCGCCATCGGTTCAGGCGGTGCCTGGGGCAAAGGAATATTCAAGGGAACGCAGGCGCGGCTCAATTTCTTGCCCGAGCAAACCACTGACTTCATCTTTGCGGTATACGCCGAGGAATTCGGCTTTGCCGGTTCGATGCTGCTGTTGGGTCTGTACGCGGCGTTAATTGCGCGGGGCGCATGGATTGCGCGGCACGCGCGCGACCGCATCGGTTCGCTGCTCGCCGTTAGGGTGAGAGGAATAATTATCTGGAAGGTCGCAATCAATATTGGTATAGCCAGAGGGATGCTGCTGGTAATCGGC
>Ga0137393_10002257_pt1 | contig 12435 bp, 9 predicted proteins | sample 15con2h34BmetaG_FD_101396 | JGI IMG/M metagenome (GOLD analysis project Ga0137393, IMG submission 101396) | Vadose zone soil microbial communities from Angelo Coast Range Reserve, California, USA - 15con2h3.4B metaG | ecosystem: Environmental > Terrestrial > Soil > Vadose zone > Saprolite...
CGATTTGAAAACTCTGCATGGAGGGAGGCGCCATGAGATTTGACCCGAATCAAGAGCCGACGACCAAGCGGCTGAATGAATGGATGATCCAAGGTAAGGCGGAACGTAAGGCTAGCGCCGGGTGAGCTTGATCATTTACGGCCAGCGGCCGCAGCAATGATTTCCATCAGCGAGGCAGGCGATGACAGGCCATAAGCTCTCGTCCAAATGTTGGCCGCATCATTGCCGATTAGGATCATCGGAGTGTGGTCATTCTTGTCGGCAACCGCAACTCCAAACGCCTTGAGTAAAGAATCAATTTCGCGCTTGTCGCCGGTCACAAACGTCCACCCAGGTTCCGCGCCAAATTTTGCCGCGAAATCATGCAGTCTTTCCGGAGTGTCCGTCGCCGGGTCGACGCTGACGGAAATCAATTGTGCCTCGACTGCACTTGCCTTCAACTCACGCTGCACGCGGCGAAAGGTCGCGGTCATGGGCGGACAGATCGTCGTGCAAGTTGTAAAGATAAAATTGATCGCTACAGTCTTGCCCTTGACCAGGTCAGCGTAGAAATTGATCCGGGAGCCATTTTGATCATAGACGCGAACATCCGGAATTCGGGAAGACGAGAAGGAATCAGACCCGGTTTCAACTACGGGGAGGTTGTTTGTGAGTGTTGAGGTTGCGTCAACTTTATCCTCAATCAGTCTCAAGGCCATACCGCACTTAGGACATCTTCGCCCGGGTTTTGTGGAAGTAACTTCGGGATGCATCGGACAGGCGTAACGCACAGCCTTGGGCTTCGGACTCTGCCGCGCTTTTTTCAAGGATTGAGCTCTGGCCAGATCGGCATCCGTCGTTAGCCCTACGCCCCATGTGACACCGGCGATCAGAGTTAATAGAAACAACCTGATGAACATTGGCTTGTTCTTCATTTGCCAAACTTGCTCCCGGCGAGAGTCCTGGTCTCTAATTGATGTTGACCCATCCGCTTGCAGGCACGAACTGCTTCCTTTTTAGATCGATCGTCACCACATATGTCCCCATGGCGCCGATGCGGCGATTGGGTCCGTAAGTTATTTCCGGCATCAGTCCGGTAGAATACTCGTATAGCCCCTCGAGAACCCGGACAAGTCGCTCCCGACTTAAGTCCTTACCACACCGTTTCAAAGCCTCGACCAATATTTTAGCGGCCATGTAAGCGGAAATCTGGGCCGTCAAATGTTTGGTAGTTAGCTGGTACTTTTCGGTAAGCGCCCGGAACTCTTTGATTCCTTCGGCGGTCTGATCAGCCGGGGTGTTGGGGAAAGAAATAAAAACCTTTCCGTCGAAGCCGATGGGCGCACCGAAGATCCCGGCGCCTACTCCTGTGCCAGGCAAAAAGATCGTCGGAAACCACCCGAGCTTCTCAGACTCGCCCATGAGCGCCAGCAACTCCTCGGTGCTTCCGATGAAAAATATCACGTCCACCCTGGTCTGTCTCAGTTGTTTGACTATCTGACCGGCATCAAAGCGCCCGCCCAGATAGTCGTAAACCTGGGGAGCGTTCAGTGCGTCTTTCTTACTCTGTAGTTTGATGGCCGCGAGAACATTGTCATTCAGTTGGGTACGCGGATAAACCACTGCGACGGCCGAGCTTTTGAGCTCCGGCTTCGCGGCCATGAAATTTATGAGTGCTTGCGCCTGTCCATCGGCGCCTGCCAGTAAATAAAAAACTTGCCGATTTAGCGGAACACCGGTCTGCGGATCGAGCGTGAGCGGCCCCACGAGAGGCACTTCCCGCTCGGCCAGCATTGCCACGATCTCCCTTTCCGCTCCGGCGATGAAAGCAGCGGTCATCGCAAAAACGTGCTCGTCCTTGAGCAACCGCTCAATGTTGGCGCGCGTCGCTGCCGGAGTCTCAGCCGTTTCGATCGATTTTAGTTTCAGCCGCCGGTTGTAGATTCCACCCTGGCTGTTGACTTCAGCAAAGAAAGCCGCAGTTACAGCCTTCACTGCTTGTCCCAGCTCAGCCAGCGATCCGGACAGCGGAATCGCGGTCCCAATCACAATTTCGTCATCGCTGATTCCTGGATCTTTATCGTTACCCAATCGCTTCAAGTATACAAGGAGGTCTTCCAGATCCTCTCTTGGCATCTGATAGCGAGGCATAATGTTCAATAATTTGTTGCCTGCCGGATCGAGCCCCAACGTTATTGCGAACGCGAGTCCACGCTCGGTGTAGCCTGGACGCCGGCGTCCGCCGGAACCCGTCGCACCTAATGGGCTGGTCAACGAGTTCCAGGTCACGTTGGACGGACTGACACCACCCTCGGGCTTACCCAGGCCATCGAACCCGTGACAATTCGCGCAGGCCATCGCACTACCAGGTACTTCGACCGAGCCCTGGCCAACGTAAGCGAGAATGTTCTTACCCGAGGCACTGGTGCCCTGCAAGTAGATCTGTTTGCCGCGACTCTCCTGGGGCGTCAGGGGATCTTGTGCAGTTGCGGTGGCCCATCCGGCAAATATGAAGGTCGAAGGAATTGCCAGACCGATCAGCCAGACCAGTGTCTTTGAACTTGCTCGTTTCTTCATTTCGATGGAGACGCAGTTTACGGGGCGACCGGCGCCTGATCATTAAGGACGCTCTCGACAACTTTGACTAACTCATCGCTGTTAGCCAATCCGAAGGCTTTCTTCCAAAGCCCGGTGCGCTCGTTGCCGATGATGAAGATGTTAAGGTGGTCCTGTTTGTCGCTCACAAACTGGCCCAGCTTCTTCAGCGCGAACTCCACGTTCGCCCTGTCGCCAGTGAGAAAGTACCAGCCCGGTCTGGCATGGAGCCGTTTCGCGTATTCTTTCAAAACCGGCGGCGTATCAACGGTGGGATCCAAACTGAGCGAAAGAATGCGAACATCTTTGCCGACGCGATCGCCCAGCGCCTCCTGCACCTTTTCGAGGTTACGATTCATCGGCAAACAACTTCCCTGGCAGGTCCCGAAAAAGGAGTTGATGATGACGACTTTTCCTTCCAAAAGATCGGTGTAGAAACGCAGCTTCTCGCCGTCCTGGTTAACCAGGATTACGTCCGTGAAATACTTGTGAGCAGCAGATTCCTCTGAAGCGCCCACGGACTTCGCTTGACTGCCGGCCACTTGCGCTGAAATCGAAGCAGATCCGAAAACGAGAGCTAGTATTGCGACGGTCCAGTTAGCGAGCCTGTTCAAAACTACTCGGTTGGGGTAATGAGCGATCACCTTACGCATAGTTATTCTCTCCCTCACTCTCCTCGAGTTTCTCGTCTTCTTTGCTCATTTTCGTGGTCGGAATTCATCTTCATCGTCTGAAGCGTCAGCGATTTCAACTAATTGACCTGAGGGGTCCCGGCGGGACACTGGAAGAACATATGGTACACGGCGGTCTCACGAGGGACAAACCTCTGAAAGAAACGGTAATGACTTCGTTCAGAGTTCAAGCTTTAGCTTGCTCGTTAAATTGTTTTCGTTCTTAATGGCTGATACGGCCGCTTGCCTCGGATGTTTTGGGCTACCTGCTCCATCTCGCTCCGCTTGATGTTCCCGACACAAGCCGGGTTTGCGCGGTTATACAACATTAGAACTTCGGAGATGTGCCTCGCTTTCCGTGTTCCGCTCATTTCCAGCATGGGAAACATGACGGCCAGGTCCTCGACCACAGAAAAATACTGCCCCTTTTCGTCTCTCAAATCTCTGTCGTCAACAAGATCCCATAACCACTTTTTCCAGGTACGCACGGCGGTCGCCAGCCATTCCATCTGACGAAAATCCGTGGCACCTTCCGGGTAAGCCGGGAGCCTGCCAACTATGTGTGCGACATTTGAAACCCAGCTCCCATAGGTCATCCAGCAGTCGTGCTCGGCATAGGTGTCGGCAATGATTTGCAAGGCATCGTCGGTGTGAAACCAATCGTCACCGTCAAGGATCACGATGATGTCTTCCGGCCCGGCGCGACTTCGTTCAATAGCGCGGACCAGATTAGCCGCTGAGTAAAGTCGCCTTTCATTTTGGGTAATTCTGATCCTGTCATCCTTTTCCTTTCCCCGGACGGCCTCCTCGAGAGTTTTGTCGCCACAGGGGTCGACCGTGACGTAGGCTTCCCATCGGGCATATGTCTGGGTTCTTAGTGAAGCGAGAGACTTTCCGATATACGCCTGGCAGGGACCACAGTTAACGATGACTTTCAGATTGGTTCGTTGCGCCGCGGTCATTCGAAACCCTCTCAAGCAGGTCGGTGAAGACCCGGGCAGGTTGCCAGGAGTGTAAGGCGCCGCAGGTCGAGTTGTGAATATTCTCGGAGGACTACCTCATTCCCCGGGTGTTATAGATCGGCGTGAATTGAACGCCGGTCTGAGGCGACCCAAACAAACCTGCCCGGCGACTCAGGGCACGAATTAAACCTTGTGGCGACCACTCATTGCGGATCATATTTCGGAGCAACGTAACTCTTACCGCCACTCTTGCCGGTCTCGCCCCCTTCACGGTAATCGCGGCCACCAAGCCCCAGCAGGAGGTCGTAATAAAGGTCCTCTGCCAGCCGCCGATCGATTCGAATTGTGATCTTGTCATCGTACCCGTAACCGCTATCTTTTTCATCAGCCATACCAGTCTCCTATTCGGATAATTTTCCAAAGTCCGTGCCCAGTTAGGACGCCCTGACGCAACAATTTGTGAATCCTCTCCGACTAACACGGGCCTGACGAGTTGAGCTGGCCGCTTCAAGCACCGCCGTAACTCCCTCTAACCGCCTCGAGCAATTAGAAACGAATTTGCCCGGCTGGTCTTCCGTTTCGCTCCCAGTCTGATTAAACTGCCTCGGCTGACCAACCACTGCGTCTCGCGAGAGTAACAAGGCAACAAGGCATACTGGCAAAGTGAAAATGGAACCGGATATCAAAATGTCATACCCCCACATCCCGGACTCGCTGTTCTCAGTCCTCAAAACTGAATTCAACCAGGCGACCGAAGTTTACGATCTGTTCGATGAATTCTTCCAGTGGGGTTCTTACGACAGGGCCTACGCCTTGACGCTACTTGAACGAGCGAGAGGGGGAAACCATTGTTCGTGGACGATCCGAAGGCTGGCAACTCTGATGCTGGAGCACCAATTCCTCAACCTTTCCCTCGATATCACACTGGAGTTCGATTTTCTGTTCGTGAAACTGGGAATCAAGTCCGCTGAAGGAGCTTCGTCGCAGGTCGAAAGCCGCCTCTCGAAGGAAGGCTATTCTACGATCGAGCTACGAGATTTCATTGTCGAGTTTCGGCGCAAGCTCGAACGGCATACTCGAGTCCACAGTCGAGTCCGCGGCGCCGAAACTTCCGCCCGCGCTTTGCGCGACTTCATTCATCTGTCTCGTCGCGAATGCAAGCTCTCTCTGGCCCGTTATCTGTGGACTCCTCAGGAAGTGACCGAGTTGATTCTCAAGCGAACCCGGCTCTCGAGAGGGATGAAGGACGGCAGACGAATGCTTCATCCTTATACCGAAAGCGAAACGGAACGAACGCTGTCCCTGATTCCGGATTTCGAAGCCGACATCCTGAGAAGATTGCGGGGCCGGACGGAGATTTTTTGGGTCACGGACTCCACTTCTTCCGAGTTGAATTCTCTGGTTGAGTACCCTCTGACGACCGTCGTCCTCGTTATCAAGCCGCCTGGAAGCGATTGGGAATTTGAGATTAAGCGGGCCGGAGCCAGAGGAGAGCATCCGCTGAATGTTATCTTCGCGCGCGAGGGACAGCCGGTGCCGGTCACTCATCGGCTTCATGCCGGAAGCATGGGAGAATACCTCAGATGGGAAGCCAGCGCTTCGGCCTTTTGCGCCCGTCTCTATCGCCTCATACATAGACGGGAAGCGCCTATTTCAAATGCAGTTTCAGTGGCGACCATTTATAGCATTCCGGGCCAAGATCGCGATGAACACATTCTGCGCTACTTCACCGATCGCAAGGTGTTTGGTCGCGGATTCGAGAGAATGCGCTCGGCCATGGAAGAGTCAATCACCGCATTCCAACTTGAAAAAGACTGGATGCCTCCCAAAGCAGACGGTGAGTTGGGTCTAACTGCACAGTTTCTTAGTTTCGTTGCGCCGGGCCAGGCATTACTAGTCGGCACAACCTCATTCCGGTTGGATCGTTTGGCGCGGTATCTGTCTCCCGATGGCGTGCGGGAATACTTCACCGACGGATTAAGAGTTGAACATGACGACGCGGATGCGCAACGGTTTCTCGATGAAATCCTGGACGAAGTAATGGGCGTTTATGTTCCGCCAACCGTCGCTTACGGTGGTCCGAAAGAGTATGTCTACGAAGCGTTTCGCGTTCCCGAAAACCGTCAACGAGCTAATATCAACTATCTATCGATAATGCGTGAAATCGGCAATTTCTGGGGTACGCTGTTGGCCCTCAAGGGATTTAGCCGCGGCGAGTCTTTCGTGGCCAGAAATGTCGGACTGAAAAGCGTCTGGGAGAACGGGCAGTGGATTGTGAAGATCATTTTCATGGACCATGACGATTTGGATATCGCCGGCAAGAATACCCGAGAGTTCTATCCCAGAGCAGTTTTCCCAGCCATCGAGGATGACGAGCTACTTATCTTCGGAGGAATTTACTGTGGCGAGCAGATAGTCGGCGCGGTAGAGTATCTTCGTCGGATTTACCGCATCGGAGAGGAGATTGCCGCCGCGGGAACGAGTGCAATACATCAGGCGATGGCGGACGCTTACAAGCTAACCCAAAGAGCACTCATCGAAAACGCAGAGCTGCGGGCTTATTTTCACGAATCATTTCTCGAACGGGTCTTTGATTGCGATAAGATTGTAGCGAAATATCTGGCGGCCCGGCTTGATCGCTCGGCGCTTGAGGCGTGGAAAGCGGACACAACTGAATTCCTTAGCGGCAAAGATTACCCGGCGTGGATGATCAACGATTATCTGTGCGCGGTGGACTCGTTCGATAGTTTTCTCGTCAAGTATTCTTTCCTTTACTGACAAGAGATTGACTCGAGTACTTTCTGTTCAGTTGTTCGTACAGGCAATCCGGATGGTACCGGCCATTTTTGTCCTGACCGCCGCGCCGCCAGAATTCATTCCATAAGTGGATAGCATAGGTAGCCTCGTCGATTTCCCAGGTCGCGTTGCCATCCAGAATGTTCTGCCACTCACTGTAACCGATTGGACAAAACACGTAATAACGCTTGACGTATTCTTCCAGTGAAAATCTTCTTATCGCTTCCGCAATCAACTTCGGTCCCACCTCTCCCCAAACTAGGTCTGCCGGGTTTTTCCGCTGACAAGTGTCCCAGGCGTAAGCCAGAAGTTCGCTGCCCGCGGGTGCTTTGATTGCGCCGCAGTTAATGAACTCATTGCCAACTGCTCTTTCGGAAGAAAAAACGTACTGATCGGGAAAATCAAACGGCCTCAGGCAAATCAGATCAGAATCAATCCACCAGCCGCCTTTCTCCAACAACAATTTATAGCGAAAGAAGTTTGAGAAAGCTGAATAGCTCTTGTGTTCCTGATACTGAAAGATCATTGAAGCGGACAAAATCTCTGCAGCGTCCTTAACTATCGTTCCATCCGGAATATTTCCTACGTGATCATAAACATACAGGTGATACTCGTGGCCATTCTTCAAGAACGATGAGATGGAGAGGTGCTCCATCGTCGAAAGATCGGACCCAATCCATAAACCCTGCACTATGGTGTTCATCGTGCGAGCGGCGCGTTCACGCCTTTCCATTGAATTATCAGGACTACGAGAGCCGGCTCTATCGATTCTGTTGGCCGGTTTCGAGAGCATCGCGAAGGAGATCTTCCCACATACCCATGACTCTTTGCATGCTGAAGCGCTCGAGAACTTCTGGAGCTCGACGCCCCAAATTTTGCCGCTCGGATTCATCTCCCATTAAGTGGTTCAGAGTGCTAATCAGCGCTCCGACATCTGAGCCGGGCACCAGCACTCCGTCAATCCAGTGTCGAACTATTCGGCTCGGGCCGGTCGGACAATCAAAGCTTACCACCGGAAGCCCGCACGCCATGGCCTCGAGCAAAACATTCGGGAATCCTTCAAAGCGCGATGACAGTACAAACAAATCAGACTGGCGCATGACGTGATAGGGCTCTGATGTAAATCCACGGAACTGCACTTTCTCACCCAGACCAAGGTCATCCGCCAGAGCTTCCAGCGATTCCCGCAGATCTCCGTGCCCCCAAATATGCAATGACCAGAGAGGCTGCTGCGGCGCGACCCTCGAAAACGCCTGAAGCAGAAAATCAAACCCCTTTTCACGCTCCAGTCGGCCCATCGCCAAAAGTATTTTCCTTTGCTTTCCGGGTTCACCAGTCTCAGGAGCGGGACTACCAGGGGGTAATACTGCATTAGGAATAACGCTGCACCTCCGCCTCACTTCATCGCAAAAATACGCTGATGATTCCTCGTCCAGTACAACAATCCGATGTGCGTTTGGGTAGAGCCGATGGCGCAGGCCATCCCAACCTTCGTGACCCGTAGAAACTTGTCTCGGGTCGCACCTCTCAGACACGATCACCGGCACATTGAGTCGATACAGCGCCAGCAACACCCGGATATTGGTTACATCGATAAACGAGATTACTACTTGCGGATCAGTCTCCAGGATTGCATGTCGCAGGGCCACTATGAGGACAAGATCCCTGAGAAACACGGTTCGCTCACTCGGGGTCAAAGTCCTGAGCAGATCCCTGAGCGCTAGCAAGGATTCAACATCGGGTAGCGGATTTGTCGAAAGTACCGTCAATAGATCGCGATGCGTCACCCGCGGATGGAGATCGTAAGAAAAGGGCTTGCGACCGTGAAACAAGGTCAGGATTGTCACCTCCCAATCCTTGTTAACCCAGTAGTTTGCCATGTTCGACACCACCCGCTCAGCGCCTCCGCCTCCAAGTGACGAAATGACAAACGTTATTCTCACGATCCTGGTCTCCTGCGATTCGATCGCGGGGATTATCGCGCAGCCGAAGAAAGGATATCAAGGGTTTTGACAACGATTTGTGGAATTCACAAGATGCTGTCTGTGTTCGTCTTACTCTTGGACGCAGGGATTCTGCTCCGGGGCCGTAGAGGTGCAAGGCCAAGCCGGGTTGATTCAGTGACTCACGTTCGATCCGTCGGCGATCTTAAACGCTGATTGAGCGTGTCCGTCATCTTGTTCGACCGCAGGTTAGGGCTCTCGCGGTAAACGCCAACTAAAGTATGCATCAAGCGCTTTTGAAATTGACTCAAATGGTCGACGGGCTTTTGGGGTAAACCTTGTTAGAGAAGATCTCCTACTGGAAATCGAAGGACAATCTGGAGGTGGCGCAATGAGGAGTCATCGTATTATTGGACACGGTATTTCCGCCCTAACGGGAATATTGATTCTGATTTCCCTGCCGTTGCTGGGCAATGCCCAAACGCCCAGCCCAACAACCACCGCCGGCCCAACCACCGAAAGTCCAGCGACTGTTCAGACGCCCAGCCGGGCGGGTCGTCAGGAGCTGGATTCAGCAGCGCGCGCGCGCGGGGCATTGCCCGTGATTGTTGGGGAGGCTCCGAAGGCCAGCGCAGTCGAGGCGGTGGCAGACGCACCGCCGGAAAAGCCTGCTGATGCTGACACTGCCACCTTGCCTGCCAAGACAAATGCGCCGGCGCCGCCGCCGGTTCCCTGTGCCCGAACCATCAAGGCGGATGTCGTGGCCTTTGATCAACCGTACATGTTCAATCGCTTGGGTGCCGCACGGCCGGGCGGAATGATTTATGCCTTGCGCGGAGATGTGCGGCCAATCACCGGAGCGACGCTCAGCCCCGGCAATGTTCAGCTCAGAGATTATAAGCGGGCGCGGCCGATAGTACTGCGTGCGAACGTAGGAGACTGCCTTCAGGTCCAATTCACCAATTATTTGAAGCTGCCTAAAGATGGAAATCTGTATTTGCCTCCCACGACGACTCCGCCGCCGGCGGGTGCGGCGGTAAATCCCGATCTCTTTCCCGCGACGGTGACCGCGGGGATTCACTTCAACGGAATGCAGATGGCCGACAGCATTGCCAGCGACGGTTCGTTTGTAGGCGGCAACGCCAGCAGCCTCGTCGCGCCCGGCCAGTCAACGACCTACAAACTTTCGCCCCCCGCCGAAGGAACGTTTCTGATCTACAGCATGGGTGCACCGATGAGAACGGGCCAGATCACGGCCGGTCTATTCGGCGCGGTCAACGTCCAGCCACAAGGCGCCGAGTGGTACCGCAGTCAGGTGACCGGCAAGGACATGCAACTCGCTTCGAACGGAACGACGCCTGACGGCCAGCCCAAGATTAATTACGACAAGACCTATCCCAATTGCCCGGCCGGCGATCCTCACGGCTTTAAGACTCAGTGCACCGACACCAGTACAGGCCTGCCGCCTTTGCCTGTCTTGAACATGCTGGATGCGCAAAATAATATTCGTCACACCGATCTCACGGCCCTCATTACAGGTCCGAAGTCCAACGGTTACATGTTCGTCAATAACGGCGAGCCGGTTCTCCGCCCAAACCCAGCCGAACCAAATCGAACTGAGCCTTACCGGGAGTTCACGATTATCTATCACGAATCAACGGCGGCAGTGCAGGCGTTCTCTCAGTTCTACGATAAGAAACTCGAAGATACGCTACTGGAATCCCGGGACATGTTTGCCATTAACTATGGCATAGGCGGCATCGGCGCGGAGATTCTCGCAAATCGCTTGATGGTTGGGCCCATGGCCGACTGTGCTGATTGCAAGTTTGAAGAGTTCTTCCTCAGTTCATGGGCGGTTGGCGATCCGGCGATGGTGGTCGATGTACCAGCCGACGTGCCCGCCCCTGCGAGTGCCACCGATCCAAGAACTATTTCCACCACGACTGATGCATTGATCCAAAACGAGTATTCAAATCCGCTTCAGCCAGTGGGCGCTCCTGATCCAAGGCCGAAAGCCACTAAGGCGTTCTACCCGGACGACCCTTCGAACGTCTATCACAGTTACATAGGAGATCGTGTGAAGTTCCGGATTCTTCACGGCGGAACCGGCATCACCCACGTGCACCATCTGCACGCTCATCAATGGCTTCATTCACCGAACGACGACAACAGCACTTACATGGACAGCCAGATGTTGAATCCTGGCGCTGCGTACACCCTTGAAATTGATTACAACGGCAGTGGCAATCGCAACAAGACCGTTGGCGATTCTATCTTTCATTGCCATTTCTACCCGCATTTTGCAGCCGGCATGTGGGCGCTCTGGCGCAGTCATGATGTCTTCGAAGCAGGCACTGAGCTTGGCGGTCAGGGTCGACCACTGGATACCGCGCGGGCGTTGCCTGACGGTGAGATTCAACGCGGTACTCCTATTCCGGGCCTTGTGCCAATCCCTACAAACGCAATGGCGCCCATGCCCGCCAAGACCAAGATCGTCCCGGTGTGCGACATCGGAGTGTCCGACGCGGACTGTGCTACCTCAAACGCGGGAGACCGCAAGAAGGTAATTGCTTACCGGGCAGCCGTGCTTGAAGCCAACAAAAATCCCGGTTACCCATTCTTCATTCCGGGCGTCGGAGGCGGGCGGGCCCCTCATCCACCGCTCGACTTCGCTACTAGTAGTGGCGCCACGCTCGATGGCGGCTTGCCGCGCCATTTAGTTGTCAGCAGCCAGAAGACCGGTAGTGGTGAGGTAGAAAACGAGCAGCACACTCAATGGGACTTCACTAAGGATCTCAAGCGGCTGGCCGCCTTTAGGCTTCCCGAGGCCGGAACTCCGACTGAGATTGTGGCCATGAATTTTCATTCGGTATGCGAGCATCCCAGCTTTACGCCACTGGGTGCGCCAAAGAAGTTCATAACCAATGGATTGCCACCACAACCGGGCGCTCCTTTTGCGGATCCTGCCACTAACGGATACGACCCAGTGACGCACACGTGCCCGTCTATTTTCAATGCGTCAACCTTCCGCCGTTACAAGGCGGCAGTCGTACAAATGAATACGGTCTTCAATAAAGAGGGGTGGCACTTCCCGCAATCGCGGATGCTGACCCTGTGGCAGGATGTAGCGCCGCTAATAAAAGGAGACCGGCCGCCTGAGCCTTTCTTCTTCCGCGCGAACTCTGGTGACGTCATTGAGTATTGGCATACCAATCTGGTGCCGAACTATTACGAGTTGGATGATTTTCAGGTCCGCACACCTACCGATATTCTGGGCCAGCACATCCATCTCGTGAAATTTGACGTGACCTCTTCGGACGGGTCAGGCAACGGCTTCAACTATGAGGACGGAACCTTCAGCCCCGACGAGGTTCGCGATCTTATCAAGTGGATAAACAACCCAAACCAGATCACCGGCGGTCAGGGTTTATTCGCATTCGATCCGACAACGCAATGGGCCAACAAGACTGTGCAGACCCAACTTCAAGC
>Ga0137393_10002260_pt1 | contig 12425 bp, 9 predicted proteins | sample 15con2h34BmetaG_FD_101396 | JGI IMG/M metagenome (GOLD analysis project Ga0137393, IMG submission 101396) | Vadose zone soil microbial communities from Angelo Coast Range Reserve, California, USA - 15con2h3.4B metaG | ecosystem: Environmental > Terrestrial > Soil > Vadose zone > Saprolite...
GCGTAAAGCCGGGCGAGATCGTCGCCATCTTTTTACAGAATTCATGGGAATTCTGCGCCGCGTATCACGCCATAACGCTTGCCGCAGCAGTGCCGACGTTACTCAATCCCACCTGTCGCGAGCGCGAAGTGAGCTATCAACTGGAAGATTCCGAGGCCGTGTTGTTGATCAGCGATGGCCCGCAGCTTGAGGGCATTGACTTCAGCAGTGTTCCGAAGCTGCGCGGCATCTACACCACCAGACAGCACCTGCCGGGCACATCTCAATTCTCTGATTTGCTGCGCGCAAGCACAGCACCTGTGCCCGAGCCGGCTGTCCCTTCGAACGAAATTCTCGCGGCACTTCCATACTCGAGCGGTACGACCGGATTGCCCAAAGGAGTAATGCTGAGCCACTACAACCTGGTGGCCAACATATTTCAGTTGGTGGGTCCGGATGCGTATCCCATCACGCCCGATGACGTGCTCCTGTGCTTTCTGCCGCTGTATCACATCTATGGATTGAACGTTGCGTTGAATCCTTGCCTGACACAGGGCGGGACCCTCGTGCTGATGCCGCGTTTCAATGTGCAGCGCTTTGTGGATCTGATGGTCACAGAGAAAGCAACCTACACACTGGTCGCTCCGCCGGCGTTGTTGGCCCTGGTGCAGGCGGCGGAAGCTGGGCTGTGGCCGACGTCACACCATCTGCAGCGGCTCAAGTCCGGGGCGGCGCCGCTTGCGCCCGAGCTGGCGCACCGTTTCATGGCTCTTACCGGAATCCCAATTACCCAGGGATACGGAATGACCGAGGCTTCTCCGGTCACGCACATTGGCTATTTCGATGCCACCCGGTGTAAACCGGAGTCCATTGGGCAGCCGGTAGCGCTGACGGAATGTCAGATTATCAATCAGATGGGGGACCCTGCGGCCGCGGGGGAGCCGGGTGAACTGTTGATGCGCGGTCCGCAGTTCATGCTGGGATACTGGAACTCTCCCGACGCCACCGCCGCTGCCGTTCGCGACGGCTGGTACTGGTCGGGGGACATCGTCACTCGCGATGCAGAGGGGTTCTATTACGTTCTTGACCGCAGCAAGGAGATGATCAAGTACAAAGGCTTCTCTATCGCTCCGGCAGAAATTGAATCGGTTTTGCTGGAGCATCCAGCGGTCCGCGATTGTGGCGTCGTTGGGAGACAAGATCCCGCGGCGGGTGAGGTTCCAGTGGCTTTTGTTGTCGCCGACGACGGATTCGCTGCCAAAAAGGGCTTTGACGAGGAACTCTGTGCCTTCGTCGCCAACCGCCTGGCGCACTACAAACAACCTCGTGAGGTTCGCTTTGTCGCCGCCGTGCCCAAGACTGCATCAGGGAAAATTCTGCGGAGAGAGTTGCGGAAGGCGCTGGAGTGATCAGTGGCGGTAAGCGGGTTTCGGAAATCGGTATTGGTCTGGCTAAGAGCCAAGAGCCGTCTTGTTTCACTCCCACTCAATCGTTCCCGGCGGCTTCGAGGTTATGTCGTACACCACGCGGTTCACGCCGCGCACTTCGTTCACAATCCGGCTCGACATTATTTTCAGGACCTCGTGCGGCAGCGGAACCCAATCTGCGGTCATTCCATCTTTGGAGTGCACGGCGCGGATGGCGCAAGTGAAAGCGTAAGTCCGCTGGTCGCCCATCACGCCGACAGACATTACCGGTAAGAGCACTGCAAAAGACTGCCAGATTTTCGTGTACAGCCCGGCGCGTTTGATTTCGTTGACCACGATATCATCGCACTCGCGCAGGATTGCCAGCCGCTCGGGCGTGACCTCGCCCAGGATTCTCACGGCCAATCCCGGCCCCGGGAACGGCTGCCGCTGCAGGACTTCTTCCGGCATACCCAGGTCGCGGCCGATGGTGCGAACTTCGTCTTTGAACAGCTCTTTCAGCGGCTCGATGAGCTTGAGCTTCATGTTCTCGGGAAGGCCGCCGACATTGTGGTGCGACTTAATGACCTGCGAAGGGCCGCGAACAGACACCGACTCAATCACATCGGGATACAGCGTCCCCTGCACCAGCCACTCGACCTTGCCTTGTTCTTGTTCGATCCGCTGAGCTTCCTCGTCGAAAATGGCAATGAATTCGTTGCCGATGATCTTTCGCTTGGTTTCGGGATCGGTGATGCTCGCCAACTTCGAGAGGAAGCGGTCGGTCGCGTCCACCGCCACTACTTGTAATCCCAACTTGTCGCGCAGGTTCTGCTGTACTTTTTCAAACTCGTTCTTGCGCAGCACGCCGTTATTTACGAACACCGAGGTCAGGCGCGACTTGTTGCCATCGCGCAGCGCGCGATCAACCAATGTGGCTGCCACGGCCGAGTCCACGCCTCCGGACAATGCGCAAATAGCCCGTCCGGAGCCGACTTGCTCGCGGACGGCCGCCACTGTCGCATCCACGAAATGCTGCGGCGTCCAAGTCGGTTTCGCGTGACAAATGTTTAAGACAAAATTCCGCAGAATCTCCGTCCCCAGCTTGGTGTGACGCACTTCAGGATGGAACTGTACGGCAAACAATCGCCTGCTGGCATCCTCAATCCCCGCGACCGCGTTGGGCGATTTCGCGATTAGCTTGAACCCCGATGGAAGCTCCAGCGCTTCGTCTCCGTGCGACATCCACACTTCGAGCGCGCGCGGCAGTCCTTTGAAAAGCTCTGACTCATCTAGCAGTTCGACTTGCGCGTGTCCGTATTCGCGGCGCTCCGCTGCCCGTACCTTGCCGCCGAGCGTGTGCGCCATGAATTGCAACCCGTAGCAGATTCCCAGCACCGGCAGGCCAAGCTCGAATATGCGTGGATCGGCAGGAGGAGCTTCGTGGTCATACACCGACGAAGGCCCGCCGGAAAGAATGATGCCGACCGGAGAGTACTTGCGGATGTCTTCGATCTTGGAGTTGCAAGGCAGGACCGCGGAAAAGACGTTTATTTCGCGGACGCGGCGGGCGATCAGTTGCGAATATTGCGCCCCAAAGTCGAGGACAACAATTGATTGGGTTTCCACGAATGAGTTTCTCAGATCGCTTCTGCCGTGTAAAGAGGCCGTGTAAAGAGGCCGTGAAAAAGGAAGCCCGTCAGGTTGCCAGAAGGGGTACATCGCTCAAGATCAATTCGTCGCGGTCCACCGTGGACGAACCCGCCTGAGGCGCAATTGGAGAAGCCGGGACGAACAGCCCCAACTCCTCGCCGCCAACAATGGCAATATAAGCCGCCAGCCTCCCCGTGTGCAGGAAGTCGGCAACCGCGTAATATCCGCCGATAATCAGGAATTCCAGCACCAGCGCCGGCCCGATTCTCCACGCCCCCACCGTGGAGAGCACGGTGAACCCGGCCATTAACGCTGCGATGAACGCGCCCAAATGTGGCAATCCGAACCAGACTCCCGCCGACACCACCCGGCCAGTATGTTCCACACAAAAGCGCGCACAGGAAGCGATAGCGCTGAGCGCTCCTTTCTGTTCGGTTGCAAGAAACACCGCCGCCGTGGACAAGAGCCAGTTCAAGACCGCCCAGATTATCCAGACCAGAAAAAGCGCGGCAAACCAGATCCGAGTGGCGTCTGCAACCGAGGCGTGAGTGGAGGCCCAGAACGAGCTGGCAAGCAGCGCCGCGCCGGGCCCAGCCACTACCGCGGCCAAGGCGGCGGCGACGCGAAGAAAATTCAAGGCGGCTAAAGACGACACCATTCCACGGCGAGGGCCGGATGCGATGCCGAATTCCTCCAGCAACGCAGCCAGAGTTGCCGCGCGGCCGAGCGAGGCCAGCACAATCCACGCGACGGCAACCCCAAGCGCAAGCACGATACCGGCTTCCGTGAATCGGAATGCGCTCCCCTGAAAGATGCGGTGAATCGCGCGAAAAACCAGAATCGGCTGCTGCGTCCCCAACAGAAGCCGGTCGAGCCCAGTTACCGGCAAGCTGCCCATGTACTCGAGCAGAAAGAAAGTGCCGAGCAGCCACGCGGCTGTGGCAAAGGTCCATCGCCAGGCGATCTCGGCAAAGGGAATCGCCGGCCGGCGAAAGATCAACCGGAAGCCTTCGGCGGTAGGTGAGAACGAACTCATGCCGGATGTAGGCACTCTGCTAACGCACAACAATGCTGACCAGCTTGCCGGGGACACAAATCTTCTTCACGATTTGCTTTCCGGCAACGTAGGTCTGAACCTTTTCTTCTGCCAACGCCTTCTGAAGTATCTCTTCCGGCGGCGTTCCCGGAGCAACAATAATCACGCTCCGCAGTTTCCCGTTGACCTGCACCGGAATTTCGATCTCGTCTTCCTTGGCCAGGTCGGGATCGTACCTGGGCCACGGCGTTTTCAGAAGATTGCCGCGCTCTCCCAGCATTTCCCACAGCTCGTGCGCAAGATACGGAGCAAACGGAGCCAGCAACAGAACCATGTCGTGCTGCAAGCCAGCGAGCAACGAAGCCGGCAACCCTTTCGCTTCGACAGCGTACAACTCGTTGACCAGTTCCATGACAGCCGAGATACAGGTGTTGAAGTGCCAGCGTCCCTGGAAATCATCGGTGACACGCTTGATCGTCTGGTGCAGCTTGCGCTGGATGGCACGCGACTCGTGCGGCAACGACCCGTCTTTCTGCGTATCCGCAGAATTCTTTTGCGCGTTCCGCGCCACGAACCGGTACACCTTGGACAGAAACCTGTAAATCCCTGCCACGCCTTCGTCCTGCCAATCCAGCTCGCGATCGGGAGACGTGGCGAAGAGCGTGTACATGCGCGTGCTGTCTCCGCCGTAGCGCTCCACCATTTCATCGGGAGAAACCACGTTGCCCAGGCTCTTGGACATCTTGGCCCCGGCTTTGATGATCATGCCCTGAGTAAACAGCCGTTCCACAGGCTCGTCGTTTTTCACCAGGCCAATATCGCGCATGAACTTGGTCCAAAACCGCGAATAGATCAGATGCAGGATGGCGTGCTCGACTCCGCCAATGTACTGGTCAATCGGAAACCAGTAGGCGGCGATCTTTGAATCGAAGGGAGCCTTATTGTTGTGGGCGTCAGTGTAGCGATAGAAATACCAGGACGAATCCACAAACGTGTCCATGGTGTCGGTCTCGCGGCGGGCGGGACCTCCGCAGCGGGGACAGGTTGTATTCAAAAACTCGGGAACACGGCTCAGAGGCGATCCGCCGGTAAGCGTGATGTCAACATGTTCCGGCAAGATCACCGGCAAGTCTTTCTCGGCAACCGGGACGACTCCATCCTTCTCGCAATACACCATCGGAATCGGCGTTCCCCAGTACCGCTGGCGTGAGATTCCCCAGTCCTTCAGCCGGTAGGTGACGGTTGCCTTGCCGAATTTGTGTTGCTCGGCGTAGGCGGACATCTTCTTGATCGCTTCTAAGCAAGAGAGTCCAGTGAACTCGCCGGAGTTGACGAGCCTTCCTTCCATTGTCGTGAAGGGAAGCTCTGGAGCGTCCTGTGTGGCGCGGGCGCCCTCGCCCGCGATTGCCGGCACAATCACCTGCCGAATCCCAATACCGTACTTCTTTGCAAATTCGAAATCCCGCTCATCGTGCGCTGGAACACTCATGATCGCCCCGGTGCCGTAGTCCATCAGAATATAGTTCGCCACCCAAACCGGCATGCGCTCGCCGTTAAACGGATTCACCGCAACATGCCCAGTATTGACGCCATGCTTTTCAATTGCGCCGATGTCACCGGACTCTTTGGCCTTGCGTTGCTCCTCGATCAACTGCGTCACCTTCAGCCGAAGATCGGGATCGGCGGCCGCCAGTTCGGCAGTGATCGGATGCTCGGGTGCAAGTTGAACCGACGTCGCGCCGTAGATCGTGTCCACACGGGTGGTGAAAACGGTGAACACATCGCCGCCCGAGTAGTCGAGGCGGAAATCCACCAACGTGCCTTCGCTGCGGCCGATCCAGTTGCGCTGCATGGTGAGGACTTTGTCCGGCCAGCCGGGAAGGCGGTCGAGGTCACGCAGCAGCTCCTCTGCGTAATTCGTGGTGCGCAAAAACCATTGCTCCAGTTCGCGTTGCTCCACCACGGTGCCCTCGTGCCGCCAGCAACAGCCGCCTACAACCTGCTCGTTCGCCAGCACAGTCGCGCACTCCGGACACCAATTCACCTTGCTCTTCTTGCGATAGGCCAGGCTGCGCTCGAAGAGCTTGAGAAAGAACCACTGGTTCCATCGGTAATAGTCCGGCAGGCAGGTGGTCACCTCACGCGACCAGTCGTAGGCAAAGCCCAAACGATTCATCTGCCGCTTCATTTTCTCGATGTTGCCTAGCGTCCACTCGCGCGGCGGCGTCTGGTTAGCAATCGCGGCGTTCTCGGCTGGGAGGCCAAACGAGTCCCATCCCATGGGATGCAGCACGTTGTACCCGTTCATCCACATATACCGCGCCAGCGCATCGCCGATGGCATAGTTGCGCACGTGCCCCATATGCAGCGCGCCCGAAGGGTAGGGAAGCATCTCGAGCACGTAATACTTCGGCTTCGTCGAGCTTGGCTCGGCAGCGTAGAGCGCAGGATCCTGCTGCCAGCGCTCGGCCCACTTCAGTTCAATCGGCTGCGGGTCGTAGCGATCTTCGCGGGTTGCTGTGGGTTCGGCTTCTTCTTGCGGCATGCGTTGTTGGAATTAGATTTTACAATGGAAGACTACTGTTAGTTCGGTGACGCCGTTCCTAACCATCCAAAGTTATTGAGTATCTCCCACAACCCCCAAAGCGCTGCGATCGGCCCTCCCCAAATGAAGAGCAGAGATTTCCAGCCCAACTTCGACAGGAGTTCCACCTGGCTGTCCGTGGAGATAACAAATGGCCCATAGCCCTTCATCACGATCACAGGCGGATTCAGATCGAACTGCTGAGTAGAAACCACCGCAGCGCCTGCGGGCCGCGTCGGATCCAAGAATGGAAACGCCTCTCTTCGCTGCAAATCGGCCTCGGCATCACAGATGAATCCTGGCCCGATCCGCGACAAGTCATCCGATTCGGTCTTTGTTGTTCTTCTCCAGATATTTTCCTTCAGCGTCCCCAGAACAAAGATCGAGTCTCCTGGCTTTATGGAATATTCTTGGGCAAACTGGGGAGTTTCGGCGTACCGGGTGCTCAAAGCGAGGGCAAGCTTGCCATACTCGGCTCTTTCGTAGGAGGGTTTCAGCCTGAGTTCCGAACCGGGAGGATAAATCATCACCGCTCCGGTACCGTCGTCCAGGAATAACGGCGCGCACAGCTCATGAATCTTTGATCTGAGGTCGCCGCTCGGGTTCGATTCCACCATCACCCGATAGTAGAGGCAGTCCCCGTGGCTGAGCGGCGCGATCAGAGTGTACGGCCCCAACGCCTTGCCGCTGATTTCGACTGGCCCGAGGGCCGCGCCGCGAACCGTAGAACGTGGAACATTCATGATGGTGCGCTTCAACTGCAACACCCGAAAGCCGCGGTAGAAGAGATAGGGGCCGAATACAATCCCTAGGACTGCCCAAAACATAGGCTGGCTCAGCAGCCAGATGAGGTCGCGAATCGCCATGAATCCGCCAAGAATACATCAGCACGCCCTGAAGCGCTCGTCCGCCTCTGCATAAATGACAACGGACTGCCCGCAGCGACGGCAGCCTTTTGATCTTGACTGTCACCGCTGTAGCAGGGAAAATTGGCATTGCCCACCCGTCAGTTCTCATAGAGGAATACCGATGAAGAAACGATTTGGATTCAGTTTTGCAGTGCTGGTGGGACTAGGCTTGATGGTCAGTCTGTCCGTCGCGCAGAGTCAGAGTGGCCCTGAAGTCGTTAACGAGATCTACCACGACACTTCGCAGCCCGTAAGTCAGCATGCCTCGGGGTTGCCACTGACCGCGCCAGCATTACGGGTGCGCCCTTTACCCCGCCGAGTCCTGCCAGTTGCGGCGGGGCCAGCGCAGGCCGATGTAGTCGAGCAGTTCTCCCCCCTGCCCGCAGTTTCCGCCGCTATTTCGCACAATTTTGATGGCATGCCCGACTCAGCCAACGGGTCGCTTCGAGGCGTTCCGCCTGACGAAAATCTGTCAGTGGGCGCGACCCAGGTTGTGGAAGTGATCAACACCGCCTACCAGGTCTTCAACAAGTCCACGGGGACATCCGTGCAAGGGCCGAGGCAAATCAGCAGCATTTTCACCGGGGTCAGCGGTTTGTGCGGCCAGGGACCGACCAGTCCCAATTACACGGATCCCATCGTGCTCTACGACAAGCAGGCGGGCCGCTGGTTCATCGCCATCGTTGCCGCCAACAGCAGCTTTGGCACCGGAAACCAATGCATTGCCGTGTCCAGTACCTCGGACGCAACCGGCGCCTATCACCGCTACGCTTTCTCGTTCGGCACAAACGTTTTCAACGACTATGACAAGTTCGGGGTGTGGCCGGATGCCTACTACGGGGCATTCAACTTGTTTAGCCCCACCCGGTTCCTGGGAGCCAGAGCATGTGCTTTTCAGCGCTCCGTCATGTTGGTGGGCACTGCGGCTAAAGCCGTTTGTTTCACGAATGCAAACGAGTTCTCGTTTTTGCCGTCGGACCGGGATGGCGCCACGGCACCCCCGGTTGGCGAACCGAACTTCTTTATCGATCTGTTCAGCAGCAATGCGCTCCACCTTTTTAGGTTCCACGTCGATTTCACTACTCCCAGCAACTCCAGATTCACCGGGCCCATCGCGATTGCGGTGACATCCTTTACCCAGGCCTGCGCCGCCACTGGTACGTGCATTCCACAATCGGGGACCACCGATCAACTCGACTCCCTGGGTGATCGTTTGATGTTTCGGTCGGCCTATCGGAACTTTGGTAGTCATGAATCGCTGGTGGTCAACCATGCAGCAAAAACCAGTGTGGCGGCATCCGGAGTGCGTTGGTACGAACTCCGCAATCCTAATGCAACGCCAGTCGTCTTTCAGCAAGGCACTTTGACCAACGGTGCCACCTCCCTGTGGATGGGGAGCATCGCCATGGACAAAGTCGGGGACTTGGCGCTCGGATTCAGCGAGTCCAGCAGTACGATCCGTCCCACCGTCGCGTTCACTGGCCGTACTCCGAGTGATCCCCTGGGCACGATGGAAGGCATAGCCCAGATTTTCGCGGGAGCAGGCTCACAAACCGGCGGGACGGCTAGTGGTGGAAACCGCTGGGGTGACTACAGCGGTATGGCCATCGACCCTTCAACTGACTGCACCTTCTGGTATGTCAATGAGTACATTCCGTCGAACGGAAACTTTAATTTTCATACCCGAATAGCATCGTTCAAGTTCCCAACCTGCATTTAGAGCTGAGTGCGCGGCGACCCGCGCTCACGCGATACGCTCGCACGCCGCGACCGGCTGTAGGTGGTTTTTCACTTCTGCGTAGCTGTTTCTCCCCGCTCCATTGCCCCGTTTCCGGTTCACATTTAGACTTGTAATCCTCAAGGAGAACCCATGCTGGTCGTCATGCAGGCGCACGCCACGGCGGAGGACGTTCGCCGGGTTTGCGACAAAATCGAGTCGCTCGGATATCGCGCCCACTCAATCCCCGGGGCCGAGCGAACTGCCATCGGCATTACCGGAAACAAAGGCGAAATCGAACCCGGCACCCTGGACGAAATGCCAGGCGTGCAGGAAGTTATCCGCGTCACCAAGCCCTACAAGCTGGTCAGCCGCGACATGAAGGAGGACAACACCGTCGTCTCCTTCCCCGGCACCGACGCGACGTTCGGTGGCCCCGGCCTCGCTATCATCGCCGGGCCGTGCGCCATTGAAAGCCGAGAGCAGGCATTTGCCATAGCCGAGCGCGTGCATCGCGCCGGAGCTCAGTTTTTCCGCGGTGGCGCCTACAAACCCCGCACCTCTCCGTATTCGTTCCAGGGACTGGAAGAGGAAGCCCTGAAAATCATGGCTGCGGTGCGTGACAAATACGGTATGAAGATCGTCACCGAAGCCATCGACCACGAATCCCTGGAACTGGTGGAAGAGTACGCCGACGTAATCCAGATTGGCGCCCGCAACATGCAGAATTTTTCATTGCTCAAGCGCGCCGGCCGTGCCCGCAAGCCAGTGCTGCTGAAGCGCGGCATGTCGGCGACACTGGAAGAATTTCTCATGGCCGCCGAGTACGTGATGAGCGAGGGCAATTACAACGTTATCCTGTGCGAACGCGGCGTGCGGACGTTCGCCGACCACACTCGGAACACTCTAGACCTGAGCCTGATTCCCGCCGTCCAGCGCCTCAGCCATCTCCCTATCCTGGTCGATCCCAGCCACGGCACTGGCAAGCGCAACAAAGTCACTCCACTTTCGCGCGCCGCGGTGGCCGTCGGAGCGGACGGCCTCATCATCGAGGTCCATCACGAGCCGGACAAGGCATTGTCCGACGGTATGCAGTCGCTCTATCCCGACCAGTTTGATGAATTGATGGCGCAAGTCCGCCAAATCGCCCCGATCTTACGAAGGACAGTGCCTGGGATTGGAGAGCATGTGGGGATGGGTGTCAGGACGCGATGAAACCGTTGATCATTTTGGCCGGTCTTGTATTGACCCTCGCCCTAGCCCCACTCGGCCTGCCGCAGGATTCATCCCCGACTGCCGTCGGCGACGCGAACAATCCCCAAGTCAAACGCGCAGCCCACGCGCAGAAGTTAGTCGTCCCGCCCCGTCCCATCTCCGTCGTGCACCCGAAATATCCGAAGGAGGCGCGTAAGAAGAAAATCGAGGGCCCGGTCGTTCTCCGCGCCACCGTCACCCTGGACGGAAACCTGAAAGATATAACCGTCGTGAGCGGCGACCCAATTCTCGCTGACGCCGCGCTCGATGCCGTCCGCCAATGGCGTTATCAGCCGTCGAAAATCAACGGCGAGCCGGTTGAGGCCCAGCATGAAATCGTCATCACTTTCAAAAAAGACGGCGGCGCGGTTTACCTCGGCCCTGACGACTTGTCCCCCGACGTCCCGCTTGAACCGCCGCCCGACATCGCAGAGCGCCTCGTCGCGGGAGAATTTTTCTCCGGCGGTGGCAGAGATGTGACGCATCCTCAGGGTACCTATATGCCCGAACCCGAGTACACAGAAACCGCGCGCAGAGCCAAATATCAATGCACAAATGTCCTGAGCGTGATCGTCGCAGCCGACGGCCAACCACTCAGCGTGTGGGTCGTCAAGCCCTGCGGCGAGGGCCTGGATGAAAAATCCATGGCAGCCGTCCAGAAATGGACATTCCGCCCTGCGACCAAAGATGGCGAACCCGTCCCGGTGTTCATCAACGTCGAAACTTCGTTTCACCTCTACTAATTCTGCATGACCTCAAACTCCATTCTCTTCCGCCCCTACTCCCGCCTCATCAAAATCACGTTGCTCGATAAGCAAGTCGAAGTCCCCGAAAACAACGCCCTGCTCCGCGCGCTTTTGTTGGAATGAAGATTGCCAGTATTGCCGCGTGACTTACGATCCTGGCGACGGAACGAAATACCTGTTAAGGAGCCCGGGCTCCCACCGAGAAACCAGGTTCCCCGTCCGCCGAGGCGACTCGGAATGACACTGAGGATGGTTAGTTGATTTTGCTTTATGCCGGAGGCCGCGGGCTGCTCGCCGTGGCCACCCCTAGTTTGCGCAGCCGGTCTTTGGCCTGCAGCGCCTCGTTCGACCTGGGATAACGCTGCACTACATGCCTCAGAGCCGCGATGCCTGCATCTTTCTGGCCGGATTCAATCAGCGCGAAGCCTTTTTTTAGCTCGGCGGATGCAGCCTTGGTCCCGTCAGGGAAACTCTGCAGCACCTGATCGTATCTTTTCACCGCCTGCGGATAGTTGCCCGCCTTGAAGTCCACTTCGGCGAGATAGAAATACGCATTGCCCGCCAGATCGGTGTTGGGATAATTCTTCACGTAATCGCCGAACTCCTGCTTGGCGAGGTCTGCGTTGCCGCTGTTGTAGTCACGTAGCGCATTGTTATAGAGAACGTCCGGAGGTGGCACTGCCAACTGTGCTTGTTGCGCCTGCGCCTGCTGGCTGGTCTGCGATGCCAGCGTCTGCTGCGTGGCCTGCAAATCTTCCAACTGCTTCGTGACTTTGCCGAGCCGCGCCTTCAACTCGTCCAGGCTGTCGTTCAACGATTGCAACTGTCCCGAGAGCTGGTCCACGTGACCGCTGGTGTCGCTCTGCTGTTTCTGCAGCGAGGTCTGAATGTTGGTGATGGCCGAAGTGACTTTGTTGATGCTGTCGGTGTTCTGCTCCATCAGGTTCTTGAGCACGCCCATGCGCTCGTCGAGCGACTGCTTCAACGTAGTGACCTGGTCGGAGAGCTGTTGCACTTGAGTTTGCAGCGCGACCATTTCACGGTTCACGGCCCATGCTGGGGTCGTCCCCATCAGGCCTGCGGCCACAATCACAAAGCAAATACGGCGGCGGAAAGTTTTCATGATAGTTCCCATTCCTCAA
>Ga0137393_10002265_pt1 | contig 12419 bp, 8 predicted proteins | sample 15con2h34BmetaG_FD_101396 | JGI IMG/M metagenome (GOLD analysis project Ga0137393, IMG submission 101396) | Vadose zone soil microbial communities from Angelo Coast Range Reserve, California, USA - 15con2h3.4B metaG | ecosystem: Environmental > Terrestrial > Soil > Vadose zone > Saprolite...
CAACTTCACTCAGGGGATTTATATAGTCGCGGATTTTATTTGCTTCATCATGACCGTTGCGGTCGCGTCAACCCGTGCCGGCTTCCTAGCTGTCACTGGAGCACTCGTGGCATATGCTGCGGGCAACGTGCTGTTTGCGCTGATCGACCTTGTTACCTACAACACAGGAACCCAGTGGCTTCTGGATTTCATGCGCAACGCCCAATATACCCTCCACATCGAGGAGGAGGTGGTTGGGTTGAAGCGTATCGTCGGGTCTTTTACAGAAGCGTCGGCATTCGCACATTCGACAGTCGCGGCCCTTGGGTTTATTGGAACCGTGTGGCTGTGTGGGCGCCGTCCTGCTTTGACCGGCACTCTCGCGATTGCTTCGCTTATCCTTCTTGTTTTATCGACGTCGTCGGCAGGATTGGCTACCGTACCGCCTTTGCTCATCATTTTATACGCCACAGCGCTGAAGCGTTCGGGGTTTGACTTGCGCAGCAGTCCCTATACTTCCGCGGCTTTGCTGTGCGCGCCGCTGCTGGTTCTCGCGGTGATCCTCGCCGTACAACTCGACGACGATGCGTCGAAACCGATACGCGACTACCTTGACGCCTTGATCTTCAGCAAGTCAACTACCGATTCGGGCGTCACACGCAATAGTTGGAACACCTTCGCGCTGCAGAACTTCTTCGATTCCTACGGACTCGGCGTCGGCCTCGGCACCGTTCGTACGTCCAGCCTTCCCGTAGCGCTTCTGTCAAACGTTGGGGTGCCGGGAACAATCTTCTATCTCCTCTTTGCAGCGTCGGGCTTCTTGCGCCGGCGCGGTACACCGCGCAGCTTTCCGGCTGATGTCCGTCTTGCCGCGAGTAATGCCTGCCTTGCCCTTGTCGTAGGCGACACTTTCGCAGGCACAACTGTCGAACAGGGCCTGTTGTTTTACGTGCTCGCCGGCATGGCCTGTGCCGAACCTGAGCCCGACATTGCAGTCCTTTCGCTCATACCTAGCCGACCGGCTGGAGCGAGAACGTGAACTCGATTCCTTCTGCAGGCATCGATGATGGTTTCTTGACCGAGCCCGTCACAGCGGCCCCGCTCCACCCCCTGCAAAGCGATAGAGATCGCCTAATGCCCAGCCTTGCGGTCGTCCTGGCGACCCTCGGTCGTCCAAGTGTTGTGACCGCGACGCTCGATTATCTGCTTAGGACTCAAAGTCTGAAGCCGTCAGCCGTCATTGTCTCGTGCGTCGTCCGCGAAGACGCCGGCGATGCCGCGAACCTGCCGGGTGTCACAGTCGTGACTGGACCACCCGGGCTGGCAAAACAGCGAAATGCTGCTCTGGCGGCATTGCCGTCCAGGATCGATGTCGTCGTTTTCTTCGATGACGACTTTGTCGCTGATGCCAACTGGTTGGCGGCGGCCGCTCGGACCTTCCGTGATGAACCGCGGGTCGTGGGCTTCACGGGCCGGGTTATCGCCGACGGAATCAAGGGGCCTGGTTTGAGTTTCGATGAAGCCGTCCGCATCGTGGAGGCATCCGATCGCTCAGCTCTGTGGTCGCGCATCGAACCATTTAGCCCGTACGGCTGCAATATGGCATTCCGCTTGTCCGCAATCGGCGATCTCAGGTTCGACGAGCGTCTGGTGCTTTATGGCTGGCTCGAGGATCGCGACTTCGGCGCTGCTCTTGCGAAGCGAGGAGGTCAGTTCATCAAGTGCGCGAGCGCCCGCGGGGTCCATATGGGTGTTAAGAGCGGTCGGGTGGCAGGTGATCGGCTCGGTTACTCGCAGGTCGTGAACCCGATCTATATGCTGCGCAAGGGAACGATGACGGCCGGACAGGTTGCCGGACAGATTTTCAAGAACATCGCCAGCAACCTGGTGCTCGCAGTGAGACCTGAACCCTTCATCGACCGACGAGGCCGGCTTAGAGGAAATTTGAAAGCGCTTGCAGATCTGTTCCGGGGACGTGTCGAGCCGGAGCGAGCGGCGGCGGTCCGGCCACGGGTGAAGGCGTGATTCTTCACGATATCGACATGCTCGGGGCGATTGTCGCTGCGGTAAAACAACAAGTCTTGAGATCGAAACTCGATTGAACGGCGGGCGGTCGGGAACACGTCATAACCGACTGTCATAGGGAAAGCGTGTAGTCTACACTCATGAACTGATGAGGTTAATCAATCGGAATCCATCTCATGATCACTTGGAAAACCAGGTCCGCTTTTCCGGATCATGCAAAAGGATTGACTTGAACGCACTAACCTCAAATCCACTCGCCGCTATCTTAATGTCAACAAACCACGCTAAAGCTGCCCGACCATTGAGCCTGAGCCCAGGGCGACATTAATGCTAACAACCAAGACCCTTCTCGGTGCGGGCTGGACCGTTTCTGCCCGACTGGCCGGACGCCTCGTTGACTTCGTAACGATTCTTGTTCTGGCAAGAGTGCTGACGCCGGCGGACTTCGGTCTGACTGCAATCGCCACGACCCTAATTTCTGTCGTGGATACGGCGCTCGAAGTTCCGGTCATCCTGGCTTTGATAAGCCTGGGCCGTGTCACAAAAGCTCACATGGACACGGCCTTCACGCTGGGCCTTCTGAGAGGTCTTGTGCTTACAGTCGTCGTTCTCTCAGCCGCCTGGCCGTTTTCGCGCATTTACCATGACGAACGTCTCATCAGCCTGGTTGCCGTCCTTGCCATCGGGCCAATGGCCCGCAGCCTCTACAGTCCCAGTATGGTCAAGTACGCTCGGGAACTAAGTTTCCGACAAGGATTTACTGCGGAAGTAGCGGGAAAGCTCATCGCCTCCACGATCGCCATTTCGGTCGTATTCCTGGGAGGCGGGTATTGGGCCATTGCAGCAGGCAGCGTATCCGGTTCTGTAGCAACGACGCTGATTTCGTATCTTATTGCGGGATATCGGCCAGCATTCTCACTGTCCAGGTTCACGGAGTTTTCGACATTTCTGGGGTGGTTCAGCACAGCGCAGATACTTGCAGCCCTGAGCTGGCAATATGACCGGATATTGCTTGGATACTTCATCTCCAAAGCCGATCTGGGGCAGTACACGATGGCAAGCGATTTGTCTGTCTTGCCCACTCAGAGCCTGATCGGTCCGGCAATGCAGCCGCTTGTGGCGGCGTTCGCCAGAATCAATGACGATCGGGAGCGAGTTCGAAGCGCATACTTGAAAGCCTCGAGCTTTACGATGATGCTTGCGGCGCCGACATCTATCGGCATGTCGCTGACGTCAGACCTGATTGTTGACGTGCTGTTGGGCGCCAAGTGGATCGAAGCGGCCGGCTATCTGCAATGGCTCGCTCTGTCGGTCGTGCTGAGCGCGTTTTATCAACCCCTGCACTCTCTGGCGATTGCGACCAACCGGACCAACCTCGTATTTCGGTTGACCCTTGTCGAACTAGTTTCCAGAGTTCTTCTGGTTCCGGCAGGTTACTATTTCTATTCAGTCATGGGCGTCATTGCCGCGCGAGTGGCAGTGTCATTGATCATGTTTGTCTTGTCATTGCTGACCGCGCGGCATCTTATTGGTGTAAGAATGGCTTCCGTTTTGGGCAATTTGTGGAAAGTGGGCGCAGCGTGCGCCGCAATGGCGCTTTCGGTTCTGTTGCTGCGCTATGGACTGGCGGGAAGAGGCCTTAACACCTTCATCGAGCTCGGCGTTACTGCCGGGTTTGGCGTCGTGGCCTATGTGGGCGTGCTGTCCGCGCTCGGGGTTCGATTCAAGGGTCTGCGACCGGTCGGGTGATCGAGCTGGCGGTCCCGCCCGAGCTTTGCGTTCCGGAACTGCAAGGCCTCTGGAACGTCTGCTACCTTATTTAGAGCGACCTGCCTGACCAATATTGATAAACAGTGCACTACATCGATGCTCAAACAACGGAATCCATTTTTCAGTGAGGAACTCGTCAGATGAACAACTTGGCTCTCGGAATATCGGTTGTCACTCTCTTCACCCTGAATGCCGCAGTTGCAAACGCAGCTTCGGCAGAGGCCTCGCAGTCGTGCGAACTCCGTCCTGTCATGATCGAGAATTTTGACGAGGAGACCGCGCCTAACCGTCGGATCGAAAGCATCTCCCCGGTTCGGATCGGACCCGCGCGCTGGATCGCGCATACACCCTGGAACGGTGATTTTGGCGATGCGAGGTTCGCGGATCCCCATCCAAATGGTCCATTCAGTATGAAGGACGGCATCCTCTCGATAACGGCTTCCAAAGATCGCGACGGGCGTTGGACGTCTGGCCTGATCGCCGCGGCCGATGCCACGGGTGCTGGCACGGGCACGCGATACGGATATTTCGAAGTACGGATGAAGATGCCGCCCGGACCCGGCACGTGGCCTGCCTTTTGGCTGGCAGCGCTCAAACCGGTTTCCGGCTGGGATGCAAATGCGGAAATCGATGTCGTCGAATATTATGGCCAGTTTACGTCATCCTACCAGGCCGTTTGGCACATCTGGTACAACGATACTGCCAAAACTCGAGGTCAAAATGAGAAGATTGACGTCCCGAACAATTCCCTCGTCGAGGACTTTCATACCTTCGGCGTTGATGTATCGCCGCAAGCGATCGTCTTCTTTTTAGATGGCAAGCAGGTCTGGAGCCAACCGACGCCGCCCGAACTCAATTACCCCCTTTACCCGATTGTCAATCTTGCACTCGGTAGCGGCTGGCCAATCGATCGGACGCCCAACCCATCCACGCTCCTCGTCGACTACGTCCATGTTTACGGACGGGACGCCGGTCCGCTGGAGGGCTGCCGCCCTGGTCCGCCGCCCGCCCCGCGCTAAGCATTTTAGAGAGCACTACCCCGGGAACTTTCTCAGCCGTCAAATGTATCGACGTGCGTCTGGCAGCCGTCAGTTCATTTTTTGAGGGGGCCACCCGCCCCCGAGCTAACCCGATGCCGATTTTGGCAGTAGCGTCTTCGTGCTGTCCAGAATTGCGTGGCCGCCCGCTTCAGCCCGACAATTTCCAGGTGATATGGCAGGTCAAGGTTGGCCAAGTGCTCCCTCTTTAGATTCGCCAGAATTTTCAGACCTTCCCCGGGCCGGGCGTAGAGAATCACATTCGTCCTGTACCAGACCTCAACTCTCGCGTCCGACTGAACAATCGGTCTGATAATATCGAGAGGCATATACCCATTTCGGATAAAGCGCTCCGCCCAACAGGAAGACCACTGCTCGTTCTGATAGCGTACCTGGACATTGCGGCCAGCCGGTACAATCGGGCAATGGGCGACGCGGCCGGCCTGGCGGCCGACTAAATCGATGATTTCGCTCTAAGAATGATCCTGCCTCCCAGCTGCTTCACCCTTCCCTTCCTGGATGATGGCGCGATCTCGCGATGGGAGCAATTGCGGCTGCGCAGGAATGCCGGTTAAGACTAATGGAATCCGGCAAGGACTGCTGGAGTTCCGCACTTGTCTGGAGCATCCCACCAACCTATAGAAGTTTCGAATGCGACAGACTTTCCCAATGCGCATTTTGCGAACGGGTGTGAATGAGCATATTCGCCCAGCCGCCATCCTCGCGTGCACCAGGACCAAACCGGGCATTGCGCCGCAGCGGCAGGCGGCGGAAGCGACCTTGACGCACTCCTTGCCACGAACACGATCGAGACCGGGCCGGTTAGTGATAGGCTCTGCGGATCGAGCAGATTGCTCCGCCGACGCTGAAAATTTCCACCACCGGATCTCGGCGAACTCACGATCAGTTGTGGAAACGAGTTCGAAACAATTCGTGTTGCGGCTCGTCCGCTCCCAACCCGGGCTCAGTTGCGACTGGGCCAGCGTACAACTATCTTCTCGATACAGCCAAAAGCGAGAAGAACAGCCTTTCTCAACGAACCGGGTCGGAAATTTGTATGTCTGACAATCCGAAGCTGGCCGTCGTGATCCCGTGCTTCAACTACGAGCGCTTCGTCGAACGCGCCATTCGCAGCGTCCTTGATCAAGGTCGTGATGACTGCGAGGTGGTCGTAGTCGATGACGGATCGACGGACGGTTCATGGGACGTTATTAGTCGCTTAGGGGTGGCGGCCTTCAGGATCGAGAACCGCGGCGCACGGCTTGCGTGCCTGTTCGGACTGGACAAGACTCGCGCGCCTTTCGTCCTCTTCCTTGATGCAGACGACGAACTCAAACCCGGATCGCTTGGCGTGATTATCGACCACCTCGATCCAGGTGTTGCCAAACTTCAATTTCCTCTCACCCGGATCGATGCAGACGGCAATGTCATCAGTGGTGCATTTCCGCCGCTGGAGGCTTTCCGCGATCGCGATCTCCTCCGCCGCCAGGTGCTCAAGAACGGGGTCTACAAATCGCCGCCAACGTCGGGAAACGTATTCCGCCGAGATGTGTGCGAATTACTTCGCGAGGCAGATTACGACAAATTTGTCGACGGTGTGATTCTGTTCGCCGCGCCGTTCCTGGGCGACATTCTCAGTATTTCTGAGGAGCTCGGATGCTATCGCATTCACGGCAGCAATGATTCAGGGCTCGGGCGCATGCCTGACGCCTCCTCACTTGATCGCGACATCAATCGCTTTCTGGCAAGGATGGAACATCTGCGAGCGATCATAGGACGGCTTGCGTCGGGCCAAGAATTGGTGGATCCCCGCCAGACGTTTTATTATCGTGAACGCAAGTTCTGTCTTGATATCGCATCCGGGCAACGGCCCGGATTGAGAGCCCTGCCGGGACTTCTCATCAAGCTGGCCGGACAGTCTTTCTCGGCAAAAAACAAGGTCGCTATGGCCGCTTTTTTCTTGCTTGGTTCGCTCACGCCGAACCGCAAAGGCATGGGCCTTCTGGCTTACCGGCTTAAAGCGGGGCATCGGTCAGCTCTCGGTTTCGTGAAGGAGATGATTGGATGACGGTTGCCACACGGGATGACCCATTTCCCGCGCAGTGCATGCGCAATTGAATATCGACAATCCCTGATAGAATTCATTCTTTCAGGGAGATGGAAGAGCAGATGCGCTGGGGGCAAAGCGCACTTATGAAGGCTTCGTCATTAGCCTGCCAACTCAAAACTGTATGAAGATCCTTGTGAAGCTCCCAGACCGAAACCTTAACGGGCGGTGGATTTTTGAATTAAATGCTTGGGATTTGGCTAGGATTTAAAAAGAATATTAAATCGCTCGGTTCTGTCGTCGGATTATGCCTCGCATTGGGGTTTGTTATTCCCGGCTCGGCGAGTGCGGATATCATTCCTGATCGATGGGACCTATAGCTCAGGCATCATTACCGGTACGCTGACCGTCGATGGGACGACCAAAACAGTTACCAACGTCGATCTCACCACGGCCAGAACTTATGATTACCACTTCCACATCATAGCTCAACAATTTCCCAATAGCGGTTTTTGGATCGTCAGTACAAAAGATTATACCGAACGACGCCTATCCGGATGCCCTGGATAGCACAGTGAGTTTATTTTTCGGGCAAACCACATTGAATCATACAGGGACCGACGCCGGAAGAATTTTTCCGACCGATTGCATTGAGCTGTCGTGTTCGGCTGGAAATCCCCTTGGCGGCACGTTCACGCTGTCCGCAACGACGATCTCTGCGGTCCCCGAGCCCGCCACGTGGGCCATGTTGATCCTGGGCTCGTCGGCGTCGGGTTCGTGGCTTGTCGCCGCAAAAACCGGCGCTGAGCGCCGCGTGATCGACTTCGTGATCGATCCCATGACTTCGAAGGCCGCCCCCTGAAAAAGGGGGCACTTGTTTTGGCGGGGTCGCAATGTTTTCACACAGTTCCAAATTTGGAGACACTTCACCGGCGACGCAGGGCGGCCTCTGCTTTCAGCGTGGTATCACGCGCTGTCGGCTGATAGTCAAATCCGCCCTGGCGACCAAACGACTCTATTCCGAGCGCTCTTAGCGCGGAAATGATGTTCGCCGCCTGTTCGTCGGCTCCTTCCGCATAGACCGGATAAGCGTTCGAAACGGTGTGGCGCCCCTCCAGCCTCAGATCACCGGCAAACAAGCCGTTCTCCGAGACATGCCGCCTGAAATCCTGCTCTGCCGCTTCAACGGAGCCAAAAACAAGATCGGCATTGACCTCAACGGCAAAATACTCCCGACCATCGGCCTTCCCGTAAAAATCCGAATAAACCGTCAGGCGCTTCCACGACCCCGCATGGGAAAAATTATACAGGATGGAATCCGTGAAGCCCCTATCACCGGCGAAACTGAAGAACAGGGTCATCAGTGTCACCGTCATGAGCCGCTCGTTAGTGGGCATCCCGCATAAACTCTGGATCCGTTCGAGCGGTATGGTTGACACCACGCGTTTCGTTGAGGCGCGGCCGCGGTCCGTCCCAAGAAAGAAGACGCCATCCTTCTGCAGGCTGAGCATTTTCGCTCCAAGTAAGAAAGTGACCCCACACCTCTCCAGTCGTTGCACCGCGACCTGATAGAGATGGCTGAAGCCTTCGCGTGGACGCGCCAGTTGCTGATTTGCACTCGCCCCCGAAGCCTGCGTCATCCAGCGGCGGACGATGCCACGCAGAGATGCGCGCTCCTTGATCCAATACATACGCTTTTCGGCAAATTTTACGTCAATCTTCTCTGAAGGCAGGCCGTAGAAGCGCGCCATATAATTTTCCAATCCGGAACGGTGCATCAGCCGGGCACCGATCCAGTACTGCGCAAAATCCCGCGCGTTCTGCAGTCTGCGGCGAAAAATCCGAGCAAACAGCACAGACGACAGCATATGCAGCCACTCGAGCGGGCCGGCGACCACGATGTCGTCCTTGATCGAAATGGGATATCGCGTCACGATACCCTGCGGATTCAACCGGCCCCAACTCGGGTTGATCGGAACGTAGTGCGGCAGGATTTCCGGCAGGTGCGCCAGGAGTGGTGAATCGTCCTGGAATATGAAACTACCGATATCGAACGTATATTCGCCGATGCTGCAGTCGATATGGTTACCGCCGACGCGCACGTACTCATCGACAACTAGCACGTTACGGCAGCCCTCCTTTGACAGGATAGCCGCCGAAACAAGCCCGCTGATTCCGGCTCCTAGGACGATGACGTCGTAATTGTCCGCCGCGCCGCAATCATCCGCTGTTGTGACGCTAAGCATATGACATTCCTTGGCGAAAACCGAAACCGGGAGTGCGACCCGGCCCAATGCCCGGTCGCACGGCGTCAATGATCGACAAACCAAGCATCGCTGATGCCGTCAAGTCGACCGTTCCCGCCGCTCAAATACGCGGCGCAAAATCGCAGCCAAGCAAATACCGCACAGGATCGAACTTTCTTGACTGTTGCCCGCGCGAGCGGGCAGCGCGAAGCGAGCGTTAACACCACCAGGCGCAGCTTTAGACAGATGTTGACGCCCATAACAAGCTTGTTCTGAAACCCATCCTGATGTCCGCCTTGCGCCTGACTCTGACTCCATTCACGATAATCTCTGAATTTCCCAGCGTGATAGCGACCGACCACCGTGGCCGGTTGTCATCCAAGGCTTTCCAGACTAGGATTCTTCAATACTTTTCTTCAATACTTTTCGGAAAATTTTTTCCCCGTCTCGAGCACCACGGAAGGCAAGAAATTTCGTGAAGGTCGCCATTATTCACTATTGGCTTGTCGGCATGCGCGGCGGCGAGAGGGTGATCGAAGCGCTGTGCGAGATGTACCCGCAGGCCGACATCTTCACGCACGTCTATGTTCCGGAGATGGTCTCCGAAAGAATTCGCCGGCACCGTATCATCCCGACGTTCATCAATTCGCTACCGCGCGCCGCGAAAATGTACAAGACCTATCTTCCGCTGATGCCGCTTGCGCTCGAGCAGCTAGACCTGCGTGGCTACGATCTCGTCATCAGCAGCGAATCCGGACCCGCCAAGGGCATCATTCCTCCCCCCGACGCGCTCCACGTCTGCTATTGTCATACGCCGATGCGGTACATCTGGAACATGTACCACGACTATCGGAACAGCGCCGGTCGGTTGACGCAACTGATGATGCCACCGTTGTCGCACTATCTGCGCATGTGGGACGTGATGTCCGCGACCCGGGTTGACAGCTTCGTGGCAAACTCGACGACAGTAGCAAGGCGTATTCAACGCTATTACGGGGCGGATTCGGTTGTCATTCATCCGCCAGTCGATACAGCTGCGTTTTCGGTCGCAGCGCCTTCAGAGCTCGGCGACTTTTACCTGATGGCCGGCGAACTCGTATCCTATAAGCGACCCGATCTTGCGGTCCGCGCCTTCAACGACATGAAGCTTAAACTCGTTGTGATCGGCGGCGGCGAGATGCTCGATGAAATCCGGCGCATTGCCGGGCCCACCGTCACCGTGATGGGTCCGCAACCCTTCGAGGTCCTGAAACAGCATTACGCGCGCTGCCGCGCGCTGATCTTCCCGGGCGAGGAGGATTTCGGAATGGTGCCCGTCGAGGCCATGGCCAGCGGGCGCCCCGTCATTGCCTTTGACCGGGGCGGCGCGACCGAAACCGTTGCAGAAGGAATATCCGGTGTCTTCTTCGCCGAGCAATCAGTAGAAGCGATCTCTTCGGCGATCAAAAGGCTAGCCAATCAGGAGATCGATCCGGCGAAGATTGCAGCACATGCCGGCCAATTCGGCCGCGCGCAGTTCTTTGAGAAGATGCGTGCCCATATCGATGGCTTGCTGGCTCAAAGTAGCCTGCGCAGGCCTGCCTCTGATCAACAACGGCTCTTTCCAAACCAGGCACAGCCCAATCACCCCGACGCAATCGAAGCCCTCAAAGCATCGCCGCAGACCGACATCGCGCATTGATCCCGTCGGGGATAGATTTGCGCGCCGCCCCTCTGTCTTGCTGAGCTAGCCGAACTTTGATGCGCGGTTCCAGCAGGACCGTTTAGGTTAAGACGCACCTTGATTTGACCGGTGCTCCACGGCATCGTTTAGTTCGAGTATATCCCGGCGGAGCGTCAGAGGTACATTATTGCTCGAATTCACGCGCGCATGTCGAGGCGACGAAACCATGTCCCAGGATGTTTTTGTTTTGCAGGCGAACGATCAGGTTTCCGAGACTTCCGAAAACTCATTGAAGGATACGGCTCTGGTCGTCGATCTCGATGGCACTCTGGTGCGATCAGATTTGCTATATGAGAGTTTTTTCGCCACCCTTCCAAACGGTTTCAAGCACAATTGCTCGGTCATCGCGGCGCTCTTTCGCGGCAAAGCTAACCTGAAAGCTTACCTTGCGGGGGTTGCCGACCTCGACTATGCGCTGCTGCCCTACAACGCCGCAGTTGTCGAGCTCATACGAAAAGCCAAGGACGACGGCCGCCGAGTCTATCTCGCCACGGCAAGCGATCGCCACCACGCGGAGCGGATCGCCGAGCATCTCGGGCAGTTCGACGGAATCTTCGCGTCAGACGGCGAGACAAATCTGTCGGGAGAGGCAAAAGCGCGCCAGTTGATTGAGAAGCTCGGAGACGGCCAGTTCGACTATGTTGGGAATGAAGATCGCGATGTCGCCATCTGGGCTCATGCGCGGAAGGCTTATGTTGTGACCAATTCTTCCGCCCTGATGAGGAAGGTCGAGAGGCTTGGGATAGCCGTCGAATGCATCGACGATTCGCAACCGTCCTTACGCGCCTGGCTCAAGGCGCTCCGGGTGCATCAATATGTCAAGAACATCCTGGTTTTCGTCGCCCTCCTAACAGCCCATGCGTATGCGGCGCATTTCGTACTCAACGCATTTCTGGCTTTTGCCGCCTTCTCGCTGTGTGCCTCATCAGTCTATCTGCTGAACGACCTCGTTGATCTCGATGCCGATCGACGCCACCCGACCAAGCACAAGCGGCCTTTCGCCTTCGGCACGATCCCGCTCGCGCACGGCGTGATCGTAATCCCCCTGCTATTGATCCTCTCCTTCGGTTGCGCAGTTGCCGTGTCACTTGCGCTTACGGGCGCACTTGCCGCGTACTTTGCCCTGACACTTGCCTATTCGTTGAGCCTGAAGCGTAAGCTTATCGTCGACGTCGTCGTGCTGGCCATGCTTTATACGACACGCGTGATCGCGGGCGCGGTTGCTCTCCCGGTGGTGCCCTCAGAGTGGCTGCTCGCCTTTTCAATGTTCGTTTTCACAAGCCTCGCGCTGGTCAAGCGTTATGTCGAGCTGGCGGTACGCATCGACAAGGAACTGCCCGATCCCGGGAACCGCAACTACCGCCTGGCCGATCTACCCATCATCGGAGCGCTGGCGGCGGCGAGCGGTCTCAACGCAGTCACCATTTTTGCGCTCTACATCTCGTCCTCGACCGTGCGCGAGCTGTACCGGCATCCGGAGATACTTTGGCTGATCTGTCCCGTCCTGCTTTATTGGCTTGCACGCGTAGTGGTGCTGGCCCATCGGCGGGCAATTGACGATGACCCAATCTTATTCGCGCTTTATGACCGCA
>Ga0137393_10002272_pt1 | contig 12403 bp, 10 predicted proteins | sample 15con2h34BmetaG_FD_101396 | JGI IMG/M metagenome (GOLD analysis project Ga0137393, IMG submission 101396) | Vadose zone soil microbial communities from Angelo Coast Range Reserve, California, USA - 15con2h3.4B metaG | ecosystem: Environmental > Terrestrial > Soil > Vadose zone > Saprolite...
GGAAGCCATGATCGACTATCAGCAGAGCAACGGGAGCCGTGGAGCGCCCGCTCCCGACTTCATCGGGATCTACCCGCGCGAGCCGGTCACGGGCCCCGGTAACAGCCTTGGTTTCTACGACCTACCGCACCACGACCACGACGACGACCACGACGATTAGGACGCATCCCACAACCGGTGAGAGCTAAGTAGGCGAGGTTTGCTCGGAACCGTTCACCCATTCGACGCTCTTGCTGAATACTTCGCCCAGATTTTCGCCGATCGAATTTCGGCCGCGCTGCCGAAGGCCGGCCGCAATGGGATCGCCAGGAGAGCGGGGAACTCCAAGCGCGACATGAGCTGCCGCTACCCGGGGTGCAAGAACAGGTCGAAGGGGCCGCGGTTCAGGTTCCTTTGCGAGGAACACCTGAAGCTCCCGAAGAAGAAGCAGGATGAGGTGCTGGCGAAGTGGGCCAAGAAGAACGCTTAGGCGCTCGTTGGCACAAACTCCCCTTCAAACCACTTACTCCGGAGCCATCCTCCGGCGCTTCGCCGACCACGGATGATGAGTTCTGCCGCGGTTACCCATCACGCGGTGCCGTTACCGCCCGCTCCAGGACGCCGGCCATGAGCTTGAGTTCGTCACCAAGCAGGAAATCGAGCAACCGTTTGTAGGTGCGCGGCGTCCACGGCAGATGAAGAGGACGACTGCGACGTGCGGTCTGTACCAAGTAAGCGACCCTGCTCTCAGAGAGAATCTTGTCTCTTTGCAGCTCTCGCCTTGACTCAGTTGAATGATTGAGAGTAGGGGGCGGTAGCGTTGCGAGAGGCGTCTGGCCTCATCCCGCGAAGCGGAATCCCGCCGTCAACTCCTCGCATCGCCGCGCTTCCCGTCGGGAGCGTGTCCCGGGCGTTCGCCCATCGGAGGTCATATGCGCCACTTCTCTCCTTTTTCGTTCGCGGGCGTCGTTGCATTTCTCGCGCTGTCCGGCTGCGGCGATTCCGCGCGCCCATCGCAGCACGGTCCGCAGGGCCGTTCCTTCTTCTTGGATTCTGTAGCCAACGCGGAGACCAGACAGGATCACGGATGCACGCAAGAGACCTTGGAGGGCACCTATGGATATGCCCTGAGCGGACCTCTGATTGGCGTGGGGCGTGTGGCCGCGATGGGGTTGGCCATCTTTGATGGAGAGAGCGCTCTTTCGGCACAAGACACCCTTAACACCGCCGGTGTGGTCACCCACAGAACCGGCGTGGGTAGCTACACCGTTAATGCAAACTGCACCGGATCCGCTAAGGTTGGAGGCGAGTTCGGAGGATTCAGTTTCGAATTCACGATTGTCCCAGGCAGCAGAGGGAGCGAATTTTCGTTTCTTGTAACAAACTCCGGAACGGCCCAAATCGGCGTAGCCGAGAAAACCGGACACGAATGCACGTTAGCGACTCTGCATGGTACCTATCTAAACGTTGGGAATCAATTTGACCTCGGTGACGGGCGCAGGTCAAAAGCAGTCGGCTTCAGAATCGTTGATGGAGCGGGGAATTATTCTGGAGAGGATTCGCAGAGCACGGACGGCATAATCGCGCATAGAGCGATTACTGCCGTCTACACGGTCAACCGCGACTGTACTGGCACCTCGACGTTTACGTCCTCGACTGGAGGTGGAACCGGGGCACAATTTGATTCCGTGATCGTCGGGGGCGGGGCCCAGGCATTCTTCCTTTCGACCCGACCTGGGACAATTGCATTGGGAATGTTCAAGAAGCAGTCCGGACGTCACGAGGGAGCGCAAGACGGATAACACAGCTCCCACGATCCGGCGTCCCCGTTACGGTCGCCGTGCATGGGAGTTCCACCAGCGCTGGTTGCCGGCGTGCGGACCTTGGGCGAAAGACCGTGAGAGCCCGAATTGCTGCCCGCTCACTTGACTCTCGCCGCCAGAGAGCGAACGTCGCTCTCATGCCGACCCGGACCATCGCCTAAGAGGCCCGCTTGTGGCGACGTACCAGGGCAGGAGATACGACCAGTACAAGGTCGAGGTGACGGTCGACGGCACACTGCTCGATCGTCGGCTCGACTTGCGCAGCTACGCCTTCGAGTTCGACACCGGAAGCTTCAGCTGGACCGGCACCGCACAGCTAGCGCTTGCGCTCCTTGCCGACCACTTCCATCGCTCCGAGGGAGCGACAAAGAGGACTGCGGACGAACTGGCGCTGCGTCTTTACCGAGAGTTCAGGAAGAAGGTCATCGAGGTACTCGAAGGCGATCAATTCACGCTCACGAGCGACCAAGTCGCAGCCGCAGTCGCAGCGCTCGAGTCACGAGGTCCAAACGAATCCCCACCCAGCGCGTCAGTCCACTGAGTAGCGAACTACATGGTTTTAGCAGTGTCAGCGCGGCGGCCCGGTTGACGGAACGGTCCTCATCCGATCCTCGCCTGTCAAACCAAGTAGAGATGTCCGCTTTCCGCCCAAGTAGAAAATGTCCGGTTGCCGAAGGGCTCGGCCGCCGGCTGCCAGTCATCTGGCCTGCAGCCGCTCGCCCTTCCTGCATCTCCCGCTCTAAGCTGAGAAAAACCATGATCGACGCCCGCCGATCGAGCGATCTTGGGTCGGACGCCGGATCGAGTTTTGGCCAACCACAGCGCACTCGAACATCAGTCGTCGCCCGCGCGGCAAGCCTTGCTGAGACGGAAGCGTTCGGCACTTGAACGGTAGCTATTTCGGCGCGCTCGACCGGGGAACTCACCTCACCTCAAGCGTGATCGAAGTCATCTGCTCGAGTGTCGTTTCAGGCTTGTGCCCCCACGCTCACGCGTCCCTTCGGCCTTGTCTGGCGGACCAGTTGACGGAGGAGCGCGAGGGTTCGATCATCGCGCCTTCGCGTCAGTTCACAGGGGATTCGCCATGCGCAATACCGCTACGTCGCAGGGTTCCATGGGCATGCCTCCGCTCGGGCGCCGCGCCTGGCTTAAGAGGACCGCGCTCGCCTCGGGAGCGCTTCTGGCGCGGGCGGCGCACGGCGCGCCTGCAGAGCTCCCGCTCGCGACGCCGGAATCGACGCGAAAGCTGGGCGCGCCGATCCTCAACCCCGAGTACGGCCTGCCCTCCCCGCACGAGAGCGAGGTCCTCCGCAGGCCGACCGATGTGACGCCGACGCAGTACTCGTCGTGGAGCTTCACGCCGTTGCAGGACCTGAGTGGCATCGTCACGCCGAACGGGCTCTTCTTCGAGCGCCACCACGGCGGCGTGCCCGACATCGCGCCCGACGCGCACCGGCTGGCGGTGCACGGGCTGGTCAAGCAGCCGCTGCTCTTCACCATGGACGATCTGGTGCGCTTCCCTTCTGTCTCGCGCTTCCATTTCCTCGAATGCTCGGGCAATGGCTCGACCGAATGGGCGGCGCCCCGGGGCAAGACGGCGCAGTTCACGCACGGCCTGCTCAGCTGCTGCGAGTGGACGGGCGTGCCGCTCGCGACCGTCCTCGAGGAGGCGGGGATCAAGCCCGAGGCGAAATGGATCCTCGCCGAAGGCGCCGACGCCGCCGCAATGACCCGCAGCATCCCCGTCGAGAAGGCGCTCGACGACGCCTTGCTCGTCTACGCGCAGAACGGCGAGAGGCTGCGGCCCGAGCAGGGATATCCGCTGCGCCTGTTGCTTCCCGGGTTCGAGGGCAACATGAACATCAAATGGCTGCGCAGGCTCAAGCTGGGCGATCGGCCCTTCTATTCTCGCGAGGAGACCTCCAAATATACCGATCTGCTTCGCGACGGGCGGGCGCGCGAGTTCAGCTTCGTGATGGAGGCGAAATCGGTCATCACCTCGCCCTCCGGCGGCCAGCAGCTCAGCAGGGGCCCGCGCGAGATCTCCGGCGTGGCCTGGTCGGGCCGCGGGCGCATCACCAGGGTCGACGTCTCGACTGACGGTGGGAAGAGCTGGCGGGAGGCCGCGTTGCAGGAGCCGGTGATGAAGAAGTGCCTGACGCGCTTCCGTCTTCCCTGGCGGTGGGTCGGCGCGCCGGCGATTCTGCAAAGCAGGGCAGTCGACGAAACGGGATATGTCCAGCCGAGCCGGCAGGAGCTGGTCGCGGTTCGCGGGCTCAATTCGTATTACCACAACAATTCGATTCAATCGTGGCAGGTCGCGCAGGGCGGGGAGGTGGCCAATGTCCACGCCTGACAAGCTCGTTGCGCTGCTCTTCACGCTGGTGCTCCTCGGCGGCGCCTTCTCCTCGGCGGAGCAGGGGCGCTACGGACTCGGCAAGAAGATCTCCGAGCAGGACCTCGCGGCCTGGGACATCGACGTGCGGCCCGACGGCGCGGGGCTGCCTCCCGGAACGGGGAGCGCGGCCCAGGGCAGGGAGATCTTTCTCGCAAAATGCTCCGCCTGCCACGGCGAGAACGGCGAAGGCACGCCGATGGACCGGCTGGTGGGCGGGCAGGGCACGCTCGCGACCGACAAGCCGGTGAAGACCGTCGGCAGCTACTGGCCCTATGCGACGACGCTCTTCGATTACGTTCGGCGGACGATGCCGTTCACCAGTCCGCAAAGCCTGAGCAATGACGAGGTCTATGCCTTGACCGCTTATATGCTCTCGCTGAACGGCATCGTTCCGAGCGACGCGGTGATGGACGCGAAGGCGTTGCCCAGGGTGGAGATGCCCAACCGCAAGAGCTTCGTTCCCGACCCACGCCCCGACGTGAAGTGAGACGAGAAAGCGGGGAGGCGCGCTTTGCGCCCCCGGTGCTGGCTACTTTCTCGATCCATACAACCACCAGCGTTTTCGCCACGCGAGGGTCGGAGAAGGGCGTTTCCGCCGCTTGACTCGCCTGCCGAACAACCCAGAAAGCCCAAGGCAAGCTGGAGAGGAAAAAGGGCGAGATCGACGGGGCGCCGCACCGAGACGGCCTGCGACTGCTTGACGCGACCCTCCTTGACATGTGGGCCCAGCGAGGGACGTCATCCCCGCCCCCGGGCATCCATCTCCAGGGCATCCATCCCCGGGCATCCATCGAAAACCAGGTTCCTGAAAGGAGGCAGTCATGGACGCGAACCGTCGGGACACACCGCTCCGGCGCGTCCTATGTCAGTGCTCGACGAAGCGAAGTGTGAAATGAAAACCGTAAGTCTGCCCCTTGCTGGGAGGGGAGAGAGGTTGTGATCCTATGCGATCCAGTAATCCACGCGTCCTCAGCTTCGTGTTTGCATTTGCGCTGTTTCTTCTGCCGCCGGCCTTTGTGGCCGCGGCGACGGCGGTGAACCCAATCTGTACGAATAACACTGCGTCGTTCAATCCGGGCAACGGCCAAGACATCGTTGTGCGGTCGGGCTTCAAGGTGTCGGTCTTCGCCACGGGCCTGAACTTCCCCACGGGGATCGCGTTCCGCGGCAATCAGAACAGCTTCGAAGTGTTCGTGCTGGAGTCGGGGCACGGCCTGCCGAGTCGGTGCAACGACGAGACGAGTCCAGTGGTCGGGGGCCAGTTCTCGCCGACCAACCCGTTCACGCCCGACATCCTGGTGTTCAACGAAAGCGGACAGCTGATCCGTGGCCCTCTCGCCAAGCCCAAGGCAGGCGGTGGAGGTCTCCAGGCGCACGGCCCGGCGGTCGACATCGGTTTCGAGCACGGCCTCGCGGGGGGGCGGCTCTTCGCGACGGACTCAAACCAGTCCCTTCGCACGACGGGGTTCAACAATAGCTCACGCATCGTGATGGTGGACCCCACGACAGGTCACGTAACTCCGTTCATCGCCGGCTTGCCGACCGGCGACCACCCCACAGAACAGCTGGCGTTCAAAGGCAACCACATCTACTGGTCGCAGGGATCGACGACCAACAGCAGTGTGGTCGGTCGTGACAACGGAGGCGGCGCAAACCAGCAAGATATCCCCTGTCAGGACATCGTATTGAGCAAGAACGTGTTTGATTCCGGGGGTGGGGTGAAAACCAGTGGGTACTCCCCCTTCGGCGTGGCTCGGCCCGGAGCGACCGTGAAGGCGTTCGAAAGCGCGCTCCACTCGGGAGTCTGTGACGGCTCCATTTTGAGAGCCCAGCTCGACGCGGCGCATCCAGACGAGACGATCCAGCCGTTCTCGTGGGGGTACCGGAACGGGTACGCCATTCGGTTCGCGCCTGACGATCATGCCCTGAAAGGGAGGCTGCTCGTGGGTGAGGATGGCGAAGACGAACGGGGCGCGCGGCCGACCAACCACTCACCAGAGCGGCTCCAGCTCGCCCAGATGAATCCCGATGGCACGCCGGACTACCACGGCTGGCCGGACCGATTCGGCTTCCTGCCCTCGACCCAAGCGGTGTTCAACCCCCAAGGCGGGCCCGGCGATGATCTTTGTGGACCACCGGCAGTGCCGGCTTTCGATCCGGTCGCCTGCCACGCGGCGATCACGGCCGCTGACGTGCCAATCCGAGACGTCCTGGCGTTCCCACCGCAGCCGATCACGTCGCCGCTGGCCCTTGAGGCGGCGGACTCCTCGTTCACGGGGATCGACTTCGTGCCCGATTCCTTTGTCGGTGGGCCCGTCCGGCACGGGGCCGCGCTGTACTCTCTCGAGGGGGACTTCGGGTTCTCGGCGGCGAATGCCACTGCGCCCGCTCCGGAGGTGGGGCACGAGATCAAGCTCATCAACTTCAGCAAGCCGGGCCAACCGCTCGAGCTCAAGATCATGCGGTTCGCCCACAACACCACGTTTGAGCAGGCGTTCGTGGCTCACCCGGTTGCGATTCGCGGGTTCAACCGGCCAACGAACGTCAAGTTCGGTCCCGACGGCTGCGCTTACGTCGTCGATTACGGCGCCGTGCGGGACTTTGGCCAGTCTGACCCGGACTCAAAGTTCGTGGGTGCCGGTAACGGCGCGCTCCTCCAGATACCCGGCACGGGAGTGATCTGGAAGATCTGCCGGGACGAAGACTAGGCGCAGGGATGGCAACAGGAGGGGGATTCACTAGAAATCGTTGGAGGTCGAAGTCAAGTCGGGGGGCGGCGTAGGCCGCCCCCCGGCGGCTTCGCAGTGCCGCATCCAAGGCGCCCGCGGCGCGTGCAGGGTTCTCTTGGAGGGAAGGCGGATCAATTCCTGCCTGACCCTGGCGGTCATGCACGGCGCTCGGCCTCGGCCGCCGGCGTCGATTATCGCGTCAAGCTGCGTCCTGCGGCCGGGACTCAGGCTCCGGTCCTCGGGCGATGTGAAGGGCGGCGTGCGGGAGAAGGTCTACGCGCCACAGTGGGTTCCGCCGGGATGGCGAGATCCCGCTCGACTGCGTTCACCAGCTCGAACAGCTCACGAGTTTCCCAAGCTCGGTTCCGGCGGGCCAGAGTGGTCGGGTGCAGAACACCACTCTTCACGAGCAGGGCGATGGCCTCGTTCGTGGCCTGCTTCGAGCGCGCCAGGATCCGCGTCGCGGTTGCGAGAGTTACTATGGGATGGGCGGGCAGGAGCTTGATCAGCGCCTCGGCGCTGGAGTGGCGCCTTGGCCGGCCAGCGCGTTGACGCCATGAATCCTGGAGGGCGACAAGGCGATCTGCCAGCTCCACTGCCTTTGCCGCCGCGAGTTGGACCGACTCGGCGAAGGTGGCGCACCACTCGGCGATTCGATCCTTCCGGAAGGCCGTCAACCCACCGATGTAGCGCTTCGCATCCGCCGCGAGCACGAGGCTGACCGGTGGCGCGTAGCGGGGCGCGAGTGCCCGACGGCGGAGCACAACGTGGATGAGAGCTCGACCGACCCTGCCGTTTCCGTAGGCGAATGGGTGGATCGTCTCGAACTGTGCGTGCGCGATGGCTGCCTGCACCACCGCGGGCAGATCGATGCGGTTCATGAACACGCAGAGGTCGTCCACGAGGTCCTGAACGTACTCGGGCGGCGGCGGCACGAAATCGGCGCGGCCCGGGTTGAACTCGTTCCCGCCGATCCAGTTCTGCCGATCGCGAAGCTTGCCAGCGACGCCGGGCGTGCTCGTCGCCTCCATCAGAATCCGCTGAAGCGCCACGATGTCTCGGGTCTTGAGCGGCCTTTCCTTCGCACCGAGCTTCACTGCCTCTTCCATCGCGGTTACGTTGCCGAGCACCGAACGAGCGGTCTCGTCGCGTGTCTCCGATCCTTCGGCCTCGGCCTTCGCGAGTCTTCGCTGCGAGAGCACCAGGCCCTCTATGCGCGACGATGCCACCGACTCGGCTCGGAGCAGACAACGCGCGAGGACCTCGAGGCTGGCCATCGCCGGCGGATCCCGGTTGAGCAGGTCCACTTGCCGCTCGGCTGCAGAAACCGTCGCCGCGATCTGGGCGGGCAGTGCAAACTGGAGCCGGGCGATGGGGTTCGGAACGAACGCCTCGTAACGGAACGACTGACGCTCTTTCCGTCCGCCGGGCACGCTCGGGTTGGCATGCCATGCGAGCTGAACGTGTCGCGGCACGCCATCAACCTTGACCAACAGCTCATCTTAGTCAAGGTTTCTCGATAACCTTGACCGCGTCTGTTCGCTGGTCAAGCTTATATTGTTCAGTACATCGATGATCGAATGCTCATTCCCGTGTTAGAGCCCATTGTTTTCCTGGGCATCGACGTCCTGGAGCCTAAGACCGGCGAACTCTATTTTCAGAATGCGGAAACCCACCTGCGAGGGCTCAGCATTGAATCTGCATCGAGCGATGAGTTGCAGGAATACTTCTATGCGCAGGGTCGCGACGAGACAAAGCACATCTTCACATTCGAGCACGCATTAGATGAACTCCTCTGGTGCGCTTTGCGGCGTTCCCGTCGATGATGCGCGGCGTAAAATGTGGCGGCCTTGCGGATCTACTACGCCCGGCAGCGGCAGCGATGATTCCAGCGTGGCAGGCAAGGTGCCGTTGCTCATACGAGCACGTCGCGTGGCCCCGTTGCGGTCAGCCGAGATAGGCCGCGATGACGCGCTCGTTCTTGTGCAACTCGGCGGGCGACCCCTCGACGGCGATCCTGCCGCGCTCCATCACGTAAGCGTAGTCCGCCACCGCCAGCGCGGCCTTGGCGAACTGCTCGACCAGCAGCATCGTCATCCCCTCCTGCTTGAGGCGCTGGATGGTGCGGAACACCTCCTGGACGATCACGGGCGCGAGGCCCATCGACGGCTCGTCGAGGAGCATCACCTTGGGCCGGGCCATCAGGGCGCGGCCGATGGCGAGCATCTGCTGCTCGCCGCCCGAGAGCGTGCCGGCTTGCTGCCGCCTGCGCTCGCGCAGCCGCGGGAAGAGCGTGTAGACGCGCTCGAGATCGCCGGCCGCCCTGCTGCGGAAGCCGAAGAAGCGCGGCAGCAGCCGGTAGGCGCCGAGCAGCAGGTTGTCCTCGACCGAGAGCGGTCCGAAGATCTTGCGCCCTTCCGGCGAGTGCGCGAGCCCCAGCCGCGCGATCCGCGAGGGCGGAAGATCCTGCACCGGCTTGCCGTCGAGTAGAACGGTGCCCTTGGAGGGCCGGACCATGCCGGAGATGGCGCGCATGGTGGTGGTCTTGCCGGCGCCGTTCGCGCCGATCAGCGCGACCACCGTGCCGGCCTTCACCGTCAGCGATGCGCCATCCAGCACTTCGCTCAGGCCGTATCCTGCGTGCAGATCGGAAACCACCAGCACCGCGACCTCCGCTCACGCCGTTACAGGCTCCGTGGGGACAGGGCTTGCCGCGGGGCCCGCTTCGACTTCCCCGAGGTACGCCTCGATGACCTTGGGATGGCGCTTCACCTCTGCCGGCGTGCCCTCGGCGATGGATTTGCCGCCGTCGAGCACCGTGACCACGTCGCAGAGGCCGCTGACCACGTCCATGTGGTGCTCGATCAAGACGATGGTGACGCCGCGCTGGTGCACGCGCTTGATCACCTCCATCTGCCGGAGCATGTCGGGATGCGAAAGCCCGGCGGCCGGCTCGTCGAGGATGAGCAGATCGGGCTTGCGCCCGACGGCGCGGGCGATCTCCAGGAACCGCTGCGCGCCGTAAGTGAGATCGCGGGCGGGCGTGCGCGCCTGATCGGCGAGGCCAACGAACTCGAGGAGCGCCAGCGCGTCGGCCTGCGCGCGCCTCTCCTCCGGCCGCCCCAGCCCGAGGAGGACGAGCGGCAGCGAGCGCGATTTCGGGAATGCGCCGCGCAGCGCCACCATCACGTTCTCCAGCGCGGTCAGACCGGTGAAGAGCTGCAGGTTCTGGAAGGTCCGCGCGACGCCCACGCGCGCCGTGTCGAGCAGGCTGCCCTGCGGCAGCGGCCGTCCGCGCAGCAGCATCTGGCCGGCGGTGGGCGTGTAGAGTCCGGAGACGACGTTGACCACCGTGCTCTTGCCCGAGCCGTTGGGCCCGATGAGGCCGTGCACCTGGCCAGCGCGCACCGTCATCGAGAGCCCGTCGACGGCCCTCACGCCGCCGAAGGAGCGCTTCAGATCGCGCAGCTCCAGGAGCGGCGCACCCGACCCTTCCTGCCTCGCCGGCAGGACGTGCTCGAGGGGAGATGCCGCGGGGAGCTGCGCATCGGGGATGCGGAAGAGCCGGGAGAAGAACTTCGAGGCGAAGCCCATCAGCCCTTCCGGCAGGCCGACCACCACCGAGAAGAGCATGAGCGCGAAGATGGCCTTGCGCCAATCCTCGGTGTTCTGGACCAGCAGGCCGCCGGCGACGAGGACGCCGGTTGCGACGATGGGCGCCAGCGCCTGGAACGGACGCATCGCCCTGCGCAGGAGCCCGCGGACTCCGGCGAAGAGCGAGAGCAGAAAGCCCATTCCCGAGATGGCTTCGAACAGCGTCCGGTTGGAGAGCAGGTTGGGAAGGAGCGCAACCAGCGACGCGCCGACGAAAGCGCCCCACAGGCTCTTGCGCCCTCCGAGCACCACGCCGAGCAGGAGGATGACGGTCAGCTCGTACACGAAGGTCTGCGGCTGCAGGTACTGGAAGTTGAGCGCGTAGAGCGCGCCGGCGAGGGCGCCCAGCGCGGAGCCGAGCGCGAACCCCGCGACCTTGTGACGGTAGGCGCCCACGCCCATCGCGTCGGTGGCGATGGGGCTGTCGCGCAGCGCCTCGAAGGCGCGACCCCACTGCGAGGCGAGCAGGTTGCGCATGCCGATCCAGACCAGGGCCAGGAGCGCCATGCAGAGCCAGTAGAACTCGCGCGCGGACAAAAGGTGCCCGAAGAGCGGCGGGCGCGAAAGGCTCAGGCCCTGCGCGCCGCGGGTCAGCCACTCCAGCTCGTTGAGGGCCGTCACCGTCAGCGCGGTGAAGCTCAGGGTGGCGAGCGCGAACTGAGGCCCTTCGAGGCGCAGCGCAGGCAGAGCGAGCAGCGCGCCGAGAAGAACGCCCACGCCGATGGCGGCCAGGGTCGCAAGCGGCATCCCCCATCCCAGCCGGGTGACGCAGAGCCCCGCGGTATAGGCGCCCAATCCCAGGAAGGCCGCTTGCGCCAGGTTCACCTGGCCCAGGTAGCCGACGGTGACGTCGAGCCCGATGAGCAGGATCCCGTAGATGGCGAGGAGCGTGAGCAGGCCGAGCACGTACGGGTTCTGCACCGCGAGCGGCACCCCGGCGAGCAGCGCGAACATCACCAGCTCCGCGCCGCGGATGAGAAGCAGCCTCTTCCACATTCCCGTCGCGCTCCCGATCAGACCTTGCGGATGATCGCCTTGCCGAAGACGCCGGTCGGGCGCACGGCCAAGGCGAGGATGAGGAGGAGGAGACCCGGCGCCTCTCGCCAGCCGCTGCCCAGCGAATAGCTGGCGATGCTCTCCAGCGCACCGAGAAACATTCCGATCAGCACCACGCCGAACCCCGATTCGAGCCCGGCCACGACCGCGACCGAGAAAGCCTTGAGGATCAACGCCGAGGCCATGGTGGGGCCCACCGTGGTGATGGGCGAGACCAGGATGCCCGCCAGCGCCGCCACCATTCCGGAGAGCGCGTAAGAGAGCATCACCGTGTGGGTGGCGGAGATGCCCATCAGCTCGCCGGCGTCGCGGTCGGCGGAGATGGCCTCGAACGCCTTGCCCAGGAGCGTCTGGCGCTTGAAGACTTCGATCAGGCCCATCACGGCGAACACGCCGACGGCCACCGACAGCTCGACCGGCGTGACGTCGACGCCGAGGAAGTGGATGGGCTCCGAAGAGATCGGCGTGGGAAACGGCCGGTCGTCGCGCCCCCAGACGTTCTCGGCCACCGAAAAAAGGAAGAGGCCGAGGATGATGGTGAGCAGGATCCAGCCCTCGCTCTTCTGCTCCAGCGCGAGCCGGACCGCGGCCCGCTCCACGAAGAGCCCGAGGGCCGCTCCGAAGAGCAGCCCCGCCGGCACCACGACCCAGTAGGGAAGGCCCAGCGTGATCAGGGTCAGCGTGAAGGACGCGGAGACCATCACCAGCTCACCCTGGCCGAAGTTGATGCTCTTGCTGGTGGCGAAGGTGAGCTGGAACCCGTA
>Ga0137393_10002281_pt1 | contig 12373 bp, 6 predicted proteins | sample 15con2h34BmetaG_FD_101396 | JGI IMG/M metagenome (GOLD analysis project Ga0137393, IMG submission 101396) | Vadose zone soil microbial communities from Angelo Coast Range Reserve, California, USA - 15con2h3.4B metaG | ecosystem: Environmental > Terrestrial > Soil > Vadose zone > Saprolite...
ACTTTTGGCCAGCTGCAACTGCGCTTCAATCTGCTGCCGCGCCGCGACCGCCTGGGAAAGTTCCTGGTCGACTTCCGGGGTGTCGATCTCGGCGAGAAGCTCGCCCTTCTTCACTTTGCTGCCGATATCCTTATACCAGCGCAGCAGGTAGCCGTTGGTGCGGGAGTAAATCGGCGATTCGACGAAGGCCTGCAACTGCGCGGGGAGGGTCAGCTCTTCGCTGGCCGGCTCGGCGGTGGGTTTGATGACGCCGACTGTGGGGATGGCCAGCCTGTCGGTCTCTTTGGCCAGGGCGCGGCGTTCAGAGAAACGGCGGATGACGGTGAATCCGCCGGCCAGAAAGAGGACGAGCAAAGCGATCACAGCCAGCCGGGCGCCCGCGGGCCGGCCCGCCGGCGGACCTGCCTGGGTTTGCGATTCAGTCGGTCTTTCCCGCGTAAGTTGGGTCATAGACGTAAGAGGGTTCCTTCAATCCATCCTAAGCTTTTTGTTCCGCCGGCGCTCCCGCGGTCTTTTTGTTTCCGTGCATAATGCTGAAGATCACGGGCACGAAAAACAAAGTGGCGACTGTGGCAAAAATCAGGCCGCCGATCACCGCTCTGCCCAGAGGAGCATTCTGCTCGCCGCCTTCGCCCAGGCCCAGAGCCATCGGCACCATGCCGATGATCATGGCCAGCGCGGTCATGATGACCGGGCGCATGCGCGTGTGTCCGGCATCGAGCGCGGCATCCCACGCGCTCAGGCCTTCGTCCATGCGTTCGCGCGCGAACGAGATCACCAGGATACTGTTGGCGGTGGCCACGCCCATGCACATGACCGCTCCGGTCAGCGAGGGAACATTGAGCGTGGTGTGGGTCAGCAGCAGCATCCACGCGATGCCCGCCAGCGCGCCCGGCAGCGCGGTAATAATAATGAACGGATCGAGCCACGACTGAAAATTGACCACGATCAGCAGATACACCAGAACGATCGACATCACCAGGCCCAGCCCCAGGCCGGCGAAAGAACTGCTCATGGTTGCGACCTGGCCGCGCAGATTGATCTCGCTTCCCTTTGGCAGTTTCTTCCTGAATTCATCCAGAATCCTGTTCGCGTCCCGGGCCACGCCGCCCAGATCGCGTCCCTGGACGCCGGCATAGACATCCATCACGGGCTGAATGTCGTAGTGCGAGATTACAGCGGGCGTTACGGTCGGCGTCACGGTGGCGAGGTTGGCCAGCACCTGCTGTCCCCCCGATCCAACGCCGTTCACCGGCGTGTTCATCAGCGACTGGAGGGACTCAATCCGGTACTCGGGCGTCTGAACGGCCACGCTGTAGGTCACACCGTTTTGACGATTGAGCCAGAATGTTGGTGAGGTCTGAAAACTTCCGCTGAGGGAGACCAGCAGGTTTTGCGCAACGTCTCTCTGTTGCAGCCCCACCTGCTGGGCGCGGCTGCGGTCCACATCGAGCCTGATGGCGGGGGAATTCATCAGCTGCTGCACATGGACGTCGGCCGATCCGGGAACGCGGCGCAGCCGGTTCGCAATCCGCTGGGCGATCTCATAATTCTGCGCCTGGCTCCTGCCGACGACCTGGATGTCGATGGGGGAAGGCAGACCGAAATTCAGAATCTGGCTGACGATATCCGCGGGCTGGAAGAAGAACTCCACGCCCGGGAACCTGGCGGGCAGTTCTTCGCGCAGCTCTTTGACGTATTCGGCGGTGGGCCGATGTTTTTCCTGGTCCAGAGAAACCAGAACTTCCGCGTCAGAGGCGCCGATACTGCCCGCCGTGCTGTAGGTGTTGTTGATCGAGCTGTAGGGCAGGCCGATGTTGTCGAGAATCGCGACCAGTTCTTTCGCCGGAATCTTCTCCCGGATCGCATTCTCCACTTCATCGCAGAGCCGGGCCGTTTCTTCGATTCTCAGCCCCGCGCGTCCACGCACATGCATGCGAAAGGTGCCGGCATCGACTTCGGGAAAGAAGTCCTCGCCCAGGAAAAAGACGAGTCCCAGAGACAAAAAGCAGAAGCCGAGGAAGCAGGTAATGAAAATCCGGCGATGCTCCATGGCCCCGGTCAGCACGCGATGGTATCCATCGCGCATGAGCTCGAAGCGGCGCTCAAAGCCGATCTGCAGGCGCTTGAGCGGAGCGAAGATGTTGTTTTTCACTTTGAACTTGTCTTCGTGCTCATGTCCGCGCAGCAGGTACATGACCAGGGTGGGTATCAGGGTCCGCGAAAGCAGGTACGAGGCGAGCATGGCGAACACAACGGCCTCGGCCAGCGGAACAAAAAGAAATTTGGCTACGCCGGTCAGGAAGAACATGGGCACAAACACGATGCAGATACTCAGCGTGGAAACGAAGGCGGGCACGGCAATCTGCGATGCGCCATCCAGAATGGCGGGCTTCAGATCTTTGCCCATGGCCAGGTTGCGGTCGATGTTTTCAATTTCAACCGTGGCGTCGTCCACGAGGATTCCGACCGCCAGGGCCAGCCCTCCGAGGGTCATGAGGTTAAAGGTCTGGCCGAGCGCGGCGAGCGTGATGACCGAGCAGAGAATCGAAAGCGGAATGGAGACGGCGATGATCAGCGTGCTGCGCCAGTTGCCGAGGAACAGAAGGATCATGGCGGCGGTAAGGCAGGCCGCTGTCAGAGCTTCGCGCACCACGCCCTGGATCGAGGCACGCACGAACAGCGACTGGTCGAACAGGGGCTTCATCTCCAGGTCGTCGGGCAGGGTAGGCGCAATCCTCTTCAGGCCGGCTTTGATGTTGCTGACGATATCGAGAGTGGAAGCGCCGCCGTTGCGCATGACGGTGATCAGCGTTCCGCGCAATCCGTCCTGCCTCACGATGTTGGTCTGTGGCGAAAATCCGTCGCGCACGTGGGCCACGTCGCGAATATATGTGGTGGCCCCATTCTGCGTCCTGACCGGCAGGCCGTTGATTTCCGCAATGGTGTCGGGACTGCCGTTCATTTCCACCTGGTACTGCAGGTCGCCGAGTTTGACGGTACCGGAAGGCAGAATCAGGTTCTGCGCGCTGAAGGCGTTTACCACGTCCACGGGCGTCAATCCGCGGGACTGCATCGCCGCAGTGTCGATATCCACGGCGACCACCCGCTGCTTTCCGCCGTAAGGGAAGGGAATGGCCGCGCCGGGAACGGTGACCAGGCGGGGCCGGATAAAGTTGACCGTAAGATCGTTGAGCGCCTGCTCACCGAGGCTCTTGCTGCTGATACCCACCTGCATAATGGGCACGCTCGATGCTGAATAAACAATGATGAGCGGCGGGGTCGTTCCCTGCGGCAGCTGCCGGACGGCCGTCTGAGAAATGGCCGTGACCTGTGCCAGCGAAGTCTGAATATTCGCGGTGGCGTGGAAAAACACCTTGGTGATGGCGCGGCCATCCATGCACTGGGTCTCGATGTGTTCGATGTCGTTGACCGTGGTGGTGAGGCCGCGCTCGGTATTGCCGATGATGCGGTCCGCCATTTCCTGCGCGGAAAGACCCTGGAACTGCCAGATGATGCTGATGACCGGAATATTGATTTCAGGAAGGATATCGACAGGCGTCCGCAGAACGACAATGGGGCTGAGAATAAGGATCAGCAGCGCCATGACAACGAAGGTATAGGGCCGCTGAAGCGCCAGTCGTACAATCCACATGCGGTTGGGTCCTTTAGGAAAATCATGATGAGCCAATGACCGTGTTCGGTGACGGTCAAAGGAACATCAATACTGACCAGACAAACGACGGAAAGATTCAACGTTCAATCGTCAATTGTAACAGTCGCATCTTTTGCTTCCGGAAGGTATAAATGTTTTTTACACTTCTTAACCGGAGCGGCGGGTTTCTTAAGAAATGCTCCTGGAGCGATACTCAATGAATGCCGGCGATTTTCGACGAATGGCCCTCAGCCTTGAAGGCGCCGAAGAAGGCTCGCACATGGGCGCGGCGGATTTCCGCGTGGGCGGAAGAATCTTCGCGACGCTCGCTTCTGAAAAGCAGGGCTATGGAAATCTGATGCTGACGCCGGAACAGCAGGCGGCCTTCGTCGGGGAACTGCCCGAGGTGTTTCTGCCCATCCCCGGCGGATGGGGGAGGATGGGCATGACGCACATCCGGCTGGCAGCCGCGAACAAAGACGTGCTGGAAGGGGCGCTGCGCACGGCATGGAAGCTGCGGGTGGAGAAGAATGCGAAGTCGGGCAAGAAGGGTGGTGGGGCGGGGAAGGCGGCGCGAAAGCCGGGGGTGAGGAAGAAACGATAAGAGGTTTTGACTGCTCCCTGTTTCAACGTTGCTTTAAACCCCTTGTCATCCTGAATGAAGTGCGAACGCATGTGAGCACGCAGTGAAGGACCCCGAGGATGAACGTAATCACCAACACATTTCAAAGGCCTCAGTAACGTAATCCTGACACCCTGATTTAAACCATTGCCTGATGGGGATCCTTCACTGCGTGCTCACATGCGTTCGCACTTCGTTCAGGATGACAAGGAATTCAGGACAACGTGGAAATTCGGGGCTGCATTATTTATCGGCGATCTTCCTCCGGTTGGGTGAACGTGTGAATCCCGCATTCGAGTTTTTTCCCGGCCCAGCGTCCGGAGCGTGAATCGCCCGGAACCAGCGGCAGGCTGGTGCAGGGCTGACAGCCGATGCTGGTGTATCCCCGCTCGTAGAGCGGGAGTTTTTCGATCCGGTTTCCCTCGACATAGCGCAGCACCTCGGGCCATTTCCATCCGGCCAGAGCGTTGATCTTCAGAATCCGCTTTCCGCCGGGAAGCCGGTTTTCTTCGATCGTTTCCAGGTTCGCACGCGTAGGCGACTGTTCCCGGCGAAGGCCGGTAAACCAAAGGTCGAATTTTCCCAAAGCTTTCATGAGCGGCGCCACCTTGCGCAGCCCGCAGCAGCGCGTGGGGTCGGAGACGTATAACAGTCCCGAGGCCTGCTCCTGCTCGGCGACACTTGCGGACGGAACCACATTGACGAGATTCAGGTTCCAGGCGGACGTCATGCGATCGCGATAAGCATAGGTTTCCGCGAAGTGATAACCCGTATCGAGAAACAAGACGGGAATATCCGGAAGCCTGCGGCGCAGAAGATCGAGGACGACCATATCCTCAGCCTGAAAACTGCAGGTCGTGCAGGCGAGGCCGAAACTTGTTTGAAGCACGCGATCGATCAGAAGTTCGGCGGATTCGTCCAGCAGTTTTTCGGGCAATACGGAGTCCATTGGGTTCCCCTGTGGCCGCCATCATGGCCGGCCTGAAAATGGAAAACCCGCCGTCCGGGGTTCCGGAGGCGGGTTCCTGAAATTTCAGATGGCTGTTCTTACGCCTGTCGCTCCGGAGACATGTGTGTGCCTGCCAAACAGCAGCACGTACAACACGCTTTGCGGAGCATCACGTTCATCACATCACAAACTATCCTGAGCATGCGGGGATGTCAATAGAAGCAATGCGCCGAGCGCGAAGGAAATTTTTCGGGATGCGGGCAACCTTTAAATGAACAACGCTCGCCCGCTCCGCTGAAGGCGCGCGCGAGTCCCTTCTATGCACGCGGCAGCGTTGAAATCAATACCGCAAAAAAATGACAGGCCGAGCCCGCGAGGACGAACACATGCCAGATGGCGTGATTGAAACGCCACTTTTCATCCAGAGCAAAGAACAGAACGCCGACGGTGTAGCAGAGGCCGCCCGAGAAAAGCAGAATGATTCCCTGAAGTGGTAAGTGGAGGAACAACTGGCGCACCGCGATCAGCGCGAGCCAGCCCATCGCGAGGTAGGCGATCGTCGAGGCAATGGGAAAGCGCCCGGTAAAGAACAGCTTGAAGACCACACCGGTGGCGGCCAGCGCCCAGACGATGCCGAATAACGACCATCCCCAGGCGTCGCGAAGACTGATGAGGGTAAACGGAGTATATGTGCCGGCAATGAGCAGATAAATAGCCGCATGGTCCAGAGTTCTGAGCCGGCGCTTCGCCTCGGGCAGTTGAATGCCGTGATAGGCGGTGGAGGCCGCGTAGAGCAGGACCAGGGTAACGCCGTAGATGCTATAGGCGACAATCCGGCGGGGGTTGCCATGGAGACTCGCCAGTGTCACCAGAACAGCGAGGCCCGCGAGAGCCAGCGCGACGCCGAGGGCATGGGTCAGGGCGTTGGCAAGCTCGCTGTTTCGAGAATTCGGCATTAAATATCATTTTGCTCCGAATGCGCGTGATTTGTCGGTGACCAGCGTCACTTTGTTTTTTCCGAAATCGGGAGCGAACAAGAGCTTCCACAGCGCGACGTAGCCGCAACCAAAACCTCTCACCGCAGAGGACGCAGCGGGCGCAGAGATACGCAGGAAAAGCAAAAGCATGGGATAGGTTTTTCGACCGGAACTCGTCGCAAGGCACGAAGACTTTCATGATTAGCACTACAGAGGCACATCGCGTCCCACCCTTCGCAAAAGCGCGAAGGGTGGGGCGCCGCGAAGATCCTGACGATTTCCGGTGAGAAACACTAACAGTTTGGCAGGTTCTTCAGCGAGCGGCTCTGTCCCGGCAGAGGCCGCGGGTTCCAATCGGCCCCGCCGTTGTTCTCAATGGTTTACAACAGTCTTCCCGATTCGCCGGATTTTAATCAGAAATTACTATGGTTGGGAGTTTTCTGAATGATAGAATCAGCCGCTCTCCGAAGGTTCAATCATTCAGAAAAAACGAGAAGATTAATTATGCGAAACTCAAGTGCCGATTTGACGAAACGCTCTTCAGGCTCCTTCCCCCCGCGCTCAATCTCAGGCCGAAGGGTCGTTCGTGCCGCTGCAATCCTGCTGACGGCAGCAATGTGCGCTTATGCGGCATTCGCAGCCATTCCGATTTCAACGAGCACAGCGTCCACACAGAATTTTGACGGTATTGGCACGGTTGCCGTGGCAACTTTGCCCGCGGACTTCCGCGTTGACCGCCCGGCAACGGTCCGTACGGTCGGCACATTCGCGGCAGCCGCGACAGCGACGCAGTTCCTCGGGGGCGCGAACCTGTCTTCGTCGGCATCCAACGGCATTTACAACTTCGGAGCGGGAACCAACACCACAGGCGCGGACAGAGCCGTGGGTTTTCTCTCATCAGGCACAGCCACAGCGAGCGGCAATCTTTATGCTCAGCTCGTGAACAATACCGGCGCCACCCTGACCGGTCTGCAGATTTCCTATAACGTCGAAAAATACCGCGGCGGCCTGAATCCGGCGGGATTTCGAATTCAGGTGTTTTACTCAACCGATGGCAGCACATGGACGAACGCCGGAAGCGACTTTCTGACCAGCTTCGGTCCTGACGCCGCCAACACCGGCTTTGCCACAGCGCCCGGAGTCACTGTGGCGGTGAGCAATAAGAACCTGAACGTCAGCATTCCCGATGGCGGCAATTTCTTTCTTGCGTGGAACTACTCGGTGGCCTCCGGCACAACCACCACCAATGCGCAGGCGCTTGCCATTGACGACATTTCCATACTGGGCAGTACCAGCGCCTCAACGAATCCCGCCGGCGCCGGAGCTGCCAATCCCGCCACAGTGCAGGCGGGGAATTCCTCACTTTTGACGATAGCTGTCACGCCGGGCGCAAACCCGGTGAGCACCGGTCTGGCGGTCAACGCCAACCTCAGCGCGATCGGCGGCTCCGCGACGCAACAGTTTTTTGACGATGGAACACACGGCGACCTGACCGCCGGCGACAATGTGTTTTCGTTGCTGGCCACGGTCCCTGGGGCCACCAGTGCAGGCGCCAAAATCCTCCCGGCAACCATCACTGACGCGCAATCTCGCACGGGCAGCGCCTCAATTTCTCTTACCGTAACTCCTTTGTCCACGCCGCCCACAGGCACAGGATCGGCGACGCCCGCGAGCCTACAGGAAGGCGGCGCAACGCTTCTTACCGTGAACGTAACGCCGGGCTCAAACCCGGTCAGCACCGGGATCAGCGTGGTCGGAGATCTGCATTTAATCGGCGGCTCAGCTTCACAGCAGTTCTTCAACGACGGCACGAACGGTGACGCCGTCGCCAATGACAATATCTTCTCGTTCCAGACGGTGGTCGCAAGCGGCACCTCCGCCGGGTTGAAGCCTCTGCCGGTTACGATCAGCGACGCTCAGGCACGCAGCAGCACATCGGCGATTTCGCTGACCGTGCAGCCACCGCCACCACCGACCACCGTCAAGATCAGCCAGGTTTATGGAGGCGGAGGCAATTCAGGCTCTACCTATACCAATGACTTCATTGAGATCTACAACCAGGCGCAAACCTCGGTTGATCTTACCGGCTGGTCAGTACAATACAGTTCACCTACGACCAGCACCTGGACGCCAACCAGCATTTGTCCGACAGGCCCATGCGTACTGCAACCCGGTCACTATTTCCTGGTGCGGGAGTCTCAGGGCGCCGGGGGCACTACGAGTTTGCCGGCTCCGGACGCGACCGGCACAATTGCCATGGGAGCGACCAGCGGCAAAGTCGCGCTGGTTGCCAACACCACGGCTTTGACCGGAGCCTGCCCCACAGGCGGCATTGTCGACCTGATTGGTTATGGGACCGCGAACTGCTCTGAAACCACGCCGACCCCGGTTCTCACGAACACGACAGCAGCCGTTCGCAGAGGTAATGGCTGCATTGACACAGATAACAATCTCAATGATTTCGTCCCGATTGGGCCAATCCCGCGCAATAGCGCCGCTCCCGCGAATTCCTGCGGCGGCGATCCATCTCAGCCGTCGGGCCTTGGTGTGGCCTCTCCATCATCCGTCGATCCGGCCAGTAATACCCTGCTGACAGTTCGGGTAACTCCGGCAACGACTCCGCCGAGCTCCGGCGTGAGCGTGGTTGGCGATCTCACCAGCCTCGGCGGTGTTTCGTCACAGCCGTTCTTCGATGACGGCACACACGGCGATCAAACCGCCGGCGATAATGTCTTTTCCTTTCAGGCGACGGTTGGACCGGACATTACAACCGGCGTTAAAAATATTGTCGCCACGATCGCCGATGCGCAGGGCCGCGCGGCGACTGCGCCCATTACACTTACGGTTCAGAGTCCTTCCTGCGGTGTGGAGCGCTGGTCCGTGAAGGTTGGAACCGATCCCGACGTAAGCCTGGTCGATCTGAACCATGTTGTCCCGACAACGATCTTCGATTTAGGCTCGATTCCCGCACCGGTAGATCCTCCTGGCCCTCCGGATAACGCGAGGGTCGCGCCCACTGAGACCACTGTCTACGTCGTGAATGCGTTAATGACGTTCTATAAGAAGGAAACAGACGTCGATTACCACATTGTTCTGCAGGACCCGGCCGGGCATACGCTGATTGCGGAGATCCCCAATCCGGCTTGTATTCTTGCGCCGAATCCCTCGGGACCGGGACGCATTCTGGTCCCCAGTCCTCTGGGGCCGGGAATCGCCGCCGCCAGGGCCAGGTTCGACGCGCGCCTGACCGCAACCCCTGACTTCCAGACCGCCAACATTCCGGTCCAGGTAAAGGGAGTTGCCTTCTTCGACTTTGAACACGGACAAACGGGCATTGCTCCGAATGGCATTGAACTGCATCCGGTGCTGGAGATCAACTTCCAGAACAACACCACTACAGTTTTGACGTCGAGCGCCAATCCATCTCAATTCGGGCAGCCGGTGACCATCACCGCCACTGTCAGCAACGGCGGGACGCCAACGCCTACCGGAAACGTCACTTTCTTCGACAATGGGGCCTCTGTGGGCAGTGTTGCTCTCGACGGAACCGGAGCGGCGGTATTCACGACGAGCGCGCTGCCCGCCGGTCCTCATTCATTCACTGCGTCCTATGAAGGCGACAGCACATCTGCCCCGGGCACTTCGGGCGCGCTGCCGCAGGTCGTCAACAAGGCCGATCAGACGATCAACTTTGCCCCGATTGCCGCAAAGACTTTCGGCGATCCCGATTTCACAGCCAGCGCTTCCGCTTCATCGGGATTGGCTGTGACCTTCAGCATCGTTTCAGGCCCGGCCGTGATTTTCGGCAATGCGGTGCACATCACCGGGGCCGGAACCGTGATGGTGCGCGCTTCTCAGAGCGGTGACAGCAATTACAATGCGGCGACGGATGCCGACCAGCCCTTTACTGTTTCCAGGGCAGCCCAGACCATCACCTTTGTGGCCCCGGAAAATAAGACCTACGGAGATGCCGCATTCGTGGTGACGGCTTCGGGCGGCGCCTCCGGCAATTCGGTCACATTTGTCGCTCAGGGCAACTGCTCGGCAAGCGGCCTGAATGGCGGCCTGATCGCGATTACCGGCGCCGGTTCCTGCACGGTCACCGCATCTCAGGCGGGCAATGGGAATTACAACGCCGCTCCCGACGTTCCCCGCAGCTTCACCATCAACCGGGCTTCGGCGGTATTCATCATCAGCGACTACAGCGGAATTTATGACGGCCTGGCTCACGGCGCCGGCGGTTCAGCGACCGGAGTCAACGGCGAGGACCTGAGCGCTCTGCTGAATCTCGGTCAGTCGTTTACCGACGTTCCGGGCGGCACGGCTGCGTGGCTCTTTGCCGGAAACGCGAACTACAACCCATCCTCCGGCACGGCTGCGATTGTGATTGCCAAAGCCACGCCTTCATTCAGCAATCTCAGCTCCCCGGAGATCATTTTCGGGACCGGTACGACGGACCTTTCCGGAAAGCTGAGCGCCGGCGCGCTGATACCCACAGGCAATGCGGGAATCACGCTCAACGGCGTGACGCAGAACGCGGCCATTCAGGCGGATGGCAGCTTCTCTTCGAGCTTTGCCACGGCTTCTCTCGCGCCCGCCACTCCGGCGTACACTATTGCTTACACCTATGGCGGAGATCGTAATTTCAACCCGGCGAGTGGCGCCGGAACGCTTACGGTGGGCTATGCGATTGTCCCGCTGTACGACCCGACCAAAGCATTTAAAAGCGGCAGTACCATTGGCATCAAACTGCAACTCAACAACGCCGATGGGCTGAACGTTTCCTCGGCTGCCATTGTCGTGACGGCGCTGCGCGTGGTGCAAACCTCGACCAATGCGGTGACTGACGTTCAGGATCCGGGCGATTCGAATCCCGACAACAACTTCCGCCTGGAAGGCAGCAAATACGCGTTCAACCTGAGCACGAAAGGGTTCGCAACAGGGAGCTACAGCATCGAATTTACGATCAGCGGCGATCCGGTGACGCATTCACTTCCGTTCCAGTTGAGGTAGAGCCGGATTGCAGGTGAAGGCAAAGAACAGACCGGTCCGGGGGGCCATCGGTGGCCCCCCCGAACGGAACACGTCAGATTCCCAGGTAGGCCTTGCGAACATGATCGTTGCCCGCGAGGTCACTGCATGGTCCTTCGAGGGTGATGCGTCCGACTTCCATCACGTATCCGTATTGCGCGACCTGCAGGGTGTAGTTCACATTTTCGCCCACCAGAAGAATGGTCACGCCCTGCTTCGCGATGTCGCCGACGAGGCGGAAGATTTCATCGACGAGTTTGGGCGCGAGGCCCAGGGTGGGCTCGTCGAGCATGAGCAGCACCGGTTCCGACATCAGGCCGCGTCCGATGGCGCACATCTGCTGTTCGCCGCCGGAGAGCGTGCCCGCCATCTGGTGGCGGCGCTCCTTCAGGCGGGGAAACATGTCGTACACGCGGGTCAGGCCCGAGGACGATTTTTTACGAAGGTCGGGCAGGTAACAGCCCATTCTGAGATTGTCTTCCACCGACATCCCGGGCCAGAGCTGCCGGCCTTCGGGAATGAGGTTGATGCGGCGCCGGACGCGGTCGTGAGCGGGCAGAGCGGTGACGTCTTCGCCGGCAAAGTTGATGAATCCGCGGGTGGCGGGCAGAACGCCGGCAATGGTGTTCAGCGTTGTGGTTTTGCCCGCGCCGTTGGCCCCGATGATGCAGGTCACCGAGCCTTTGGTCACCGAGAGGGAAATGCCCCACAGCACCTGCACCACGCCATAGCGCACCTCGACGTTTTCAAGGGTCAGCAGTTTTTCCGCTCCGTCAGACACTCTTGCAGACCCCCAGGGTGGAATCGCCGAGATAGGCCTTGATCACCGCGTCATTGCTCCGAATTTCATCCGGCCTGCCCTCGGCCAGCTTCTGCCCGAAGTCGAGGACGGTAATGCGGTCGCACACCGACATCACGGCTTTCATGTCGTGCTCCACATACATGATGGTGGTGCCGCTCTCGCGGATGCGGTGCAGCAGGTCGAGCATGGCGTTGGTCTCAGAGGTATTGAGGCCACCGCAGATTTCGTCGAGCAGCAGAAGTTCAGGCTGGGCGGCCAGGGCGCGGGCGACTTCCAGCCGTTTCTGCTCGCCCAGAGACAGCACGGAAGCGAGCAGTCCGGCTTTGTTATCGAGCCC